>Ga0335076_10003237_pt1 | contig 16337 bp, 13 predicted proteins | sample Lox_Sample_25_FD_206717 | JGI IMG/M metagenome (GOLD analysis project Ga0335076, IMG submission 206717) | Soil microbial communities from Loxahatchee National Wildlife Refuge, Florida, United States - Lox_Sample_2.5 | ecosystem: Environmental > Terrestrial > Soil > Wetlands | place: USA...
AGTGTCGAACCACATGCCGCCGCCGCAGGCGCATGACCCGATGGCGAAGACCAGCTTGGGCGCCGGCATGGCCTCGTAGGCGCGCTTGATGGCTGCCGCTGTGGAGAGTAGCGCCGGACCTTGGCAGAGCATCACGTCAGCGTGGCGAGGCGAGCCGACCAGCTTGATGCCGAAGCGCTCGACGTCGTAGTAGGGCGTGAGCACGTTGAGCACTTCGATATCGCAGCCGTTACAGCCTCCGCTGTTGGCGTGGTACACCCACAGCGAGCGGCCGAACATCTTGCGGCACAGATTCTTGAGGCTCTCCATCACTCCTCCGGATGTGGCAGGTCGAGCTCCAGCTCGATGTCGTCGCTCAGCGGCTGGTCGAGATAGGAGCGCGACCCGAAGATCCAGCGCTCGTTCTGCAGATCGTCAAAGCGGAAGCCTTTCAGCTTCAGCTGCTCGAGAACCGATGGCGGATCGAAGCAGCGCCCGCAGCGCTGGCAGGTGCTCATGAACAGCTCCATGCGCTGCTGCAAATCGCCGATGGCGGCGGTGCCGTTCTCGAAGTCGTGGCTCATGGTGATGGCCTTCTCCGGGCAGAGGTCGGCGCAGCGGCCGCAGTAAGTGCAGCGGCGGCCCAGGTACTTGAGAATGCGAATTTCCTGGCAGGGATCAAACACCAGGATCTCTCGCGCCGGGCAGTTGTTGGCGCAGGCGGCGCAGCCGATGCACTTGCTGGCGTCGAAGATCGGGCGGCCGCGGAGATTGCGGGGCGGCGGGACGGGCTCCGCCGGATAGGGCAGCGTGACCCTGCCGGCGCGGGCGCAAATCTTAACCTCCTTCAATTTGTTCAGCACGACGCAACTCCATCAGTAGCCATAAGAAGCCAAGGCCAAAGCGACCACGGAAACTACCAGCATGGCCAGGAAGTATCGAACCGCCTGGTCGATGCGGTAACGGGCGTGGGTCGCAGCAATCAACGTGACCAGCACAACCAAGGCGCTGACCTTGATCCAGAACAGCGCCCATCCAAAGGGGAACGGCAGTGCCGAGCCCCAGGGCACGAACAAGCCGACGAATAGAGCGCAATAAATGACCAGCTTGACCATCTGCGCGTATTTGAAGAGCGCCAGCTTCGGCCCGGAGTACTCCATCAGCGGGCCTTCCATCAGTTCGGTTTCCGCCTCTGAGATGTCGAAGGGCAAGCGTTGCACGAACCCCTGGAAGGAGAACAACAGGACGACGGCAAATACCACGCCTGAAATTGGGAAGCCCGTGCGGTAGACGCTGCCGTTCAGCACGGACCCCAGCCGAAACGAGCGCGCGTCGACCGCAGCGGCAATGATGGCCGCGGCAAACAGCGGCTCCAGCGAGATCATGGCCATCATCTCGCGGCTGATGCCCACCAGCGAGTAGGTCGAGCCTGCAGCCAGCCCGGCGAGGAGGGTGCAGATGCCACACAGGGTCAAGAGGTAAACCAGTACTATGACGTCAGCGCTGCCTTGTAGCGGCGCCGCAAAGCCCAGCGGCACCATGCACGCAACGGTGAGAGCCGAGGCCAGCGTGAGGCAGGCAGCGAAGCGCTGCATCACGGGGGTTTCGCCCGATTCGATATCTTCCTTCCCCAGCAACTTGAGCAGGTCAAAGTAGGGCTGCAGCAGGGGCGGCCCCTGGCGGGACTGAATGCGCGCAGTAATTCGGCGCAACACGCCTTCCAACAGCGGCGCGAGCGCGAGCACCGCCGCCACGTTGTAGATGGCGGTCAGAATCGCCGTAAGTGCGCTGCGGTCCATCTCACTTCTCCTCTGCCCGGCGCGCCATCGCCATCAACTCCTGCTGCGACCAGATTTTGGTTGCGCCCGACTTCAGCTCGATGGTCTCCAGGCGGTCGGTGCAGGAAAAGCAGGGATCGATGCTGCCCAGGGAGATAGTCATGTCGGCGAAGCGCTGGTCTTTGATCATGGCCGGAATGCCTTGCAGGTTTTGATAAGTCGGCGCGCGCACCCGCCAGCGTCGCGGCCGGTTGTTCTCTCCGGTGATGGCGAAGTGGTGGCTTTCGCCGCGAGGCGCCTCGACCGACGAGATTCCGATGCGTCCCACCGGCAGTTCATCCTTGATATTGAGATCGATCGGACCCGGCTCCATCTTCTGCAGACACTGGCGGATGATGCGGATGGACTCGAACACCTCGCGGGCGCGGACCAGAAGGCGCGACCAGACGTCGCCGTCGGAGGCGGTGATGACGTCGAACTCCAGGCGGTCGTAGGCGGCGTAAGGATGGTCGCGTCGGCAATCGATGGCGACCCCAGCGGCCCGCGCGACCGGCCCGACCAGGCCCATATTCTTCACCAGGGCGGCATCAGCAACCCCGATCCCGCGGGTGCGCTTCTGCAGGTTGCGGTCTCCGCTGATGGCGTCGGCGATCGCCACCCACTCGGCTTCCAGGCGAGCCAGCACGTCCAACAACTCGCTGCGCAGGTCGGCGGGCAGATCCCAGCGCACGCCGCCAACCACACAGAGGGAGTAGGTCTTGCGGTTGCCGGTGATCTTCTCGGCGATCCACATGACCGGTTCACGCACCCGGAAGGACTGCATGAAGAGCGTGTCGAATCCCAGTATGTGGCAGGCGAGGCCGACCCAAAGCAGATGGCTGTGGAGGCGTTCCAGTTCCAGCATGACGGTGCGAATGAACTGCGTCCGCGGCGGCGGCTCCAGGGCGGCGGCGCTTTCGATGGCCTGCACGTAGGCAACGCTGTGCACGCAGCCGCAGATGCCGCAGATGCGCTCCGCCAGCATGGGAATGTCGTTGTAGCCGAGCACCGACTCCGCCAGCTTCTCGATGCCACGGTGCACCATGAAGCCGCGATACTCGCAACCACGCACCATCTCGCCTTCCACGTACAGGCGGAAGTGCGCCGGCTCGTCGAGGGTGGGGTGGAAGGGTCCGAACGGCACAACCGTGCATCCCTCGGGCGGCTCGTCAAAAGTGAACTCGCGCTCCGGATCGAATCCGGGAGGCACCTCGTTCCAGGCGATGTCCTTGCGCAAGGGGTGCACCCCCTCCGGCCAGCCGTCGGGCAGCACCAGACGCTTGAGGTACTTGTGGCCCACGGGCTCGATACCCACCATGTCGCGCATCTCGCGCTCGGCCCAACTGGCAGCCGGGATCAGGTCGGAGATGCTGTCGATGCGCGGGGCTTCGTGGGGGATTTGGGCGAGCACGCTGCACAGCAGCCGGTCGCGATCGAAGGCAAAGTCGTGAGCGACCAGAAAGGTATTGGAGTAGAGGCGATCGTCAACGCCGATGGTGATGACGTAGCGCGCGTCCATATCGCGGAAGAGGTACTGGCAGATGGGGCGCACCGCCGCGGGGTCGATGTACAGGAAGAGCCGATTCTCCGCCGGCAGGTCGGCGCGGCGGATGGCGGGGCCGAATTTCTCTTTCAACACGCTGAGTTTGGCGCGCGCGATCATGTCAATGCGGGACCCTTCCGTTTTTCACCGGTGGCATGCCGCCGAGCCATCGGAAGTAAGTCTTGATTTCGCCGTAGAGATTGTGGGCGGTGTAGCGGAAGCACTCCGCTTCCTGGGCATAGCCGCATAGCCAAGGCGTCGCCCGCCGCTGCTGCGCCGCGCCGAGATGCGCGATCATGAATGAGACCACGAACATTGCGGCGACGACAGCGAGGAGCGCCAAGGGAACGAATGCCGCCATGCGATAGGCGTCGGTGAGGCCAGTGACGATTCCACTGTGAACCGGGAAAGCGTTGGCGAGCATCACACCTAGTCCGTGGCGACTCTGCCGGATGGCGGCGCCAGCCAGGCCAAACTCAATTGCCGGCAGCACGCCCAAAACAACGCAAGCCAGGGCCAGGAAGATTTGCGGCGCCTGCATCAACAGCGGCGCCTCCAGGTTCCGCGTCGAGGCGCGCTCGGCGACCAGCGCACTGGTGCGGGAGAGGAAGCTGGCGCCAAAGAACTTGATGAACGATGCCAGCGTGATGGTGCTGGTGAGAATGGCAATGAGGGCGCATACCGCAAGCCAGTGCGCGAAGGGAGTGCCCTGGACGGTGGCCACGTAAATGCTCCACTTGCTGACAAAGCCGTTGAACAGGGGAACACCGGAGATGGAAAACGAAGCGACCAGCGCGGTCAGGGCGGTCAACGGCATGAAGCGCATGAGGCCGCCCATCCTGTTCAGGTCCTGCGTGCCGGTGGCCCAGAGCATGGAGCCGGAGTTGAAGAACAAAAGCCCTTTGAACAATCCGTGGTTCAACACGTGCAGCAGCGCACCGCAAAACGCCAGTGCCGCCAGCGAGGCGGCCCGAGGTGAACCGGTGGCGAGCAGCGCCATGCAGGCGCCGGCGCCGAACAGGATGTAGCCGACTTGTCCGATACTGTGGAAAGCGAGCAGACGCTTGGACTGTTCCTGCTTCAGGGCCTGAGCGGTGCCGCTAAAGAGGGTAATGGTGCCGAGGAGGGCGATCACCAGCCCCCACCCGCCGAGCGGATAAGTGGACGCGGCTCCGGCCGGAACCAACCAGAGGAAATAGCGCATGACGCCGTAGACGCCCGTCTTGATCATCACACCGGAAAGCATGGCGCTGACCGGCGAAGGGGCCGCCGGGTGGGCGTCGGGCAGCCAGAACTGTCCGAAGGGCCACATGCCCATCTTGATGCCGAAACCAATGAGGAAGAGCGCGAAAGCCACGGCCGTCATGCCCGGCCGCGCGCTCAGCAGCAGCGGCAGATTGGAGCTCACCGTGTCGAAGTCGTACTTGAGGCTAGCCGCACCGCTTACTTCCAGTCCGCTGACCGCCAGCAACTCGGCGCCAATCATGGTGGCAGCGCAGGCTACCTGCATCATGACCAGATACTTGTTGGCCGCACGCGCGTTTTCCGGCTTGCGATGTTCGAAGCGAATGAGGGCGTACCCGGGCAGGGTCATGAGCTGCCAGAAGGTGAAGAAGAACCACATCATGTCGCTGGTGCTGAGCAGGCCGTACATGGCCGCAAGAAAGAGCAGGAAGCAGGGGTAGTAGCCGGCGACGCTGTAATCGCGATAGTGCTCCATGTAGCTGATCGAGTAGAGCGCGGCGGGGACCGCGATGAGCACTGCCAGGAGCAGAAAGACGGCGGTAAGACCGTCCACATGCAGGCTGAGCGGGAAGCCAACCTTAGGCATCGCCCAGAACGAGAGTGGAGCGGCCGAGGGCCCGTGCACCAACACCTGAAAAACGGCGGACAGTATGAATGCCGCGGTAGCGCCGGTGACCAGGAAAGCCAGCCAGCCGGCAATCCGGCGGTGGCGCGCCACAAGGAGCGTCAGCAGGGCGCCCGCCAGGCAGGTGGCAATGGCTGCAACCACGCATTGTTCCGGGGTCAGCATGTTGCAAGCTCCGCGGTTGGATCGGCGATACCCTCCGGTAATTTGTCCTTCCCGCTGGACAGGAGGGCCAGCAGCGCGTCTGCAGTGCGCTGAAGCACGGGCGTCAATCCGCTGCCGGGCTTCAGCGACCCGGGTTGAACTCCCAGCAGCCAGACCTGGGTGCTCCCGGTCTCGATCAGCCGTGCAAGCGTGCCGATGGAGATTTTGTGGGTCGATATCTGCGGGAAGCGGGCATCGACTTCCAGCGCGCTGAGGAACACCACCGAGCCGGGTTCGCCGCCAAACTCCACCGCGTCCACAAAGATGACGTGCTCGAAATTGCCGTGTCGCAAGCGGCCCAGGAAGCGCTCAGGCGTGGCGCCGGCGGGGATCACGTTGGGCGCGTGGCGGGCCTGCAGCTTTTCTGCCAGGTAGACGCCGATGTGGTCGTCGCCGTAGCCGGCATTTCCCAGGCCCACAATGCAGGTTCGTCCGTTCAGGCACGCTTCGAGTTGGCTTGTCTCCGTCGTCACAACACCTCTCCCAAGTCCTTGATCTGCTCGTAGGTAAACACCGGACCGTCGGAGCAGACATAGGCGATGCCAATGCAGCAGTGGCCGCACTTCCCTACCCCGCATTTCATGTAGCGTTCGAGGGTGGAAACGATGTCGCACTCCCGATAGCCCATGGCCAGCAGGTCCTGAATGACGAAGCGGAACATGACCGGTGGACCGCAAACAAAAGCGGTGCTGTTGGCAACCTTGACTTCCACGCCTGGCCGCTTGAACAGGCTGGGGACTACGCCAACGGGGCCTTTCCAGCCATCCGCGGCGCGATCGACCGTGAGGTGGCACTCGACGCCGCGCGCGTTCGCCCACTCCTTAAGCGCCTCGGTGTACATCAGTTCCTGCGGCGTCTTCGCGCCGTAAAAAATCTGGATGCTCTTGTATTGCTCACGATGCTGCAGCGCGTAAACGATGCAGGAGCGCAGGGGGATCAATCCGATGCCACCGGCGACAAACACCAGATTGCGCCCGTGGTACTGCTGCATGGGAAAACCGTTGCCATAAGGGCCACGCACTCCGAAGCGGTCCCCGGGACGAAGGCGGTGAAGCGCGGCGGTACAACTGCCAACCTCGCGAATAGTGAAGAAGGTCTCGTCCTCATCGGGGCTGGGGGGCAGCGAGGCAGGAAACTCTCCCACTCCGAAGAGCGAGACCTGGGCGAACTGGCCGGGCCGAAAGCGGCGGAAGGGCTGCTGCTCCGCCGGGTCTTGGAAGCGCCAGTAGAAAGTCTTGACCTCAGGAATCTCGGCCACCACGCGATCCAGCACCGCGATCTTTGGCAGGTAAACGTTCTCGGCTGGTCCCATGCTCATGGCTGAGTGACTCCGTGGTTGGCGCGGCGGATCATCTCCACCACCGCCGGCATTCCAATATCGCCATGGCACACGGCGGCGCAGCGGCCGCAGCCGACGCAGGCGACTGATTTTTCCCGCAGAATGAAGTAGTAGGCCAGCTTGCGGAAGAAGCGGCGATTGCGGCGATCATGCACGGCACGGCGGGGATTGAAACCGCCGGCCATGCGGGTGAAGCCGCTCAAGGCGCAGGAGTCCCACATGCGGACGCGCTCAAATTCCTGGCTGCCGAGGCACCTATCGGCCACGGTGAAACAGGTGCATGTCGGGCACACGTAGGTGCAGCCGCCGCACTCCACGCAGCGATTGCCGATTTCCTCCCAGGTCTTCTCGAGTACTTCGCTTTGTGAGACATAGCGAACGGTGGCTGAGAACCAGCTGGTGTTGTTCTGGAAGCGGCTGCGAGCATTGGCCAGAATGTTGCGGCGCCACTCGACATGGGCTGGCGTGGCGGAGCGGAACATCTGGTTGGCCAAGAGGGCTTCGCCTTCCGGCGAACCGGCCACGGCCATAAAGTCGTCGCCGAGATCCATGAGTTGCAGGTCGAAGCCGGCGCGCGCGGCCGGGCCGGTGTCGGTGCAGAGGCAGAAGCAGTCCTTCCCAATGTCCTGTTCGGCATCGGTACAGACCAGATTCACCAGGAACAGGTTTTGCCGCCGCTTCTCGTAGTATGCGTCGCGGTAATCACGTCCGAGGTAGAAGCGGTCGAGGTGCCCGATGGCGGCGACGTCGCAGGAGCGAATGCCGAAGATCGCTCGCTTGCGCTCCATGTAGTTGGGTTCGATCTGGACACTCGCGTTCGTCTTGATCGTCATCAGCCGCTCGACCTGCGGGAAGACGAAGCGTTTTGGCGGATAGAACGGATTGGGCAGGTGCAGCTCGAGGCGGGCGCGATTCTCGTCGGTCACTGCCTCGAAACCGGTGTCGCGATCACGATCGCGGAAGGGGGCGAGCACCTCGTAGCCTTGGCGGCGCAGCAGATCCACCACCGAGAGCACATCTTCACGATTAAGCACGCGGGCCTTCATGCCGCCACCTCCAGCCGCACCGGCAGGAGTTTGTGCTCGGGATCGACGGAGCCAACCAACTGTTGCTCGATCTCTCTCAGGAAGAAGGGCGCGAAGACCGAGCCGCTGGGAACCTCTTCGGTAAGACGCGCACTGGAGATGCAATGCCCGGTGGCGGCGTGGATCGCCACCGTCTGGCCATCGCGGATATTCAGTTTGCGCGCGTCCTCTTGATTGATCTCGACAAAGCCCCTGGGGTAGTCCAGCAGCAGGATGCGGTGCTCGCGCCTTAGGGTTTCGCTGTGCGCGATGAGGACGTTCTGGTGCCAATAATAAAGAGAGTGGCCCATCACCAGCGTCAGGGGGAATTCAGCGCCGCCAGCCTCTGCGAGAACACTGGGCTTGGCAACGGAAACGAACTTGAATGGCCGATCGCCGCTTAGAGTCTTCTCGGGGCGCATGAACAGATGGGGCGTCCCCATGGGGTGGTCGTGGGTGCAGGGCCACTGCCGGCCGAAGCTGCGCTTCAAGTTCTGGTATTGCGCTCCGCCGTAGAACGGGACGGCCTCGGTGATTTCGTCCATGACATCGGCGGCGTTGCGATAACACCAGTCCGCACCCAGGCGGCGGGCAACGTCGGCAATCTGCTGCCAGGCGGGGCGCTGGCTGGCGGGCGGCGGCACGGCCTGCGCGGTCACTTGAATGCGTCGCTCGGTGCTGGTGAACGACACCTCCTCCTCGCCGAAGGCAGTCGTGGGCAGCACCACGTGGGCGGCGGTCGCTGAGCCGGTCATGAACAGGTGCTGGACCACCAGGAAGTCGAGATCGTGCAGGGCATGACGGGCGTCGCCAAAGAAGGCGGTGGTTAGCGGATCGCAGCGGCAAAGCCACATGGCCTTGATCTTGCCGGCGGCGCGGTCGTGCAAGGCAGAGCGCGCACTCACGCCGGGTTTCTCGGGCAGATGCGCTTGCCAGAGGGTTCCCAAAGCTGCGCGTGCGGCAGGATTCTCCACATCGCGATAGCCGGGAAGGTGGCTGGGCAGCACGCCCACGTCACAAATCCCCTGCAGGTTGTTGTGCTCACTGAGGGCGAAGAGGCCGCCGTTGGGGCGACCGAGGTTGCCGGTGAGCATCGCCAGGTCAACCAGCGCGGCCACGCTGTGGTGGGTGCGATCCTCCATGCTGGTGGAGTAAAGAAAGGCTGCGCTTCGGGCCTGAGCGCAGGCGATGGCGGCGCCTTCGATCGACTCGGCGGGCACGTTGCAGATTTCGGCGGCTTGTAGCAGGTCATACTCGCGCGCGCTCTCGGCAAAGGCCGCGTAGTCGCGGCAGCGGCTCTGCACGAAACGATGGTTCTGAAGACCACGGTCGAGGATCGCCTTAGCCATGGCGCCGAAGAGGAAGGTCTCGGTACCCGGGCGGATTTGCAGGAACATGTCGGCGTTCTCGACCAGTCGGTGGCGGCGCGTTCCACAGACGATCAGCTTCGAACCGGCCAGCTTGGCGCGGATCACGGCGCCGGCAATCGTCGGCATGCGCCGCGCCAGGTCCATTCCATCGAGGAGGATGACCTCGGTTCCGGCCAGGTCGGCGATGGAGTTGCTCGCGGCGGGGACGCCGATCATCTCCTGCAGCACGTCGAGCGAATTGTTGCCGTACACGCCGCTGCCGTGGTCGATGTTGTTGGTTCCGACGACCGCCCGGGCAAGCTTTTGCAGCAGGTAGCCTTCTTCGTTGGAGCAACGCGGCGAAGCGACAAAAGCGAGGGCATCGGGTCCGTCGCGCTCGGAGATCAGCCGGAGGCGATTGGCGATCAGGTCGAGCGCCTCATCCCACTCCGCCGGGCGCAGGTTGCCGTTTTCGCGGATCAGCGGTTGGATGAGGCGGTCGGAGGAGTTGGCGATTTCGTGGACATGCCACCCCCGGACACAAATACGGCCGGCATTGGTGGGATGAGAGACGCTGGGATAAACACCGATAATGCGGTCGCCGGCGGTTTCCAAGTACAGCCCGCAACCAACTCCACAAAACGTACAGGTTGTAAGCCTGTGCGCCATACCTGCCTCAATAACATCGGCAGTGCGCGCCAGAAGTTGATGGGACGAACCGCCCAGAACGGGCAATTGCCGCCGCACGTGCACACGACGGTCAACCTACGTCTAGGCTGAGGCTCTTCCTAAGCGCAATCTGTGACAGGAGTCACATCGACAGGTGACAACGTCCCGGAATGCGAAACAGTGCCGGATCGCTAAGGATTGCATTTGCGCGCTGTTGCGGAGAACAGGGGTGGCAGAGCAAGCGGTGCTCAGCTGCTTAGCGATCGCTCCGGCTGTCGGCGATTTTGGCGAAGGAGCGCGGGCGAGCCTCGTAGGCGGCGATCGCAGGTTCCTGCTCGAGCGTCAGGCCTATGTCGTCCAAACCACCCAGCAGGCAACGCCGCCGGAAAGCATCGATGCTGAAGGATGTGCTCAGCCCCTGGGCATCTCGCACCACGCAGCTTTCCAGGTCAATCGTGAGTTGGTACGGTCCGGCGGTGTCGGAGCGGCGCATGTATTCGGCGACGGCTTCCTCGGGCAGCTCCACCGTGAGCAGGCCGTTCTTGGCGCAGTTGCCGGCAAAGATGTCGGCAAACGAGGGCGCGACGATGACGCGGAATCCGTAATCGGCCAGCGCCCAGGGAGCGTGCTCGCGCGAGGAGCCGCAACCGAAGTTCTTCCCCGCCAGCAGCACCGAGGCGCCGGCATAACGAGGACGGTTCAGGATGAACTCGGGACGGGGGCGTCCGTCGGCGTCGAAGCGCCAGTCATAGAAGAGAAATTGCCCGAAGCCGGTCCGCTGAATGCGCTTCAGGAACTGCTTGGGAATGATCTGGTCGGTGTCGACGCTGCTGCGGTCGAGCGGCGCGGCGATTCCGGTATGAACGCGAAACGGTTGCATCAGTTCCTCACTGAAAGCGCCACTGGCGGATATCGGTGAAGTGACCGGTAATGGCAGCGGCGGCAGCCATGGCGGGACTAACCAAATGCGTACGCCCCCCGCGCCCTTGGCGGCCTTCGAAGTTGCGATTGCTGGTGGAGGCGCAGCGCTGACCGGGCTCCAGGATATCGGGATTCATCCCCAGGCACATGGAGCATCCGGATTCGCGCCACTCGAAGCCGGCTGCGCGAAAGATGGCGTCGAGTCCCTCCTGCTCCGCCTGTTGCTTGATGCGCTGCGAGCCAGGCACGACCATGGCTTTGACCTTGGAAGCAACGCGGTAGCCACGCACCACCTCGGCAGCAGCCCTCAGGTCTTCCATGCGAGAGTTGGTGCACGATCCGATGAAGACGCGGTCGATGGAGATCTGCTGGATGGGGGTGCCGGGGTCGAGCCCCATGTAGGCGAGAGCAGCTGCGACGGCGCGACGTTCCCCTTCGCTGCCAGCGTTTGTCGGATCCGGCACGGAGTCGCCGATGGCAGCGACCATGCCCGGATTCGTGCCCCAAGTAACAAAGGGCGCCAGCCTGGTTGCGTCGATATCGACAGACTTGTCGAAGCGAGCGCCGGAATCGGTCGGCAGGGTCTGCCAGTAGGCGAGTGACTGCTCCCACTCTTTGCCTCGCGGCGCGAAGCGGCGATTCTCCAGGAAGTGAAACGTCTTGTGATCGGGCGCTATCAGACCGGCGCGAGCCCCCGCTTCGATGCTCATATTGCAGAGGGTCATCCGGCCTTCCATGCTGAGTTCGCGTACCGCTCGGCCTGCATACTCGAGGACGTGCCCGGTGGCGCCGTCGGAGCCGATCTGTCCGATGATCGCCAGTGCGAGATCCTTGGCGGTAATTCCGGCGGGAAGACTGCCCTCGATCCGGATCTGCATGGAGTGCGGCTTGGCTTGCGGAAGGCTCTGGGTCGCCAGGACGTGTTCGACTTCGGAAGTGCCGATGCCGAATGCCAGCGCCCCGAAAGCGCCGTGTGTGCTGGTGTGACTGTCGCCGCAAACGATGGTCATGCCAGGCTGGGTGAGCCCGAGTTCCGGGCCGATGACGTGCACGATGCCCTGATCGTCGGAGTCCAGGTCAAAGAGCCGAATGCCAAAGTCGCGGCAGTTGCGGCGCAAAGTCTCCATTTGCAAAGCTGCAACCGGATCGGCGATGGGCAGGGTGCGCGAGGTGGTCGGAACATTGTGGTCGATCGTGGCGAAGGTTCGCGCTGGTTGGCGAACGCTGCGGCCGTTCGCATGAAGGCCGTCGAATGCCTGAGGCGAGGTCACCTCGTGAACCAGATGCAGGTCGATGTAAAGCAGCGCCGGCTGCCCCGAGAGAGCGGAGACGATGTGGTCGTCCCAGATTTTGTCGAACAGCGTGCGCGCCATCGCTTCAGACTTCTATCAGACTGCGTGGTAGGCGTAGCGGCGATCCACAATGTCCGCCAGCTTGCACTCCACGCTCTGCCCCATCTCCGAAGTGGTAACCGTCGCCTGCCCTCCGGCGGCTAAATCGGCGGTGCGGCAGCCATTGGCGAGGGCCTCGCGGATGGCGTTGTCCACATCGTCGGCCGCTTGCTCGAGCCCGGCCGTATAGCGCAACATGAGAGCCGCTGAGGCGATTGCTCCCAGTGGATTGGCAATGCCGCGGCCGGCGATATCGGGCGCTGAGCCGTGCACCGGCTCATAGAGATCGACCGTTCCGCCGATCGTAGCCGAGCTGAGCATGCCCAGCGAACCAGTGAGCACCGCCGCTTCGTCGGAGAGAATGTCGCCAAAAAGATTTTCCGTCAGGATCACATCGAAGCTTGCGGGGTTGGTCACGAGGCGCATGGCGCACGAGTCGACATAGGTATGGTCGAGGGTAACGTCGGGAAACTCCTGTGCCACGATGCTTACCACCTGACGCCAGAGTTGCGAGGTCTCGAGGACGTTGGCCTTGTCGACCGAGGTGACTTTGCGGCGACGCTTGCGAGCCTGCTCGAAGGCTACGCGGGCGATGCGCTCGATCTCCGTGACCGAGTAGCGCATGGTGTTGTGAGCTGAGTCGGCGTCACTGCCGCGCGGCTCCCCGAAGTATAGCCCGCCGAGCAGTTCGCGGACTACGAGCAGATCTACATCGCTGACGATTTCCTTCTTCAACGGCGAGCAGTCGGCGATAGCGGCGTAACAGATAGCGGGGCGGAGGTTGGCAAAGCCTCCAAGGGCACGCCGCAAAGCAAGCAGGCCGGCCTCAGGACGCTGATGCCGCGGGAGTGAATCAAACTGGGGACCGCCTACCGCGCCGAGCAAAACAGCGTCGGCTTTGAGACAGGCATCGAGGGTCGCCTGCGGAAGAGGTGTTCCTTGTTCACGGATTGCCGCTCCGCCAACCGGATACTCCTTCCACTCAAGATGAAAGCCATGAATCTCAGCGACCGCGCGCAAAATTCGCAAAGCCTCTACGGTTACTTCGGGGCCAATTCCGTCACCGGGCAAAACAGCAATCCTGAACTTCATGGGACCCTCATTCTCCTCAGGCGTTGCCCCAAGATCCGGCAGCGACGCGTGGTGTCTGGGCGGCGACAGGAACTCTAAGCGATGGCATCTCTTCGCCCAGGATGGTCAGCAGGTGCTTGTCGTGGACTTCTTTCACGGCGTCGGCAAGGGCGGTAAAGCGCCGATATATGCGGTCGAGATCGCGGCGCTCGAGTTCATAACCAAGCTCCTTGTAGCGGAGACCGAGCGCATGGCGTCCGGAGTGCTTGCCCAGAACCAGGCGATTCTCCGGCACGCCGACCGAGTTGGGCGTCATGATCTCGTAGGTCAGCGGATTCTTGATGACGCCATCCTGATGAATGCCGGCTTCGTGGGCGAAGGCGTTTCGGCCGACGATGGCCTTGTTCGGCTGCACCGAGACGCCGGTGATCTCACTCACCAAACGACTGGAGGGATACAGCTCCTGGCCATGCACCGTTGTGAAGAAGGGCATCGCGTCGGGGCGCACCTGCAACACCATGACGAGTTCTTCCAGAGAAGCATTGCCAGCGCGCTCGCCGATGCCGTTGATCGTGCATTCCACCTGCCGGGCCCCTGCGTGCATCCCGGCGAGAGAGTTGGCGACCGCCAAGCCCAAGTCGTTGTGACAGTGAACCGAAATCACCGCATGCGAAGGAAGCTTGGCGCGCAAATGGCGAATGATCTTCGACATGTCGTCGGGAACGGTGTAGCCGACGGTGTCTGGAATGTTGACAGTGGTGGCTCCAGCGGCGACCACGGCGGCGCACACCTCGGTGAGATAGTCGAGGTCACTGCGAGTGGCATCCTCGGGAGAGAACTCGATGTCCGAACACAACTGGCTCGCCTGGGTAACGGACTCTACCGCCTGCCGCAGCGCTTGCTCCCGACTGACCTTGAGTTTGTAGTGGAGGTGAATATCGGATGTGGCCAGAAATATATGGATACGAGGCCTGGCCGAGGCCTTGATCGCCTCCCAGGCGAGTTCGATGTCTTCAGAGCGGGCGCGCGCCAAGCCAGCGATGCCGGCGCCACGAACCTCAGTGGCGACCGCCTGCACCGCCTCGAAGTCGCCTTGCGAGGCGATGGGGAAGCCGGCCTCGATGACGTCTACGCCGAGACGCTCCAACTGACGCGCCATCCTGAGCTTCTCGGGCAGAGTCATGCTGCAGCCGGGAGATTGCTCGCCATCGCGCAGGGTGGTATCGAAAACGGTGATGCGTTCACGCTGCATTCGGTCCGCTCCTGGGGGAGATTCCCTGCAGCAAGGTTCCGCCACCTCCGGTAAATAAGGCAAGTTTATAGTTCTTATAAGAAAATAAGATATGCTTATGTTATAAGATTTGTGCATAAGCCCTGTCGAATAGCTCTATGGACCTGTTTCAACTGGAGACGTTTCTGGCCGTGGCGCGGGAAGGCAGCTTTTCGCGCGCGGCCAAGAAACTGTTCCGTACCCAACCCGCGGTCAGCCAGGCAGTGCGCAAGCTGGAGCAGGAGATCGGCGAGGCGCTATTCGACCGCTCCTCGCGGGAAGGGCTGCTGACGGATGCCGGCGTGGTGCTACAGCGCTATGCCGAGCAACTGTTGAATGTACGCAGCGAGGCTACCACCGCCATCGCTGAGCTGCGCCAGCTCCATACCGGCAAGTTGACCATCGCCGCCAACGAAGTGACCTGCCTGTATCTGCTGCCGGTGCTCGACGAGTTCCGTCGCCTGTACCCAGGCATGAGGATCACGGTGCAGCGCTCGCTGGCCAGCCGCATTCCGGATGCGGTGTTGAACCACACAGTAGAAATGGGTGTCCTGACGTTCAAGCCGGAGGAGCCGCTGCTGCGATCGGTAGTGGTGTACCGCGACCAACTGGCGTTCGTGGTTCCACCGCACCATCCGCTGGCCGGCGCCGGGGAGGTAAGCATCCGGCAACTGGGCGCCGAGCATTTCGTCGCGCATCACGTGCCCTCTCCCTATCGCGACAAGGTGATTGAGACCTTCAAGCGGCGCAAGGTGCCGCTGCACATGGACGTGGAGCTGCCCACGATTGAAGCGATCAAGATCTTCGTAGCCGGAGGCAACGGAGTGGCGCTGATCCCGGCGATCTGCGTGGAGCGCGAACTGGCGCGGGGAGAGCTGATGCGCTTGCGGGTGAGAGAGCTGGCGTTCGAGCGTGAGCTGCGTCTTGTCTATCGGCGCGGCGCAGCGATGTCACACGCTGGTCGCGCATTTCTGACGCTGTTCGAAGCGTTCTCTCGCCGCCACGGTAGGCCGTATATGTACCAAGCCAAGGCGTAGCTGTTTGCGAGAATTCGCTCGCGATCCGACCTATCTCGTCAAACATATTTCTTTACATAGGAGGAGTGCTCAACGGCTTCGAGGGTAAATTGCTTCTGCGTGTGTGCAAGTGGCTGCACTTGAGGGTGGGATACCTGCCGGATTCGCATCGCAAGGAACGGCACACGCGACTACGGCGAGCTCCGTCGAGGAGTCTGGTTTTTCAGTGGAATAGTGGGATCGGCCAGCCGCCACCCAAGCCAGAAATGGCCGGCTGTCTGTATGGCACCCAATTTGCAACAACTTAGGATTCTCAGTAGCCATACAAGAAATACCTGTGCGCTCGCTGGCCCGGGTTTCCCATAACGGGAGGAGACGAAACCGTATGAACCGATTGGTAAAGCTGGCAATTCTAGCTGGGCTGGCTTTCGCGCTCAGTGCTCTTCCGGCCTTCGCCGACACCTATGAAATCAGTGTTCACAGCTCGGGCATCCTGACCGGGACGCAGACCCTGGCCTTCAGCCTCAGCTCGGGTGGTGACGCGCCGGGCAACAACTCGGCGACCATCTACGGCTTTAGTTGGGGCGACGGCTCGGGGCCGGACATCGGCACGGACAGCTGCAACGGTGACACCGGCAACTGCAGCGGCAACCTGTCGTCTTCGGTCACGCTGGGCGAAGACGCCACCAGCATGACTGCCCTGTTCACCGAGCAGTTCGATCCCATCTACTTCTCGTTCTACGTGGACCTCACCAACAACGCGCCCACCGATGGCATCACGCCGGCGATTTTCTCCATGTATCTCTGCAGCGCGGATTTGAGCACCTGCTACAG
>Ga0335076_10003238_pt1 | contig 16333 bp, 15 predicted proteins | sample Lox_Sample_25_FD_206717 | JGI IMG/M metagenome (GOLD analysis project Ga0335076, IMG submission 206717) | Soil microbial communities from Loxahatchee National Wildlife Refuge, Florida, United States - Lox_Sample_2.5 | ecosystem: Environmental > Terrestrial > Soil > Wetlands | place: USA...
AGCACGTGCTCGTGCATGAGCGTCTTGCCGAGCTTCTCGGGCTTGAGCTTGCCCGTCACCGAGTGAATCACCGTCCCCTTGGCCGCAGCTGCCATCGCCATCTCCTTCAGGGTTTGGGCGCGAGGTCGCGCGTCGCCTGCCGTGCGTCGACCCCGAGCGGAAGAATCGCGAGCGCCGGCGTGTCGACTCCCGCGTCGACGTAGCGCTGGATGTGCGCGCGGCACTCGTCGGGCGTGCCGTGGATGATGAGCTCGTCGACGACCTCGTCCGGGATCGCCGCCACGGCGGCCTTCCGGTCGCCGCGCTTCCAGGCGTCCCACATGCCGGCGAGCTTGGGTCCACGGCCCAACCACTCGTGAAACGCCGCGTAGACGGGAACATTCAAGTACGCGGCGATCGCGAACTTGGCCATGCCGCGCACCTGCTCCTTGTTCGCGTTGGGCGCGACGAAGATGCGCGCGACGATCTCCTTGTTCGCGCCGCCCTCGCGCACGAACGGCACCACCTTCTTCACGTCGTCGGCCGAGAGCCAGTTGATGATCGCGCCGTCGCCGACGCGCCCCGCCAGCCGCAGCATGCCCTGGCGCAGCGCCGCGATCAGGATCTTCGGCTGCGGGTCGACCTTCACGCCCAGCCGGAAGCCCGACACCGAGAAGCTCTCGAAGTCCTCGGCGATCTTCTCGCCGGCGAGCGCTTTGCGCAGGAAGCGCACGGTGTCGCGCACGCGCTGGTAGGGCTTCGCGAACGGGATGCCGTTCCAGCGCTCGACGATCACGTCCGACGACGTGCCGATGCCCACCACGAAGCGGCCCGGCGCGGCCTGGCACATCGACGCCACGCTCATCGCCATGAGCCCCGGCCCGCGCGTGAACGCGGGCAGGATGGCGACGCCCAGACGCAGGCTCGGCGCCCAGGCCGACGCCAGCGCGAGCGGCACGAGCCCGTCGTAGCCGCCCGCTTCCGCCGACCACACGTCGGTGTAGCCCAGGGTCTCGAGCTCCTGGATCCACGCGCGCTGCTCGGCCAGCGGCACTCCGTCGAGCGGAATCGTCATGCCGTAGCGCTTCATGGGCACTCCCCGGCCCATGATACACGCTCGCTCCGCGCGCAACTGCGCAGTGTTAGAGTCCGTTCGAGCAGCGATCGAGCAGGGAGGACGGGGATGGCGGCGCCGCACGCGACCACGGTTCTCGAGCTGGCTTCCGGGCGCGAGCTCGCGTTCGCCGAATACGGCGATCCGCAGGGCGCGCCCGTGTTCGGCTTCCACGGCACGCCCGGGTCCAACCGGCAGCTCGCTCCGTGGCACGAGGCGGGCGTGGCCGAGCGCGTGCGCGTGATCGCGCCCGACCGGCCCGGCTACGGTCACTCGCGCTTCGACCCGTACCGGCGGCTCGTCGACTGGCCGCGCGACGTCGGCGAGCTCGCGGCGCACCTCGGCCTGGCGCGCTTCGGCGTGTTCGGCGTGTCGGGCGGCGGGCCGCACGCGGCGGTGTGCGCGCACGCGTTCGGCGCGAAGCTCACCGGTGCGTCGATCGTGTCGGGTGTCGCGCCGCCCGATACACGGGGCTGGACCGAGGGCATGATGGGGCCGAACCAGCTCAACTTCGCGCTCGCGCGCCGCTCGGAGCTGCTCGTGTGGCCGATGGCGGCGCTCATGTTGTTCGGCATGAAGCACTTCCCCGACCGCGCGCTCGACGGGCTGTTGCGCAGCCTGCCCGAGTCGGACCGGCGCATCCTCACGCGGAAGGAGGTCGCGGACGTGCTGATCGGCGAGGCGCGCGACGCGGCGCCGACGACGGCGCGCGCGGTCGCGCAGGACTTCGCCCTGTTCGCGCGGCCGTGGGGCTTCAAGCTCGAGGACGTGGCCGCGCCCGTGCACGTGTGGCACGGCGACGCCGACCGCAACGTGCCGGCCGCGCACGGGCGCGCCTTCGCGGACCGCATCCCGAACGCGAAGCTGCACCTGTACCCGAACGAGGGGCACATGCTCTTCTTCGAGCACACGGGCGAGATCCTGCGCGCGGCGGCGGGCCGGGCGGGCGCGGGGTGATCCTGCGCGGAGTGCGCGTGGTGGAGCTCGCGGTCTGGGTCGCCGGCCCGGGCGCGGGCGGCGTGCTGGCGGACTGGGGCGCCGACGTCGTGAAGATCGAGCCGCCCGAGGGCGACCCCTGCCGCAGCCTGTTCATGGCGCTGGCCGGCTTGAAGGAGCCGAAGAGCCCGCCGTTCGACCTCGACAACCGCGGCAAGCGCAGCGTCGTGCTCGATACGCGCGACGCCGAGGCGCGCGCGCTCGCGCGCCAGCTCGTGCAGGGCGCAGACGTCTTCCTCACCAACCTGCGCCCCGACGCGCTCGCGAAGCTGGGGCTCGACTGGGAGTCACTCGAGGCGAGCTGTCCCCGTTTGGTGTACGCCTCGGTGACCGGCTACGGGCTGCGCGGGCCCGAGCGTGACCGCGCCGCGTACGACGTGGGCGCGTTCTGGGCGCGCACCGGCGCCGAGCACATCATGTTCCCGCCGGGCGTCGAGCCGCACGGCATCCGCGGCGGCTTCGGCGACCACGTGACTGCGCTGTCGGCGGTGTCGGGCATCATGGCCGCGCTGTACCAGCGCGAGAAGACCGGCCGCGGCCAGCGCGTCGCGACGTCGCTCTTGCGCACGGGCCTGTACTGCGTCGGCTGGGACACGGGGATCCGGCTGCGCTTCGGCACGGTCGCGCCGTCGCTGCCGCGCGGCGAGGCGCTGAACCCCGTGCTCAACCAGTACAAGAGCGGCGACGGGCGCTGGTTCTGGCTGCTCGGGCTCGAGGCGGAGCGGCACTGGCCCAAGCTGGCGCGCGCGGTCCAGCGGCCCGAGTGGCCGGCCGACCCGCGCTTTGCGTCGGCGCGCGAGCGGCGCAAGCACGCGCGCGAGCTCGTGGCCATGCTCGACGACATCTTCGCGGCGCGCAGCCTGCGCGAGTGGGGCGAGCGCTTCGACGAGGTCGACCTGTGGTGGGCGCCCGTGCAGACGCAGGACGAGGTCGTCGCGGACGCACAGGTCGCAGCGATGGACGGCATCGTGTCCGTGCCCGAAGCCGGCGGTGCCGGCGAGTTCCGCGCCGTGGCGACGCCGCTCGAGTTCTCCGCCGCGGCCGTCGGCCCGCAGGGTCCGCCGCCGAAGCTCGGCGAGCACACCGACGCCGTGCTCGCGGAGCTCGGGCTCGCCCCCGAGGCGATCCGCCGTCTGCGCGAGCGCGGCGCCCTCGGGAAGTAGCGCGCTCGCGCGTGCCCGGCTCCGCCGAAATCCTCCGCGACGAGTGGGGCATCGCGCACGTGCGCGCGGCGTCGGCGGCCGAGGCGTTCTTCGGCCAGGGCTTCGCGTGCGCGCAGGACCGGTTGTGGCAGATGGAGCACGACCGCCGGCGCGCGTGCGGGCGCTGGGCCGAGGTCGTCGGGCCGATCGCGGTCGCGCGTGACACATTCATGCGTAGGCTGGGGCTCGCGCGCTCCGCACAGCGCGACTTCGAGCGGCTCGGGGCCGGCGCGCGCGAGATGCTTGAAGCCTACGCGGCCGGCGTGAACGCCCGGCTCGCGGGCGGCGCACCGCTGGCGCCGGAGTTCGCGCTGGCCGGCGTTGCGCCCGAGCCGTGGCTGCCGTGGCAGAGCCTCGCCGTGTACAAGTTCCGGCACTCGTTCATGGGCCCGCTCTACCGCAAGCTCTGGCGCGGCGCGGTGCTGCGCGAGCGCGGGCCCGAGCTGGTCGCCGCGCTCTTCGGCGAGCGCACGGAACGGCTGACGGTGCCGCCGGGCGGCGAGCACGTCGAGGCCGCGCTCCGCGCCGAGTCACTCGCGGCCGGCGCCGGGGCGCTCGCCGCCCTGCCCGGCGGCGACGGCGCGAGCAACCACTGGGCGCTCGCGGGCAGCCGCACGGCGTCGGGCAAGCCGCTCCTCGCAGGCGACCCGCACCGCACGCTCGAGCTGCCCAACGTGTACTGGCAGAACCACCTGGCGTGTCCACGCTTCGAGGCGATCGGCTTGTCGTTCGCCGGCGTCCCCGCGTTCCCGCACTTCGGCCACAACGCGCGCGTCGCCTGGTCGATCACGCACGGTATGGCGGACGACCAGGACCTGTTCGTAGAGCGCGAGCTCGGCGAAGCGCGCGTGCGACACGAAACGGTGTCGGTGCGCGGCGCGGCGCCGGTCGAAATCGAGAGCCTCGAGACGTCCCGAGGGCCGATCGTGCTGGGCGGACGCGCGGCGGGCGCGGGAATCGCGCTGGCCTGGCCGACCCTGCGGGAGCCCGACGGCACGTTCGACTGCTTCCTGCCGATGCTCGACGCGCGCGATACGGCGGAGCTCGACCGTGCGCTGCGCGGCTGGGTCCTGCCATGCAACAACCTGATCTGCGCCGACGTCGCGGGCAGCATTCGCTACCGCTTCCGCGGGCGCGTGCCCGTGCGCAGCGAGGCCAACCGCTTCACGCCCGTGCCCGCTCTACACGAGCACGACTGGCGCGGCGCGGTGCCGTTCGAGGCGCTGCCCGCCGCGGCCGATCCGCCCGGCGGCTGCCTGGTCGCCGCGAACAACCGCCCGGCCGGCGACGGCACGCCTTATCTCGGCAGCGACTTCTCGGGGCCGAGCCGCGCGCGCCGCATCGCGGCACGGCTCGAGTCGCTCGAGCGCGCGACCATCGCCGACATGGCGGAGCTCCACGCCGACGACGTGTCGCAGGTCGCTCCGCTGTTCGTCCGTGCGCTCGACGAGCTGGAGCCCGCCTCGGAGCGCGCCCGCGCCGCGCTCGCGCGGCTGCGGCGCTGGGACTTCCGCGTGAGCCCGGACTCGGTGGCCGCCCCCCTGTACCTGGCGTTCCGCGAGCAGCTGACGGCGCTCGCCGCCGACGCGCTCGGCCTGGCCGGCGCCGGGCTCGGTGCGCTGGGCGAAGCGGCGCCCGCGCCAGAGCGCTGGGCGCTCGCCTGGAGCGCGCTGCCGGCCCTGCTCGCCGTGCGCTGGCGGCCGCGCGCGCCACTCGTGACGTTCGACTGGAAGCTCGCCTGCGCCGACGCGTTCGAGCGCGCGCTGGCGTTCCTCGAGGCGCGGCTGGGGCCGGACGCGGAGACGTGGCGGCTCGCGCGCATCCACCGCACGTTCAGCTGGCACCCGCTCGCGGTCGACCTTCCCGAGGCGCGCAAGCTGCCGCTGCCGCCGTTCGTGCCGATGGGCGGCGACTCCGACACCGTTCTATGTGGGGCGACCGTGCCCGGCTTCGGCCTGCGCGCGACCACGGTATCCGTCGCGCGCTACGCGTTCGACCTGGCCGACTGGGAGCGCTCGGGCTGGGCCGTGCCGCACGGCGTGTCCGGCGAACCGGCGAGCCCCCACTTCGCCGACCAGCTGCTCGCGTGGGCCGAGCTGCGCCTCCTGCCCATGCGCTGGCGCTGGGACGGCATCGAGGCGGCTGCGACCGCGCGCATGCGCGTCACCCTGCCGGGGCACTGATGCGGCTGCCGCGCTCCTTCTTCGCACGCCCGTGCCTCGAAGTGGCGCCCGAGGTGCTCGGCCTGTTGCTCGTGCACGAGCTGCCGGGCGGAGAGCGGCTCGTCGGCCGCATCGTCGAGGTCGAGGCCTACCTCGGCGACGGCACGGACGCCGCCTCGCACGCGCATCGCGGGCCCACCCGGCGCAACCGGCCCATGTTCGGCGCACCGGGACACTTTTATGTGTACCGAAGCATGGGCATCCACCGCTGCGTGAACGTGGTGTGCGAGCCCGCGGGCTCTGCAGCCGCAGTGCTACTGCGCGCGGCGGAGCCGCTCGAAGGCGAGGCGCGCATGCGCGCGCTGCGCGGCGGGCGCTCCGACCGCGAGCTCGCCAACGGCCCCGGCAAGCTCTGCGAGGCTCTGGACATCCATCTCTCGGACGACGGCGCCGACGCCCTGCGCGGCCCGCTCCGGCTCGAGCGCGAACGCGATGCCCGCCCACGCGACGTCCGCGTGGGCCCGCGCGTCGGCATCACGAAGTCGCCCGGCCTGCCCTACCGCTTCTTCGTCGCCGGCAGTCCGCACGTGACGCGCGTGGCACACAACGCGCGCTCGCGCCCGTTCGGCGCGCGCGAACACGCTGGCGGGTGACGCTCGCAGCCGCGTATCCTGCGCGCGTGTCGCAGGCCGCGAACCGGGAGGGTGGGCTCGAGCCGCGCGAGCGCTTCGTGCGCGCGTGCCGCGGCGAGCCCGTCGATCGCGCGCCCGTGTGGCTCATGCGCCAGGCCGGCCGCTACCTGCCCGAGTACCGCGCGATCCGCGAGAAGTCGAGCTTCCTCGCGGCGTGCGACACGCCCGAGCTCGCCGTCGAGATCTCGCTGCAGCCGCACCGCCGCTTCGGCATGGACGGCGTCGTGGTGTTCTCGGACATCCTGCTGCCGCTGCGCGCCGGCGGGCTCGAGCTCGCGTTCAATCCGGGCCCGACCGTCGCGAACCCGCTGCGCGGCGCCGCCGATCTGGCGCTGCTCGAGGGCGACGTGGAGCCCGCGATCGCGGGCACGTGCGAGGCGCTGCGGCGCCTGCGCCGCGAGCTCGGCCCGCGCGCCGCGCTGATCGGCTTCGCGGGCGCGCCCTGGACTCTCGCAGCCTACGCGACCGAGGCCAAGCTCTCCCGCGAGGTGGAAGTGCTCTCCGCCATGTCGTGGCGCGAGCCTGACACAGTTCTGCGTATATTGGACCGCATGGCGGAGATCTGCGCCCGGACGCTGCGCCTGCAGATCGAGGCCGGCGCCGACTGTCTGCAGATCTTCGACACCTGGGCGGGCGTGCTCGACCGGCCGCGCTTCGAGAAGTTCGCCGGCCGCGCCATCCGCGACGTGCTGGCGCGGCTCGGGCGCGACCGGCCGCCCGTGATCGTGTTCGCCCGCGGCGCGGCGCATCTGCTCGACGAGCTCGCGGCGCTCGGCGCCGACGTCGTGTCCCTCGACTGGCGCGTCGACCTCGGCGAGGCCGCGGCGCGCGTGGGCCAGCGCGTGTCGCTGCAGGGCAACCTCGACCCGACGGCGCTGCTCGCGCCGTTGCCCGCGATCGCGCGCGCGGTGCGCGAGCTCGCGCGCGCCGGCCGCAAGGCGCGCGGCCACGTCATGAACCTGGGCCACGGCGTGCTGCCGTCCACTCCCGTCGAGTCCGTCGCGACGTTCGTGCGTACCGCGCAGGAAGCGGGCGGTTGAGCGGAGCCGACACCGTCGTCGTCGGCGCCGGCATCGCCGGTCTGGCCTGCGCGACCGAGCTCGTGGCGAACGGCTGCGACGACGTGCTCGTGCTCGAGGCCGCGCCGCGCGCGGGCGGCCCTGCCGAGACCGTGCGCATCGGCGAGTATCTCGTCGAGCGCGGGCCCCTGACCGTGCGCGCCAACGCCGAGCTGCTCCGGCTCGTCGCGCGGGCCGGCCTCGTGCCGGTCGAGGCCCGGCGCGCGGCCGCCGCGTTCGTCTCCGACGGCAAGGTCGTCGCGCTGCCGCCGTCGCTCGGCGCGCTCGCGCGCGGCGAAGTGCTGCCGCTCGGCGCGCTCTTGTCGGCGCTGGCCGAGCCGTTCCGGCCCGTGCGCGCGGGTCCGCGCACCGTGCGCGCGCTCGTCGAGCAGCGCTTCGGCGCTGCCGCCGCGGACCGCCTCGCCGACCTCATGACGCTCGGCGTGTACGGCACGACGGCGGACCAGGTCGGCTTCGAGGCCGCGTTCCCGGCGCTGGCCGAGTCACTCGCGCGCGCGGGAGGGCGCTTCGCGGGGCTCGCGCTGCGCGGGCTGTTCTCGCCCCGCACGCGGCGCGCGCCGATCGTCTCGACCGAGCTCGGCCTCGGCGGGCTGTGCGCGCGCCTCGCGGAGTCGCTCGGGCCGCACTTGCGCACGCGCGCACCGGTGACGCGGCTCCGCCGGGCCGGCGCCGGGTTCGAGCTCGAGGCCGGCGGCGAGAAGCTCGCCTGCCGCCGGGCCGTGCTCGCGGCGCCGCCCGCGGCCGCCGCGCGGGCGCTCGATGCGCCCGGCGCGGTGGAGCTGCTCGGCGGCTACTCGTCGGTGCCGCAGGTGCTGGCCCATTTCGCGCTCGAAGAGCCGGCGTGCGCCGAGCGCTGGACGGGGCTCGGCTTCCTGGTGCCGCCGCGCGAGCGGCTGCCGCTCGTGGGCTGTCTCTTCCCGAGCAATCTGTTCGCGGACCGCGCGCCGCGCGGCGCGCTGCTCCTGGCGGTGTTCGCCGCGCGCCCGCTCCACGGCGCGAGCGACGCCGCGCTCGCGCGCGAGCTGGCGCCGGTGCTGCGGCAGCTGCTCGGCGCCACGCGCGAGCCGGCGCTGCTGGACGTGTCGCGCCACCCCGAGGGCATCCCGCTCTACGACACGGGCCACGCCGAGCGCACGCGCGCGCTGCGCAAGCGGCTCGCCGAGTCGAGCGGTCCGACACTATGCGGTGTAGGATGGGACGGCGTGGCGTTCGCGGCCGCCGCGGCTTCCGGCATCGCCGCCGCCCGCGCGCTCGGCGCCCGCTAGCGGGAGGTCTCGGCGCGCTCGAGCTCGAGCGCGCGCGCCTGCAGGCCGGCGAGCGCGTCGGCGTCCGCGCCGCCGAACACCCGCCCCTGCAGCAGCGACTGCAGCGCCGGGCGCGTCTCGGAGTCGTCGAGCAGCGCCATGAACAGCGGTGGCCTGCGGTAGAACAACAGGATCAGCTCGCGCCACACCTCGCCGCCGCGCCGCACGGTCTGCTCGTACTCGGCGAACGACTCGGCCGCGCGCGCAGGGTCGGCGAGCGCGTCCGCGATGGCGCGTGCAGCGAGCCGGGCCGACTCCGCGGCGACCGACACGCCCGACGAGAACACCGGATCGACGAACTGCGCCGCATCGCCCAGCGCGAGCCAGCCCGCGCCGGCCAGGCGCTCGCCGAAGTAGCTCTGGCTGCCCTCGACCCACAGCCCGTTCAGCGGCTCCGCCTTGGCCGCGCGCGCCGCCAGCACGGGATGCGAGGCGAGCGCGCGCGCGAGGAAACGCTCGGCCGTGTCGCCGCGCGCGAGGCCCGCCTGCCCTTCCGACACCACGCCGATCGACGTCGCCTCGTTGGTGATCGGGATCTGCCACGCCCAGGCGCGCGGCGCGCCGAGCACGTGGATGTGGATCCAATCCGCCGTCTCGCGCGGCCCCCGGTCGACGCCACGGAACCAGCCGTGCACGGCGACCTGGTTGAGCCGCGGGTCGCTGCGCCGCATGCGCAGCTGGCGCGCGAGGAGCGCGGCGCGTCCGCTCGCGTCGGCGACCACGCGCGCGCGCAGCGGCTCGCCACCCGCGATGCGCACGAGGGGCCGCGCGCCGAGCTCCACGCTCTCGACCTCGGCGCCCTGCAAGATGGCGGCGCCGCGCCGCCCCGCGTGCGCGAGCAGCAGCGCGTCGAAGCGCGCGCGGTCGACGTGGTACGTGTAGTCCTGCGCGATGCCGAGCTCCGGCATCGCGCGGAACGGCAGCGCGAACTCGCGCCGGCCGTCGTCCAGCGTGAAGAGCGCGCCGTGCTTGCGCACGAAGCCGCCGGTCTCGAGCTCCGCCAGGAAGCCGATCTCGTCGAAGATCCGCGTCGTCGAGCACACGAGTGACTCGCCGACGTGCGGGCGCGGGTGCACGGCCCGGTCGACCAGAACGTGGTCGATGCCGGCGCCACCGAGATACGAGGCGAGGATCGAGCCCGCGGGTCCGCCGCCGATCACGACGACGCTCGCGTCGACGGGCTCCTCGCGCGACGCTGCCGGGCCACCCGTCGCCGCCGATACGCCCATGCCTTCGAAGATCGCGTCGCGCGCCCGCACGGCCTCGCGCGCAGCCAGGTCGCGCGGCCGCGCGAGCGGCACGGCGACGGTGCGCCGCACGGTCGCGGGGCGCGGGCTCATCACGAGCACGCGGTCGGCGAGCTGCACCGCTTCCTCGATGTCGTGCGTGACGAACAGGATGGTCTTGCGCTCGCGCTCCCAGATGCGCAACAGGTCCGCGCGCATCTTCAGCCGCGTCAGGTAGTCGAGCGCGCCGAACGGCTCGTCCATGAACAGCACCTCGGGATCGGCCGCGAGCGCGCGCGCGATCTCGACGCGCTGGCGCATTCCGCCCGAGAGCTGGCGCGGATAGGCGCGCTCGAAGCCCGCCAGCCCGACCCGCTCGACGTAGTGCGCCACCGCGCGCGCGCGCTCCTCGCGGCTCGCGCGCGACAGGCCGAAGCCGACGTTCCCCTCGACGGTGAGCCACGGGAACGTGCCGTCGTCCTGGAACACGAAGATGCGCCGCGGGTCGGGCCGCCGCACCGGCTCGCCGTGCGCGAGCACTTCGCCGCGGGTCGGCGACAGGAACCCCGCCAGCACGTTCAGCAGCGTCGACTTGCCGCAGCCCGACGGGCCGACGATGCAGACGAACTCGCCGCTCTGCACCTCCAAGTCGATCCGCTCGAGCACGCGCACGGGCGGGCCGCCCTGCGGCGCCGCAAACTCGACCCACAGGTCGCGCACCGACAACACGGGCTCAGGCACCCGCGCGCTCCCGCGGCGCGTCGCCGAAGCGCCAGCGCACCGACGGCAGGCTCTCGAGCCGGCGCATGCCGCCGTCGAGCAAGAGCCCGATGACACCGATCAGGATCATGCCCGCGATCACCAGGTCGTAGCGGTTGCCCGCGTTGCGCGAGTCGATGATCAGGTACCCGAGCCCCGAGTGCAGCGCGATCATCTCCGCCGCCACCACGACGAGCCATGCCACGCCGAGCCCGATGCGCATGCCGACGATGATCTGCGGCAGCACGGCGGGGAACACGACCTGGCGGAACAACGTCGAACGCGACACGCCGAAATTCTCTGCCGCGCGCAGGTAGCGCGGCTCGATCGTCTGCACGCCGACCGTGGTCTGCACGACCATCGGGAACACCGACGAGATGAAGATCAGGTAGATCGGCGACGCGTCGCCGACGCCGAACCACAGGATCGCGATCGGGATCCACGCGATCGGCGAGATGGGCCGCAGGATCTGGAAGATCGGGTTCAGGGTCGTGAAGGCGCCGCGCACGCGGCCCATCCACAGCCCGAGCGGCACTGCGAACGCGACCGCGAGAGAGAAGCCCACCGCGACGCGCCACAGCGACGCGCCGATGTGCCGGAACAGGCTGCCGTCGGCGGCGAGCTCGAGCGCGCCGCGCGCCACCTGCCACGGCGTCGGGAAGATCGCGCTGTGCGCGGCGAGCACGACGCCGGTCCACACGGCCAGCAGTGCGGCGATCGCGGCGAGCGACGGCGCCGCGCGCCCGAACCCCCGGCTTGCCCTGCTCATCCCCACCACGCCCTCACCCGCCACGCGACCCGCGCCCACGGCGTGTCCGGCTCCTCCTCGACGACGACCAGGAGCTGCCCGCTCGCGTGCGCGGTGCACGTGAAGGGGTAGCTCGCCGCCTGCGAAAACGGGAGTCGGAAGCTCTGGCCCGGCATGAGCAGGGTCGGGCCGAAGATCTGCGGCACGTCGTCCAGATTGCGCAGCAGCAGCACGTCGCGCACGCCGAGCGTGAGGCGGATCTCGGCGGGCAGGATCTCGCGCTTCTCGCCCGCCATGCGCCGCGCCCACGTGCCCTTCGGGATCTCGAACAGCGCCTCGCGCGAGTCGGCGCGGATCGGCGCGAAGCCGGCCCAGGCGAGCGCGCCGAGCGCGCACGCTGCGAGCGCGAGGCCCGCGCGCCGGCGCCGCTCACTCGCCGAGGAGGATCGCGACGTCGTGTGCGTAGTCGTCTGCGCTGCGTCCATACGGCATGAGCGCGCGGATCGTTCCCGCGCGGTCGATCAGATAGGTGAACGAAGAGTGCGAATACGAGTAGCCGTCCGCCGAGACGCGCCGCGTCGCGGTGACGCCGTAGTCGCGGCGCACGGCGGCGAGCTGGTCCTCGCTGCCGGTCGCGCCCACGAACGTGGGATCGAACGACGCCAGGTACGACTTCATGCGCGCGGCGTCGTCGCGCTCGGGGTCGACGGTCACGTACACCACCTGGAAGTCGCGCGCGCGCGCGTCGCCCAGCTGTTTGCGCGCGGCGGCCAGCGTGGCGAGCGTCGTGGGGCAGACCTCGGGGCACGACGTGAAGCCGAACGCGAGCACCACGACCTTGCCGCGGAAGCGCGCCAGCTCGAGCGTTCGCCCGTCCGAGCCGGCGAGCGCGAAGTCGGGCGCGGGCCGCGGCGGCTCGAACACGCCCGCGCGCAGCGCCGCGGGCTCGGCGGCCGGCGCGCGCGCGGCGAGCGCGCAGGCGAAGAGCGCCAGCAGCGCGGCGCGCCGGGCGCTACAGCTGGATGGCCGCGGGCCGCGCATCGCGCGCGAAGCTCTCGTCGAGATAGTGTTCGTACGGGACCGGGTGCTGGATCGTCCCCGCCTCGACCGACAGCCGCATCAGCTCCTCGAACTCGGCGCGGATCATGCGCAGGTCGCCGTACGTCACGCGGTCGCTCGGGTTCTGCATGACGAAGCGCAGCACCGCGGGGTCCTGGTTGAAGTAGTCGCGGCCCGCGGCGATCTGGATCGCCTGCTCGCGGTGGTCGGGCAGCTCGTCGAGCCACACGCCCGCGCCCAGCACCTGGTTCACCAGGTCCTGCACCAGCGCGCGGTTCTCGGCGATGAGCTCGTCGCGCACGGTGAGCACGCAGCAGATGTACTGGGGCCACTCGTCGCGCGTCATGCGCAGCGGGCGCGCGTAGCCGGCGCGCTGCGCGGCGGCGCCGAACGGCTCGCCCGTGCAATACGCGTCGACGGCGTTCGCGAACAGCGCGGCCGGCATGTCGGGCGGCGCCATCTCGACGAGCTCGACCTCGCTCGGGCTCATGTTCTCCCGCGCCAGCATCTTGCGCAGGAACAGGAAGTCGACGGCGAAGCGGCTCGGGATCGCGATGCGCTTTCCCGAGAGCTCGCGGAAGTGCTGCACGCGCGACTCGGTGCGCACCATGATGACCGCGCCCGAGCGGTGCCCCAGCGAGACGATCTTCACCGGGATGCCCTTGTCCGCGAGATCCATGACGAGTGGCGCCAGCATGTAGCCGGCCTGGATGCGGCCGGCCATCAGCGACTCCTTGATCTCGGGCCAGCCGTTGAACTTCTGGTAGACGTACGGCAGCCGGCCGCCCGCCGCTGCCGCGCGCGCGGCGCACGCGACCGGCAGCGTCAGATTGCACGTGACGGGCAGGCCGCCCACCTGCAGCGCGCTGTCGCTCCTGTCGGAGCCGCACGCGAGCGTGGCCAGCGGCAGCGCGGCGGCCGCCGAGGCCAGCGCCCCCTTCAGAAAGGCGCGCCGCGACAGCGGGTACAGCGACGCGCAGCTCGCGCGCAGGGAGGGAGTAACGGGCTCGTCCAATTCGTGTCCTGGGTGGCGGATTCTAGCCAGCTGGGGTTCGCGCGCCTACGGCTCGCCGCGCGCCACTCCGGGGCGCCTGCGCTCGGCCCGCGGGTAAACCGCTTGGTTTCCGGGGGAGTCCAACCGGGCGGTGGAAATTGCGGCCAGCCGCCTGAAGGCGGACGCTCCTCCGCAGATGCGGGCGGAGCAGTTCGCCAGGTTCGCCGAGGCGCGGCGCGAGCGCGCGCTGCGCCTGGCGTTCCGCCTGCTGTCGGGCGATGCGGCGGCTGCGGAGGACGTGGTGCAGAACGCCTTCTTCCGCGCGCATCGGGCGCTCGAGGGATTTCGCGGCGACGCGAGCCTCGACACCTGGTTCTACCGCATCCTCGTGCGGGAGGTGCAGCGCCATCAGCGCTGGCGCGGGCTGCGCCGGCTCTTCGCGGCGGACCCGGCGCAAGCCGAGCGCGCGCCCGACCCGCACCCCACGGCCGACCCCGCGCTGCGGCGCCGGATCGGCCGCGCGCTCGAACGGCTGTCGCCGGGACAGCGCGAGGTCTTCGTGCTGGTCCACCTGGAGGAGCTGTCGGTCGCCGAGACTGCCGCCGTGCTGGGCAAGGCCGTCGGCACCGTGAAGAGTCACCTGCACCGCGCGCTGGCGTCGCTGCGCGTGGAGCTCCAAGACCTGCGTCCACCTACACTGGATGGTGACGCCCCCAAGGAAGAGGAAGAGCCATGAGCGAAGACGAGCGCTGGATCGAAGCGGTGCGCAGGGAGTTCGTGCCCGACACGCTGCGGCCCGAGCGCGCGGCCGAGCTGCGCCGCGAGCTCGCGCGGCGGATCGCCGCAGACGAACCTCGCCGACGCTTCGCGCTGCCCGCGCTCGCGGGCGCCGTGGTGGCTGCGCTCGCGCTGTGGCTCGCGGCGCCCGTGCGGATCGCGACGAACCGAGACGCCTCAGTCACTGGCGCCGAGATCGACGCGTACGTCGATCCCGACGCAGTCGCGAGTGAGATCAGCGAGCGGCCGGACTATCTGCCGGCCGACTACGAGAATCTCGCGCTCTTGCTCGACGACGACGCGGCCGAGCGGTAAACCGCCGCAGAGCGACACGGGTCGAATCATCGGACACAAGGAGGTCCAATCATGCGACCGACACGATGGCTGAATCTCGCCGCGCTCGCCGCGGCCGTGCTCATGCTTCAAACCGCGCCTGCGTTCGCGGATCCGCCGGGCGGACCCGGCGGCCCCGGCGGCGGGGGAATGGAAGGCCGGCTCGAGTACAAGCTCTCGAAGCTGGGCCTGCGGCCCGACCAGCAGCAGAAGATCCAGGCGATCCTCGACGCCGCGAAGCCGCAGCGCCAGCAGCTGCGCACGCAGATGCACAAGGCGTTCGACGACATGAAGGTGCTCCTGGACCAGGACACGCCGGACCAGAACGCGGTGCTCGCGCAGGCCGACCTGATCGGCCAGCTGACGACCGAGGCGCACAAGGACATGCTGACGACGCTCCTCGCGGTGCGCGCCGAGCTGACGCCCGATCAGCGGCTCGAGCTGAAGCAGTCCATGCGCGGCCACGGCGGCAAGTTCCGCCGCTGGCACCAGAACCCGAACGGCGGCCAGAACGGCAGTCAGACGCCCCCGCCTCCGGCCGATCCGAACTCGGGGACCTGATCATTCCCACAAAGGCGGGCTGCTGCTCGACAAGACCCTCGCTCTCGTGACCGTGGTCGGCCTGACCGCTTGCGCGGTCGGGCCCGACTACGTTCGCCCGCAGACCCCCGAAGGCGGCGCCTGGACGGCGCCGCTGCAGGGCGGCCTGGTCCAGTCGCCGGTCGATTCGGAGCGACTCGCGAAGTTCTGGACCGCGCTCGACGACCCGGTGCTCACCGGGCTCGTCGAGCGCGCGGTGAGCGGCGGCAGCTTGACCGTGCAGCAAGCGCAGGCGCGCGTGCGCCAGGCGCGCGCGCTGCGCAAGGTGGCCATCGGCGAGTTCTTCCCGACGGTCACCGGCAACGCGCAGGTGGAGCGCGAGCACATCGTCGCGCGCACGAGCGGGATTCAGGGCACGCTCGACCTCTACTCCGCCACGCTCGACGCGAGCTGGGAGATCGACGTCTTCGGCAAGCTGCGGCGCAACCTCGAGGCCGCCACCGCCGACCGCGACAGCGCGATCTGGGACCTGCGCGACGTGCTCGTCACGCTGTCGAGCGAGATCGCGCTCGCGTACGTCGACATGCGCTCGCTGCAGGAGCGGATCCGGATCGCGGAGGCCACGCTGGCGTCGCAGTCCGAGACCTTCGACCTGACGAACTGGCGCGCCATGGCCGGGCTCACCACGTATCTCGACGTCGAGCGCGCGCGCACGAGCGTGGAGACGACGCGCGCCACGATCCCGAGCTTCCGGCAGGCGCTCGCCGCCGACCAGCACTCCATTGCCGTGTTGATCGGCGAGGCGCCCGGCGCCGTCGAAGACCTGTTGCGCGATCCGAAGCCCATCCCGCTCACGCCGACGGAGGTCGCCGTCGGCGTGCCCGCCGACACGCTCTCGGAGCGGCCCGACGTGCGGGCCGCGGAGCGCAGCCTCGCGGCGGAGACGGCGCGCATCGGCGTCGTCACCGCGAGCGCGTATCCAAGCCTGAATGCGCTCGGTACCATCGGCCTGGAAGCGCTCTCGCCCGGCGGGCTGTTCCGCGCCGGCGCTTGGACCGGCGCGCTGGTCGGCACGGCCAGCGAGACGATCTTCCAGGGCGGCCAGATCATGGCGAACATCGAGGCGCAGAACGCGGTGCGCGACCAGGCCCTCGCGGCCTACCAGAGCGCCGTGCTGACGGCGCTGCAGGACGTCGAGGACGCGCTCGTGGCCTACTCGCAGGAGCAGGACCGGCGCAAGGCGCTGGCGGCCGCGGTGACTTCCGCCGATCTGGCGCTCACGATGGCGCAGCAGCAGTACGGCTCCGGCCTCATCGACTTCCAGGACGTGCTCGACGCGCAGCGCTCCCTCTTCGTGCTGCAGGACCAG
>Ga0335076_10003239_pt1 | contig 16331 bp, 12 predicted proteins | sample Lox_Sample_25_FD_206717 | JGI IMG/M metagenome (GOLD analysis project Ga0335076, IMG submission 206717) | Soil microbial communities from Loxahatchee National Wildlife Refuge, Florida, United States - Lox_Sample_2.5 | ecosystem: Environmental > Terrestrial > Soil > Wetlands | place: USA...
GTCGATCGCGCCGGGCGATGGCCGCGCGCTCGCGCTGCGCAGCCACATCGCGCTGCAGCGGGCGGCGTTCGCGCCGGCCCTCGCCGACCTCGACAAGGCGATCGGCGGCGGACTCCCCGCCGACGATCTCGGCTACGCCTATCTGCTGCGCGCGATCGCGCATCAGGCGCTCGGCGACGAGGCGCCGGCGATCGCCGACCTGCGGCAGGCGATGACGCTCGAGCCCACGCTGCAGAACCTCTACCAGAACATCGGGCGCGAGCTGCTGCACGGGCGGCCGTCGGACGCCCTCGACGAGGCGCTCGCCGCCGATCCCGTCACCGCCTATGGCTACCTCGACCGCGGCACGCGACGGCTCGGCCGCGGCCAGTTCGACCTCGCCATCGCGGATTTCGATGCCGCGGTGGCGCGCGAGCCGCGCCTCGCCGAGGCGTTCGCCGGCCGTGGCGAGGCGCGCTATTACAAGGGCGACAACGACGGCGCCCTCGGCGATCTGCAGCAGGCGCTCGACATCAACCCCCACCTGTCGGACGCCGCCGCTGCGCTGGCCTACGCGCACTACAACGCCGGCGACTACGCGGCCGCCGCCGCCGGATTCGCGCGGCAGGCAAAGGCGCTCCCGTCGGATTCCTACGCGCCGCTGTGGGCCGACCTCGCCCGGCGCCGCGCGCCCGCCGGCACTGCAGCCGAGCTGAACCTCGCGCACGAGATCGATCGCCGCGTCGCGCGCCTCGACGGCGGGAGCTGGCCGCGCCCGCTGTTGCTGTCATTCGCGGGCCAGCTCGGCCCCGCCGCCGTGCTCAAGGCCGCGGCCGCCGGCGATCCTGCCCGCAAAGCGCGCCAGCTGTGCGAGGCCGACTTATTCCTCGGCACCCGCGCCCTGATCGACCGCGACACCGATACCGCCCGCCATCTCCTCCAGGAAGCCGCGGACAACTGCCCGCCGGCGACGCATGAACGGATCGCCGCCCAGACCGACCTTGCCCGCCTCGCGAACTGATTGCAGGGGCGACCGGCAGGTCGCCCGTTCGCCTCTACCTTGGTAGACGGGCGACCGTCCGGTCGCCCCTACGAGAACGCGCTCAAGCGCGCACGCGCGTCTTCTCCGGATCGTAGAACGGGAAGCGCACCACGCGCGCGGGAATCCGTTTCTGCTGGCCGTCGAGCTTGCCGATCTCGACGGCGGTGCCGATCGCCGCGTGCGCCACGTCCATGCGGCAGAGCGCGATGGTCTTCCTGAGGATCGGGCTCTTCATGCCGCTGGTGACGACGCCGACCTGGGCGCGCCCGACATGGACGCAATCGCCATGCGCCGCCGGCTCGCTGCCTTCGAGCTCTAGGCCGACGAGCACGCGCTGCGGCTGCTCCTTGCGCTTGAGGAGCGCGTCGCGGCCGATGAACTCCTCGTTGCCCTTGAGGGCGACGGCGAAACCGATGCCGGCCTCGAACGGATCGGTCTGGTCGCTGAACTCGGTGCCGGCGAAGATGAGCCCGGCCTCGATGCGCAGCATGTCGAGCGCCTCGAGACCCAGCGGCGTCAGTCCGTGCGGTTTGCCCGCTTCCCACACCGCGTCCCACACGGCGACCGCGTCCTTGGGATGGCAGAAGATCTCGAAGCCGAGCTCGCCGGTGTAGCCGGTGCGGCTCACCACGACCGGCGCGCCGTTGAAATTGCCGATGCGGCCGACGGCGAAGTGGAACCAGGCGAGCTCGGTCAGCGCCGGCTGGCTCGGCGCGGTCCAGATCGCCTGCTGCAGGATCGCGCGGCTCTTCGGCCCCTGCACGGCGATGTTGTGCAGCTGGTCGGTCGACGACTTCACCCACACCTTGAGGCCGCGCTTCTCCGCCACTTCGCGCAGCCAGCGCCCGTCATATTCGTCGCCGCCGATCCAGCGGAAGTTGTTCGGCCCCAGGCGGAACACCGTGCCGTCGTCGAGCATGCCGCCATGCTCGTAGCACATCGCGGTGTAGACCACCTGGCCCGGCGCCAGCTTGCGGATGTTGCGCGTGCAGGCCGTCTGCAGCAGCGTCTCGGCGTCCGGACCCAGCACCTCGAACTTGCGCAGCGGCGACAGGTCCATCACGACGGCCGCCTCGCGGCAGGCGTGGTACTCCGCGACGGCTCCGTGGTTGTTGAACTTCGTCGGCAACCAGAAGCCGCGATATTCCGTGAAGTTGCGGGTGAGCGCGGAGGTGCGCGGATGGAACGCGGTCTCGCGCGTGAGCTGGGGTTCTGCGTCCGGGGCCATGCGGAAGGCGATCGCTTTGCTGAAGGCGTTGCGGGCGGGATAGATACGCAGGTGGATGTCGGTCGGGTTCCAGCCGTTGGCGGCGTCGATGTCGTCCGGGCAGGCCGACGACGCGCAGACCAGATCGGTCATGGCGCGCAGCAGCACGTAGTCGCCCGGCCGCGACCAGGGCTCGTCGAGGAAGTAGACGTTCTGCGCGTTGATGCCGGTGTTGTAGAAGAAGTTGATCGCCGCCCAGCCGCCGCGCGGCGCCACGCCGTAGGGCGTCAGCGCCTTGTTGAAGTTGTCGGTGCAGTTGGCATGGCCGGGATAGCCGACGTCGTCGTAGTAGCGCGGCGCGCAGGCCAGCCCGAAGGTGTCGTGGCGGCCGACCGTGTCGCGCACGACCTCGACCAGCGGCTGCAGGTCATGGTCGAAGAACTTGGAATAAAGTCCTGGGCCGGGATAGCCGAGGCCGATCATGCTGCGCGTCGCCGTGGCGTCGAGGCAGCGCTCCAGCCCCTGGTCCAGCTGCCGGCGGTTGAAGGCCTGGAAGTCGCTGCACTGCCGCCCGGCCACGTCGATGATCTGGATGAACTCGCCGGCCTTCACCTCGTAGCCGACGGCCGTGCAGCGGTCGATGCGGATCTCGGCCCGCGGCTCGGCCAGCGGCGCCGGCAGCGGCGGCTCGATGATGTTGGGCACGGCCGCGCGCTTGATGATCACCGACAGATCGGTCGGCGGCGCCTGCGCATCGACCGCCATCGGCCCACCCGGCGCATGAAAGATGGCGACGCAATCGCGCTGCACCGCGAGCGGCACGCTTTCGCCCGCCCGCGAGTCGCCCTCGAACAGCACCGCGGCCTTGCCGATCTGCCCCGGCAGCCCGCGCTGGCGCAGCGCCGCCCCGATGGCGCGCGCGTCCTCGCCCTCCCCTGCCAGCAGCCGGTTGATGCCCGGCGACTCGACCGTGCCCTTGAGCCCGAGCGCGGCGATGTCTTCGCGCCCGTCGCCGGCAAAAGCGGCGATCTCGCAGCGCTGCCGCCCCTCGCGATCGACGACGGTGACGGCGTCGCCCGAGAGCAGCGGCACGATCAGCCCGCCGCCGCCGGCCACGCGATGGCGCTCCGTCCCCGGCTCGAACGCCGGCAGCCCCGGCTGGCGCACGCTGCGGAACTGCGCCATGTACGGCGTGTAGTTCATCGGCGACTCCTCATGCCGCCGACTCTACAGCAGCCGGGCGAAGGATCGAAAGCGGTCCGTGCGACGTTCCCGCGATTGGTCGCGACCGGTCCGATCGCGGGTCGCGCCGCGCCCGGCAGGGGTTGGCGTCCCGCGGCTTCCCCGCCGCGCGCAGCCACCCTATGATCCAGCGCTACCGCTCCGGCATGGACGTCATCGCGCGGAAGCAGGGCCCGTAGGGCGCTTCCTTCAATGCGACGCCGCGCCCGGCAGGAAGAAGAACGTGAGGGCGAGCACCAGGTAGACCGCGAGCAGTTGCATGCCCTTGAGCCAGTCGGAGCGTCCGTCGCCGGCCACTTGGCCGGTGATCAGCACCGACAGGAGCACGATCAGGACGAGGCCCGGAGAGAAGGCCAGATCCATCGGCGCCGGACCGAGGAAGAGGCTGACGAGCACCAGGACCGGGGCCACGAAGAGCGCCACCTGCACACTGGAGCCGATGGAGATCGAGAGCGAGAGGTCCATGCGGTCCTTCATCGCGGCGCTGATCGCCGTTGCGTGCTCGGCCGCGTTTCCCAGAATCGCCACCACGAAGACGCCGACGAAGACGTTGCTGAGGCCGAATTCGTGCGCCGTGGGTTCGATCGCGCCCACGAGGATCTCGCTCATCCACGCGATCGCCACGGTCGCCCCGGCGAGCACGAGAGCGGCACGACCCGCGGATGCCGGTGCCTTCCCCTCCTCGGGCGCATGGGAGCCCGTGAAGAGCGCCGGATGGGTGACCAGCGCGAACACGAGGTACAGCACATATCCGAGCAGGAGCACCACGGAAATGGCGACGCTCAGGCGGCCGAGTCCCTCCGCGGTCGCGCCCGCCGCGACCTGAAAGGCGGCGGGCAGGACCAAGGCGATCGCCGCGAGCGTGAGCATCGTCGCTTGCGAGCGCGCGCCGGCCGGGTTGTAGTGCTGCTCGGGACGGCGCAAGCCTCCGGCCAGCATGGCGGCCCCGAGCACCAGCAGGATGTTCCCGACGATGGATCCGACGATCGACGCCTTTACGACGTCGTGGAGCCCCGCGCGCAGGGCGGCGAGCGCGATGATGAGTTCGGCGGCATTGCCGAAGGTCGCGTTGAGCAGCCCGCCGACCCCTTCGCCCATGCGCTCCGCAAGCTGCTCGGTCGCGCGGCCCATCCACGCGGCCAGGGGCAGGATGGCCAGAGCAGAGGCGGCGAAGACCAGGAGATGCCGGTCGGGCGCGAGAAATTCCAGGCCGATCGCGACGGGGACGAAGAGCAGGAGCCAGTTCATCAAGTGTCAGCCCTCTTTTCCTGCTGAGCCGCGGTCCTCCCAATCCACCCAATCCACCGGATGGCTGTCGAGATAGGCGCCCACCGCGGCGCCGGTGGTGGGAAAGAAGGAGTCTTCGCCGATCTGCTCGAAGAGTCCGAATCGCTTGAGCTTGTCCTTCACCGGATCCTTGAGCTCGGCGAAGCGCAGGTCGATCCCGGCCTCGTGCAGCGACTTGTCCAGTTCCTCGAGCATATCGGCTGCGGTGACGTCCACGCTGGTGACCGGTTCGGCCGCGACGATCAGCCATTGCGCGGGCGTCGGCGATTTCGCCACGGCATCGAGGATGCGCTCCCTGAACAGCTCGGCGTTGGCGAAGAACAGCGGCGCATCCCAGCGGAACAGGATCAGGCCGGGGATCTGGCGGGCGCTGGGATAGCGCGTGATGTCGTGGTAGCCCTTGACGCCTTCGGCGCGGCCCAGCACTGCCGAGTGGGGCCGCCAGCCGTCCCACAGGAACTCGATGACGGCGATCACGATCGCCAGGCCGATGCCGGGGATGGCGCCGAGCACCGCGACGCCCACGAAACAGACGACGGACAGCCAGAATTCCCACCGCTGGATGCGATAGATGCGCACGAGGTCGTCGATCTCGATCAGGCCGATCGCCGAGGCGATGACGACTCCGCCCAACGCGGCGGTCGGCAGATGCTGGAGCAGATTCGGCGCCAGCAGGAGCAGCAGGGCGACGGCGAGCGCGCCGACGACGCCGGTCAGCTGCGTGCGGGCGCCGGCGGCCTCCGCCACGGGCGTGCGCGACGAGCTGCTGCTGATCGGAAAGCCCTGGAAGAATCCGGCGGCCAGGTTGGCGGCGCCGAGCCCCACCATCTCCTGATTGGGATCGACGGCGGTGCGGGTGCGCGCCGCATAGGCGCGCGACAGCACGCTGGTGTCGGCGAACGACACCATGGCGACGGCAGCGCCGCCGATCACGACCGGGACGATATCGTCAAGGTCGATCCAGGGGATCGCGAACGCCGGCAGGCCCTGGGGCAGCGGGCCGAGGACGGAGACACTGGCGCGCGCTCCCAGATCCAGCACGCCGACGATCACGGTGGCGCCGACCACCGCGACGAGGATGCCCGGCACGCGCTTGCTGCTCTTGAGCAGCAGGATCACCGTCAGCGTGCCGGCGCCGACCGCGAACGCTACCCAGTTGGTTCGTCCATCGAGAATCGCCGCGCCTATCGCCCACAGGTTTCTCAGCGGGCCCTCGCCTTTGATCGAGAAGCCGAAGAGCTTCGGCAACTGGCTGATCAATACCGTCAAGGCGATGCCGTTCATGTAGCCGTAGCGGATCGGCTTGGAGAGAAGCTCGGTGATGAAGCCCAGCCGCGCCGCGCCCGCCAGAATGCACACGACGCCGGAAACCACCGCCATCATGCTGGCAAGGGCGACAGCGCGCTGAGGATCCCCAGCAGATAGCGGAAGGACGACGCCGAGGATGACGGCGGCGAGCGACGAGTCTGGCCCCAGCACCAGGATGCGACTGGGGCCGAACAGCGCGTAGGCCAGCAGCGGGACGATCGTCGCGTAGAGGCCGTAGATGCCCGGCACGCCCGACGCCACCGCGTAGGCGATGCCGACGGGCACCAGCATCGTCGTCAGCACGAGCCCGGCAACGATGTCGTGGCCAAGCCAGCCGGCCTGATACTGCCGCAGCGTGAGCAGTCCCGGCAGCCAGCGTATCCAGCCCGTCTGTTTTGCCGTCTCCGAAATGGACCGTACCCCAAGCAAGTGGTCGTCCAGTTTAGGTTCGGCCGCCTGTGTTGGCTACCGATAGCGGCCGTCGAGCCCAGTGCAATCGCATATGACGTCTCGCAGCGGTGCAAAGGTGTATTCCTGGCACGCGGAGCGCGGAGATTCGACGTTCGCGTAGGGCGACCGGCAGCGCTTGCCGGGACCCGATCCGGGGTCGCCCGCCTCTCCACCGCATCGGGATTCGCATCAATCCGGTTCGTCCGCAGCACGGGCGACCTGCCGGTCGCCCCTACGCGAATCTCCGCGCCTCCGCGGCTCCGCGTGCAAAATGCCTTGGAACCGCCGCGAGACGTCATATGGCATACCCTGGCCGCGCGGGGAGCCACGCTTGACCTTTGGAACCTATTGCCAACGGGACATCCCGTCATTAAATTGTCTCTCACGGAGAGACGAATATGCCAGACCGTCCAGCGGATTCTGAACTCTTCACGCCCGTCGAAGCGGGCATCGTCGCCGGCGTGCCGGCGAAGGCGGTCTACAAGGCGATCCGTGAGCGCCTGCCGAAGGCTGCAATCGTCCGCCGCCGGGGCAAGCCCCACCTGACGAAGGCGGCCGTCGTCTGCGTGCGGCTCGACCGCGAGCTGCCCGCCGACGTTCCCGTCGGCATCCGCAGGGCCGTGTACCGGCAGATCGGGGGGGCGCGACTGCGCCGCCTGAGCTGCGGTTCTGGTGTGCTGTCCTATGTGGTCGATGTCCCGCGCGTTGCGCGGGCAGTCCAGGCCGATCTGGCGCGCTATCGCAACGCGATGGCCCTGATCGTCGAAGATCCGGAGATCCAGGGCGGCGCCGCCGTCTTCAGGGGCACTCGCATCCTCGTTCGCCAGATCGCCGATCTCATCGCAGAGGGCGCTTCGGAACAGGAGTTGCGCGCGGACTATCCGCGCCTCACGCGGCGGATGCTGGCCGCCGCCCACCTGTTCGCGGCGGCGCGCCCCCGCCGCGGCCGCCCGCGCGCGCCGACTTGGCGGCGCGGCGCGGCGACCAGGGAGCGCGTCGTCGACCGCTCCAGCGCCTGATTTGCGCCCGCGCTTCCTGATCGACGAGAACCTGTCGGTGGCGCTTGCGGCGGCGGCGCATGCCGCCGGCTTCGAGGCGATGCACGTCGTCCACCTCGGTCTCGCCTCGGAGCAGGACTGGGACCTCCTGGCCATCGACTGGCCATCCACGCGGGCGTGATCTTCATCCGAGCATCTGTACGCCGCGCCCAGCAACTGGAACTGTTCGGCGCCGCTCTCGCAGACATCGCGGCCGAACCGGACATCGTCAACACGGCAGTGGACGTCGACTATGACGAGGAGGGGCGCATACTTGTTCGTCGGTATGCCTTGCCGTAGTCGGAGGTGGCTGCGTTCTTCAATCCGAAATGCTTATGCTAAGCCGCTCTTTTTCGCCGAGGCGACAACTCAAGCCTGTTCTGATTTACACGAGATCTCCATTGAGTGGCCGTAGTCCGTTCGACCGAGGGCCGCGAGGACTGCGCCGAAGCCTTCGATGGCGACACTGTAAGTGAGCCGATGTTTGTTGCCGAAGTTGCCGAAGAGGGCGTCGGCATGACCGGTAACGATCTTCACGTCGACGCCGAGGTCGGCGACCAGTCGCGCTGCCAGTTCCGTCCGCCGATCGGCTCTTGATGCCCAGGGGGCTGGAAGGCCGAAGACAATCCACAGGAGGGGCGGCGATGGATCGATGAGGCCGCCCGCTTCGGTGACTGCGTCCATCGCCTTGCGGAAATGCGCGGGGATGTCGTCGAGCACGTCATCGCGAACCTGCGCCAGGACGTAGCCGACATGGACCCGTTCCGGCAAACGCGGGGGCGAGTTCACCGCCGTCGCGATTCTTTCGAGTAATTTCGAAGATAGGTAGGGCGAGAACCCGCGCAACAGAGCCTTGCGTTCACCACGCTTCCGCCATTCGGACAGCCACATGCACGCTCCCACCCGCTGACTCGCCCGTGGCATCAAAGTCCGGGCGAGCAATTATTCGATGCTCCATTATACCGTCACGAGCCTGCCTGTGCGGGTCTCGGGCCCACGTTTTCGGTTGACTCTACCGGCCGCATGTTGCTATTTTGTTCAGACGCAAGACGCGTTGGATGTCATGGCGATCACAATGCGACTGGCCGTGCAAGTCCGGTTCGGCTCTTGAAACCCTCCGGGAATCCCGCGTTAACGTCCTTTACGTGGGGTCGTTTGACCGATTCAAAAAATCCTGTCATCGAAGCTGACGCATTGACGACGGACGCGGGAGATCATACGCATAATGCATGAGGTTATTTTGCACGTTTTGATGTTTTTCTCCGCCGACGGCAGCGAGGGAGAGGGGTGATGGCGCGGACGATGCGCGCGGCGGTGCTGCGCCAGCTGAAGACGCCGCTGCAGATCGAGGACGTGCCGATGCCGGAGCCGGGGCCGGGCGAGCTGCTGGTCAAGGTCGTGGCCTGCGGCGTCTGCCACAGCGACCTCCATGCCGTCGACGGCGACTGGAACCCGCCGCCCGCCCTGCCCCTCATCCCCGGCCATGAAGTGGCCGGCCATGTCGCCGCCCGCGGCAGCGGCGTCTCCGGCATCAAGGAAGGCGATGCCGTCGGCGTGCCCTGGATGTGGAACGCCTGCGGCGCCTGCGAGCACTGCCTGGCCGGCGACGAGACGATCTGCGCCGACGGCCAGTCGACCGGCTATTCGCGGCCCGGCGGCTATGCCGAGTACATCACCGCCCCCGCCGCCTATGTCGGGCGGCTGCCGGCCAAGACCGACATGATCGCCATGGCGCCGATCCTCTGCGCCGGCGTCACCGTCTATCGCGGCATCAAGCGCACCGGCGCGCGGCCCGGCGCCTGGCTGGCGGTGTTCGGCGTCGGCGGCCTCGGCCACCTCGCCGTGCAGTACGGCCGCGCCATGGGCCTGCACGTCGCCGCCGTCGACGTCGCCGACGACAAGCTGCAACTGGCAACCGAACTCGGCGCCGACGTCACCGTCAATGCGAAGAAAGCCGATGCCGTGAAGGCGCTCAGCCGCGAGCTTGCCGGCGGCCCCCACGCCGCCGTCGTGACGACGCCGGCGCCCGCCGCCTTCGATCAGGCCATCCGCTCGCTCAGGCCCGGCGGCACCGTCAGCCTGATCGGCGTGCCCGACCAGAAGGGCGACAGCCTCACCACCTCGATTGCCCGCCTCATCGGCCGCGAGCTCAGCCTGCGCGGCTCCAACGTCGGCAGCCGGCTCGACCTCGCCGAGGCCATCCGCTTCGCCGCCGACGGCCAGGTCAAGGCGCAGGTCGAGCGGCAGCCGCTCAAGGCCGTCAACAAGGTGTTCGACCGCCTGCGCCGCGGCAAGGTGGTGGGACGCGTCGTGCTGGACATCGCCGGCGCGGCCTGAACGCCGCGCCGCCGGCCCTACTCCTTCGGGTATTTGATCGAGATGATCTCCAGGCTCAGGTCGCCCGTCGGCCGCTTCCACACCACGGTGTCGCCGACGGCGGCCCCCGAGAGAACCTTGGCGAGCGGCGAGACCCAGCTGATCCTGTGATGCTTGGGATCGGCCTCGTCTTCGCCCACGATGCGGAACTTGTGCTTGTCGTCGTTGTCGTCGACGCTCTCGACCACGGCGCCGAAGCCGACGCGGTCGGCCGGCTGGCTCGCCGGGTCGATATGGACGGCCCGCTCGATGCGCTCCTGGAAATAGCGGATGTCGCGCTCCACCAGCTTCAGGTGCTCCTTGTCCAGCATCTCCGGCTCGCCGCCCTCCGTCAGGTGGCGGCGCTCGTCCTGGAGCTTGGCGAGTTGCTCCTGCAGCGCCTTCAGGCCGGACGCCGTGACGTAGTTCGGGTGCTGGCTCTGCGGCCGTTCGGGCAGCTCGTCGAGCTGCTCGCCGTCCGCTTCTTTAACAAAGGCGCGACTCATGACCCGCTCTCCCTTGGCTGGGATGGCCCTCTCAGCATAAGTCCGGACGCCGCCGACATTCCAGGTGATTGTTACCGGCTCCCCGATGGGCTTAGATCGGCGGCAGGTTGGTTAACCATATTTCGGGATTGGCGAGGGCATGGACAAGTGTGACGTCGCGATCGTCGGCGGTGGGGTGATCGGCAGCGCCATCGCCTATTTCCTGGCCGCCGACCCCGGCTTCCGGGGCTCGGTCGCGGTCATCGAGAAGGACCCGACCTACGAGACCGCCGCGACGCCGCGCTCGGCCGGCGGCATCCGCCAGCAGTTCTCGACGCCCGAGAACATCCAGATGTCGGCCTTCGGCGCCCGCTTCGTGAAATCGGTCGGCGAGTATCTGAGCGTCGACGGCGAGGTCGCCCAGCTGCCGTTCGTCGAATGGGGCTACCTGTTCCTGGCCACGCCGGCGGGGCTGGAGGTGCTGCAGCGCAACCATGGGCAGCAGGCCGCCCTCGGGGCCAACGTCGCCCTGCTGGCCTCCGGCGAGCTCCAGGAGCGGTTTCCGTGGCTGAACGTCGAGGACCTCGCCGCCGGCTGCTACGGCCTCGCCAACGAGGGCTGGACCGACCCCTACGGCCTGCTGCAGGCCTTCCGCCGCAAGGCGCGCGCGCTCGGCGTCGCCTACCTGGCCGACGAGGTCGTCGACGTGAAGCGGGCCGGCAGCCGGGTCACTGGCGTCACCCTGCGCGGGGGCGGCCCGCTTGCCTGCGGCGCCGTCGTCAACGCCGCCGGCTACCACGCCCACAAGCTCGCCGCCGCCGCCGGCATCGAGCTGCCGATCCGGCCGCGCAAGCGCATCGTCTACGTCTTCGACTGCCGCGACAAGCCGGCGAAGGCCCCGCTGCTGATCGACCCCACCGGCGTCTGGTGCCGGCCGGAGGGCGCCAACTACATCGGCGGCATCTCGCCGGCCGAAGCGGAGGACCCCGACTGCACGGACTTCGAGATCGACTACCGGCTCTACGAGGACGTGGTCTGGCCGACGCTCGCCCACCGCATCCCGGCCTTCGAGGCGATCAAGCTCGTGCGCGCTTGGGCCGGGCACTATGATTACAACACGCTCGACCAGAATGCGATCCTCGGGCCGCACCCGGAGGTCGGCAACTTCTACTTCGCCAACGGCTTCAGCGGCCACGGGCTGCAGCAGTCGCCGGCTGTCGGGCGGGCGACCGCCGAGCACATCATCCACGGCGGCTACCGCAGCATCGACCTCACGCGCTTCGGCTACGGGCGCGTGCTGCGCAACGAGCCGATCTTCGAACTCAACGTCGTCTGAGCGCCGCTCAGCCGGTCAGCGGATAGCGCGCCATCAGCCGGAGCTGCCTGGCATAAAGCCGGAGCAGCCGGAAGACGCCCATCGGCCGGCAGCCGCGCCGGCGGTTCTCGGCGCTGATCTCGAACAGCAGCCGGTGCTGCTCGAACAGTGTCCTGTAGGCATCCAGCAGCTTCGTCGTGCGGTCCCAGATATGGACCGCCTCACTGCCGGCGCCGTTCACCTCGATGAGCGTGAAGTTCTCGCCGCGCTTGAAGTCCGCCAGCGAGGCGAAGCGCACGTCGAAGCGCCCGAAGTAGAATTCGGGCATCCCCTGCGCGATGGCGTCGAAGCGGGCCGTCATCGCCGGCGTCACGTGGCCGATGCCGTTGCGGAAGACGGCGCCGCGGCAGTGATTGCCCGCGAACACGAGACGGAAGGTCTCCCCGGACGCGAGCACGCGGCTGCGTTGTCCGGCATGGCGCCGGAGATAGATCGGCGCGATGCGGCTGGCGCGCGGATCGGCCTGGATCAGCTGCTCGAGGGTCGACCGGCCGTCGCCCACGACGAACGGGAAGTACTTCAGCGTCAGCGAGAAGATCCGCCCGGATGCCTCGCCCGGCCGCCGGATGTAGAACACGCCGGCCTCGCCCTCGTCGGCGACGAGTTGCTGAAAGATGACGCGCTCGCCACGCGGAAACACGGCGAGATAGGCCGCCAGGTCGTCGACGGTCGCGATCACACGGACGCCCGAGCCGCGGCAGCCGATATCCGGCTTCGCCACGAACGGGAACTCGATGGCCGCCGTCTCCAGCGCCGCCAGCGCCTGGGCCAGATTGGAGCGCGGTGAGCCCGACGCCGAGGCGACCGTGAGGCTGGTGTAGGGCGCCAGCCACTTCCGTCCCTCGCGCCCGAGCTGCGAAAGGATCTCCACTTTCGACTCCCCGCACAGCCCGCCCGCGGGCATGCAGGGATTGCCGACCGTCGGCAGCGTCAGACCGCGATGCCGCAACGACAGCGCCGCCCACTGCACCGCCAGCGGCACATAGAAGACGTACCACGGCCACAGCTCGAAGCTCGAAAAGACCTGGTCGGACGCGTGGAACGGCGCGAAGACGCGCTGGAGCGAGCGGACGGCGAGCGAGGCTTCCGCCACGGAACGGCCGGTCACTCCGATACTCCTGGTCGGTCAGCCCCGGTCCGGCGGACCGCTATCCAGTGGCCGACGCCCAGGATCGCAAGCCCTGCCAGGATGCCGCCCGGCCAGCGCCAGGCGCCAAGCTGCGTCATGATCAATCCTCCCAAGCTCAAGGAAACCGCGAACAACAGCGTTGTCCACAGCATCGTTCCGACGACGACGGCAATGGCGAACCGACGAAACGAGACACCAAGAAAACCGCACGCTGTATAGGTGGGTAGCCGTGCCCCCGGCAAGAAGCGCGTCGCGATCACGGCGCTCACCAGCCGGCCGTCCAACCATCGACGAACCGCCTGGACCTTGTCCAGGACGACGTAACGGCGCGCCCAGGGATGGCCGGCGGCCAATTGTCCCAGTCCGAACAGCCCCATGTCGCCGACGGCGACGCCGAAATAGAGGGCGGCGAGCGTGACGACCAGGGAGAGCTGCTGGTCGCTGACCGCCAGTGCGGCAAAGACGGTGGTCGCGTCCTCCAGGATGAAGGTCCCGACAACGACGAAAACGAATTGAAGCCACGGATTGCCGGCGGCCTCGTACAGCAAGGGCAGAACGGAGGCGCCGTCCATCGATCTGCTTCATTCCTACCGACGCGCAGGGATCCAGGCAAGCACGAGACGGTAGCACGATTCGTCGCCGGTCCAGGCGAGCCCGCCGGCGGGGCGGGGTTCCCCCGCCCCTTGACGCGCCTTACAGGCCGGCGACGGCAACGCCCTCGGGATAGGTCACGCCATAACCGAACCGGATCACGCGCTTCTCATCCGGCGCATAGCTGTCCGTCCAGGCCAGGATCCCCTTGCGATCCTGCCAATCCTGCTTCGACGGCTTCGTCGTTCCGTTCCACAGCTCGACATCGACCCGCTCGTCCTGGGAGACCGGCAGCTGGTCGAGCACGGTCACCTCGATCGGCTTGCCGTGATGGTTAGCGACCTCGATCCGGTAGTGGCGGTCGAGATGCTGCTTGGTCTCGAAGATCCCGGCGGTCGATTGCTGGCCGTCCTCGAGGCGATAGTCGATGCGCACCTTGTCGTCGATCCCGAACCCGAGCTCGACCTCTTCCTTCGGCCGCAGCATCGCGAGGCTGGAATTGCCGATGAAGGCGCCGTCGCGGAAGACCGACAGCGGCCCCGGCAGCAGCGGATCGATCCCGTCATAGGCGACCGTGGCATAGAGATGGGCGCCCGGCATCAACCGGGGCACGGTCCGCACCGCGAGCTTGGCATCGAGTTGATGGGCCGCAATGACGAACTTGTGCGGCGCCGCGTCAGCCGGCACGTCGGCATCGCCGGAGATTTTGTATTCGGCCGCGAACTCCCCGACCACCAGCGTCGCGGCATCGTCGCGGATCCTATTCGATTGGCCTTCCGCCACGCTCGCCAGTGTCGCTTGCGCCTTGCGCACAGCCTCATCCACGGCCCGGGTGTCCGAGAGCGCCCCGCTGACTGCGGCCGCCTGCGCCAGGCTGATGAACCAGGTGGACGGGTCCGGAAGTTCCGCGCCCACCGCCGGCCTTGCCGTCGACAGCGTCAGTTTCACGCCGGACCAGTCCTCGCCGGTCTGCTGCTGCACTTCGCCGATCTCGGTGAGGCCGACCTTGCCGGCCTCGGTATCGAGGCGGGCATCGTAGATCGGTTGCCAAGTTGCGCCTGGCAGCTGATAGCTGAGGCGCAGATGCACGGAACCCGGCGCCTTCGCCTCGAGGTTGATGCGCGCCGTCATGCTCGCCGTCTGGCCGGTGCGGATCTGCCCGAGCTCTTGGTTCTTCTGCGCGATCCGGGCATCGATGTCGCGCATCTCGATCTCGGCGGCATGGATTCCGTCGCGGGCCTGGGCGACGCCGCCGCCGAGCGCCGACCAGGCCTGCTGCCAGCGCTCGGGATCCATCATGTCGCGAACGATCTGGTCATTGGCACGGTTCGGCATTTCCCGGCCGATGGCGCCGATGAAGTCGAGCTGCACCTGCAGCGCGGCGACGCGATCCTCGGCGCTGCGCCGCTGGTCCTGCAGCTTCTGAATGTCTTCCTGGAGCTGCCGCTCCTGCTCGCCGACGGCCGCGACCTGGAAGAACGGCTTCGTTTCCACGGACCCGATCGTGACGGAATCGGCGCCCTCGCCGCTGACGCGGACCGAGTCGGGCAACAGGCTCGCCGGAAGATGATCGATGACGAGCGTCGTGGCCCCCGCAGGAAGCGTGGCATCGACGACACGGGTGACCTCCGCGCGGTCGGGAAACACGGTGACCGCGCGGATCGCCGCCTCGGCGGGCAGATCGGCGGCAAACAGCGTGCCGGACGGCACCAACATGGTAAACAGGCAGAGCAGGCTCAGACGACCGCGCATGGCTTCGATCTCCAGAAGGTGAAACTGCAGGTAAGACACCGCAGCCCCGCGACCTAGTCCGGCGAATTCACGCCGGTTGTCTTTCATTCCGATTCCCGCATGATGGGCGGCTCAACCACGGGAGCATTCGCCATGCCGAAGACTGCCTTGGTTTCGATTATCTGCGAGGATCGCACGGGACTGATCGCCGAGATCACCGGCCGGATGTTCGATCTGGGCGTCAATCTCGGCGACACGACGTTCGCGGTCCTCGGCTCGGCGGCGGAGTTCACGACCGTCTGCGAGCTGCCGGACAGCCTCTCCCTCGGCGCGGCGGAGGACGATCTGCGGGCCATCCCCCTGCTCCGGGACGCCAAGGTGACGGTGTCGCCGTTTTCCTACCGGCCGGTGCACGGGCCGTCCGGACACATCACGCACCGGATCGAGATCATCGGCGACGACAGCCCCGGCCTGATCGCCCGCCTCTCCGAGGCCTTTGTCGGCTATGGCGCGAATATCGTGCGGCTCAATTCCGAGCGCATTCCCGGTACGGGTGGCGTGCGCTACGCCACCCGCATCGCCGTCTCCATTCCGCCGGGGAAGGAGCAGGCCTGCCTGGCAACTGTCGGCAACACCGCCGCCGAACTGAAGCTGACCAGCCGGTGGGACAAGGCGGGATAGGCCGCTAAGGCTGCGGCGGACATTGCGCCGGATTGGCGCGGACGGCGTCGACGTTGACTTTCAGCATCAGCGTGTCGGCGCAACTGGCGTTGTAGTGGGCAATGAGCCCGTTCGCCGGCGCGCGTTGCGCCTGCAGCTGTTGCCGCAACGCTTCCCGACGCGCGTAGAGGCGTTCGAAGCTCTCCACCTCCGCGCGGTCGTTTACGTCGACCGATGTCCGCGCCTTGTTCACGAGATCGTCGACGCGTTTGAACTCCACCTCGAGCGACGGATCCTGTTTGGCCTGGAGGGCGGCGATCGCATCCTCGAGGCAGACGCAGACGCGCGTCTCCTCGGGACTCAGGAGACGGCCCTTGGTGGGACTCTGCGCCAACGTCGGAGCTATGGCTGCGCCGATCCCGGAAATCAGAATCGCAGCCGCGACAGACTGCC
>Ga0335076_10003240_pt1 | contig 16330 bp, 12 predicted proteins | sample Lox_Sample_25_FD_206717 | JGI IMG/M metagenome (GOLD analysis project Ga0335076, IMG submission 206717) | Soil microbial communities from Loxahatchee National Wildlife Refuge, Florida, United States - Lox_Sample_2.5 | ecosystem: Environmental > Terrestrial > Soil > Wetlands | place: USA...
CGGATCCGTTACTTCATCTGCTGAGCGAATCACTACTGTTGAATTGCTTTCCTGAGCTTGTTTGTATCGCCTAAGTTGTTCGGCAGTCATTACTTCTGCAGGATTTTGCAGTTCACCCGATGCAACTACAATTTCTTTTGCAGGAGCAGTGATGGTAAAATCAAAATTGCCATATTCAAGATAAAATTCGCCCGCGCCGAGATAAGGAAGCGTATTCCATCCGAGCACATTATCGAACACGCACATGCGGGGATACCACTGTGCAATTTCATAAATCCAGCCATTTTTTGTTTCCACCCTTCCCATTCTGTCAGTGCCATGTTCCGGAATTTTAAATGAGTATTCTATTTTGATTCGCAAAGAATCTCCGCCTGGCTTAATTGGCTTGGCCAACCTGATCTGCATGCGCGTGTCGTTAACAATATAGTCCGCCTTCTCCGCAGTGTTTTTATAAAGCAATTGAACGGATTTGATATCATATCCGCCATCAAAACCGCGGTCGCCATAACGGCCACCACCCAGTGGAGTTGTGGCAACACCCCTGGAATCCGGACTATAAATATTCTGATCGAGCTGAAGCCAGACAAAAGGCAATTTTCCCCTACTATTATTCTGATAAGATATGATAACGGTGGCGTTGATTTCGTGATTTATATCATCAAGCGTTGAGCTTATTTTATAATCGGCACGGTTCTGCCAGTAAGCTGGTCCGGGTGCGCCACTGGCTGTACGTACATCGTCTCCGTATGATGGATAAAACAGGGGAGCAAATGTTTCGTGCTGGTCATATCCGGACGAATCATTTTGAGCAATAGAACGAATGGATGGAATCGCCAGGATGAACATTGTTAAAAAGACATAGATTTTTTTCATACAGTGAATATTATGCAAACGACAAAGATAATTTTTCGGGGAGATGTTGCTGATATTTTTTGACAGGCGGGTGAAGTCTCTGCTCTCATAGCCGGTGCTAAATCCGGATTATCTTGATGGTTTAATCATTACTATTTAAAATTCGTTTTATATTTATCGCCGATCTTATATTCATGCCTCTGCTTTATGAAGAATTCATCAATCGTAGTCGTCGGTAGTTCCAATACCGATATGGTTGTTCTTACCGACCATCTGCCTGCAGGAGGCGAAACTGTGCTGGGGGGAGAATTCTTTATGAACCCTGGCGGCAAAGGCGCTAATCAGGCCGTTGCTGCATCGCGTTTAGGCGGCGCCGTTACCTTTATTGCCAAAATAGGCAATGATATTTTCGGCAAGCAGGCTGTAGAGCTGCTGAAAAAAGAAGGCATTAACACCTCTTATATCCTCGAGGATCCGGATCATCCGTCTGGCATTGCTTTGATTACTGTCGATCGCCAAGGAGAGAATTGCATTGTCGTTGCTTCCGGGTCTAATGCGAACCTGAGACAGGGAGATATTCAGAAAGTGAAAGAAATCATTCAGCAGGCCGGAATTGTATTGCTGCAACTGGAAATTCCGCAGCCTTCCGTGGAATATGTTGTACAGATTGCTGCGGCTGCCGGGGCAAAAGTCATTTTGAATCCCGCACCTGCAAGAACATTGCCCGACGAATTGTTGGGAAGGTTGAGTATCATTACGCCCAACGAAACCGAAACAGAAATCCTGACCGGAATTAAGATCAAAGATGAAGAAAGCGCTGAGCGGGCTGCAATAAAATTGAGAGAGAAAGGTGTTGACACAGTTATTATTACCATGGGTTCGCGCGGCGCCTTCGTTTTTAATGATGATGTGTGTGAGATGATTCCTGCGCCTGCTGTCCAGGCGATTGACACCACAGCTGCCGGGGATGTTTTCAATGGTGCCCTGTCAGTGGCTTTGTCAGAAAATAAGTCGATATACGAGGCCGTATATTATGCATGCTCTGCGGCTTCCATTTCAGTGACGAGGCGCGGAGCACAGGCTTCCGCGCCATTCAGAAATGAGATCATTTGAAAAAATATTTTGAAAATGTCTTGAAGCAATAAAATTTATTTGTTGAAAATGAATAGACTTTTTTTTCTTATGGCATTTTTTTGGGGGGTTGAATCATTCGCTCAAAAACCTGTTGCTGTTATTTTTGATACGGATATTGCTCCGGACTATGATGATGTCGGCGCCATGGCCCTGCTGCACGCTTTTGCAGATAAGGGCGAAGCGAAGATTCTCGCCACCATTTCCTGTAATTCTTTTGAAACGACAGCGCCTACGCTAAGTGTCCTGAATACCTATTTTAACCGGTCCGATCTTCCCATTGGGATTAATAAAACGGGATTTCCAAATAAACCATGTGGACAACAATGGGCACAGGCTATTATTCAACATTATCCGCATAAAATTTCAACTAATGATGAGGCGGTTGATGCAGTGAAATTGTACCGGAAGATATTATCCGCACAGCCCGATGGCAGTGTGACCATTGTAAGTGTTGGATTTTTTACCAATCTTGCCAACCTGCTCAATTCAAAACAGGATGAATATTCTTCATTGCCAGGAAAAGAACTGGTCAGAAAGAAAGTAAAACACCTGGTATCTATGGCAGCACGAATTGATACAAGTGGAACGGGGGGATATGAATTTAATGTGGTGGTTGACGCCGCTTCGTCCAGGAAAGTATTTGAAGAATGGCCGACGCCGATGATCATCAGCGGATTTGAGATCGGAGAAAAAATTCTAACCGGCATTCGCCTGATTAATAACGCTTCGATTCAAAACAGCCCGGTGCAAGATGCGTTCCGGATTGCACTGGAAAAAGATCATAATTCGGTTGGCCGTAATAGTTGGGATGAAACCGCCATGCTGGTGGCCGTGCGCGGTATTGAACCTTATTTCAGTTATCGTAAACTGAATTTCAGCATTCAGCCCGACGGAAAAGATATTGTGATTCCCGGAGAGAAGTTTATCTATCTCCAATTCAAACAAAAACCGGAAGAGATCGGGAAGGCAATTGAAGAGTTAATGATGCATCAGCCGGGAACAAAGTAAATGTTGGGGAATGCCGGGAGTTTAAAAACTTCTTACTAAAATAAATACAATCATTTGCCATGAAAAAAATAATTGTTTTGATATTTTTTGCCGCTGCTTTTTTTAACAGTGATGCACAGCCTAAGATGGTCACAATGACCAGGGCCAAACTGAAAGACAAAATCATGGGCGGATGGGCTGGTCAAACGATCGGCGTCACCTTTGGCGGTCCTTATGAATTCAGGTTTGAAGGGACCTTTATTGGTGATTACCAGCCGCTGCTCTGGTACGATGGCTATCTGAAAAAAACAATGCTGACGAATGCCGGTTTATATGACGATTTGTACATGGACCTTACTTTTGTAGACGTGTTTGAAAAATACGGTCTCGACGCGCCTGCAGATTCATTTGCAAATGCGTTTGCACACGCGGGTTATATGCTGTGGCATGCCAACCAGGCCGGACGTTATAATATTCTCAATGGGATTAAAGCACCTCAGTCGGGTTATTGGATGAATAATCCCCATGCAGACTGCATCGACTTCCAGATTGAATCAGACTTTGCAGGACTGATGAGTCCGGGAATGCCGGTTACGTCTTCTGCAATATGTGATAAAATCGGGCATATCATGAATTATGGCGATGGCTGGTATGGCGGTGTGTTTGTCAGTACTATGTACACCCTGACATTTGTATCGGATGATATCAATTATATTGTTAACGAAGCGTTGAAATCCATTCCCGTTCAAAGCGAATTTTATCAGTGTATTCAGGATGTAATTAATTGGCACAAAAAAAATACCGACTGGAAACAAACCTGGCTTGAAGTGCAAAAAAAATGGGCTAATGATATTGGCTGCCCTGATGGCGTTTTTGCTCCTTTTAATATCGATGCAAAAGTGAATGCGGCCTATGTGGTAATGGGCCTTTTGTATGGAGGAGGGGATTATACCAGGTCTCTCGAAATCGCTACCCGATGTGGACAGGATGCAGATTGCAATCCTTCCACTGTAGGAGGAATATTGGGTGCGTTGTACGGCTATGACAAAATTCCGGCTTATTGGAAAATGGGTTTGAAAGATGCAGAAAGTATCGATTTCAAGTATACCACCATGTCTTTAAATAATGTATATGAAACCGGATTCAAACACGCGCTGCAGAACATTCAGCGAAATGGAGGAAGAGTGGAAGGAGATGAAGTTGTGATCAAGGTTCAGCAACCTGTGGAGGTAAGATTTGAAAAAAGTTTTGAAGGCCATTATCCCATCGCAAAAATTCCCGTGAACTGGTCAGACAATAAGGATGAGATCAGTTTTGATTTTGAGGGGATCGGTTTTGTGCTGAGGGGAGAGGCTTCACAATGGGACAGTCATTCCGAATATGTTTTCAATACAGAATTATATGTTGATGGTAAACTGATCGAGTCTCCGAAATTGCCCGTCAGCTATACGACACGGCGCTATGAACTTTGCTGGAAATACCAGCTGCCGAAAGCAAAACATTCGGTTAGGCTAAAAATTCTGAATCCTTCAAAGGAATACCCGGTCAGGGCTACAGAAGCAATTATTTATTCGGACCAACCCGTTAATGGACCCGAAGTGAACGTAATGGCTGCAAAAAAGATGGCGGGATAATAAATCTTAACATGTTGATGGGACAGGTCGGTGATAATGATTTGAATGGATAAATCATAAAAATATCATAATCATCTGCTGAATCTGTATGCCATTGGCTATGCGCTGAAATATCTTTTTCATTTTATGTTATTTTTGCTTTCCTGGTGATGTTCGAAAGGACAGATCATAAAAAATCATAGTCATCGTAATAAATCTGCATCCATCATATCTTTATTTAAGACTGAATTGGAGTGATGGAATAATTTAATCATGAAGAAACTCGACTGGTATATACTAAAGAAATTTCTAAGCACTTTTGTATTTACGATGCTGGCTATTACTGCCATCGCCGTCGTGATTGATACCAGCGAGAAAGCAGACGACTTCGTTAAATCCGGGTTAACTACCTGGCAGATCATCACACATTATTTTATCGGCTTTATACCCTTCATCATGTCGATGATATTTCCACTCATGGTATTTATTGCCGTGATTTATTTCAGCTCAAAAATGGCAGGTCAGTCTGAATTCATTGCTATTCTTGCCGGAGGCGTGAAATACGGTCGCATGATGAGGCCTTACCTGGTCGGAGCGATCCTGCTGGCTTTGTTATTATGGTTTGCAGATCAATATTGGGTGCCGAGAGCGGAAGAAATCAGAACGAATTTTCAGGCCACTTATGTTGACAAAAACAGTTCATACAACAGCGATCCATATCGATCGAACAATTATTATCTGCGTGTCGATTCAGTAACTTTTGTGGGTATGCGTTATTATGATACTTCACGCAAAGCTGCCAGCATTTTTTTTCTTTCCAAAGTCAGGGATAATAAAATTTATTACAACCTGCGGGCGGAATCGATCAGGTGGGATACTGCTAAAAAGAACTGGAGACTGGAAAATATTGTTGAACATCATTTTGACGGATTGAAAGAGACAGCTACCAGGCAGCAGAGCATGAACATCAATTTGAATGTCAATCCGCGGGAATTAAAACGCGACGATTATCTCAAAGACAAACTTACCACGCCTGAATTAAAAGAGTTTATTCGAATGGAAGAGATAAGAGGTACTGAAGGTCTCAATACTTTTAAAGAAGAGCGGTTTCACAGGGATGCCACTCCTTTTTCTGTGATTATTATGACGATGATCGGCGCAATCATTGCGACTCGTAAAATCCGCGGTGGGAGCGGATTGCATCTTGCCATAGGACTTGTCATGGCTTCCCTGTTTGTCGTGATGGATAAATTTTCCGTTACTTTTTCTATCAAGGGCAATTTTTCCCCACTGCTTGCCGCCTGGGTACCGAATATTATCTTCAGCGGAGTTGCCATCTGGCTATATTTCAGAGCGCCAAAATAGGAGCAGTCAGAAACTATTGTTTTGTTGTCACGGCCTCTTGGACTAACTTTATCAAATGATTTATTTATCCCTCTGATTCCGGAAAAATCTATAAAACTTTACTCATGGCAATGATAAAAGACAGGTTTAAAGAAAAAGCAGATCAGGTGGCTGCTGAGATCAAAGGTATTTTGAAGGAACACGGAAATAAGAAAATCGGCGAAGTGACTTTATCGCAGATTTATCAGGGTATGCGTGGCATGACAGGCCTGGTCAGCGAAACTTCTTTGCTGGATCCGCAGGAGGGAATCAGGTTTCGTGGGTATTCCATTCCTGAAATTCAAAAAAAGTTGCCTAAAGCGCCAGGCGGCAGCGAACCTTTACCTGAAGGACTCTTTCATCTTATGCTGCTGGGAGAATTACCTACAGAAAAAGATGTGCAGGAATTAAGCGCAAACTGGCAACGGCGAAGCCATGTGCCCAATCATGTATTTGCTGCCATTGAAGCTCTTCCTGTAGCTACTCATCCGATGACACAGTTTGTTGTCGCCATCATGGCATTGCAAACAGAAAGCCAGTTCGCCAAGAAATACGGTGAAGGGATGAATAAAAAAGATTATTGGGAAGCCATATTCGATGATTCGATGAATCTTATCGCCCGACTTCCGCGCGTGGCAGCGTATATCTATCGACGAAAGTATAAAAATGAGGATCATATTCAGCCCAATGGATTATTGGACTGGGCAGGAAATTTCGCCCACATGCTGGGGTATGAGGATGAAACATTCAAGGAATTAATGCGCCTGTACATGACTATTCATGCCGATCATGAAGGAGGTAACGTGAGTGCTCATGCGACACACCTGGTGGGCTCAGCGCTGAGCGATCCTTATTTGTGTTTTGCAGCAGGCATGAATGGGTTAGCCGGACCCCTGCACGGATTGGCCAACCAGGAAGTGATCAAATGGATTTTGGAAATGCGTGAAGAACTTAAAACACAAACGCCTTCAAAAGATCAGATTGTTGCCTATGTACAGAAAACACTAAATGAAGGGAAAGTGGTTCCCGGATATGGTCATGCAGTCCTGCGCAAAACAGATCCGCGATTTACTGCACAGATGGAATTTGGGAAAAAACATCTGCCAAAGGATCCTCTGGTTAAAACGGTATGGAATATTTATGAAGCGGTTCCCCCGGTGTTGAAATCATTGGGTAAGATCAAAAATCCCTGGCCTAACGTCGATGCGCACAGCGGAGCTTTACTGGTGCATTACGGACTCATTGAATATGAATTTTACACGGTTTTGTTTGGAGTCAGCCGTTCACTCGGAGTACTGGCCAGCCTTTGCTGGGACCGGGCCCTGGGGTTTCCCCTTGAACGTCCAAAATCAGTAACCACTGAACTGGTAGAATTGTGGTTGAAAGGAAAGGGAGAGATTTGGGGAGAATAAAGAATAAAATTTCTCTTAAAAATTTCTAATATATGGATTGGATAAATCAGCATATACAACGAGGTTGGCACGTACACTTCATTGAAGTAATGAGAATATTTCAATCTGATATTTTCACCACATAGGCACATAGGGTCATAGAAACACATAGCTATGTGAAACTATGTTTCCCTATGGTAAAATTTTGAAACCGCTTAAAATTTTCTTCCTAAGATTTAACATTTTTCCAAAGTCTGCAAAATATCATTCAGGATATCGTCACGATATTCCAACCCCACTGAAATTCGTATAAGCCCCGGCGTTATATTCACTTCGCCTCTTTCTTCTTCTGTTAATTTAGCATGCGTGGTACTTGCCGGATGGGAAGCAATGCTCCTTGTATCGCCCAGGTTTGCTGTAACAGAAAGCATGGACAAATTGTCCAGGAATTTTCGTCCGCTTTCCAATCCTCCTTTCAATTCAAAACAAAAAATACCGCCACCGTTCTTCATTTGTTTTTTGGCGATTTTATATTGTGGGTGACCGGGCAGGTAAGGATATTTCAGCCATGATATTTTCGCATGTTTTTCCAGGTGCTCTGCCAGGTAGAGCGCATTGGACGCATGTCTTTCCATTCTTACGTCGAGTGTTTCCAGGCTCCTGCTCAGCAGCCACGCATTGAAGGGGGATAAGGCAGGACCTGTGCTTCGGCAAAACAGGTAGATGTCGTGTACCAGTTTTTCACTGCCTACGATGACGCCTCCCAAAACGCGACCCTGTCCGTCAATCCACTTGGTCGCGGAATGAACGACCAGGTTGGCTCCATATTGAATCGGGCGCTGGTTGATCGGTGTAGCGAAACAATTGTCCACGTTCAGCAGGATGCCGTACTTACGTGCAAGGGTACCCGCAAAATCAAGATCGATGATATCTAAACCCGGATTGGTCGGTGTTTCCAGGTAAATCATTTTGGTATTGCTTCGGATAGCTGACTCCCAGGTTTCGGGTTTGTCAGCCGGCACATAAGTGTACTCAATCCCGAATTTGGGAAGATATTTCGTGATGACGGTATGGGTGCTTCCGAAAATGGCATTGCAGGATACCAGGTGATCTCCCTGATGAAGGAAGGTCATAAAAGAGGCAAAGACAGCACTCATGCCCGAAGCTGTAGCGAATCCCGCTTCCGCTCCTTCGAGTGCACACATTCTGTCAGTAAATTCCTTTACATTGGGATTGCTGAAGCGGCTGTAAATATTATCATCGTTTTCATCTGCAAAGGCCGCACGCATTTCTTCTGCATTATCAAAACAAAAACTGCTGGTAAGATACAGCGGGGAACCATGTTCCATTTCGTTGGTGCGTTCCGTACGGGTGCGAATAACCTTTGTTATCGGGTGCTGAGACATTTTTTATTGATTTAATTTTATTTCACAGTCACAGAGGCTGATATTTATTCTGTATTTTCCACTTTCACTTCCCATTCGATCTTGCTACCCGCCCTGGTCAGTGTAGCAGCCACAGAACAATATTTATCGATGGAAAGCTCGCAGGCTCTTCTTGCTTTCTCAGGATCAATTTTTCCTTCCAGCTCGAATATGACTTTTACATTTTTCCACAGAGTGGCCTCTTTTCCCTGCTCTCTTTCTCCGTCAATCGAAACCCGAAAGTTTTTGACATGTTGTCTTTGTTTTTTGAGTATGGAAATAACATCAATGCCGCTGCAGGCGCCAAGTCCCATTAATAACATTTGCATGGGCCTGACACCGAAATTCTCTCCTCCCGTTTCCGGGCTGGTGTCCAGGCGTACTTTATGTCCGTACGCATCTGTGGCCTCGAAACCATAATCTTTATGTACACGATTTACCTCAATATGGTTCATGGAAAAGATTTTTGCAAATGTAATTCATGCAAGCCCTTATTTTGCATCCTTAAATACAGATTTTAAGGGATGGGGCAATTTCACTACAAAGAGGCATTTGAATTGGAAAGCGGAAAAAAGCTTCCGGGAATCACTGTCTCGTATCATACTTATGGGAAACTGAATGCCACAAAAAACAATGTTGTATGGGTATGTCACGCGCTGACGGCCAATTCAGATGTAAGCCGGTGGTGGCCCGGTATCGTGGGAGAAGGTAAATGTATCGATCCTGATAAATATTTTATTGTATGCGCAAATATATTGGGTTCATGTTATGGTTCTACAGGCCCTTTGAGTATTGATCCGCTGACTGGCGAACCTTTCTACAGCAATTTTCCTTTAATCACGATAAGGGATATGGTAAAAGCGCATATCCTTCTTCGAAAACATCTCGGTATTGAACAAATCCGTTTACTGATGGGAGGAAGCATGGGCGGTTATCAGGCCCTCGAATGGTGCGTCATGGAGAAAAATGTGGTCAATGAACTTTTTCTAATTGCTACTTCCTGTACTGAAAGCGCCTGGGGCATTGCAGTGCATACAGCACAGAGACTGGCTATTGAGGCTGATCAGAGCTGGAGAGATTTTTCTCCTGCAGCTGGTCAGCGTGGGCTTAAGGCTGCACGCGCCATCGGAATCCTGACCTACAGGAATTACGGTATCCTGGCACAGAAACAATCTGACCCGGATATCGAAAAAACGGATCATTACAAAGCTTCTTCCTATGTCAACTACCAGGGTGATAAACTGGTGAATCGTTTCAATGCATATAGCTACTGGCTGCTTACAAAAGCCATGGATAGCCACCATATCGCCAGGGGCCGCGGAATCAAACTGGAACAGGTTCTCCATCAAATTATACAAAGAACATTAATCATTGGAATTGACAGCGATATTCTTTGTCCATTGAATGAACAAAGGTTTATGGCTAACTATATGCCACATGCCAGCCTGATTGAAATCGATTCTGCGTATGGGCATGACGGTTTTATGGTTGAATCAGACATTATTTCAAAACATCTCCTGCATTGGATGGGACGTGACTGATATTTTTGGTTTGATGGAACACAGATTTATTATGATGATTATGATTTAGTCATCTGTGTTAGTCTGGGAAATCTGTGAGATGTCTTTATTAGATTCTATGTGCATCTGTGTACCTGTGATCTTATCCCGCCCAGGCGGGACAGATACAGTAGAATCATAGAAACACATAGAAAGATTTTCGACTCATCTAGGGTTACCAGGTCAGTCTTCCCTGATAGTAATCGAGAATCTTCATCCGGAAAATATAATTATATCTTGCTGCAATCAGGCTGGTGTTCGCTCTGTCGTAACTGTTTTTTACTACCAGATAATCTACTGAAGTAATCACACCGGCCTTGAATCGGATATCTGCCGATCGAAAAGATTGTGTATAAGCTTCAACCTGGTCTTCATAAGATTTATATTGGTTGTAGGCAGAAACCATGTTCTGATAAGCCTGCTCAACCATTTGCTGCAACTGCAGCTTTGTAGCATTCGCAACGTATTTGTAATTTTCCAGATTTATTTTTGCCAGTTTCACATTGTTTCTTGCCCTGAGCGAATTCAGGATCGGGATCTGCAGAGAAAGACCGACCTGTGTGCCCCTGTTATTTTTGAACTGATCACCAAACGGCACATCGGTTGAAGTAACTGTAGGATTCTTATTTATTACATTGTAGTCTCCTGTGCTTGTACTGACATAATTAATTGTCGTGTCATTGACATAAGGCAGCCCTTCAAAACTGTTTGTTGCTGCACTTGACCAGTTGGTGCTGACGGAACCATTGAGAGATAGTGTCGGCCAATATGCACCCCTTGCTACTTTTAGCGCCTTCTCATAAGATTTCACTCGCAGATCAGCAGATTTTATCAAGGGAATTATTTGTAATGCTGTGCGGTAGATACTATCTGAATTGGCCGGATACACGGGCAACTGGATATCTACCGGAATTCTTTCATATTTCACCGTCCGGTCGTATGGAATATTCAACAAATTGTACAAATTTATTTTAGAAGTTTCGAGTGAATTGATGGCAGTAGCGATATTAACAAGGTCGCCTGCGTATTGTCCCTGCAAATCTGTGAGTGTTGAAGGGGCAATAGCACCTTCCTTATTTTGTATTTCTGCTCTTGCGACACTTTGAGAGTCTGTACTGGCCTGTTCTCTCGTGATGGCCAGAAGATCTTCATTGCTCAAAATCTGCAGGTAATCCAGGATAACCTGAAGCGTGATATTATCTTTTTGCTGCTGCCAGTCCATTTTACTGGCATCATAGGCATAGGCATTTTGTTTGATGGCATTCTGATACTGTAATCCTGCGAATAAAAGAATACTTCCATTAAGACTATAAGATCCAAAGTTCGTTTGCTGATCGATATATCCGTTGTTCACGCTGCTAATCGTTCTTCCGAAGCTGGTTCCCTGATTGGCTGATGCATTGACCTGAGGCAACATGTTATCTATTGCCTGCCTGTAATATACTCTGTTCGATTGGGAAGTCAATTCACTTTGTTTAACCTGTAGATTATTTTTGATAGCAATATCAACACATTTCGGGAGAGTAAGCAGTGTATCTGGCGCACCCTGAGCATGACCGTTATTAAGCGACACAAAAGCAATTATCAATAACAATAAAATTATTTGTTTTTGCATAATGATCTAATTAAAATTTGATACATCATCCATTGTTTGTCCGGCAACAATTTTCAGGATTCATCTATTTTTTCAATTCTGCCGTCGAGTAAATGAATGATATGTGAACCATAGGCAGCATTCTTTTCAGAGTGGGTTACCTGCAGGATGGTCACTTTGTCCTCCTGGTTTAATTTTTTGAACAGTTCCATGATTTCCACGCCCTGCTTGGAGTTGAGGTTGCCGGTGGGTTCATCGGCCAGGATGAGTTTTGGATTAGCCACCAGCGCTCTTGCTATACCTACCAGTTGCTGCTGGCCACCCGATAACTGGGTCGGAAACAGGTCTTTTTTGCCTACGATCTGGAAACGATCAAGTATATCCGCTACAATGGCTTTGCGCTCCGAAGCCTTGATATCCTGGTAAATCAGTGGAGTTTCAATATTCTCATATACAGTCAGCTCATCGATCAGATGATAAGCCTGGAACACGAAACCTATATGCGTTTTATATAATTGTGAACGCTGTTTTTCCTTCAGCTTGTATACATCATGGTCCATGAATTGATAACCCCCTTCGGAAGGATCATCGAGCATGCCAATAATATTTAATAAGGTTGATTTGCCTGAACCCGAAGGCCCCATGATGGACATAAATTCACCTTCCTTAACAACCAGGTTAATGTCTTTCAGAATAAAATTCCTGATCGAACCGATGTTGATCCATTTTGATATGTGCTGTAGTTCTATCATGATTTGATTTACGGTTTTAGATTTTTCATTTCGATGGCGGATAACCCTTGTTGTTGGCAAAGCCAGGGATATCTCCCTGATTAAGGTCAACCATTGCTGATCTCTGTTGCATAGGTCCGGCAAATTTATGCTCTAATAACCATTGCCAGTTAACCTAATCACATGCCGGAATACAATATCAGTGATTTACAAGGGACTAAGCATCATGAACATACGAACCAGTTCGTTTTTGATACAGGGCCTGTCCGGTTTTGATACAGTTGCGAAATAGAGCTTCTATCAACCAAACAGAATGGTTCTGCGTACCTTATATTAGACGCGTGGGATTGCTAAAAGTTATAATCTGTCATTACATGAAAAAGATATTCCTGATTATAGTTTGCCTTTTCTGTATTATTTGTGTCAATGCCCAGAAAAATTTTAATGACAGTATCGCCCAATCAAGGAACGGGCTCACTGAAAATGCGATGATAACTCTCGGTAGCTGGGCCGTTGCCAATATTACCAGCGGGTTTATTATTGGCAATAATGTGAATGGCGAAGCGAAATACGTTTGGAAGATGAATGCTTATTGGAACTTTATCAATCTTGGCCTGGCGGGATTAGGCTATGCAGGTGTTCGAAAGATGATGTCCAGAAACTACGATTTTGCTGAAAATTATAGTGCACAGCAGGCCATGGAGAAATTATATGTTTTCAATATCGGCCTTGACCTGGTATATATTACTGGCGGTTTTTACCTTCGGGAGAGGGGGTGGAGAGAAGCGGATCCTGATACACAGAATAAATTCAGGGGATACGGAACCAGCCTCATTATCCAGGGAGGATTTTTATTGTTGATGGATTGTGTGATGTATTCGCTGCATCATAAAAACACCCGAAGGATGTATGATAAATTGCAAAAATTTCAATTAACAACTGGACCGGGCGGGTTAGGGCTGGTTTATCGGTTTTAAGAGATAGTCGATGACGTCCTTATTTTTAAACAAACCTCCGGGGTTCCCGGGAACCCCGGAGGTTGCCTCATTCTGTTCTCAAACTCTCGACAGGATTCGCAAGGGCGGCTTTGATTGCCTGAAAGCTCACCGTGCATAATGCAATGATTAATGCAATGAAACCAACTATGGCAAACATCCACCAGCTGATATCGATCCTGTATGCAAAATCTTCCAGCCATTTGTTCATGATCCACCAGGCTGCGGGGGACGCAATAACAATGGCAAGTATTACCATCAGGAGGAATCTTAAAGACAAACTGCTGACAATATCTTTTATACTTGCGCCAAGCACTTTCCGGATACCGATTTCTTTTGTTCTGTTTGAAGCATTAATTGCTGAGAGCCCGAACAACCCCATGCAGGCGATTAATAAGGCAAAGAAACAGGAGGCCTGGATGGTTTTCTGCCAGCGCATATCGGATTCATACATTTTTGTAATCGACTGGTCGAGAAATTTGTACTCAAAAGGATAATTATTAGTGATTAGTTTCCATTCCTTTTCAATTTTGGCAATTGTAGGCTGCATTTGACCGGCTTTTATCTTAAACATAAAATACATTTCAAAATTATTTGCCAATACATGCTCCTGAGGTTCAATTTTTTTACTCAGGCTTTCAAAATGATAATCTTTCACCACGCCAATGATTTTAGCGTCAATCGGTTCATTATATTCTCCAAGCCTGGCAGTTTTTCCCAGCATCCTGAAAAGTGTTTCGTTGACTACAGCGGCCCTGATTTTTCTGGAACTGTCAGAAGCAACTGTTTTTGAAAAAGGCCGCCCCATGATGAATTTTAATCCAAGCATTTCGAAATAATTGAAGTCAACAGTTAACTGTGACATCGATGTATGTTCACCATTTAAGTCAAAACCGTTGGTATTGTAGGAGCCATCTAATCCGCCGTTCATGCCTGAAAACTGAATGATTGAAGGCTGAGACTCTGAAAAAGCGAGCAAACGATTCCTGACTTTTCTTGTGAACTCAGGATCCCATGTCGGATTGGAAACCATCAATATCTGATCTTTATCGAATCCGAGATCCCTGGTATTGATATAACTGAGTTGACGGTTAATAATAACAGCGGCAATCATTAATATAATACATGCAGTATATTGAAAAACAACCAGCACTCTTGAAAAGCCCGGATTTATTTTGAATGTCTGAAAGCTCTTGATTATAGAAGCCGGTTTCATCCTGGAGAGCAGTAATGCCGGATAATAACCCGCAAAAATTCCCAAAGAAAAACAGAGCAATATTATGGCAGGAATAATTTCCTTCCAGGAATAGTTGCTTAAATGGATTTCCGTACCAAGGGCAAGATTAAACAAAGGCAGAAATAAACTGGCCAGCACTAATCCCAAGATAACTGCCAGCACCACTACAATTTGTGTTTCAACCCAAAATTGCAGAATGATTAGTTTTCTGTTCGCACCCATCACTTTACGCACGCCGACTTCCTGGGAACGAGCCACAGCATTGGATACAGTAAGCAAAATATAATTTAAAGATGCGATCAGCAGTATAACAAAAACAAGACAGGATACCTCATAAATACTTTTTGCATCAGTATAATGCCCCCATTCATAAGCTGTGTTATAATGACAATTTTCCAGGGGCCGAAGGTATAAATGCGAATCGGTACTGTATAAAAAACTAAAATCTTTAAAATACTCTGCAAAATAAGATGTGACCCAGGGGCCGGCCTTTTTTAGAAACTGCGCTGCAGAAATTCCTTTCTCCAATTCAACTATGAAAACATGTTCTGCGTGATTGAACCTTTCATCAATATTTTGTTTGTAGCGAGGGTCAGCCCGAAGGGGCATTATCATAGAATATTCAATGCTTGAATTGACAGGAACATCTTCCACAATACCTGCTACTGTAAGCAGCCGGTTGTTATCGGTCACCAATTCAATTGTCTTTCCTATCGGATCCTTGTTACCAAAATATTTTTTTGCAGTGCTTTCAGTGAGAACTACATTTTCAGGAGACGAAAGAACAGTATTGGGATTTCCTTTTATTAGACGGAAGGAAAAGTTGGTAAAAAAATTATCATCTGCATACAGGAGATCCTTTTCTTTATATACTTCATGATCTGCTTTGATGAGTTGGGCACCGAAATGATGACCGACATCCTTGAAACGGGTAATGCTTTCTATTTCCGGAAAAGCACTCTGCATGTCCGGACCTACTATCAAAGGAAATATCACATTATTTTCTACATCATCATTTTTTGTAAGAAAAGAAAAGATGCTCTTCTTGGGTTGTACATCATCTCTTTTCCGTACAGTGGTCATCTCGAGCCGGAAAAGCCTGTCCTTTTTTGCATGAAATGAATCATACGACTGTTCGTGCCTGATATAGAAAAACAACAGCAAACAGAATGCGACCGAAAAAGACAGCCCGATGATATTGATGAAACTGAAAATTTTATTTTTCATCAGATTACGGCAGGCGATCTTGATGTAATTCTTGAGCATAATTTTTATTTTATGAGATCAATAATCGTTGACCGATTTTTTTAGCCCGGCATCTAAAAGTGAGGCTAAAAAGTCAACCTCCGGGGTTCCCGGGAACCCCGGAGGTTAACCTCATTCTGTTCTCAAACTCTTCACCGGGTTCGAAATCGCCGCTTTCAAGGCCT
>Ga0335076_10003242_pt1 | contig 16327 bp, 16 predicted proteins | sample Lox_Sample_25_FD_206717 | JGI IMG/M metagenome (GOLD analysis project Ga0335076, IMG submission 206717) | Soil microbial communities from Loxahatchee National Wildlife Refuge, Florida, United States - Lox_Sample_2.5 | ecosystem: Environmental > Terrestrial > Soil > Wetlands | place: USA...
TGCTCCTCTACGTAAGCGGCATATTGCAGAAGGGGGTCCCGTCGAACCTGCGTCACGGGCGCCGGGCGGACACTGCGCCGGGTCGTGCGCAGCGCGGCGCAGCACGGCGCAGCACTCTCATTGCCCATCGATGATGTGGGCTAACGCCAGGCGCGCAGCCTCCCAGTCGTCAGGATCGGAGCTCCAGCTCGGGCCGCCACCGTTGGTGTTGGTCAGTTCCCACAGGGCTTGCGGCACCATCTGCTGCACGAGATTGGTAACGGCGGTCGGGTTGATGGCGTACGCCATCGTCACGTAATCGATGTCCTCAATGCCGCGCCGCCAATACTTGAGGCGCAGGCTGGCGATCGGGCCGGCAATGCCATACGACGACGTGGGGAATATCGCGTCCGTGCCCGGATAGAACAGCACGCCGTTGCCGTTGCTGACAGGACCTAATCCGGAATAAGTGTTCAGGGTCGGATTTGGCGGACCGAAGCAGTTCGCAGTATTGAATGTGTCGTAGTTGCCGCGCCCGTTTTGATAGTCGTTGTAATAGGTCGATTCCCAGAAAAACCAGCGACCGACGCCCTTCTTGTATTGGGCCCACGGCTTCTCACGTAGATCGGTTCCATCCGCCTCCGTGGCGAAAGTACCCGCACCGGGGCGCGGGGTGTTGTACATCCAGAATTCCTTGCCAGGAGCCGTCTCGATTGCGGTGACCGCATTCTGCCAAGTCGTTGTGGACCCCGAGTAAAAGAGGCTCGTCGGAATGCTGAGCGATGGAACATTTGCGGCATTGAGAGCCGACAGGGTCGCCATGGACTTGAGCTTTGCGCCCACACCCGGATTGGTTGCCATCCAGTTGGCCCACTGCTGGGTTTGAGTGAAATTCGACGACTCGTCGATGAGATAGACGAACCGCTCGGTACTCGGCGAGTTGGCCTCGAACCATCCCTCCCAGGCATTGGTCGCGGTGTTGAACGCGGCCTGTGTCTTCGCCCAGTTCCATTGCCCATATGTTCCGATCGAATAAACGTTGTTGCCGACGCCGCTGCCGGGTCCGGCATAGCCGTTGGCCGCCGAGAACAAGGCACCCGTCAGCGACGAAACGTAGCCGGCCCCCGGTTGCGTCGTTCCGCTACCAGTGCTGAACGCAGCGTCATCACCAATGAGTGAGATCTTGTGCCGATGCGCGACCAGACGCTGATTCGTCAAAACCTGTTCAGCCAGTGTGTCCTCTGGCCCGCCCACTGCTGGTGAGCTGACGCCGGTGTATCTTTGGGTGATGTCCGAGTATTCGGAAAACAACATCGTCTTGGAATTGGGGACATCGGGCAAAGTAAAGTTCCGAACGTTCAGACTGACGGGTATCGTATGGGTTGCAACGCCGTTTTCGCTGATGCTGACGGTGCCCGTGTATAAGCCACTGGCGGCGGCCTTAGGAATGTAGACATCGGCCCAGATCGCCTGGTTGTTGCCCTGGGCAATGCTGAAGGTTGGCACCAGTTCAAGCGGCACCGCGATGTCGGGATAAAACTTATCGTGGTTCGGGCGATTGACCCAACCGCCGGTATAACTGCCGTTGACCAGCGGAAGGCGGAGCTTCGCCGGAAGCTGCGGCTCTATGCCACTTCCCGTGAGGCCAAACCCAGCGTAGCCCAGACTGCTCAGTCCCTGTATCTGGAGATAGCGGACGTAGAAGAGCTCGCTCTCGGTAGTGGTCCAATCGAACAGATTGTTCTTGCCACGAGCCGCGTAACGGATGACGGAACCGCCTGGGCCCGAAAGATTGCTGAGAGTAACGCTGACGTTCGTTGCAGACGTGCTGGCTGCTTCGAGGATGAGGTTGAAATTAATCACTTCGTTCTTCGCGCCGAAGAGCGAGACGGTTGTGCCATTCCACAAGCTGTTCTCTACGCTCGTGGGCGATGTGCTGGCGCGCAGTTCATCCTGTGTCACCTTGTCACCACCGTCGTTGGCCCATATCGCCGAGATGTTGCTGGCGCCGGCAGCTTGCGCGATGACGGTCAGGCTGAGGGGTGAGCTCGATTTCGTCTGCTGTGACGAGCCCGCACCGGAGTCGGTCGCGGTAACGACGATGTCGTTGAATGTCCCGGCAGTCGTCGGTGTACCACTGATCTGAACGGTCGCACCGGTTTGGGCGCTCAGGTGCAGTCCCGCTGGCAGAGCGGTCGAGGTCCAGTGGATGGTGCCGGTACCGCCGGTCGAGGTAATGGCGGCAGAGGTGTAGGCATTTCCCTGGACGGCGCCGCCCAGGGCGGGGACGGTGAGGACCAGTGGCACCGGCGTGGTTCCGCCTGGCGGCGGCGTGATCCCGGCCGGACCGGCCGTGGCCGGGGGCGCAGAGTCGTCGCCGCAACCGCACAAGAGAGCGAGGATCCCAATGGCAAAGTACACCGCTACCCTGTGCATATCGTCGCCTCCGCGAGAAGTGCCTAATTAAGCAACGCGGAAACGGGGGAGACTGTGAACTGGCAAACAGTATTCCGGGCAGGTAGCGGTCGAACTGGCGCTCGGAGATTGACCATGCTGTGCGTCTGTCTGTTGCGGCCGACAATCATACTCACGTGTCTCGCGCGCGGCGCTCACTGCCAAAGCCAGGCCGCGGTTAGGTTTCTTCCGCCCAGTTCGCTCCTCGGAGCGTCGTCTGTACCAACTGCCGCTGGCAATGTTCGAGCGCGCGCTCCTGAGCTAAGCTGCCGCTTCGGGACGATGCAAATGACTGCAGGCTAGCCGGGCAATGTACCTTGTGCTTCTTCGGCGGTGCTCACTCATCGCGGTCGCGCTTGCGGCATGTCTCCCCTTCGCCATGGCGTACGGCGCGCCGACGGTGGGACCCGGAGTGCTCGGAGTGGCCGTTGCAAACCCGTCTCCGCCGTCGCAAGGTGCACTTATCGCGCTCGTGGCGCCCGATGGTGCTGCCGCGCGCGCCGGCCTGCGGCCGCAGGATCTGATCGTGCAAGCCGACGCGCATCCGATTCTCTCGGCCTCGGATCTGACCGCGTACGTGGCAACGCATCACGCGGGCGAGCGTATTACGCTCACCGTGATGCGCTCCAACGGCACGTCGACCGGACGCGTCCAACTCACCGCCACGCTCGGTCAGACGATCGCCCAGGGCAGTCCACGCGCCGCAAACCCGGCGCAGAACGGTGGCGCCGCGCCGCGGCCGTCGGCGTCTACTGCGGCCGCGGCACAAGGGCTAAGTGGCGTCTCTTGGACGACTTTCACGGATCAGTACGAAAATGCATTCAGCATCGAAGTTCCGCAAGGCTGGAAGGCGGCCGGGGGCGTGGTCCGCAAAATTCCGCTTTGGCCAAGTATGGTGGTGCGCGTCCTCTCGCCCGATCGACGCACACTGATCGCAATCGGTGACCCGGATAACGTCCCCTATAACGCGCCGATCGCGGCTCGCGATTACGTCCGGCGCTTCACCGAAAGCGCGATGAGCCGGGCATGCTCGGGTCTGAGGATCGCCAAGGTCTCTGATCTACCGGACGTCGAACGGTTTGCCAGCTCCAATTCACTCGGACCATACAACCAGTGGAGTGCCGCGCAGGCTGCATTCACCTGTAATAGCGACCGACAGGCGGGCATGGCTGGAGAGGCGATTGCCGTGCTGCAATACATGACGACGCTGCGCAGCGGCCATGCACAAATACTTGCTGCGTTCGTGACGACGACAGGGCAAGAGGGCGAGGCCGACCAGCTGTTGAATCACATGATCGCCAGCGTGCGGCAGAATCCGGAGTGGTCGGCACGGCAACAGCAGACGGCACAGCAGCTCGCCGACGGCGCGATGGCCCGCTGGCAGGGTGAGCAGCGACAATTCCAGCAGATGGACGATGCGATCACCAACACCGCGCATTTCGTCGGGCCCGACGGTCGACGCTACGACCTCGACGCACGGCCCCGCTACCAGTGGCTCGCACCTGATGGCCATACCGCCGGCACCGACACGCCGACGCCGCCTTCCCCGGGCTCGACGCCGCTGCAGCGAGCGCCGGAATAAGGCGATACCGGAGCAGGCCAGACGTCGGCCGCGCGTAGATCGATGGAGCGTGGCGAGGCGAGCAGCATCGCCACAATGGCGGGGTGAGTGATTCGGTTCATGTGAAGCTCACCACCTGAAACTCCAGCAGAACAGTCTTCTCATCGTTATCCTTCGCGCCCGTCCTGTCGTTCTGGTGACGCCGCGCTGCGGCGTGTTGAGCCGATGAGCATCCCAGCACCGATCACGAGCCAGCCAACGCCCGCGATCTTTGCGGGCGTCGCCATGCGGATGAGCACGTAGGCGATGATCATCAATCCGGTGAATGGCACGAGCAGGTGCCGCGGCCAGTCCCGACTCCTGCCCCGCAAGCTGTGGTGCACGATGACCGCAACATGGAGCATCAAGAAGCCGAACAACGCGTCGAGATTCACCAACGAGGCCAACAGCTCGAGCTCGTGCGCGAGCAGCAGAGCGACCGCGAGGTTCGCCACGCCCACCAGCAGGATCGCCCGGTCCGGGATCCTGCGTCGTGCCTGAACGTGCGCCAGCGCCCGCGGGATGCTGCCGTCGCGTGCCATGCTGAAGAGTAGCCGCGCCGTCGCCACCTGAGAGGCGGCAGCCGCCGCAGTTCCGGCAAACAGCCTCTTTGACGAGGCGGCGAATCTGAACCACGGCCCACCGATCCGTTCGGCAATACCGTAAATGGCTGCATCCGTGGGCTCGCCCGGTGCGAAGCTCGGCCGTCCGAGCACGAAGAGCGAGGCGAGATAGGTCAGCGCCACAAAGATCACGGTAGCCAGGCACAGGCAGAGGACGGTAGCGCGTCCCACGGTCGCGGCTCCGCCGCGCGCTTCCTCGACCAGCGTCGCTATGCCGTCGAAGCCGAGAAAATTAAGCGTCGCCACCGACAAAGCGGCAAATATTGCACCCGGCGCAGGCGCAGCGGCTTGCAGCAACGGTGACCACGAGAGATGTGCGCCGCCGACGCCGCGAGAGAGGGCGATGTCCAGCACGATGTGTCGCGTCCCATGGCCGACACACGCTGCGAAGGAGGATACCGAACTGTTCCGCGAGTAAGAATGAATGCGCTTACGCGCCTGCCGCGAAAGCTTCGTCCCGATTGAGCTTCACGAACGCCCTCACCTTCTCTGCAGAATCCTGAATCTGTGCGCTGTGGTTAGCGACGAGCGCGCCTGCCATGCGAACAGGGTCACCGAAGAAGAAACGCTCGTAGAGCACCTGACGTGAGGCAAACGCGGAGAGTGAGGCGTCCCACGCCAGTCGGAAGAGCGGAATCCGATCAAACGCCTCTGCACGCGCCGCCTGATAGTATTGCTTTATGTCCTCGACCAACGGTCCCTTGAGGTCCTGCTCAGTAGGCATAGCGACCAGGCCGCTGGCGCCAATCTGCTGGATGATCTCGATCATTCTCGGATAGAGCCGCGGATAGAGATTGCGGGCCGCATCGAGTGGGTTCCAGGAGGGTCGCATGACACCCCACTCATCGAGCGCCGCATCCGCCTCGGCACTACGCAGGAAAGCCCGCATAGTCTCCAGGTTCACCCAAATCTCAGCGAGCTTCTCCTGGATATGTTGGAAGCTTTCAACCCCGATACTGCTGACGAGAAGCCATGCCAATCCGAGAAGAAATTCTGTCTTGGCGATGTTCTTGACGACCACCTGGTGGCTCATGTGTACGACCGCACCGGTACGTGCGTATGCCTGGTTGCACCGGTCGATGTCCCGATAGAGGAAAATGGCTTCCCAAGGCACGAAAACGTCATCGAAGACGACGACTGCATCCATTTCCTCGAACCGGGAACCAAGGGGATGGTCGTAGTGGGAGCGCCCGTAGTCGACGCTCTCGCGGCAGATGAACTTCAGCCCCCGCGTGTCATTTGGAATGGAGAAGCCGAAGGCGTACGGCGCGTCCTCTTCGGAGCTTTTCAGCACGGTCGAGGGAAACACCATGATCTCGTCAGAGATCGGCAGCGTAGCCAACATTCGGCAGCCCCGAATGACGATGCCTGCATCCGTCTCTTCTTTGACTCTCGCCGCCAGGAAGGGGTCCGCCTGTTTCGCCAAACCTGCCGCCCGATTTGCCTGCGGCGGGATCAGCGTGTGGGTCAGACACAAATCATGCTCGCGAAGATACTCGTAATAACGTATCGCATTGTCCCCGAATCGGGCATCAGCCTTCGCTAGAAACGGGGCGCCCGCGGCATAGCCGGTCATCGCACGGTTGATATAGTCCGGGACGCGTCCCATCATGCCATGGGTGTGATCTTCCCAGACCTGCATCGCCAGGCTGATGCTATGCAGCTCCGCGTGCGTCCTGGGCATCATGAAGGATCGGGACACCAACCTGCCGCTGGTCGGTGAGGGGTAAAGAGATATGTCCGCCTTCTCCCACTGCAGATCGTACAAAGCGGCCAGCGTGTGGACGCCGCCCTTGAAGGCTGGGTGAGTTGTCACGTCGCGTACTGCCTGTCCCTGATACCAGATGGCTGGCGGACGTTCTTTCAGCCGTTCGAGCACCTGCTTACCGCGCCGGGCGCCGGTCGCGTGCGTATCTGCTTTCATGACTTTCCTCCTCCCTGGCATAGTCCTTCGCCGCGTTGACACAATCAAGCGCGTGCATCAGTGCACGGTTGATCGCGGACGGGTCTTACGTGGCAGCGCATTTCAACGCAAGCCCGCTGGACAGAGGCAGAATGCCCGAACTGTCATCGGATTGGGGTACCGGCGGGCATTTGCTAAGCTACTGAAAGGTTAGCCTCACTCGTCCGAGACGGGAGATGCCTCTCAGCCCGTGCAGCGCCATCGCGATGGAAGAGCCTCCCTACCATCTCTCCGGAAGGGTCTACGGCGCACTGCTCAACCACCGGACCGCGTTGCAGGCGCTCGGTGACTCCATAAATCAGCCCCCGTACCGCGCTGCGCCGCAAGCGCCGGTGTTGTATATCAAGCCGCGCAACACACTCGCCGCATGCGGCGCACCGGTGATCGTGCCTTCCGGAGTCGCGGAGTTGGAAGTCGGTGCGTCACTGGGAGTCGTCATCGGCCGACCATCCTGCAACTTGGCCGAGGAGCGCGCACTGGAGCACGTCGCCGGCTATCTGATCGTGAATGATGTCAGCGTGCCCCATTTGTCGTACTACCGGCCTGCAATCCCCTGCAAGGCGCGTGATGGCTTCTGTCCGCTGGGTCCGTGCGTCGTGCCACGGGCGGTGATCGCGAACCCCGACAACTTAACGATCCGTATTTACCTCGATGGCGAGCTGCGCGCGACGGCCTGCACCGCGCAGTTGCTACGACCAGTGGCGAAGCTGCTGGCCGACGTTACCGATTTCATGACGCTTTCCCCCGGAGACGTTCTGGCCGTCGGCGTCGCGCAACCCGCGCCACGGGTACGAGCGGGCCAGCGGCTGTGCATTGAGATCGATGGAATCGGTCGCCTCGAAAACACCTTCGTGGACGCCGCGGCATGAAGCTCGCGCGCGTCGCCTGCGCGGGGGCGATTCACGCGGCACAACCGCAGCAGCTCTCTGACGGGCGCTCGGGCGTGCTGCTCACCGATGGTCGCAGGCTGGCCGAGGAAGAAGTGGTATGGCTCCCGCCCCTCGAAGTCGGCACAATCATCGCGCTTGGCCTCAACTATGCTGAGCACGCACAGGAGTTGGCATTCAGCAGATCCGAGGCGCCGCTGGTATTTCTCAAGGGCCCGGGAACACTGCTCGGGCACCGCGGTATCACGCGCCGGCCGGCCGGAGTGAAGTTCATGCACTACGAGTGCGAACTGGCCGTGGTCATAGGGCGCAGCGCGCGCGGCGTACGCCGGGCCGACGCGTTGCAACACGTCGCGGGGTATTGCATCGCCAATGACTACACGATTCGCGACTACCTCGAGAACTGGTACCGCCCCAACCTGCGCGTCAAGAATCGCGATGGCGCGACCGTCCTCGGGCCGTGGCTGGTCGATGCAGCGGATATCGCCGATCCAGGCAACCTGGATTTGCGCACTTACGTCAATGGCAAGCTCGTCCAGCAGGGTAATACGCGGGACATGACCAACGACGTGCCAGCGCTCATCGAATACCTGAGCTCGTTCATGACACTAACCGCGGGAGACGTTATCTTGACCGGAACACCCGAGGGCGTGGTGAACGTCGACGTGGGCGATGAAGTCGTCTGCGAGATTGACGACCTGGGTCGACTGCACAACACGATCGTCGGGGATCAGCTCTTCGGCCGCTAGTGTCCTACTCATGAAGATCGACCACCTCATCAATGGCAAGGCGGTAGCGAGCAGCCGCTACTTCGAGACCCGCAACCCTGCGACCCAGGATGTGCTGGCGGAGGTCGCGAGCGCTGGCATCGCCGAGGTCGATGCGGCTGTGGGTGCCGCCAAGGCTGCCTTCCCCGCCTGGGCGTCCAGGCCCGCTGCCGAGCGGGCGAGCCTCCTGCGGAAACTGGGTGATCTGATCGCGCACAACGTTGCGACGCTGGCCCGCACGGAAACCGCGGACACCGGTCAACCGATCGTCCAAACCGGTAAACAGCTCATTCCCCGCGCCGCAGAGAATTTCTATTACTTCGCGGAGATGTGTGTGCGCGTCGACGGATACACGTACCCGACGCCCACGCACCTAAACTACACTCTGTTTCAACCCGTCGGCGTTTGCGCACTTATCTCGCCCTGGAACGTGCCGTTCATGACCGCCACCTGGAAGGTGGCGCCGGCATTGGCCTTCGGCAACACCGCAGTGCTCAAGATGAGTGAGTTGTCGCCGCTCACGGCCGCACGCCTCGGTGAGCTCGCCCTCGAGGCGGGAATTCCCGCCGGTGTGCTGAATGTCCTGCACGGCTACGGCTCGACTGCCGGGGAGCCCTTGTGCCAGCACCCCGACGTGCGCGCGATCTCCTTCACCGGCTCGACGCTGACCGGCAATCGCATCGTCAAGGCAGCGGGGCTCAAGAAGTTCAGCATGGAGCTCGGTGGCAAGAGCCCCTTCGTGGTGTTCGAGGACGCCGATGTCCCACGCGCGCTCGATGCCGCACTTTTCATGGTTTTCTCGAACAATGGCGAGCGTTGCACGGCGGGCTCGCGCATTCTGGTGCAGAGATCAATCTACGCGGATTTTACGGCCCGCTTTGCGGAGCGCGCACGGCGCATTCGCGTCGGCGATCCGCTCGATGAGGCGACACTCATCGGTCCAATGGTGAGCGAGAAGCACCTGGCCAAAGTGCGCAGTTACATCGAGCTGGGTCCGAAGGAAGGCGCCACGCTGCTGTGCGGCGGCCTCGAGCGCCCCAGCTATGCCACGGAATTGCCAGCCGCGGTGCGATCCGGCAACTATGTCTGGCCCACTGTCTTTGCCGACGTTGACAACGGCATGCGGATAGCACAGGAGGAGATTTTTGGCCCGGTGGCCTGCCTCATTCCCTTCAGTGATGAAGCTGATGCCATCGCCAAGTCCAACGACGTTCAGTACGGCCTCAGCAGCTACCTGTGGAGCGAAAATCTCGGTCGCGCGCATCGCGTGGCGGCGGCCATCGAGGCTGGCATGTGCTTCGTCAACAGCCAGAACGTACGCGACCTGCGACAGCCGTTCGGCGGCATCAAGGCCTCCGGGGTCGGTCGGGAGGGTGGTACCTGGAGTTACGAAGTATTTCTGGAACCGAAGAATGTCTGCGTAAGCCTCGGCTCGCACCACATTCCCCGTTGGGGTGCCTGAGCCGCGCGGGCGGGTGATAAATACCATCATGAGTCTCTATCAGCTGCAGAAGTTTCTCTACGACATCAATCGCGATCCGGGCTTCCAGGAGAAATATCGCGCTGATCTGCGCGGGCTGCTCGATCGCTATGAGCTGACCAACGAGGAGCGCAGCGCACTCGCCGCGGGTGATATCGGGCTCGTTTACGTACTCGGCGCCAACGGCCAGCTACTGATGCACTACGCGGCCTTCCTCGGCATGTCCTGGCCTGCGTACATCCAGGCGATGCGCGACGGCGTGGCAAAGTATGGCCCGGTACGTGCAGGCATCTATACGATGACTACGCAGCTCGACGAGAAGGTGGCTGGGGTATGAGCCTGGTATTTGCCGGCATCTGCAGTCACGCCCCGGGCATCACCGGTCGGGCGAGCATGGCCGATCCCGCGCTGCGGGAGCCACTCTATGCCGCCTATCGACGACTGCGCGAGCAGCTCCTCGGCACGCGCCCCGAGGCGCTCATCGTGGTGGCGGCCGAGCACTTTGCCAATTTCTTCATGAACAACATGCCGAGCTTCGCCGTCGGCATGGCCGATCGCTACAGTGGCCCGATCGAAGATCCAGCCTGGCTGGGTATCCCGCGCACGAGCATCCCGGGCAACGCCGCCCTATCGCGACAGCTCATTCCCGAGATCATGCAGACGGTCGATGTCGCCTTCGCCGAAGAGTGGAAATGTGACCATGGCATCATGGTGCCGCTGAGCTTCCTCACACCTGAGTACGATTTGCCGATTGTTCCGGTCAACATCAACTGCCAGGGCCCACCGCTCACACCGCTGCATCGCGCCTGGGCGTTCGGTGAGGCTCTGCGCCGTGCCGCCGACCGAGTTTCGCAGCGCCTCGCGCTGATCGGCACCGGCGGCATCTCCCATTGGCCGGCCACGCCGGATTCGGGCAAGATCAATGAAGCTTGGGATCGTCAGTTACTCGACCGCTGGGCGCGCAATGACAAGGCCGCGCTCCTGTCGTATTCGGATCTCGACACCTATCGCGACGCCGGCCAGGGCGGTTTCGAGATTCGCACCTTCATCAGTGTCGCGGCGGCGGCGCGCGGTCCTGGGCATCTGCAGCACTACGTGCCGATTCCCATCTTCGCCGTCGGCTGCACCGTTGGCACGATGGACATTGCCGCTTAGTCCGCAGCGAGCAACAGGCTCTGCATGCCGCACCTCGTCGTGCTCTACAGCGGAAATCTCGAAACCGAGACGGACATGAGCGCGCTCTGCCGGCGCCTTGCGGACACGATGCTCAGCGTGCGTGACGAGCGCGGGCAGCAGGTCTATCCCACCGGCGGGGTACGGGTATTTGCCTACCCGGCCCCGCATTACGCACTGGCCGACGGACAGCGCGATTACGCCTTTCTGTATCTCAATCTGCGTATGGGTCGCGGGCGGACAGACGCCGTCAAGCAGCGCGCCGGTGAGACCCTGCTCGCCGCGGCCAAAGAGCACCTTGCCCCCTTGTTCACCAGCCGTTACATCGGGCTCACGCTGCAAATCGATGAAGGTCGCGAGGTGTTTGACGCCAAGCACAGCACGATCCACCCATTATTTCGTAAGCCGTGAATATGCTGCCTCCCGATCTGCTCGCCGACCTCGCACGCAAGCTTTACCAGGCGCGCAAGAACCGTACGCAGCTCAGGCAGTTCTCGAAAGTTCACCCGCAGATGACGATCGAAGACGGCTACGCCATCCAACGTGAATGGGTGAAGCTGGAGCTCGCCGACGGCCACACCATCAAGGGCCGCAAGATCGGACTCACATCGCGCGCGATGCAGCAGGCGTCGCAGATTACCGAACCGGACTACGCGCCGCTCATGGACGACATGTTCTTCGCCAGCGGCACGGACATCCCCACCGATCGCTTCATCGCCCCACGCGTGGAAGTGGAGCTGGCGTTCGTGCTCGACAGACCGCTGCGCGGCCCTGGGGTAACGCTTACCGACGTGCTCCAGGCCACAGCATTCGTCACCCCGGCCCTGGAGATCATCGATGCGCGCATCGAGCAGTTCGACCGTGACACGCGGGCGCCGCGCAAGGTATTCGATACCATCGCAGACTTTGCCGCCAACGCGGGGGTCGTACCCGGCGGCCGGCAGGTGCGCCCGGATGCTCTCGACCTGCGCTGGGTTGGGGCGTTGCTTTACAAGAATGAGGTCATCGAGGAGACGGGTCTCGCCGCCGGCGTACTGAATCACCCTGCCACCGGGGTCGCCTGGCTCGCAAACAAGATTGCCCCGTATGACGAGGAGCTCCGCAGCGGCGATTTCGTACTCAGCGGCTCATTCACGCGTCCGACGACGGCACAACAGGGGGATGTTCTGCACGCGGACTTTGGCTCGTTGGGGTCCATCTCGGTTCGCTTCGCCTGAAAGGACGCAACGCCAATGCAGCTGCCAACGAATCCCTTCAAAGCCGCGCTGCGAGCGGGCCGGCCGCAGATTGGTTTGTGGCTGGGGCTGGCCAGCGCTTATGTGAGTGAGCTCCTCGCCACCACAGGGTTTGATTGGCTCGCGATCGATACGGAGCACGCGCCGAATGATCCGCGCAGTGTCCTCGCGCAATTGCAAGCCGTTGCTCCGTACCCCGTGCATGGCGTGGTCCGCACCACCTCAGGCGAGGCGTCGCTGCTCAAGCAGTATCTCGATATCGGCGCGCAAACCCTGTTGATCCCGATGGTCGAGTCAGCCGATCAGGCCGCGCACATCGTCGCGGCCACCCGTTATCCACCCGCGGGCATTCGCGGCGTAGGTAGCGCTCTCGCACGTGCTGCGCGGTGGAATCAGATCAGCGACTACCTGCACCGCTGCGCGCAGGAAATCTGTGTTCTGGTGCAGGTGGAGTCCGTCGCTGCGCTGGAGAATCTTCCCGCGATCGCCGCAACCGAGGGCGTGGACGGCGTATTCTTCGGGCCGGCCGACCTGGCCGCGTCCATGGGCCTGCTGGGCAACACAACCGACTCACGAGTGCAGGTTGCCATCGCCCGGGGAATCAAGACGGTGAGCGCTGCGGGAAAGGCGGCCGGCGTTCTGAGCGCCGATCAAGCCATCGCACGGAAGTACGTGGGTCTCGGCGCTACCTTCGTCGCTGTCGGAATCGACACGACCCTGTTGATTCGGGCGGCGCAGGATCTTCGGGCGGCATTCCCCGACGTCGCGGCGGTCGTGCCCCCTCCCGCAGCCCCGCGCAGGAGCTGACCTGCAGAAGTACGCTCCTCTCGAGCGGATTCCTGCGTCGGACAGGGCCCGATTGGGCGCTCAGTCTCGATAGGAGTGATCGAGCGCGTCGACCTTCCTCACCAGCGCATCGAAGACGGCTTTACAGACCTCGGACTGTTTGCCGGCAGCCTCGATACGGGTCTGAGCCAGCACATGCTCCGGCAGCCGTCTCAGCTTACCGACAGAGGTGGCGGCAACCTGGACGTCACAGGCACGCTGCAGCAGCCAAAGCCATAAGAACGCTTCTTCCAGCGTTTCGCCCCAGGTCAGGAGTCCGTGGTTGCGAAGAATAACCACGCGCTTGTTGCCGATGCTCGCAACCAAACGCTTACGCTCATCGGCGTTCACGGTCACACCTTCGAACTCGTGATAGGCGACCCGCCCATATAGCTGTGCCCCGTAGAACGTATCGCTAGACAGGCCCTCCTCGAGGCAAGCAACTGCACTTCCGGTGGTAGTGTGCGTGTGCATGACGCAGTGGGCAGCCGGTATGTGTCCATGAATCGCACTGTGGATGACGAAGCCCGCGAGGTTTATCGGATACTCGGCGGGCCGCACCGGATGCCCATCAATGTCGATTGCGACCAGATTGGAGGCGGTGACCTCGCTGTAGTGAAGTCCGAATGGATTAATCAAGAAGACTGTCTCCGCACCGGGAACACGCAGCGTGATGTGATTGAAAATCAACTCCGTCCATCCCAGGTAGTCAAAGACCCGATAGCAGGCTGCAAGCCGCCGTCGAGCCTCGAGCTCCTCGCGGGTAATCGGAATCACACGTTCCCCGGTGCGCGGCGCTTCATCCATGAGCAGGCCTTTGGAAGTCGCAGTGGGTGTCATGCCGGTGTCCTTTGCATGTCGCGCTCTTGATTGCATACTAACCCACCTCTGCGGGCAGGGAGAGGAACCCGCGAAATCGCGCGCGCCGGGCGCGAGTCGCATTGCCGGCCAGTCGCATCCCGGGAAGCTTCTGTACGGTGCGCAACAGGGCGATCTGACCTTCCAGTCGCGCCACGCCCATGCCAGCGCAGGCGTGCGCTCCGGCGGCGAACGCCAGATGGCGATTGGGGCGGCGGGCGATATCAAAGCGCTCCGGATCGGGGAACTCTTCGGGATCGCGGTTCGCCGCGCCGATGCACAGCGTCAGGTACGTATCGGGCTCGAACGCTACACCGCGGATGCTGACTCGCTGCCTGACGAGTCGGTTGCCGAGCTGGTTGGGACTCTCCAGACGCAGGCACTCCTCGACGGCGGTGCCGATCAGTTGCGGGTCGTGTCTCAGACGTTCAGCGGAGTCTGGGTGGCTCAGCAGCAAATAGAGGCCGTTGCCGATCAGATTGGTGGTCGTCTCGTGCCCGGCATTGAGCAGGAACACGCAGTTTTGCAGCAGCTCGGACTCCGTCAGCTCAGCCTCCTGCAGCAGCCGGGTGAGTAAATCCGCGGCCCCCAGGGGATGTCTCCGACGATCGGCAACCAGGTCGCGCAAATAGGCCGTGAACTCGACAACCGCGTGATCGCCGCGCGCCCGCTGTTCGGCGCTGAGCTCGGTCTCCAGAGCACCGAGAATCGCCAGCGACCAGGCGCGCAGTGGGCCACGGTCCTCGCGCGGCACGCGTAGCAGGTTGCCAATGACCTCAACCGGGATGGCGGCGGCGAAGTCTTCGATGAGATCGAACCGTCGCCGCTCCTGCAGTTGCTCGAGCAGTCGGTCGACGAGCGCCGTTACACCGGGCTCCAGCGCTCGCAGCGCGTTGGGACTCAACGCGCCGACGATCTGGCGTCGCACCCGCGAGTGGTATGGCGGATCGTTGAAAACCAGACTCGTCGTGTGATGCTCATACAGCGGCGAGGCCGGGCCGAATTTGGGAGCAAACACCGCTTTCTTGTCGGAGCTAAAGTGGATGCGATCACGGTAGATCTCGTCAAGATCGGCGAAGCGGCTGAGAAAGTAGCTGCCATCGGGACAGCGGTGCACGGGGTCAACAGTGCGCAGCGCGGCGTAGACGTCGTACGGATTCTCGTAGAAGGCTGCGTGCAATCGGTTCGGATCGAACGCTTGGGCAATGGCGTGGGCCTGTTCGGTGTCCATGCGCCCCTCAGACACCCGCCAGCAGTTGCTCAAGCAGCGTAACCACCGCGCCAGGCTCCTCGATGTGAGCGTTGTGGCCGGCGCCTGCAATGTCACAGGCTTGCGGCGCATGTATCCGCAACTCCTGCAGTGACACCATGGGATCACGCTCGCCGCGCGTGAGCAATACGGGTGCAGTCGCACTCGCCGCCAGCGAGGCAAAGGGAGCGCCCGCGACCGCGAAGGTGCGCGGATCCTGCGCGAGGCGCCAGCCGCGCTCTCCCTGGACCACACCGCGGGCCAGCCATTCCTCGTCGGGGGCGATGTCTGTCCCGAGACCTGCCACGCGTCGATAGCGAGTCCGGGCCTCCTCGTCGGTCGCGAACCAACGCACCGGGCGCGCCGCGAGTTCCCGCGCGGTGTGCAAATCGGCGTCTGGCCAGCTGATCTTCGGACCGATACCCAAGACCCCACACACCTCTATTCCGAACCACGCGCTCGCAAGCGCGAGACCCACATAGGCGCCGAGTGAATGGCCGACGACGAGCAGCTGGCGTGTCTGCTGCCGCTGCACCAGTTCTGCCAGCTGCGCCGCCAGCTGGCCGACACTATAAGATGACTGCCACTCCGATCCGCCATGGCCGCCGAAGTCGGCGGTCAGCCAGCGCACGCTTCCGCGCTCCGTAAGCGCTCGCGTGACGGACTTCCATACCGCGGCGGTCGCCCCGAGGCCGTGAAGCAGCAGGACCGTGTGACTACCGTCGCCGCCGCTCTCGTGCCAGATCATGCTTGAGCTCCCCAGTGAGCTGCATCCGCATCGCGGGCTCGGAGTCGCGGCTCAGCGCCCTCGCCGATCGATGACACGACGCGCCTTGCCGACCGATCGTTCGAGGGTGTTTGGCGCGAGTATCCGTACCTGCACGGAGATGCCTACCGACGACTTGACATGATGGACGAGCGTGCGGGCTGCGGCTTCCTCGCCCATTCGGCCCGCCGATGCCGCGCTCGCCCATTCCACGCTGAGAGTGAGTCGGTCGAGGTGTCCCTCGCGCTCGACCTCGATCAGATAGGCCGCTGAGAACATGCCGCTCTTCAGTATCAGTTCCTCGAGCTGGCTGGGGAAGACGTTCACGCCGCGAATGATCAGCATGTCGTCCGTGCGCCCATCGATTCTCGCCAGACGGCGCATGCTGCGCGCGGTCGGCGGCAGCAGCCGAGTACGGTCGCGCGTGCGGTAGCGAATCACAGGTAGCGCTTCCTTGGTAAGCGACGT
>Ga0335076_10003243_pt1 | contig 16325 bp, 14 predicted proteins | sample Lox_Sample_25_FD_206717 | JGI IMG/M metagenome (GOLD analysis project Ga0335076, IMG submission 206717) | Soil microbial communities from Loxahatchee National Wildlife Refuge, Florida, United States - Lox_Sample_2.5 | ecosystem: Environmental > Terrestrial > Soil > Wetlands | place: USA...
ATGCGCGTGCAGGCATCCTTCAGCGCCTCGGTCGAGGTCGCGTAGGAGATGCGGAAGAAGGGCGACAGGCCGAAGGCCGAGCCCTGTACGGCCGCGACGCCCTCCGCCTCCAGCAGATAGGTCACGAAGTCGTCGTCGGTCTTGATCTCCTTGCCCTGGGGCGTCTTCTTGCCGATGGCGCCGGCGCAGGACGGATAGACGTAGAAGGCCCCTTCCGGCTTGTGGCAGCGCAGGCCGGGCGCCTGGTTCAGCATCTCCACGACCAAGTCCCGTCGCGCCCTGAAGCTCTTGTTGTGCTCGGCGATGAAGTCCTGCGGGCCGCTGAGGCCCTCGATGGCGGCCGCCTGGCTGATCGAGCTGGGGTTCGAGGTCGACTGCGACTGCAGCTTGGCCATGGCCTTGATCAGCGGCGCCGGGCCGCCGCCATAGCCGATGCGCCAGCCGGTCATGCAGTAGGCCTTGCTGACGCCGTTCATGGTGAGGGTGCGGTCGTAGAGCTTCGGCTCCACCTGCGCCGGCGTCGAGAACTCGAAGCCGTCATAGACCAGGTGCTCGTACATGTCGTCGGTCAGCACCCAGACCTGGGGATGCCTGAGCAGCACGTCGGTCAGCGCCTTGAGTTCCGCGCGGGTGTAGCCGGCGCCGGTCGGGTTCGACGGGCTGTTGAGGATCAGCCACTTGGTCTTCGGCGTGATCGCGGCCTCGAGGTTCTCCGGCAGCAGCTTGAACTGGCTGTTCTGCGAGCAGGGCACGAAGACCGGCGTGCCCTCGGCCAGCAGCACGATGTCGGGATAGGAGACCCAGTAGGGCGCCGGGATGATGACCTCGTCGCCGGGGTTGACGGTCGCCAGCAGGGCGTTGAACAGCACCTGCTTGCCGCCGGTGCCGACGCTGATCTGCTCCGGCTTGTAGTCGAGGCCGTTCTCGCGCTTGAACTTGGCGCAGATCGCCTGCTTCAGCGCCTGGGTGCCGTCGACGTCGGTGTACTTGGTGTCGCCGCGACGCATCGCCGCTGCCGCCGCCTGCTTGATGTTCTCCGGCGTGTCGAAATCGGGCTCGCCGGCGCCGAGGCCGATGACGTCCTTGCCGGCGGCCTTCAGCTCGCGCGCCTTCTGCGTGACGGCGATGGTGGGCGACGGCTTGATGCGGTCGAGACGCTGGGCAAGGAACGCCATGTGAGTCGGTCTCCGGTGGAAACGGCCGCGGACAGTAGGATGAAGCGGCGCCGCCGCGCAACCCCGCATGCGACAAAGCGCGCGCGGCGGCAATGCCTTGGTATCGCCCCATTCCGGCAAAACTCCTGCCACGCCGCGACGGTTCAATCGGCGACAGACGTTGCATATATGGAATGCGGGCCGCGCCGATTGCGCTTGGGGACGGACTCGAGCGGCCAGGTCACCATCCGAGCCCGGGGAGTGCAGGCCATGACACCACGCCGCCGACAGGACATCGACGCCGCCACCCAGAAGCCGACGAAGCTGTACAGCTGGGAGCCGCCGCTCGCCGAGATGCTCGAGGATCCGGTCGTGCAGCAGGTCATGGCAGCGGCCGGCGTCCAGGCCGATGACGTCGTCTCGCTGCTCTGCGAGGCGAAGGAGCGCATCGGCGACCCGCCGCATCGCTGATTCACCATCGCGCATCCGGCCGCCGCGGCCGGCCGCAGGTTTGGCAACCGCGGCCGGAGGTGGCATATGCTGTCGAGCTCCATCGATCCGTTGACGCGCCGTCCGCGGGCGGCGCCGGGAGAGGCGCTCGCGATGATCGATCACCGGCAGGCCGCGCGGGCCGGCGAGGCGCTGCGCCATTTCATCGCGACGCCGCTCGACCAGCTGCTGGACCGCGGGCCGCGCGCGAACGCCGCCGAGACGGCGCTGGCGCTCTTCCACGAGGTCGCCCGGAGCGTCCCCGCCTACGGCCATTTCCTCGCCGAGCAGGGCATCGATGCCGCCCGCATCCGCTCGCCAGAGGACTTCCAGGCACTGCCGCTGGTTACCAAACAGAACTACCTGACGCGCCATCCGCTGGCGCGGCTCTGCCGCGGCGGGAAACTGGAGAGCTGCGACTTCGTCGCGGTGTCCTCGGGCTCGACCGGCAAGCCGACCTTCTGGCCGCGATTCCTCGCCGACGAGCTGCCGATCGCGGCGCGCTTCGAGCAGGTGTTCCACGACAGCTTCCAGGCCGACGTCAGGCGCACGCTGGCGGTCGTCTGCTTCGCCCTCGGCACCTGGGTGGGCGGCATGTTCACGGCCAACTGCTGCCGCTACTTGGCGGCCAAGGGCTACCCCATCACGGTCGTCACGCCCGGCGGCAACCGCGACGAGATCTGGCGCATCCTGCGCGAGCTGGCGCCGCAGTTCGAGCAGACGGTGCTGCTGGGCTATCCGCCGTTCCTGAAGGACGTCGTCGACGGCGGCATCGCGCAGGGCATCGACTGGCGACCGCTGCGGGTGAAGCTGGTGCTGGCCGGCGAAGTCTTCAGCGAGGAGTGGCGCAGCCTGGTGGGCGAGCGGCTGGGCTCGACGGACGTCTGCTACGATTCGGCCTCGCTCTACGGCACCGCCGATGCCGGCGTGCTCGGCAACGAGACGCCGCTCAGCATCACCATCCGCCGCTTCCTCGGCGCCAACCCCGACGCGGCGCGGCAGCTGTTCGGCGAATCGCGGCTGCCGACGCTCGTGCAGTACGATCCGTTCGTGCGCTATTTCGAGGCGCTGCCGGACGCCGAGGGACGCGGCCACACGCTTCTCTTCACCGGCGACAACGGCGTGCCGCTGGTGCGCTACCACATCGCCGACAGCGGCGGCCTCGTGCCCTACGAGGCGATGCTGCATCTCCTCGCCGACTGGAAGTTCGACCCGTTGGCGGCGCTCGGCGGCCATGCCTGGCGCGGCGCCCGCCGCCTGCCCTTCGCCTTCGTCTTCGGCCGCGCCAACTTCACGGTCAGCTATTTCGGCGCCAACATCTATCCGGAGAACATCAGCGTCGGCCTCGAGCAGCCGCCGGTGAGCGAATGGGTGACCGGCAAGTTCGTGCTGCAGGCGAAGGAAGGTTTCGCGGGCGCGCCGCATCTCGCCATCGCCGTCGAGCTGGCGCCGGGCACGACCGGCGACGCCGCCAAGCAGGCGGCGATCGAGGCCGCGATCCTGACGCACCTGCTGCGCCTCAACAGCGAATTCGCCAATTACACGCCGCCCGAATACCGGCGCCCGCGGGTGACGCTCCACGCCGCCGGCGACCCCGACTGGTTCCCGCCCGGCGTGAAGCACCGCTATACGCGCCAGTGAACGTTTTACGCATTTCCATCGCATTATAGGTCAGTCTGCCTTACCATTTCAGCGAATCTGCAAAACAACCCCATGTAAAGGAAGTTAACGGGGTTCGATTTGCCGCACGGCTTTTCATACTCCTCCTCCCCCTTTGTCATTCCGGCGAACGCCGGAATCCATATACATCGGCCTCTGGAATATGGATGCCGGCTTTCGCCGGCATGACAGTGGAAGGGCCTGGCATCTCGTTCGTGGCCTCTGAAGAGAAAACTTGAAACAGGCGATCATGCGTAATCTCTTTGCGCTTGATTTCTACAAGGGCTGCGTATAAATTAGAACAAAAGCAGTACGATTGTCAATGCCGTTTTGGACCAGTTTTGGCCGGAGCGGCAAGCGCAGACAGACGAAAGGGAGTGATCGCCATGACGGAAGTAACGCAGACGACCGCGGTGAGCGGGCGGGACGAATCGGAAGCGGCGGCCGCAACGGCGCAGCGCCAGGGCCGTATCGCCCAGGAGGTGCAGGACTGCCTGGGGATCGACCGGCTGTCGGCACAGCAGGGCCAGGACCGCCAGCGGCTGTCGGTCGCCACGGCACTCGCCGACATCGCACCCGCGAATGAGGTCGAGGGGATGCTGACGACGCACCTGCTGAGCACCCATGCGATGGCCATGGACTGCGTGCGCTCGTCCAGCGAGGGAACGCGTGACGACCGCCTGCGGCTTTCCTACATGGCGCTGGCCGGGCGGCTGCTGTCGATCTATGCGCGCCAGCTCGACCGGCTGGAGCGCCACCGCGACTGGTCGGAGGCGCGCGCACACGAGGCGGCGCTGCTGCGAGGGCGGATGGTCGATCCCGCGGAGGCGGCGCACCAGGCAGCGGGGAACGAAGAGATTCTGGACGCGCTTCTTCGCGAGATGGGGGAAGAGGACGCGGACGCGGAGGCGTTCGGAGAGGACGAAGAGAATGCGGAAGAGCCGGGGCCGGCGAACGGACCTGGACCGGGCCAGGCGGCGGCATGAGCGGCATGAGCAACCTGGGGCAGCCCGCCGCCCCACCCTCCGGCGACGGGCAGGACCGGCCGCCGGAGCGCCCACGCGAACGGCCGCGGGGCGCGCGGCCGGACGCGACGGCCATCGGCCGCATGCTCGGCAGCCGGCGCTGCGGTGCGCTTACGCGCAGCGGCGGCCTCTGCCGCGCGCCGGCCGTGAAGGGCAAGCTGCGCTGCCGCAAACACGGCGGTGCCGGTTCGGGCGCCCCCAGGGGCAACCGCAACGCCCGCAAGCACGGCCTCTACGCCGCCGTGGAGAGAGCGGAGCACCGGCGGATCATGGACTACGTCCGGGCGTGCAACCGGCTCCTCGACGCCCTGAACGGCGGCAAGCGCCGGCGCTGAGCCTGCGACGCGGCGGCAAGCCGGGTCCAGGCCTTGCCGCGGGATTTGCTGGATCGCCGGGTCAGGCCCGGCGATGACGAAGGAGTTGAAGCGGGCGCGACTGTGCCATGCTCCGCTCGCAGCGCACCCGAAGAGCGGCGGTTCATGCCCTGGTCACAAGCGCAGCGGGAGGATCACCGGTGAGCAGTGTTGATTTCACGGCGGCCGACGACGCGACGATCGCCGCGCTCGATCGGGACGATCCGCTGCGGGCCGTGCGGGATCAATTCGAGATTCCGGAGGGGATCATCTATCTCGACGGCAACTCGCTCGGCGCGCTGGCGCGGCCGGTCGCGGAGCGCGTTGGCGCCGTGCTCACGCGCGAATGGGGGCGCGACCTGATCGGCGCCTGGGTCTCGGCCGGCTGGATCGATATGCCGCGGCGCGTGGGGGCGAAGGTGGCGCCGCTGATCGGGGCGGCGCCCGACGAGGTAGTCGTCGCGGATTCGACGTCCGTCAACCTGTTCAAATGCATCCTTGCCGCCGCCGATCTCAACCGGCCGCGCTCCGTCATCCTGACCGAGCGCGGCGAGTTCCCGACCGATGTGTATGTGGCCGAAGGCGTCGAGCAGGCGACCGACGGCCGCCTCCGCCACCGGCCGTGCGCACCGGGGGCGCTGGCCGCGAGCATCGATGCGGACACGGCGGCCGTGGTGCTGAGCCATGTGCACTATCGCTCGGCGCAGCTACGCGACATGCGGGCGTTGACGGCGACGGCGCATGCGGCGGGCGCGCTCGCGATCTGGGATCTCAGCCACTCGGCGGGCGCGCTCCGCGTGGACCTGGCGGCGGCAGCGGCCGATTTCGCGGTGGGGTGCGGGTACAAATACCTGAACGGCGGCCCTGGCGCGCCGGCCTTCCTGTTTGCGGCGCGACGCCATCATGCGGCGATGCGCTCGCCGCTGACGGGCTGGCTCGGTCACGCGGCGCCGTTCGGGTTCGAGGACAGCTACCGGCCGGCCGAAGGCGTCGGCCGCTTCATCTGCGGCACGCCGGGCGTGCTCGGCATGAGCGCGCTCGAGGCGAGCCTCGACCTGCTGGGCGGACTCGACATCGCCGCGATCGAGCGCAAGGGACGCCGGCTCGGCGACCTCTTCATCGCCCTGGTGGAGCGGCGCTGCGCCGGCTTCGGCCTGACGCTCGCCAGCCCGCGCGATGCGGCCGAGCGCGGCTGCCATGTCGCGCTGCGCCACCCGCAGGGTTATCCGATCATGCGCGCCCTGATCGAGCGCGGCGTGATCGGCGACTTCCGCGAGCCGGACGCGCTGCGCTTCGGCTTCGCGCCGCTCTACCTGCGCTATCGCGAGGTGCAGGCGGCGGTCGACATACTCCACGATATCCTGTCGAGCGGGCGCTGGCGGCAGCCTCGTTATGCCGAGCGCCAGAGCGTGACGTAATCAATACGGACAGAGGGTACCGCAAGCGATTTGCGAGACTCGGACTGCCGACGTGCGTCCTTCGACAAGCTCAGGATGAGGGCTTTTCTTTGTGCCACCAGGATTGCCCCTCATCCTGAGCTTGTCGAAGGACGCAGGGTGGCCTTGCAGCCGTCAGCCGGCGACGGTGTCGGCGATGATGCGGCGGGCGTCGGCGATGAGGGCGGCGCCGGGATCGGGGCGGTTGAGGAATTCGGCCCAGTTGTAGAGGTCGCAGATGCGGGCGATGCGGCGCCAATCGGCGGGCAGTGAACCGCCGCCGGCGCGGTAGCCGGCGGCGACGGCATCGGCGAAGCCGGCGCGGGCGCCGAGCGGCGGGCGCAGCAGGTTGCCGAAATCGAAGGCGGGCGTGCCGCCGAGCGCGTTCTCCCAGTCGACGATGGCGGCGAGTTCCCAGTCGGGCGCGCCGTCCTTTCGACGCACCAGGATGTTCGAGCCGTTGAAATCCGTATGCACGAGACAGGGCCGCTCGAGCCAGGCGTCGAGGCGGCCGCCCTCGCGCGCCGCGAAGGCCAGCAGCGCAGCGGTGAGGTCGGCGCCGATCCGCGCGCCGCCGCGGCCGCGCAGGAAGCAATGCTCGAGGTAGGCGATGAGGCCGTCGCGATCGAGGTCGATGGCGGCGGGGATGCGCAGATCGGCGCCGGGAAAACCGAACTTGTCAAAGCCGAAACCGTGGACGGCCGCGAGCGCCTGGCCGAGAGCATGGCCGAGCCGCGCCAGCGCGCCATCGCCCATGCCGGCGAATACCGTTTCCAGCCGCACGCCCTCGACCCACTCGACAACGGCGTAGGGCCGGCCGGTGATCGGATTCGTGTCGCTGACATGAAGAAAGCGCGGCACCGGCACCTGATCGCCGATCAGCCGCACGACGGCCGCCTCCTTGCGCGCCTGCGGCGGGTCCTGCTGGTAGAGGCGGAGCAGCACCGGCGCCGCCCGGCCGGCGAGGGCGACGCGGATGTTGGTGTTGGCGAGGCCGCCGCGGGCCGGCTCCAGCGCGGTCACGACCGCGCCCGGGAAGAGCGGCTCGAGCAGGCGGCCGGCCGCCGCCGCGTCGAGCGTCAGTTCCGGCGTGCCACGCTGCCACCGCTCCCGCATGCACTCCCCCTATCGCGGCGGGCGAGTCCATTCAAGGAGCGCGTCGGGCTCGCGCTCCTCGTTGCCGCCGCCGTCGGTGGCGTCGATGCGGCGAAAACCGCGCGCCTCGTAGAATTGGATTGCCGCCGTGTTCCTTTGGAACACCCAGAGCCTGAGCCGGTCGTTCCTCTCGATCGCCTTGCCGAGCAGCGCCGAGCCGAGGCCGCGGCCGTGGCAGTCCGGATGCACATAGAGATGGTCGACCCAGCCCGGGCGGAAGGCGGAGAACCCGTCGATCCCATCTGCGCCGGCGACCCACACCTCGCAGTCGCGAAAGACGCGACCGCTGAAGAATTCGAGGTCCTCGGCCGGCGTATGCAGGTCCGGAAGGTACGGCAGGCAGGCTGTGCGGACGCGGCGGAAGAGGCGCGCCACCGCTGCGGCATCATCGCCCCGCGCCGGTCGGATGTCGCTCAGGCTTCAGACTCCATCCGGCCGCCTATTCCATCAGGCCGGCCTTGCGGAGACCGTCGATGACCGGATCCAGGGCGACGTCGTCCTTGTAGAAGACGGCGCCCCAGATCTGGATGATTGACAGCTTGTCGCCCTCCTGGTGACGGAGCGTTTTGAATCGTGCCACCGCCGCTCTGGCCGCGTCCACCCGACCGAGGTGGCCATTGGCGGATGCCTGCAAAATAAGCGCCCAACCCTCATCGACGTTCAACCGGGTGCACGTTTCCAGCGACGCCACGGCCTCCGCATAGCCGGCCTTGCCGAACTGTGCCAGCCCGAGGATGCAGAAGAAGAACGGCGGCGAGTGCGGGTCGAGCCGCATCGCCGTGCCGATGAACGACAACGCCTCGTCGGGACGAGACACCGAGGCCAGGGCGAATGCCATATAGGCGTAGTTCCATGAGTCGCCAGGATCGAGCGCGATGGCTTCCCGCAGCCCGGCAATGGCTGTTTCGGAGCGATTCTCGTACGCCTGATTTCCCTGCGGCGGGTCCCACATTGCCACCAGGGCGTCGAACTGTCGCGACGTCGACGTCGGAAATTCTCTGGCCTTCAGGGCATAGGTGTGCATGCGGCCAAAGGCCTCCACCCAGGTTATGCCCAGACCCCCGCCCTGCCGAAACCGCTGCAAATAGCGGCGGTAGATCATCGCCAGTGCGGCATAGGCCCGCCCATAGTTCGGGTCCAGACGGATCGCCGCCTCGAAATGCGGGATGGCCTTTATGTCCGTATCCGCCGTCGTCTGACGATAGAGTTCCCAGCCGGCCAGGAATTCGTCATAAGCCTCGGGCAGGTTCGTGTCGTGCTGGCCCAGACTTACCTGCTCTTTGACGCTCAGGCGCAGCGCCAATGAATCGGCGATGCTGTGAGTGACCTTGTCCTGGAGCGCGAAGACGTCGGCCAGCGAGCCGTCATAGCGCTCTGCCCATTGATGGCCGTTGGTCGCGGCGTCGATCAGCTGGGCGTTGATGCGGAGCGCATCGCCGGCGCGCTGAACGCTGCCCTCGAGCACGTAGCGCACGCCGAGTTCCTTCGCGACCTGGCGAGGATCGATCGTCCTGCCCTTGTAGCTGAAGGTCGAGTTGCGGGCGATGACGAAGAGGCCGGAGATCTGCGACAGGTCGGTGATGAGGTCGTCGGTCATGCCATCGGCGAAATACTCCTGCTGCGGATCGCCGCTCATGTTGGTGAACGGCAGCACCGCGATCGACGGCTTGTCCGGCAGCGGCAGGTCCGGCTTGAACGGCGGCTGCCAGGGACGCCACCAGGCCAACGCACCGGCCATGACGAGGAGAAGGAGGAACGCCGCGACGGCCAGCGGCGCACGGCGCGAGGAGCGCGCCGGCGCCTTTGCCGCGGCAACCATGGTTCCGGCCGCCGCCGGATCGAGCAGCACGCGATAGGCGCGGACCGGTTCGGCGATGTTCTTGACCGACTGCTCGCCGAGATCGGCATAGCCGACCGCCAGCTTCGCCTTCACCTGGTCGTAGGCGCTGCCGGAGATCGCGATGCCGCCGGGTTCGGCCAGGCCCTGCAGACGATCCGCGATGTTGACCCCGTCGCCGTGGATGTCGTCGCCCTCGACGATGACGTCGCCGAGATTGATGCCGATGCGGAAGACCAGGCGACGGTCGGCCGTAAGCCCGGCGTTGCGTTCGGCTTCGGCGCGCTGCACGTCGATGGCACAGCGCAGGGCGTCGACGACGCTGTGGAACTCGATGAGGAGGCCGTCGCCCATGGTCTTGACGAGGCGGCCGTGATGGGCGGCGACCTTCGGCTCGAAAACTTCGTGAAGGTCGGCCTGAAAGCGGGCGCGCGTCCCCTCCTCGTCGGCCTGGCTGAGGCGGCCATAGCCGGCGACGTCGGCGATCATGACGGCGGCGAGCCTGCGTTCCATGCCCCATCCCGGCCGGCAAACGCACGTGAACTCACACCAGGCGCGATTATGAGCGATGACATCGGCGCTGTGAATCGCCATCTCTTGCCGGCAACTGGCGATTTGTTTCGGCAGGTGCGGCCGCCGCGCCGCCCTCCAACACCGCGAATGCTACGGCGCGCTCGCCCGCCGCGGCGCGCTCGGCGATAATGGGGCGGATGGTCGATACCGGTCCCGTCATGCGCTGGCTGATCGACGGCGCCCGCACGGCAGCGACGCCGCAGGCGGTGCTGGCACAGCTCTGCCGGGAGCTGGTCGACGCCGGCGTTCCGTTGGAGCGCGTCGCCGTCTTCGTGCGGACGCTGCATCCCGATCTGATGGGACGCAGCTTCCGCTGGCGGCCCGGCGCCGAGGTTCAAGTCAACGAGGCGCCGTTCGATTTCGTCGGGACCGACGAGTATCGGCTCAGCCCGGTCGTGGCGACCATGACCAGCGGCACCTCGATCCGCCGGCGGCTGCTGGACCCCGGCTGTCCGCTCGACTTTCCGATCCTCGCCCAGTTCCGGGAGGAAGGCATCACCGACTATCTCGTGCTGCCGCTGTTCTTCAGCAATGGCGAGATCCACTGCGCGAGCTGGGCGACGAGCGCGCCCGAGGGCTTCAGCGACGCCGCCGTCGCCGCGCTCCGCGCGGTGGCGCCGGCGCTGGCCCGCATCGCCGAGATCCGGGCGCTCCACCGCATCGCCGGCACGCTGCTCGACACCTATGTCGGGCAGCGCTCGGGCGAGCGGATTCTGGCCGGCCAGATCCGGCGCGGGCACACGGAGACGATCGCGGCGGCGGTGTGGCTCTCGGACCTCCGCGGCTTCACGCAGCTGACCGACGCCCTGCCGACGGAGGCGGTGATCGGCTTCCTCAACCGCTACTTCGACTGCCAGGTGCCGGCGATCGCGGCCGAGGGCGGCGAGGTCCTGAAGTTCATGGGCGACGGGCTGCTGGCGATCTTTCCGATCGAGCGCGAGCGCGACGCCCGCGCCGTCTGCGCAGCGGCGCTGTCGGCGGCGCGCGCGGCGCGGGCCGCGGTCGGCAAGCTGGAGCGGCTCGACGGGTCGGAGGACAGCGTGCGCTTCGGCCTGGCGCTCCACATCGGCGACGTGCTCTACGGCAACGTCGGCGGCGGCAACCGGCTCGACTTCACGACCATCGGACCGGCCGTCAACCTGGCGGCGCGGCTGGAGCGGCTGGCGCGCGACCTCGGCCGCACGGTGGTCGTCTCCGGCGACTTCGCCGGTCACGCGCCGACGACGCTGGAGCGGCTCGGCGACTATGCGCTGCGCGGCGTCGCCGCGGCCCAGACGGTGTTCGGCCTGCCCGAGGAAGCAGCGGCCGCATGAAAGTCTCGGGCATCGCGAGCGCCCTAGCGGCGGCGGCCCTCTTCGGGCTGTCGACGCCGTTCGCCAAGCTGCTGATCGGCACGGTCGACCCGTGGATGCTGGCGGGCCTGTTCTATCTGGGCTCGGGCCTTGGCCTGGCAGCGCTGCGGCTGGCGTTGCCGCGCTCGCAGCGGACGGCCGAGGCGGCGCTGACGCGCGCCGACCTGCCCTGGCTGGCGGCGGCGATCGGCTGCGGCGGCGTGATCGGGCCGGTACTGCTGATGCTCGGCCTGGCGCGCACGCCGGCGGCGACGGCGTCGCTGCTGCTGACGCTCGAAGGGGCGGCGACGGCGCTCATGGCCTGGTTCGCCTTCCGGGAGAATTTCGACCGCTGCATCGCCATCGGCCTGCTCTGCATCCTCGCCGGCGCGGCGGTGCTCGCCTGGCAGGGGACGGCGGGCCTGGGCGGATGGCTGGGGCCGGCGGCGGTGGTCGGTGCCTGTATCGCCTGGGGCCTCGACAACAACCTGACGCGGCGCGTGGCGCTCGCCGACCCCGTGCAGATCGCAATGCTGAAGGGACTCGTGGCCGGGTCCGTCAATCTGGTCCTGGCGCTGGCGCAGGGCGCCGCGCTGCCGGCCGGCGGCACGATCGCGGCCGCGCTGCTCGTGGGCTTCTTCGGCTACGGGGTGAGCCTTGTGCTGTTCGTGCTGGCGCTGCGCCATCTCGGCACCGCGCGGACGGGGGCCTATTTCTCGACGGCGCCGTTCCTCGGCGCGGCGGCGGCGATCGCCCTGCTCGGCGAGCCGCTCTCGCTGCAGTTGCTCGCAGCCGGAATCCTCATGGGCATCGGCGTCTGGCTGCATCTGACCGAGCGTCACGCGCACAGCCACGAACACGCGCCGCTCGAGCACGAGCACCGGCACGTACATGACGAACACCATCGCCACGCGCACGCGCCGGGCGATCCCCAGGGCGAGCCGCACAGCCATCGGCATGCGCACGGACGGTTGCGCCACGCCCATGCGCACGTCCCCGACAGCCACCACCGCCACAGCCACTGACGGCCGCAATCCCGCCGCAATGGCCGCGCAAAGGCCCTGAATCCGGGCAATGCTCGCCACAACGATCGGTTGTGATGGGAGCGGTCGATAGGGATGTCGACCGCATCGACCTTTTCATCCGGGGCCATCCATCATGTTCACCGACGCACATTCCGATCCGCGCGCCATCGGCGCCGGACGCTGGCTGCCGCGCGCCCGCGCCGCGCTGCGGACGATAGCGGCCGTCTTCGCCGCCCTGCTGCTCCCGCTCGCCGGGGCAGCAGCGCAATCGACCGAGGCGACGCCGAAAGGCGGCCTCTTCTTCAAGACCAACAAGCCCGGCGAGTACTATGAGGCGCCGCTCGTCGACACCGACGTGCATCTCGCCGTCGCCGGCACCATCCTGCGGGCGACGGTGCGCCAGCATTTCGTCAACCCGTCGAACGCCTGGCTCGAAGGCGTCTATGTCTTCCCGCTGCCGGAGCAGGCGGCCGTCGACCATCTGGTGATGGAGATCGGCCAGCGCCGCGTCCTCGGCCAGATCAGGGAGCGGCAGGAGGCGAAGCGCGTCTACGAGGAGGCCGCGGCCAACGGCCAGCGCGCCAGCCTGGTCGAAAGCGAGCGGCCCAACGTCTTCACGACCTCGGTCGCCAATATCTTGCCGGGCCAGGCGATCACCGTCGAGATCGAATACCAGGACAATGTCGGCATCGACGCCGGCACCTACTCCTTGCGCTTTCCCATGGTGGTCGGGCCGCGCTACATCCCGGGCGGGCCGGTGAGCCTCGTCTCCGATCATCCGGAAGGCACGCCGCCCGCGCCGGTCGGCACCGGCTGGGCTCAAAACACCGACCAGGTGCCCGACGCCAGCCGCATCACGCCGCCGGTCATCCAGCCAGGGCAGGGCAAGATCAGCCCGGTGCGGCTGGCGATCGACTTCGCGCCGGGCTTCGCGACGGACCGGGTCGCCAGCCTCTTTCACCCGGTGGTCGTGACGGCGAAGGATGACGGCACGTCCACGATCACGCTCGCCGATGGCGACGTGCCGGCCGACCGTGACTTCGTGCTGGAATGGACGGCGAAACCGGCGGCGGCGCCGATGGCCAGCCTCTTCGCCGAGCAGCGTGGCGCCGACGTCTATCTCTTCGGCGTGATGACGCCGGGCACCGGCGACAGCACGGCGCCGGCGCGGCTGCCGCGCGACATCACCTTCGTCATCGACACCTCCGGCTCCATGGGTGGGCCGTCGATCGAGCAGGCGCGGCGCGCGCTATCGCTGGCGCTCGATCGCCTGACCGCCGACGATCGCTTCAACGTCATCCAGTTCAACAGCCGGACCGATGCGCTCTTCCCGAGCGTGCAGCCCTGGAACGTCGACACGCTGCGCCACGCGCAGGCGTACGTGAATGCGCTCTATGCGACCGACGGCACCGAGATGGAACCGGCGCTGCACATGGCGCTGGCCGAACCGGCGCCGCCCGGCCGGCTGAAGCAGGTGGTGTTCCTGACCGACGCGGCCGTCGGCAACGAGGCGCAGCTCTTCGACGACATCGCCCGCCAGCTCGGCAATGCGCGCTTGTTCACCATCGGCATCGGCTCGGCGCCCAACAGCTACTTCATGCGCAAGGCGGCGGAACTGGGCCGCGGCAGCTTCACCTATATCGGCGACATCGCCGAGGTGGGCGAGCGCATGAACGACCTGCTGCGCAAGCTCGACGAGCCGGCGCTGACCGACATCGCCCTGACATGGCCGGCGGGGCCGGCGTCGGCGGTCGAGACCTATCCGGCGACGATCCCCGACCTCTATCAGGGCCAGCCGGTGACGTTCTCAGCGCGGCTGCCGAACGCGACGCTGGCGACGCTCGCGGGCCGGCTGGCGCTCGACGGCCGCACCGGCAACAGCACGTGGCACCGCGATCTCGACCTCGTGCAGGTGCGGGCGGGCGCCGGCATCGCCGCGGTGTGGGCACGCGCGAAGCTGAGCGCCATCGAGGATGCGCAGTGGCGCGGCGCCGATCCGGCGGCGGTGCGGGCCGAGGCGACGAAGCACGCGCTCGCCTATGAGCTGGTGAGCGCCTACACCAGCCTCGTCGCCGTCGATCAGGAGGTCGTGCGACCGCGCGATCAGGCGCTCGACACGCAGGCCGTGGCGACCAACCTGCCGCAGGGCTGGCAGTACGGCAAGGTGTTCGGCCCGACCGGCGGCGAAACGCAGCCGACGACCCTGCCGCAGCCGGAGACGCTCATGCGCAAGATCGACTTCCAGGGCGCGCCGGGCGACAGCATGACCCTGCCGAAGACCGCGACGCCGGCGCTGCTGCATCTGCTGATCGGCGGGGTGCTCATGGCGTTGGCGTTGGCCGCCCTTTGCCTCGGGCGCCCGCGCGCAACGATGGCGTGAACGTGTCCGCGACAACGGCCGTAGGGGCGGGTCTGAGACCCGCCCCTACAATCGTACGCTACTGGCGATGGGTCGCCTTCGTGCTGGCGGCGCTGGCACTCTGGCAACTCAGCGCGGGTTTCTGGATTCCCGCCAAGTCGTGGTTGGCGCAGTGGCTGATCGAGCGGGCCTGGGCGGAAGCGATGGCAAGCGGGAAACCGGCGCCGCCCTGGCCGTGGGCCGATACGACGCCGGTGGCGCGGCTGCTCGTGCCGTCGCTCGGCATCGACGAGATCGTGCTGGAGCACGCGACCGGCCGCAGCCTCGCCTTCGGGCCGGGCCATCTCGACGGCAGCGCGGCCCCCGGCGGCCCCGGCCTCGCCGTCGTCAGCGGCCACCGCGACACCAGCTTCCGGTTTCTCGCCGATCTGCGAGTCGGGAGTGAACTTCGGCTGCAGCGCGCCGACGGCATCTGGGTCACTTACCGCATCACGGCAACCGACGTGATCGACGTCCGCACCGCCCGCCTGCCGCGCCTGATCAACGGCCCGCCCCGCCTCGCCCTCGCCACCTGCTACCCCTTCGACGCCATGCTCCCCGGCGGCCCGCTCCGCTACGTCGTTTGGGCAGAGGCGGATTGATCACGGCGGTTGGTTCGGATATTGTAGTGATGTCACTACATTTGGAACCAACATGAAGACCATATCGGCCCGCGACGCCAATCAGAGATTTTCCCGGTTGCTGACCGAGGTGGCTGCGGGCGAGGAGGTCGTGATCACGCGGCGCGGCAAGCCGGTTGCCCGGCTGCTCCCCGTTGCCGACGCGAAATCCAGCAAGCGACGGCAAGCCGCGATCAAGCGGATGGTGGAGATGATGAACCGCGGCTTAGATCTGGGCGGATTGACGTTCAAGCGGGACGAGCTTTACGACCGGTGAGGTTCTCGGTCGACAGCAATCTGCTTGTCTACGCGATCGATGTTGGCGCCGGACCAAAGCACGCAACCGCCAAGGACATCATGGCGCGGGCGGCCCTTTCCGACTGCATCCTCACGGTGCAATGCCTGGCGGAGTTCTTCTATGTGACGACGCGGAAGGGCAAGTTGGACGCGGTAGAGTCCGCCTCCTTGGTCGATCGATGGCGTGCCGTCTTCCCGGTGCACGGCGCCGATGGGGACGCCCTCGCCCAAGCGATTGGCGGGGTTCGCCGTCATTCGATGTCGTTCTGGGATGCCATGCTGTGGGCTACGGCACGACGCGCCAGTTGCCGCTTGCTGCTGACCGAGGACCTGCATGACGGTCAGACCATTGACGGCGTGACGTTCGTCAATCCCTTTGCGCCGAAGAACGCGACGTTGCTTGAGGCCGCCCTGCCGCGGCCCTAGTGGCATCACTGCTGCCATCTCCTGACAGGAGGCCGGCAGTAGGACCGTTGGCCCCACCGCCCTGCTCCCCTATATTACCGCCATGTCCATTCAGCTTGCCGAGAAGCCACTGCCGGCGACCGTCGGGGTGCCGTTCAGGATCGTGTCCGACTACAAGCCGGCGGGCGACCAGCCGCAGGCGATCGAGGCGCTGACGCGCGGCCTCCGCGAGGGCGAGCGCGACGAGGTGCTGCTCGGGGTCACCGGCTCCGGCAAGACCTTCACCATGGCGCACGTCATCCAGAACCTGCAGCGGCCGACGCTGATCCTGGCGCCCAACAAGACGCTGGCGGCGCAGCTCTATGGCGAGATGAAGGGCTTCTTCCCGGAGAACGCGGTCGAGTATTTCGTCTCCTACTACGACTACTACCAACCGGAGGCCTACGTCCCGCGGACCGACACGTACATCGAGAAGGAATCCTCGATCAACGAGCAGATCGACCGCATGCGCCACTCGGCGACGCGGGCGCTGTTCGAGCGGCGCGACGTGGTGATCGTGGCGTCGGTC
>Ga0335076_10003244_pt1 | contig 16323 bp, 12 predicted proteins | sample Lox_Sample_25_FD_206717 | JGI IMG/M metagenome (GOLD analysis project Ga0335076, IMG submission 206717) | Soil microbial communities from Loxahatchee National Wildlife Refuge, Florida, United States - Lox_Sample_2.5 | ecosystem: Environmental > Terrestrial > Soil > Wetlands | place: USA...
CTTCTTCAGCGTTCGTCGCTCTTAGACACGTAAAAACGGTGCGGAAAGTTCTTCGCGCCGCCCGGCGGCCACGTCGATGCCGACCGGAGTGGCCGCGGCGCCGCCGTCCTTGCCGAGGCGGGGCCGGTTGGGCGTCTTCTTCGGCTCGGGGCGCCACACGAGCGCGAACGCGTTCGAGACGGCCGCGCGCCCGTATCCGCCGATGTGGCCGCGCCACACGGCCAGAGTCCGGATCGCCTTCTCCTGGAGCGCGCCCAGGCGATCGCCGATCGAGCTCTCGGCGACCGTGACCGCGTTGCGCGTGCTCTCGCCGAGTCCGGCGAAGCCGGCGCGCCGCACGACCGCCGTCGGATTCAGCCCGAGCAGCATGACGATGAGCGCGGCCGCATAGGCGTACGCGACGACCATGCGCCCCGAGAACGCGGAGCGCCAGAGGGACCGCTTCTTCTTCTCCCGATGTGCGCCCGCCAGGCGCGCCGCGAGCCAGGGCGGTGCTTCCGGCGCCGCGAGGGAGCGCATCGACTGCAGCGTCGCGGCCGCCTCCGAGCACGCGCCGCACCGCGAGAGATGGCTCGAGAGCCGCGCCGCGTCCTCCGGAGCGATCTCGCCCTCGACGAGCGTCGCGAGCAAGGCGTCGGCCCCCTCGCACGAGACCGTCGAGCGCGGGACGTCGAGCAGGGCGTGGCGCAGTGCCGGGCTCCAGGCGGGCGGCCGGAGCGCGGCCGCGACCGAGAGCGTGCGGTCGAGCTCGGCGCCGAGGCGTTCGCATTCGGCGCAGGTCTGCCGGTGGCGCGCCGAGTCGGCCTCGGGGGCTCCGGACACGAACAGCCGCTCGAGCTCCCGGCAGCTCATACGAGCCCCGCCGCCGCCATCGCGATCGAGGCGAGCGGCCCTCCGACGGAGCGCGACTCGTGGCGGGCCCGGATCTTCTTCGCGACCTCGGCGCGCGCCCGGAAGAGGCGCGACTTGACCGTGCCCTCGGGCAGCTCCAGCGCCTGGCCGATCTCGTCGTACGCGAGACCGTTCAGGTCGCGGAGGATGAGGATCTCGGCGAGGTCCTCGGGCACCTCGGCGAGCGCGGAGAACAGCATCCGGGTCCGCTCCTTCCTCAGCGCGAGCGTCGCCGGGTCGTCCTCGGACTTGAGCAGCGCGGTCACGGCGTCGTCGGAGACGAACCGGAACGAGTTCTCGCGCTTCCGCCGCCGGTAGCGGTCGATGCAGAGGTTGCGCGACAACGAGAGCACCCAGGCGACGAGCGGGAACCCGCCGTCGTATCGATCGAGGTTCTCGAAGATCTTGAGGAAGATCTCCTGCGACAGCTCCTCGGCGTCCTCGCGCTTCAGGGTGAAGTGGTACGCAATGCCGTACACCCGCTGCCCGAACCGATCCACCAGATCCCTCCAGGCGTCGTCGTCGCCCCGGCGGCAGCGCGCGACCAGTTCTTTTTCGTCGCCGTTGCCGGTGCTCACACTGCCCTCATGGGACTAGACGCAGGCGGGGAACAAATGTTCGACGGGTGGAACGCCGGGGGCCGGAGGCGCTAAGCATCGGATGGGCAAAGGCTTGCGGGTGATCTGCGTTCCGCGTCAGCCCGGCGACAGCACCGGTTGGCAGGGCAGGACGACGACGCGGCTCTTCTCGAGCGTGTTCTCGGCCGGAGGAATGCCCAGGAAGTTCGATGAGAGAAACATGGGCGGATTCTAGTGCGAACCCGAGCGTCATCCCGAGCGCGGCGGGGGATCCCGACGTCGGCGAGCAGGCTGGCGACCGGCTCACGCCCTCGGGATGACCGTCACGGAGTCCGTCGCCCGCGGCCGCGTCCGCCCCTTCGCCGCTTCCGCGGCGGCACCGGCGAAGGCGCCGGCGGAATCTCGCCCGTCTCGCGCGCCCGCGCGACGCGCGCCTGGAGCGCGCGCCACTCGCCGACGAGCTCCTGGCCCCGGCCGGTCGCCATCGCGGTCAGCTCGAAGACGTCGAGCGCCGTCGGGAACGCGTCGCGAAACGCGAGGCGCCGCGTCGCCACCTTGCCGTCGGGCCGGTGCGAGAGCCGCCCGGCCATCCCGAGGCCGAGCTTGATGCGCTCGGCGACCGCGCGCGGCCACGACATGCGGAGGGCGAGCGGCGCGACGACGTCCTCCATGATCGTGGCGAGGCGGTTCGGATCCGGCTCGCCGTCGGGGGCGTCCTCGTGCACGCGCGCGCGCGCGATCGGCAGGCAGACGAGCCCGAAGAGCACCGCGTCCTCGAAGGCGCGGCCGCGCCGCCGCTCGGCATCCAGCACGTCGAGCAGCGCCCAGAAGAGATGGCCGGTCCCGCCCGAGTGATCGGGATCCGGCTGCCGGAGCACGTGGGCGAGCTCGGGCAGGAGCACGTCGAGGAGTCCCACCTCGCGCATCAGGAGCCAGGTCGGCAGCGCGTGCCCTCCGCGCAGGGACTGGGCGAGCTCCTCGGTCACCCGCGGGGGCGCCGACTTCACGATCTCCTTCCGGTGGCGAAGGATCGCCTCGTACGAGTCCGGCGTGATCGCGAAGCCGAGGCGGCTCGCGAATTCGACCGCCCGCATCATCCGGACGGGGTCCTCCTGGAACCGGATGTCCGGGTCGCCGATCGTGCGGACGAGTCCCGCCTCCAGATCGTCGAGTCCGCCGACGTAGTCGATGATCGAGAAGTCGGAGATGTCGTAGAAGAGTCCGTTGATCGTGAAGTCGCGCCGGAGCGCGTCCTCCCGGGGAGTCCCGAACGTGTTGTCGGAGGTCTGGAGAAGCTCGTGGCCCTCGCCGTCGAGAACCGGGTCGGGGCGCCGGCGGAAGGTCGCGACCTCGACGACCTTTCCATTCGCGAACAGGATGTGGGCGAGCCGGAATCTCCGTCCGATCAGCCGGCAGTTCCGGAAGAGCTTGCGCAGGGCCGGCGGATGCGCGTCCGTGCCGATGTCGAAGTCTTTCGGCGCGCGCGAGAGCAGCAGGTCGCGGACGCTGCCGCCGACGAGGTAACCCTTGTACCCCGCGCCGCGCAGCCGGTAGAGGACCTTGAGCGCGTCCGGATCGATCCGCGATCTCGAAATGGGATGCTCGGAGCGGGGCCGGATGCGGGGAGCGGGCTCGGGACTCGGAGCGGCGGGGACGGGCTCTTCCGAAGTTGTTCGACTGTCGTTAATGTGGAGCGCCTCTCTACTCGTCTCGCCTCGTGGGAATTCTAGCCTAACGCATTGACCGCAAGGGTGTTTTGACTTCCGACCCGAGCTAAGAAACAATACGCCGTCTTTCCGCAATCCGGAGACGAGGAGGATCTTCAGACATGAGGTTCCGAGCGCTCGCGGTGGTCTGTCTATCGGCCGTTCTGGCCGGGACGGTCTCCTGTGGTTCCAAGGGTTCCCAGAAGGAAATCGTGATCGGCGAGTACGGCTCGCTGACCGGCGGCATCGCGACCTTCGGCATCTCCACGAAAAACGGCTCGGAGCTCGCCTTCGACGAGATCAACAAGAAGGGCGGCGTGCTCGGGAAGCAGGTCAAGCTCCTCGTCGAGGACGACCAGTCGAAGCCGGAAGAGGCCGGGACGGTCGTCACGAAGCTGATCAACCAGAACGGCGTGTGCGCGGTGCTCGGCCATGTCGCCTCGTCCCACTCGCTGGCGGCGGCGCCGATCTGCCAGTCGAATCAGATCCCGATGATCTCGCCGTCCTCGACCAACCCGCGCGTGACGCAGGTCGGCAACTACATCTTCCGCGTCTGCTTCATCGATCCGTTCCAGGGCGCGGTCATGGCGAAGTTCGCGGCGGACACGCTGAAGCTGAAGAAGGTCGCGATCCTCGTGGACGTCCGCAGCGACTACTCGGTCGGGCTCCAGACGTTCTTCCGCCAGCAGTTCCGCCAGCTCGGCGGCGAGGTCGTCGTCGAGCAGTCGTACAGCCAGGGCGACTCGGACTTCCGGGCGCAGCTGACCGCGATCAAGGCCGCGAATCCCGAGGCCGTCTACCTGCCCGGCTACTACACGGAGGTCGGCACGATCGTCCACCAGGCGCGCGAGCTCGGCATCACCGTGCCCTTCCTCGGCGGCGACGGCTGGGACTCGCCGAAGCTGTGGGAGATCGGCGGCGCGGCGCTCAACGGCTGCTACTTCTCGGACCATTACTCGACCGACGACCCGAACCCGGCCGTTCAGAAGTTCGTGGCGGACTACAAGGCGAAGTACGGCCAGACGCCCGACGCGCTCGCCGCCCTCGCCTACGACGCGGCCCGCATTCTCGCCGACGCGATCCAGAAGGCGGGATCGACCGACGGTTCGAAGATTCGCGACGCGATCGCCGCGACGAAGGACTTTCCGGGTGTGACCGGCTCGATCTCGATCAACAGCGATCGCAACGCGGTCAAGCCCGCCGTGGTGCTGAAGGTCGAGAACGGCAAGTTCCTGCTGACCGAGACGATCAAGCCCGAGGCGGTGAAGCTGTAGGCACCCCGGGGGCGGAGAGAGCGGGGACCAGAGGCTCCTCCGCATGACGACCTTCCTCCAGCAACTGGTCAACGGACTGTCGCTCGGGTCGATTTACGCCCTGATCGCGCTCGGCTACACGATGGTGTACGGGGTGCTGCGCCTCATCAACTTCGCCCACGGGGACGTCTACATGGTGGGCGCCTACGTCGGCTACTACGCGTCGCGGCGGCTCCAGGGGCGCGAGCCGTCGATCGTCTCCGCCCTCCTCGTCATGCTGGTGGCGATGGTGGCCTGCGGGATTCTCGGGATCCTCATCGAGCGGCTCGCCTATCGGCCCGTGCGGCGGGAGGCGCGGCTGACCCTCCTCATCACGGCCATCGGCGTCTCGCTCTTCCTCGAGAACGCCGCGCAGCTCGTCTTCGGACCGGACCCCAAGTTCTTCCCCTCGCTCGCCCCCCGCGCCGACTTCCACGTCGCCGGCATGCGGTTGACGAGCGAGCAGATCACCGTGATCGCCGTCTCGGTACTGCTGATGGTGCTCCTGCGCTTCTTCATCATGAAGACCCGGACGGGCAAGGCGATGCGCGCGGTCTCCTTCAGCCTCGACGCCGCGAAGCTGATGGGAATCTCGACGGACTGGATCATCTCGGTCACGTTCGCGCTCGGCTCCGCGCTCGCGGCCGCCGCCGGCGTGCTGATCGCGATGCAGATCCCGAAGATCGATCCGCTGATGGGCATCCCGTATGGCCTGAAGGCGTTCGTCGCGGCCGTCCTCGGGGGCATCGGCTCGGTTCCGGGCGCCGTGCTCGGCGGGCTCCTCATCGGCACCTCCGAGGTCATGGTGGTCGGGTACCTCTCGTCGACGTATCGCGACGCGATCGCGTTCGGGATCCTGATCCTCGTTCTCATCCTGCGGCCGCAGGGGCTGCTCGGGCGCGTCCAGAAGGAGAAGGTGTGAGGGGCGGGCTCGCCGCGGCGCTCGTCGTCGCGGGGCTGCTCCTCTTAAACGCTCTCTTCACGGGCGCGCTGGCGCCGGCGTTCGCGCTGCCGCCGTACCTCCTCCAGGTGCTGTGCCTCGCGGGCATCAACGTGACCCTCGCGGTCAGCCTGAACCTGATCAACGGCTTCACCGGCCAGTTCTCGATCGGCCACGCGGGGTTCATGGCGATCGGCGCGTACTCGGCGGCGTACTTCTCGGTGACCTTCGGCGAGGCGCTCCGCGCGGCGCTCGGCTTCCTGCCGCCGTTCGCGCGCGACGGCGCGGTGCTCCTCGTGGCGCTCGCGATCGGCGCGTTTCTCGCCTCGATCGCCGGGTTCATCGTCGGCGTGCCGTCGCTGCGGCTGCGCGGGGACTACCTGGCGATCGTGACGCTCGGCTTCGGCGAGATCATCGGGGTCCTGATCCTCAACATCGACGCGGTCGGCGGGGCGCGCGGCTACTCCGGCATCCCCAAGCTCGCGAATTTCTTCTGGATCTACCTCTTCGCGGCGCTGACCATCCTCGTCGTCTACCGGGTCGTGCACTCGTCGTTCGGGCGGACGCTCGTCGCGATCCGCGAGGACGAAGTGGCGGCGGAGGCGATGGGCGTCCACACGACGCGGGCGAAGGTCATCTCGTTCGTGGTCTCGTCGGCCCTCGCGGGCATCGCGGGCGGCCTCTTCGCGCACTACCTGATGTACGTCAACGTGCGCTCGTTCACGTTCCTGAAGTCCTTCGAGATCATCATCATGATCGTCATCGGGGGCCTCGGGTCGATCTCGGGCTCGGTGCTCGGCGCGATCCTGTACATCTCGCTCACCGAGGGCCTCCGCGAGTTCGCGCAGTACCGCATGGTCCTCTTCTCCCTTCTGCTCGTGATCCTCATGATCGTGCGGCCGCAGGGCATCCTCGGGCACAAGGAGTTCGTCACCTTCCTCACCAAGCGCCGGCGCTCGATCGGCGCCGCCCCGGGCACCCCGGGCAACGCGTAAACTCCCGTCCGGCGATGGCGCTCCTGCAGCTCTCCCGGGTGACGATGCGTTTCGGCGGTCTCTACGCCGTCAACGAGCTCGACCTCTCGATCGACGCGGGCCAGCTCTACGGCCTCATCGGGCCGAACGGCGCGGGCAAGACGACGGTCTTCAACGTCATCACCGGCGTCTACACGCCGACGTCGGGCGACATCCGGTTCGACGGCGTGGCGATCGCGGGGGAGCGCTGCGGCCGCATCACCCGCCGGGGCGTCGCGCGGACCTTCCAGAACATCCGCCTCTTCGGCGAGATGACCGTGCTCGACAACGTGAAGGTCGCGTTCGACTGCCGGCAGGCGACGACGCTCGGCACCGCCATGCTGCGGACGGCAGCGCACCGCCGCGAGGAGGAGCGGGTCGCCCTCGAGAGCCTGGAGCTCCTGAAGATCTTCAAGCTCGACCACCTCGCCGGCGAGAAGGCGAAGAACCTGCCGTACGGCAACCAGCGGCGCCTCGAGATCGCGCGCGCGATGGCGACCGCGCCGCGCGTGCTCCTCCTCGACGAGCCCGCCGCCGGCATGAATCCCCAGGAGTCGATCCAGCTGATGGATCTCATCCGGTGGATCCGCGACCGGTTCCGGATGGCGATCCTGCTCGTCGAGCACAACATGCGCGTGGTGATGGGCATCTGCGAGACCGTGCACGTGCTCGACTACGGCTCGACGATCGCGATCGGTCCGCCCGCGCAGATCCAGCGGGACCCGAAGGTCATCGAGGCCTACCTGGGGGGCGCTTGAGCGCGATCCTCGAGGTCCGGGACCTGTCGGTCTCCTACGGGGCGATCGGCGCGCTCAAGGGCGTTTCGCTGTCGCTCGCCGAGGGGGAGATCGTCACCCTCATCGGCGCGAACGGCGCGGGGAAGACGACGACGCTCCGCGCGATCATGGGCCTCGTCCGGACGGCGGGAGGCGAGGTGCGGTACCGCGGCGCGCCGACGCGCTCGTCGAAGACCCACCAGCTCGTGCGCGACGGGCTCGTGCTCGTGCCGGAGGGGCGCATCGTGTTCGCGAACCTCTCGGTGCAGGAGAACCTCGAGATGGGCGCCTACGCGCGCCGCGATGGCGGTGTCGCCGCGGATCTCGACCGGGTGTTCACGCTCTTTCCGAGGCTGAAGGAGCGCCGGCGGCAGACGGCCGGGACGCTGTCCGGCGGCGAGCAGCAGATGCTCGCGATCGGGCGCGCCATGATGTCCCGCCCGAAGGTGCTCCTGCTCGACGAGCCCTCGCTCGGGCTCGCGCCGATCGTGGTGCACGCGATCTTCGATGCGATCCGTCAGATTCATCAGGGCGGAGTCCCGGTCCTGCTCGTCGAGCAGAACGCGAACGCGGCCCTGCGTCACTCGCACCGGGCGTACGTGCTCGAGACGGGCCGCGTCGCCCTCGAGGGCCCCTCGGCCGAGGTCGCGGCCAACCCGAAGGTGAAGGAAGCCTACCTGGGCGAGTAGCGGCGCCCGTGTCGAACGGATGCCGTCGGATGCCGTGCTCGGGGTCAGGTGTCGTGTTTTCGGAGCGACGACGCGAGCGCGCCACCGCCACGCTGCAAAAGGAGCTCCGAAAACATGAGACCTGACCCCATCGAAGCGCGCAGGCCCGACTTGCGGACTGCCGCTTTTCCGCAAGCGACTCATTCGCCGCGGGACTCGCGGGCCGGTCCTCCTCCTGTGCCGACTTCGCCGATCGAACCGCGCCGGCCCCGGTCCTCAGCCCCGCGTCTTCTCCACCGCCTTCGGAATCGCCGGATCGAGCCCCGGGAATTTCGCCAGCCACTCGCGCCGCTCGCCGCGCAGCTTGTCGACGAGCCCGGCATACTCCTCCTTCGAGTAGTGCCGCCGCGGGTCGTACTTCGCGAGGTCGACGCCCGGCACCTCCGCGGGAATCTCGTAGCCCCAGTCGGGGTCCTTCTCCCAGCGGATGCCCTCCTTGGCGATCTGCTTCATGATCTCGGTTGAGATCCGGATCGTGATCTTCTCGCCGGGAAAGCCCGCCTTCGCCCCGATCGAACCCGTGTTCAGGATGTAGGCCTGCATGTCCGGGTTCTCGCGGAGGATCTTGAGCAGCCGGTTGCCCTCCTCGGCCTCGGGACCGACGATGAACGGGTTCGTGCCCACCTCGCGCTTGGCCTGGCCGGCCTTCGTCGGGTCGCCCGCCGAGGTCTCGATCGACTCGCCGAGCATGAAGTAGGCCGCGGCCTGCTCGGAGGTCAGGCGCGCGCAGACCGGCACGACGTCGTTGCGCCGCGTGATGAACACGATCTTGTTCGCCTTGTCGAGGTCGATGCCGTCGCCCGTGCCCCGGATGTAACGGCGCAGCACGACACCCCGGCCGTTCGATGTCAGCGATGTGTCGAGGAAGTCGACCTTCCCGCCCTCCGACACCTTGATGTTCTCGTAGGCCGCCGTCGGATGCGTGGCGGCGCCCCAGAGCACCGTCTGCGACGGCTCGAGGCCCTCCGTCTTGATGTAGAAGCCGTCCTCGGTCCCGAACGCGCGGCCGTCGCGCGCGAGGAGCACGACGTCGTCCTGCTTGATGATCGCCTTCTCGGGCTCGTGCAGCCCGTGGTCGTGCAGCGTCAGCGTCGTCTTGCCCGTGCCGGAGAGGCCGAAGAGCAGGAAGCCGACGTCGCGCAGCTCGCCGTCGGCACCGACGACGCGCAGGATCTTCGACCCGGCGTGGAGACCGAGCCCGCCGCGGCGCTTGATCCAGTACATCGCCTGGCGGAGCATCGACTTCTTCGCCTCGCCCGGATAGTCGGTGCCGAGGATGTACGTGTAGCCCTGCTGGACGTCGCAGAAGATCATCGTCTCGGGCCAATCGGGGACGTAGACGGAGATGAAGTCGGGCTCCTGGGTCGACTTCGACGGAAACAGCATGTTGTGCCACATGTACGCGATCCGGGCGTACTCCTTCGGCACGAACAGGCGGCAGTGGATCGGCACCTCGTGGCTCATGCCCATGCGCCGGTCGACCTGGATCAGGTCCATCTTCGCGAGCGCGTCCTGGACCTCGCGGATCTTGTCGAGCGCCCTGGGCGGGTCGATTGACTGCTGCATGACGCCAATCGAGACGTCCCCGACGACGTAGGTCTTCTTCGCCGAGCGGTTCTTGATCCGCGTCGCGTAGACGGGGGAGCCGTACTCGGTCGTCTTCTCGCCCGAGTGCGCGAGCGCCCGGAGCTCCTCCCCCGACAGGTCCTTCGCGATCGATCTCGCCCGGATCGTCCGGGGGGAAATTGTCTCGACGGTGGCCATAGCGGAAAGTCCTTTCCTCAGAGCCAGTTGATCTCGTCGGGGAGCAATATTTATACCACTACAGGCCGATCTCGTCCGCGATGGGTTTGAGCGATTCGATCAGAAAGGCGATGTGCTCCTCGAGCGGCACCCCGACGGCCTCCGCTCCGCCGTAGACGTAGGAGCGATCGACGGACCTCGCGAAGGCCTTGTCCTTCAGGCGCTTGACCACCGAGGAGGCCGGCAGATCGGCGATCTTCTTCGTCGGCCGGACCTTCACGCAGGCGCCGATGAAGCCGACGAGCTCGTCGCAGGCGTAGATCGCCTTCTTCATCCCGGTGTCGCGAGGAATGTTCATGTAGTCGGCGTGCGACTGGATCGCCTCGACCATCTCCTCGGCGTAGCCTCGCTCGCGCAGGATGCGGCCGCCGACGTGCAGGTGGGTGTCCTCCGTCGGGTTCTGCTCGTAATCGAAGTCGTGCAGGAGGCCGACGATTCCCCAGTGTTCGACTTCCACCGGATCGGTCACCCCGGCCTGCCGCGCGCACGCGCGCATCGCCTCCTCGACGGCGCGCCCGTGCCTGCGGAGTGCGTCCGACTGCGTGAACTCCCAGAGAAGGTCCCGGGCCTCGTCGCGCGTGGGCCAGCGTCCGGTCGCCATGGGCGGATTGTAGCCGTGCGGGCCGCCCGATCGCCCGGGACGCGCGGACCACGCGAATCGTGCGCGGTGCACACAAAAGTGTGCATCCAGGGCATGATTTCGATGCCAAATGGTCAAATTGGACCTTGATTTCGACAGGAATGACCATAAAATTCTGCCGCAACGTCAAAAAAAGGGGGGCGGCATGGCAAAAGGCAAGGTGCTGAAGTTCGACGCGGCGGGCCCGGGTCTCTCCAAGACCGAGATCCTGAAGGTGTGCGAGGCGGAAAACGTTCGCTTCATGCGGCTGCAGTTCACCGACATCTTCGGCGTGATCAAGAACGTCGAGCTGCCGAGCTCGCAGTTTTCCAAGGCGCTCGACGGCGAGATCCAGTTCGACGGTTCCTCGATCGAGGGTTTCACCCGGATCGAGGAGTCCGACATGAACCTCGTGCCGGATCTGAACTCCTTCGCGATCTATCCCTGGGCGCACTCGAACGGCGAGAAGGTCGGCCGCCTCATCTGCGACGTGTACGTTCCGGACGGAGCGCCCTTCGCCGGCTGCCCGCGCATGGCCCTGCGCAAGCAGATGGACAAGGCGTCGGCCCTCGGCTACACGATGGTCACCGGCCCGGAGGCCGAGTTCTTCCTCTTCCGCCGCGACGCCAACGGCATGCCGATCATCGACACGCACGACGAGGGCGCCTACTTCGACTTAACCCCGGTCGACCGGGGCGAGGAGGCGCGCCGGGACATCGTCATCGCGCTCGAGCAGATGGGCTTCGAGGTGGAGGCCGCGCACCACGAGGTGGCCGCCGGTCAGCACGAGATCGACTTCAAGTACGCCGACGCGATCACGACCGCCGACCGCGTCTCCACGTTCCGTTTCGTCGTCAAGAAGGTCGCGCTCGACCACGGCCTGCACGCGACGTTCATGCCGAAGCCGATCTACGGCATCAACGGGTCGGGCATGCACGTCCACCAGTCCTTCCTCGACCGGAAGGGCAACAACGTCTTCTACGACGCGAAGGCCAAGTACCAGCTCTCGAAGACGGCCCTGAACTACACCGGCGGCATCCTGCGTCATGCCCGCGGCTTCGCGGCCGTCACCAATCCGCTCGTGAACTCCTACAAGCGCCTGGTGCCGGGCTACGAGGCCCCGATCAACGTGGCCTGGTCGATGCGCAATCGCTCGCCCCTCGTCCGCGTGCCGGCCCGCCGCGGCATGGGCACCCGCATCGAGGTCCGGATGCCGGATCCGTCCTGCAACCCGTATCTCGCATTCTCCGTGATGCTCGCGTCCGGCCTCGACGGCGTGAAGAACCGCATGGATCCGGGCGAGCCGGTCGACCGCAACATCTTCAAGATGAGCGAGCGCGAGAAGCGGCGCCTGAAGATCGACCAGCTGCCGGCGAACCTCTCCGAGGCCTGCGACAACCTCGAGAAGGACGAGGTCGTCACCGACGCGCTCGGCGAGCACATCCTGACGCACTACCTCGAAGCCAAGCGCGGCGAGTGGGCGGAGTACATTTCGCGCGTGCAGCCGTGGGAGACGGAGAAGTACCTGGAAACGTACTGACGGCTGGATCGAGCTTCCTAATTATTTAAGGCCAGAGGTAACTCTGGCCTTATTTTTTTAGGTCCTGTCGTGGGCCGGTTCGCTCCATGACGCTCCATCGCGAGGACGCCGTGTCCATCCCGGTGTACGGTGGTCGGACGAGATCGGCTCACCGGTGGACGAAAGTCGCTGGCCGCGCGCTTGCTAACGTCCACGACAGAGTTGGAGGACGCATGAGATCGAGAGCTCCTTCCCTCCTGACCCTGGCGTTCGCGGTGGCCGCAGCTCAGCCTCTGCTCGCCCAGACGGTGCGCGAGAAGGTGTCGGTCGAGCTGATCTCGGTCCGCGTGACGGCGCGCGACTCCCTCGGCCATCCCGTCGACAATCTGAAGGCCTCCGACTTGCAATTGACGGTAGACGGGAAGCTCGTCCCGATCGACACCCTGTCAGGCCCCCTCAACCTCGTCGTCGAAGGACCGGGCATCGGTGGGCCGGCCGAGGCACCGCGAGCCGGTGCGGCCGCCGCGCCGCCCCCTCCAAGCCGCGCCACCGGAGAACCCCTGGTCCGGACCTTCATCTTCGTCGACGAGACTTCGTCGAACCCGTTCGACCGGAAGGATGTCTGCACGGCCCTCGCGAAATACGTCGGGACGGCCGCGGCCCCCGGCAACGAATTCCTCGTGGCTCGATTCGATGGGAGGCTCTACAAGCTGACGGACTGGACCGCGAACGGAGAGGTCGCCGCTCGGGCGCTCGAGGCGATCAGTGAAAGGGGGCAGCTCGAGCACGTTCCGGGTCCGTCCACTCTTGGGGCGAACACGGGTCCGAACGCCTTTTTCTCGGACGCGTGGATTCCCCTCTACTCTGACCTCGTGCAGCGGGCACTCATGGAGTCTCTGACGACGCTGCCTCAGAGGGGCGGTCGGGGACGGCTGATGCTCGTGACCAACGGAACGACGGTCGTCAGCCCCGACGAGCTCGCCCTCGGAACCAACCCCGATCTCCTGACGTCGGATCCGACCCTGTCGCCGAGGTACGGACAATCCAGCGGCATGACCTTCGCCGTGCACGACTTCGAGGACACGCCGAGCTTTCAGCGCTGGAGCCGGGCCGTCAATCCCGGCCGGGACATCCTGACCACGGTGGATGTGCTCGCCAAGGCCGTCGAGTACGGCTTCGAGTTCATGCCGGTTTACACCGAGGCGATCGACCGCGGCGACTTCGATATGTCCGGAATGATGGCGCCGCTCGGCGTCGACCCGGGCCAGACCGGCATGTCCGTGCCGACGGCGGGCGACGGCAGGTTGAGCCCGCATCTCGTCACCGCCGCGGCCCTGGAAAACATTGCCGAGCAGACGGGCTCCGAGGCGGTCGGCAACGGGCGAAACCTCGCGGCGCGCATGGCCCAGATCGACGCGCGGGCGTCCTACGTCCTGACCTTCCGTGACCCGTCGCCGGACCACGGCTATCACACCGTTACGTTGAAGAGCCGGCGTCCGGGTCTGAAGGTCGTTTACCGCCGCAGCTACCGGATTCCCGACGAATCGGAGCGGAAGCTCGACACCGTCGTCGCGGGATTCCTGACTCCGGCCCGCAAGGACGCACTGATGAACGCGCAGATCGACCAGCGTCCGGCCACCGACTCGAAGAGCCGGCCCGCCACGCGGCTCGATCTCGGCTATGCGCCGCCTCTCGAGACTGGAGCCGCCGACGACCGCAAGGTGCAGTTGATCGCCGTCGGACGCGACGCCGACGGCAACCTGACTGAGCCGATCGAGTGGACGGGAACCGCGCAGCGCGCCGGTGAGGACGCCGAATTCGACGCCTCGGTCATGCTCGATGTCGCGCCGAAGTACGCCTGGAGTATCGCGCTGACGGACGAACCGACGGGCCTGACGTCGTACGTCTTCGTCCCGCCGCCCCAGAAGCCCTGACTTGCAGATTCTCTCGTACCCGATCGGCCTCCTGATCGGCCTCTTCCCGATCGCGGTCGACCTCGGGGAATCGCGCGATCCCGCGCACATCCTTCTCGACAGCCGGCCCGTGTGCGAGGCGACGGAGCGCTCGCCCGGCTGCACGGTCGACCTCGGCCTCGACCCCCGGGTGCACCTGCTGGAGCTGATTCGCACCGACGCCGCCGGCCGCGTCACGGAACGCGTGTCGCGCTGGATCAACCGGCCGGGCATCGAGCCCGAGGTCGTGGCCTCGGGGACCTGCGACGAGAAGAGGCGCCAGTGCGAATTCGTCGTGACCTGGGCGCACCCGCAGAAGCTCGATCCGAAGCGCGTGGCGGTCTCGCTCGACGGCGTCGAGCGGTGGACGGGAACGTCCCATCATGCGGTCGTGACGCTCGCGAATGGCGCCAAGCCTCAGGTCGTCGTCTGCGATGCCGAGTTTCCCGACGGCACGCGCGCGACCTACACGCGCACGCTCTACGCCTTCTATCCCGAGGAGGCGCACGCCTCGCTCCTGGCGGTGCCGGTCATTCCCCGGGACGCGACGCTGAAATCCCAGTTCGTTCTCGAGGACCTTCGCGCCGCGGGCTGGCCGGCGCGAACCATCGACCAGGAGGTCGATCCCGAAGTGACCTTCGTCATGGCTCCCGGAGCGCTCGACGGCATTCCGGGAGCGACCTTCATCCGGTCCCGCCGGCCGTCGCTGATCGCGACGGCGGAACCGCCGGCCGGCGTGGCGGCCCTCGACGATGTCCACGTCGTGTTTCCCGACGAGTCGCTGACCGCCGTCGACACGAAGGGGGGCCGTCTCGGGACGCTTCGCCCCGCCCGCCGATCGCGTTTCTCGCGATTCGCCGACGCCGTGGCGGCCGCCGGATACAGCCTCGGCGCCCGGCCGCGCCGGCGGGCCGTCGTCCTCGTGCTCTCCGGGTCTGACCAGCCGGACATCAGCAGCTTCACGGCGGCGCAGGCGCGCGCGTATCTGTCGGAGGTGATGGTTCCGCTCGTCGTCTGGCGGGTCGGCGGCGTGGCGGCGCCCGAGTGGCCGGACGGCCCGCGGCTCGAGACGAAGAGCGACGTGCTGAACGCGCTCCGAGCCGTGCGCGAACGCGCCGTCGAGCAGCGCATCGTCTGGATCGAGGGTTTCCGCGATCTGCGCCACCTCGGGCGCTGGCTCGCTCCGGGGATCGCGCTGGCCGGCCGTGAGGCGATCGAGTTGCCCGCGCGGGAAATCATCGCGGCGGCGGAGCCGGCGCCCGCGTCGATCGGGCCCGAGGGAGGCCCGGTCCACGCGCTGGCCGTCTCGGCGGACGGTTCGCGGACCTTCGCCGGAACTCACGCGGGTGTCTTCCTGAGCGCGGACGGCGGCGCGCACTGGACCGACGCCTCGATCGGACTCCCGGCGTCGGCGGTCCGATCTCTCCTCGTCGCTTCGTTCGACGGCTCGGTCGTCCTGGCGGGAACGGAGTCGGGCCTCTTCCGATCGGCGGACGGCGGCGTCCGCTGGACGAGCGTCGGCGGTCTCTCGCGAATCGCCTCTCTCGCCGTCGACCCGGGCAACACGAGAGTCGTCTTCGCGGGCACCGAGGGAGCGGGCGTCCGACGCAGCGACGACCAGGGAGTCACCTGGGTCGCCACGGCGGCCGGCGACGGTGACTTCCGCGCGCTCCTCGTTCTTCCGCACACGCACGCGGTCCTCGCGGCGTCGGAGGCGGGCGTGTTCCGCAGCGGCGATCGCGGCCTGACGTGGGACCGGCTGCCCGAACCGCCCGCGCGCGTCCTCGCGCTCGCCGACGAGGCGGGGGGCCGGGTCCTCGCCGCGACGGCCGGCGCTGGGATTCAGGCGAGCACCGATGCCGGGGAGTCGTGGACTCCCGCCGGTCTCGCTCGTTCGTACCTGACCTGTGTGGCGGCGACGGACGCGGCTCCGTCCCGCCTGGTGGCCGGCTCGCCCGACGGCATCTACCTGTCGATCGACGGCGGGAAGAGCTGGAAGCTCGCACGCCTCGGGCCGACCGAGGCGGTGTCGGCCGTGTCGCCGGCATCGATGCTCGCGGGCACGGCGCGAGGCGCGGTGCGTCGCGAGGGGCGCGCGGGAACGTGGAAGCCGTCGAACGCCGGGCTCGCGGGCGCGGTCGTGTACACGGTGGCCGCGACGCCGGATCGGGCCGACGCGCTGCTGGCGGGCACCTCGGCCGGGCTCCTTCGCGGGGACGGCGGTTCATGGACCCCGGTGTCGGGGATCCCGGACGGGCTGGTGGCGTACACGGTGGCTCCCCGGTCGGAAGGCGGCGACGTTCTCGTGGGAGCGGTCGGCAGCATCGGACGCAGCGACGACCGCGGAAGTTCCTGGTCCTTCACGCCGTCGTACGACGCATTCAGCGTGCTCGTCGACGTCCTCGATCCGGAGCGGACCTTCGTCGCGACCCGCGGCGGTCTTCTTCGGACCGACGACGGCGGCCGCACCTGGAGCGGTTCCGTCGCCGGGTTCGAGAAGACCTTC
>Ga0335076_10003245_pt1 | contig 16318 bp, 15 predicted proteins | sample Lox_Sample_25_FD_206717 | JGI IMG/M metagenome (GOLD analysis project Ga0335076, IMG submission 206717) | Soil microbial communities from Loxahatchee National Wildlife Refuge, Florida, United States - Lox_Sample_2.5 | ecosystem: Environmental > Terrestrial > Soil > Wetlands | place: USA...
GGCAAACTTCGCGGAAAAAAACGTCGCCGCGCTCTTCGACGTGCTCGCCGTAGCGCAACGGATCCGTCTGCCCCTCGAGGAGCGCGCCCAGTAGCTTCTTGCGATCACGCAAAGACGCGCCGCGCAGATCCCAACCGTCGAGGTGCAACAAGTCGAACGCCACGAACACGATCGCCGGGTCCGCGCGCGCGATCGCATTTTGCAGACGCTGGAAGTCCGTGATGCCGTGGGCGTCGAACACGACCGCTTCGCCGTCGAGGAGCGCGGCGCGGCATGGAAGCTCGCTCGCCGCCTTCGCGACCCCCGGGAATCGGTCCGTCCAGTCGTTGCCGCGTCTCGTGATGAGCTGGACGCGCCCCCCATCGACGCGGCACAGCAGCCGATAGCCGTCGAGCTTCGGCTCGTGCAGCCAATTCGTGCCCGCCGGGGGCTCGCTCACGAGCGTCGCGAGCTCGGGAACGACGCGTCGCGGCAAAGAGCCGCGCTTCGTGCCGCGCACCGCCTCGACGTCGGCCGCCGACAAGCGTCTCTTCCCACCGCCGCCTCGCGGCGCGCGAGCCGAGCGCGCGCGAGCATTTCGCGGCGCGGCCTTTCGCGCATTCTTATCGGTGCGCTTGATCAACAGCCAGTTCTCCGCCGGCTTACGCGCGCCGCGGTCGGCCATCCGCACGAGCGTCCAGCGGCCGCGAAGCCGCTCGCCGTGCAGCTCCAAGTCGAGATTGCCGTCCGCGAGCCCGCGCTCGGAATCGCCGAGCGGGAGCCAATAGCCGCGGTCCCAGATGACCACGGTAAGGGCACCGTACTGAGCCTCGGGAATCTCGCCTTCGAACTTCGCATATTCGAGAGGATGATCCTCGGTGCGTACGGCAAGCCTGCGATCGTTCGGATCATAGCTCGGCTCCTTCGGCACCGCCCAGCTCTTGAGCACGCCGTCGTGCTCGAGCCTGAAGTCGTAGTGCAGACGCGTCGCGTCGTGGCGCTGAACGACGAACTGCAGCGTGCCGCGAGCGCGGCGCGCCGCTCCGACGACCGCGACCACGACTTCACGCTGAACGAGATTCGCCGCGTGCTACTCCAGCTCGTTTCCGCATTTCCGCAAGCACGTGCGGCTATGGAGCTCCCAGCCGAGGATTAAGATCGAGCGTTTCGCGCGCAGTAGCGACTCGCGCAGCGCGCCGAAATATTCCGCCGCACGACGACGAGCAGCGAGCCGTCTCCGTGCTCTCCTCCCGCGCCGCGCCGGTGCCTGCGCTCTTCATTCGACAGCCCGGCGTTTGGCGAGAATCTCGGCGGTGGCCGCCCGGATGCCGTCGAGCAAGCTCGCGAACGACTTCTCGAACGCGCGCACGCCCTCGCGCTCGAGCGTGTCGGTCACGTCGGCGTAGTCGACACCGGCCTTCTCGAAACGGTCGAGCACACGCCGCGCCTCGTCAGAGCTCTCCTCGAGCGTGCTGCGCACGCGGCCGTGGTCCTGGAACGCGCGCAGCGTCTTCTCGGGCATCGTGTTGACGGTGTCCGGGCCGATCAGCTCCTCGACGTACTTCACGTCGGAGTACGCCGGATTCTTGGTCGAGGTCGAAGCCCAGAGGCAGCGCTGCGTGGATGCACCCTTCGCTTCGAGCGCTTGCCAGCGCTCTCCGGCGAAGATTTGCCGATAGCGTCGATAGGCGAGCCTCGCGTTCGCGACCGCGAGCGTGCCCTTCAGATCGTCGCAACCGCCAAGCTGCTGGAGGCGGCGGTCCGCCTCGGTGTCCACACGCGACACGAAGAAGCTCGCGACCGAGAAGACCTGCGATGGATCGCCGCCCGCACGGACCAGCCGCTCGAGCCCGCGAAGGTACGCTTCCGCGACTTCGCCGTAGCGTTGCAGCGAGAAGATGAGCGTGACGTTGATCGACTTGCCGTTCGCGATCATCTCCTCGATCGCCGGCAGACCTTGCTTGGTCGCCGGTATCTTCACGTAGAGGTTCGGCTTGTCGATCAACGCGTGCAGCCGCACGGCGGCGGCCGTCGTCGCCGCCGAGTCGTAGGCGAGCGTCGGGTCGACCTCGATCGAGACGAAGCCGTCGCGCTGCCGAGCCGAGCCCGCGGCTTGCGTGCCCCGTGCGACCGTGCCCCGGTCGAACACCGGCCTCAGCAGCTCGCACGCGTCGCTCACGTCGCGCGCCGCGAGCCTGATGAAGATCTCCTTGGGGTCGTCCGTTTCTCCAACCTCTTCGCTGAGCTGATCGTCGTAGCCGTTACCGGCCGACATCGCCTCTTGGAATATCGTCGGGTTCGACGTCACACCGACGATCGCGTCGTCGTGCATCAGCCGGGCGAGCTCGCCGGACTGCACGAGGTCGCGCGAGAGATAGTCGATCCAGACGCTTTGTCCGGCGTCCGCGAGTTGCTGCAATGGCTTCTTCACTTCCGTTCCCTCCTCTCTTCGCCTTTTGCGTCCGCCTGCTGTTGCCCTCGGCCGTCCGCCGGCGCCGCGCGCTGCGAGCGCTGACGCGCGGGGCCCTGTGCCTTCACGAGATTGAACGCCGTGTTGATGAGCCCGATGTGCGAGAAGCCTTGCGGGAAGTTGCCCACCAGGCGTCGCGCGCCCAAGTCGTACTCCTCCGACAAGAGGCCGAGATCGTTGCGAAGCTTCAGCAGGCGCTCGAAGAGCTCAACGGCCTCGTCGACTCGGCCGAGCATCATGTAGACGTCGGCGAGCCAATACGAGCATGCGATGAACATTCCCTCGCGCTCGGGATACGCGAAGTCCTTCGAGTAGCGCATCACGAGGCCGTCATGCACGAGCTCCTTCTCGATGGCGGCAACGGTACCCGTCACGTGCGCGTCGTTCGCCGGTAGGAAGCCGACCTGCGGTATCAACAGCAGCGCCGCGTCGAGCTCGCGGCCTCCGTAATATTGGACGAAGGTGCCACGCCGCTCGTCGAACCCATGCGCGAGAATGTCCTCGCGAATCCGCTCGCGGGTCTTGCGCCAACCGTCGACTGGACCGTCGAGCGAGAATCTCTCGGCGCTCTTCACGCCCCGGTCGAACGCGACCCAGCTCATGAGCCGCGAGTGCGTGAAGTTGCGCTCGTCCCCGCGCGTTTCCCAGATGCCGTGATCCGGCTCGCTCCATTGGTCTTCCAGATGCGCGAGCAGCGTCTTCTGCAAGCTCCAGGCCTCGTCGAGCGCACTCAACTGCGCCTCACGCGCCGTATGCAGGACGTCCATGAGCTCGCCGTAGACGTCGAGCTGGCGCTGCTTGGCCGCGAGATTGCCGACGCGGACGGGGCGGCTGTGCTCGTAGCCGTCGAGCCAAGACAGCTCGCGCTCCGGCAGCCAACGGCTGCCCGTGACGCCGTACATGATCCGGAGCTGCCCGGGATGGCCCGCTGCGGCGCGCAAGAGCCACCGCCGCCATTCCTCGGCCTCGTCGCGGTACCCCGCATTCAGCAGTGCATAGAGCGTGAGCGTCGAGTCGCGGATCCAGCAGTGTCGGTAATCCCAGTTACGGTCGCCGCCGAGCGCCTCGGGGAGCGAGGTGGTCGGCGCGGCGACGATGCCGCCGGTCGGCGCGAACGTGAGCAGCTTCAGCGTGATCAGCGAACGCACGACGGCGTCACGCCATTCGGGGCGATCGAACTCCACCGCGCCGCGCCTCGTCCATTCGCGCCACGCGGAAACGGTGCGGTCGAGGCTTTCCTGCCGGTCCGGCACGAAATGCGGCGTCTTATGAGAGAGGTGATAGGACAGCGTGAACGGCACGCTGTCGCCTTCGCGCACGGTGAACTCGGAGAAGGTCTTCAGGTCGCGCCCCGCGAGCGGCGCGTTCGTATGCAGCTCGACCGCGTCCGGGCCCGCGACCGCGCTGAGCCCGTAGTCTCGGCGTCGCACCCACGGCACGATGTGGCCGTAGCTGAACCGCAGGATCAACTCCATGCGGATCGGCATCTCGCCGCGAATCCCGCGCACGATCCGGACGACGTCGACCTTCTCTTCGTCGTCCGTGAGCGGCATGAAATCGATCAGGGCGACCTCTGCGTCCGTGGCGGTGAAGCGCGTCTCTAGCACCGCGGTGCCCTCGTAGTACTGCCTGCTCGTTCGGCAGTCGCAGGTCGGCGCGATCAGCCAGCGCCCGTTCTCCGGCCCACCGAGCAACGCGGCGAAGCACGCAGCGGAATCGAAGCGCGGAAGGCACAACCAATCGATCGAGCCGTCCCGGCCGACGAGCGCGGCCGAGATCATGTTGCCGATGATTCCGTAATCCTCGAGCGGCTTGGAGCCCGGATGCGTGTCCGACATGGCCGCATGATTGCAAGCGATGTGCCAAGCGGCCGGCGTTGTCGTTTCCGGCGGCAGCCACATCAATCGTTGCGATCAAATCCAAGAAAATTCGAGACATAGAGCGGCCATGCATCCATGCCCACTTACGCGCGGCCGTGGCCCGGTTGTTGCATCGAGCTGCTCGGGAAAACGGAGGTTCGACCATGAGAAAGTCAGTCAGTCTCACATTGATCGTCGCAGCGCTCGTCGTGGTCGGCGGGTGCGAGACGTCCGGCCACAACGCGACCGCCAACGCGCGGTACGCGAAGTTGCCGACGGGCGTGACGTTACTCAACACGGATTCCGGCCGATGTTCCGGCTCCGTGCAAGTGCGTGAGGAGCAAAGCGGCCGTGTCCATGAGCAGCAGCTCGTGCTGGCGCCCGGCGAGAACGCCACGTTTCCCGTCGACGTTCGCGACGGCGATCGGTTGAGCTGGAGCTGCGTCGGCGACACGCGGTCCGGCGACACACGCTCGGTCACGAGCAATCGCGTCGACTGCCCCGACGCGACGTCGCACGTGCGGATCTCGCGCCGAGCCGAGGGCTCCGACCTCACGCTCGAGTGCTTCGGCCATCGATCGAGCCGCTCGTAGTACGTCAACGACATTTGTCGCAACAGTCGCGCGGCCAACGGGGCCGTGCGACGTCTAGAAAGGAGGACCGGTGATGGAACCAGGCAAACGGAACGAAACCGCGCCCGGCGGACCGCCGCGCGAGCCCGTGGACTTCCCGCCTCCGCACGACCCGAACTTCGAGCCGGATCCGAAGCCGCTCGATGATCCGAGTCTCCTGCCGGATCCGAAGCCGCTCGACAACCCGCGTCCGAGCAAGCCGCGCAAGACGATGATGATGCCGGCGGACGTGGCGGTGGAGCGCTTGCTCGCGTTGCTCTAACACGTTGCGAGGCTGGAGGAGTTGCTCGGCCGTACGGTGATGAAGGAAGGAAGAAGGAGGGTTTGGCCATGCTCTATTACGCATTGATCTTCTTGATCGTCGCGCTGGTTGCAGGGGTACTCGGCTTCTCAGGAATAGCCGGTATCTCGGCGAACATCGCCTGGATCTTGTTCGTCGTCAGCTTGGTGTTGGCGCTGATCTTCTTCGTCCGCGGGCGAAGCGCGCCGCGGATCTGACGACGCCCCAATGGCGCCGCGCAAGCGGCGCCTTTCCGTTGCGTATTCAAGGAGGAAACGGCAATGACTGCCTGCGCTCATTCGGGCTGCTCGTGCGACGTCGAGGGCCCAAAGGCTTTCATTCAAGACGGCGAGACTTACTGCAGCGGCCCCTGCGCGGCCGGCGAAGGCTGCGACCACACCGATTGCAACTGCTCGCAGCAGCAGTTGGCTCGCGAACCGACCAGCCGATCGACGACGAGCGTTTGACGGGATCGCCGACGCCCGTGCGCGCGCCGTTCGCAGTTCCTGATCTCGATTCCTGTTTTCTGTAACTCGGCGGCGACGCCGGAGCCTCGCCGTTCACTCGGCCTCCAACGTCGCTCGTGCACGCGGTTCGGTCGGTGTGGCACGAGCCTTGCTAGCTGTTGGACATGAAATCACAGGAGGTACCGGTATGAGGCACAAAGACATCTACGCGCTGACACTGACGTCCGCCGCGATGCTGTGTGGAACGGGGACGGTCGCCTGGGCACAGGACCACGACGCGGGTCAGGCCCTGGCGGCGCGCTCGGGCAGCGCGCGCAACCAGGTCTCGGGCGCCGTGCGGGCGAGCAAGCTGATCGGCGCCACCGTGAAGAACAAAGCGGGCGATTCGATCGGCGAGATCAGCGATCTGATCGTATCTTCGGGCGCCAACATCACGACCGCCGTCGTGTCCGTAGGCGGCGTACTCGGGGTCGGCGAAAAGAAGATCGGCGTGCCATACAAGAGCTTCTCGGTAGCGCCGGATGGCAAGACGCTGTATCTCGACATGACCGCGGACCAACTGAAGTCGATGCCGGCGTACACGGACGACGAGAAGAGCGATGCGGCCGCGCGGTATCAGACCTCGCAGAACAACCCGAGCAACAAGTTCGAGCACGGCACCACGTCGTCGACCGCGACCGGCGCCGCGAAGACCGCGCACGTTCTGAAGGCAACGGAGGAACCTGCGAGCGCATTGATCGGCTCTGAGGTCGTGGACAAAGGCGACGCGAAGGTCGGCAAGATCAAGGACGTGATCGTTTCGACCAGCGGACACGGCGCGCAGGCCGTGCTGGCCGTCGGCGGCGGTATCGCGAACATCGGCGGACGCGAGGTCGCCATCCCGCTCGACAACCTTACGATCCAGCGCGGCGACGCGAGCCCGAAGCACGAGCCGCAGCGCGTGCAGACGACTCTCACCGTCGGCGAGCTCGAGGCTCTCCCGGAATTCCGCTACGAGTAACCGCTGCTAGGCTGGGGGCGCGGCCGTCCGTCCCGACGGCGGCCGCGCCCGGCGATTTCGCTTACGGGCTGGATCCGCACCAGCGCATGTTCCACCGAAGCTCCCGAAACTCACCGGAATCGAGCCTCAGATCGTGATTGCAGTCGAGTCGATTGAACTCACGCTTGTAGTACGTGCCGCTGTCCTTCGGAATAGGCCCTGCGTCGTCGTAGCCGCCATAGAACCGCGGCGTCTTGGAATGGAAGTCCAGCCACTCCTCGAGACTCACGAGCCGATCGCCATCGGCGTCCATTCCGTCGGGGAACGCCGAAGGCGTCGAAGGAAGAGCCAGATAGGCGGCCACCAGCAGCCCGCCGATGATCGGCACCAGCGCGACCTTGTGCTTGAACGCCACGGTGCCGCTTGCTCCGTTCGCCGCACCCGGAGGCGAGCCGCTCAACCAGGCCGATAACGCCGACAGCTCGATCTTGCTTCCACGCCGCAACCGCCGATACACGGCGCGTAGCTTGTGCAGTAGCTCGATCGAAAATCCGCGCTCGTAGACCCAGTCGGCAAACGACACGAATAAGAGCACGCTACGGTTGCGGAAACTTCTTAGCTGCAGGTTGCGTGTGGGCTGACCGTTCCAGCGAAACTTGTACGGCTCTTCGCCGCGCGTGAGATCCAGCACTTTGCAACCGCGCTGGATGCAGTCCTCGATGGCCATGCCCATGAGCACGTTGCCGACGCTGTACTTGTGAAACTCCGGCGAGTGAGTGAACACCTGCGCGTAGTAGACATCGTCGCGTTCGACACCCGACAGCGCGGCTGCAGGCTTGCGGTTTGCGTAGAGGACATATAGGCGATATCCGCCCGCCGCGGCGAATTGCTCGCAGACTTCCCGTTCGAACGCCACGATCTTCTGGTCGTCGAAGTCCGCAGCTCCTTGCTCTCGCCTCCAACGGCTGCGGTGCACCGCGATCAGATCGTCCAGTCCTGTCAGCACGTCTGGCAGTGTCGTATAGATCTTGAGCTCGGTCGCAAAGCTCCTCTTGAGCAGACGGCGGTCGTAGCCGATGTCCATTCGCGTGCGCTTGCTGACGGTGCCGAGAAACGCCTCCCAGCTCTGCGGGAGCGGAACCGCCACGCACGTCTGAGTCACTTTGAGCGAGAGGATGCGAGAGCCGCGGAGCGCCTGCGTAACGAGCGCGGAGGCGTTGCTCGAGCACTCGCGTAGGTCCCTGATCTCGAAGAAACGCGACTCGGCGCTGCTGTTAAGCGCGTCCATCACCTGCCGGAAGAATGCCGTCTCGTACCCCGGCCTTACCAGGAAATCGAGATAATCCGCCCGCTTGCCGGAGATGACCGCCATGTGCCGAAAGCGAAAGCCGTGCAGGCGTCGCTTGAGGCGCAATGGCGCGATGCCGATGACCTTGCCGTCCTCCTCGGCGACCAGGACCCTGAGCTCTCCGGGGGTACCGAAGTGACGCCACCAGACGGCGGTCCACTGCCATGACTGATAGGGCGTGTGATTGGCATTGGCATTGAACAACTCGTCCCATACGGGCTCGAGCGCCGCGAATTCTTCATCGGTCTGAATGATTTTGACGGTCATCGCACCCACGCCAGTCTAAAGCGCGGGACGGGCGCACGCACGAGCCCAAGGAATATCGGAGTGCTACCATCCGCTCGTCGCTGCTGACGTACGACCAGAGACGAGCGGTGCCTGGAACGATGACACGACGATGCGAAACGGCGTGCGCCGAGCCCTGATCCTCCTTCACCGTTACCTCGGCATCCCGCTGAGCTTCTTGTTCGTGGTCTGGTTCGCGTCGGGCATCGCAATGATCTACGTCGGCGGAATGCCGGCGCTCTCGGCTGAGCAGCGCCTCGAGCACTTGCCCCCGCTCGACCTGGCGACCATCAAGATCACGCCCGAGGAGGCCGCGAAGCGCGCGGGCGGGTCCCCGGCTCGAGTCGCGCTGCGAACCGTGCTCGGCAGGCCGGCGTACCGGATCGACGGCACGACGTTGTTCGCGGACGACGGCGAGACACTCGCCCCGCTCGAACCCGAGGCTGCGCGCGGGGTCGCCGCGGCATTCGCCGGCGTACCCACGAGCGCGGTGCGGTTCTTGCGCACGGTGGAGCAACCCGATCAGTGGACTCTGGCGCTCGGTCGCGAGCTGCCGCTCGAGCGGTTCGCCGTCGACGACGGGCGCGGCACCGAAGTCTACGTATCTGCAGCGAGCGCCGAGGTGGAGCTCGCGACCACCGCGCGCGCGCGCGCGTTCGCCTGGATCGCGACGATACCTCATTGGCTCTATTTCACCGGTCTGCGCACGAACCAGCAGCTTTGGACGCGAACCGTCGTCTGGTCGGCGGAGCTCGGTTGCGTACTGGCGGTCCTGGGGCTCGTGCTCGGCGTCGTGCAGTTTCGCAAGTCGACGCCATTCAGCTTCTCGAAATCGATCCGTTACCGTGGTTGGATGCGCTGGCACTACATCCTCGGAGCGTTCTTCGGCGTGTTCGCGCTCACCTGGGTGTTCAGCGGGCTCCTGTCGATGGAGCCCTTCGAGTGGACCAACGCCGAAGGCTTGCGCGTGCCGCACGACACGTTCACCGGTGGCCGGCTCGACGTGTCCCGGTTCGGACCGTTCGACGCGGTTGCCTGGGACGCGCTGCGCTCGGGCCGCGCGCTCAAGGAGATCGAGCTCCGCCGAATCCAAGACCGGCCGTACTACCTCGCGCGCTACACCGCGGCGCCGCTCCCGGACGCGAAGCGCGAGCGCTTGCACCAGCCTTACGATGTCGCCGGCCGTGCGCAACCGGACTCCGAGCTCGTCGACGCGACGACACTCGCGCCACGGCGCGAGCCGTTCAGCGTCGAGTCGCTGTTGGCGCGTTTGAAGGCCGCGCTACCGGACGCCCCGATCGCCGGGGAAGAGCTGCTCGCCGACTACGACTCCTATTACTATTCGCGCAACCGCGAGGCGCCGCTGCCCGTGCTGCGCGTCAAGTTCGCGGACCCGCTCGAGACTTGGGTCTACGTGGACCCGAAGGCGAGCGAGCTGCTAGCGACCGTGCATCGGCTGAATCGCGTCGAACGCTGGCTCTACAACGGGTTGCATAGCCTCGACTTCGCGTTCTGGTATTCGAAGCGGCCTCTCTGGGACATCGGGATGATCCTGCTCCTCGCCGGCGGACTCGTGTCGAGCGCGATCGGACTCTGTCTCGGAATCCGGCGCCTCTGGCGCGACGTCGTAGGGCTCGCGAGCTGGCGCACGAGGCCCGCTCGACTCAAACGAGCCGAGTCCGCGTAGCTGAACGGAGGGAAACATGGACGCATCGCAGAGCACGGGGCAGCAAGGGCGTTGAGCGGCGACGCGTCCCAGCAACTCACGGGCGCCGCTGCGCAGAGCGGCCGCACGCGCTCGAGCGGCCTCGGCACGGTGCTCGTCGCGGCGGGGATCTTCCTGAGCCGCGTCGCAGGGCTCGTCCGCGAGCGCGCGATCGCGGCGTACTTCGGCACGGCCCTGCACGCCGACGTGCTCGGCGCGGGCCTCAGGCTGCCGAACGTGCTCCAGAACCTGCTCGGCGAAGGCACGCTGAGCGCTTCGTTCATACCGGTCTATTCCGAGTTGCTCGGCGAAGGCCGCACGAAAGAAGCCGGCCGCGTCGCGGGCGCGATGTTCGGGCTGCTGCTCGCGGTGGCGGGTGCGATCGCGCTGCTCGGCGTGTTGCTCGCGCCGGTGCTCGTGAGCATTTTTTTGCCGGGATTCGAGGGTGAGCGTCGCGTGCTCATGATCGCGATCGTCAAGATCCTGTTTCCGATGACCGGCGTGCTGGTGCTATCCGCGTGGGCGCTCGGCATCTTGAACAGCCATCGGCACTTCTTTCTGCCCTACTTCGCGCCGGTGCTCTGGAACGCGGCGATCGTCGCCGCGCTCGTCGGCTACGGCGGCCGGCTCGACCTCGACGCGCTGCTGGTCGCGGCGGCCTGGGGCGGCCTCGCGGGCGGACTGCTACAGTTCGGCGTGCAGCTGCCGGCGGTGCTCAGGCTCGACCGCGAGATCCGATTGAGCCGGGGCCGCGATCTGCCCGCATTCCGCGAAGCGGTGCGCAACGCGGGGCCCGCGATCCTCGGGCGCGGCGTCGTGCAGCTGTCGTCGTACGTCGATCTCGTTCTCGCGAGCCTGCTCGCGATCGGCGCCGTCGCGAGACTCCGGTACGCCCAGACGCTTTACGTGCTGCCGGTGAGCCTGTTCGGCGCGAGCACCGCCGCAGCAGAGCTGCCCGAGCTCGCGCGCGAGCGCGCGGGCACGCCCGAGGCGTTGCGCGCACGAGCGAGCGCGGCCGTGCGCCGCGTGTCGTTCTTCGTCGTGCCGAGCCTCGTCGCCTTCGTCGCTCTCGGCGACGTGCTCGTCGCGGGCCTCTATCGTACCGGCCGATTCGGCGCGGCGGACGTGACGGCGGTCTGGCTCACGCTCTCGGCTTACAGCGTCGGGTTGCTCGCATCGACGACGACCCGCGTCTACCAATCGACGTTCTTCGCGCTGCGCGACACGAAGACGCCCGCGCGCGTGGCGGCCCTGCGCGTCGCGGCGGCGGCGGTCGCGGGCGCGCTGCTGATGCTGCAATTCGAGCCGTTGACGATCGCGGGCCACACGTTCGCCGCCGGCTATCTCGCCGACGTCAGCGCCCGGGGCATACCGCTCGGTCCGGTCGGCCTCGCGCTCGGCGCGGCGCTCGGCGCATGGCTGGAATGGACGCTGCTACGCCTGTCGCTCGCGCGGCGAATCGGCCAGTGCGGCGCGGGTGCGGGCCCGCTCACGCGAATGTTCGTTGCGGCGCTCGTCGCCGCCGTGTGCGGCCGAGCCCTCGCGTGGCTCTCGCCTTGGCCGCCCCTGCCCCTGGCCTTGCTCGCGGCGAGCGCGTACGCCGCCGTGTATTTCGTGGCCGCGCGCGCGCTCGGTCTCGAGGAGGCGCGCGCGGTGCTCGCCGCCGCGCTGAGGCGCGCACGCGGCCGGTCCTGAAGCGTGACCTACTCCGCGCCGAGCATCGGCTCGTCGCCCTTCCAGATCTCGATACGCCGGTCGAACCCCACGAACGCCGTTTCCGAGTACAGCGCTCCGGGCTCGAGGTCGCGCGCGTCGAACACGTGCTCCGGGCGCAGGTGCTTGAACAGCCCATACTTCTCGGCGAGCGGCTTGAAAGTCGCGCGGCCCTCGCCCCAAAGGCCGTTATAGAAGAGAAGAGAGAGCTCGTACGACGAGAGTTGCGCGCGCGCGAAGTTCGCGAGCCGCGTGCGCTCCTCGAACGGCAAGTCGGCGAGGTCGATGAACGTGAACAGGTGATTGAGCAGGCGATAGTACACGCCGAGCTCGTAGCCCCAGTCCGCGTCGAGCTTCTTCATCAGCGTCACGTAACGCTCGGCACTCGGCGGCTCGCGAGCGCCCGTGTCGTGCAGGTACGGCGACTTGAGCGCGTGCTGGAACATCGCGCGAAACGCTTCGCGCCCGCGCACCTCGTCGACCGAGGCAGACGCGGTCGCAAGACCGACCGGCGTGACCCGCGTGCGTTCGTACCGGAAGTCGTGGACGGTCTCGGTCACGCGCTCGATCAGGCCCGTAAATGCGGTCATCAAGGTCTCGATGCGCCGCGCGCGCCGCTCGTCGGCCGCCTGGATCCGGTTCTCGTAGAGCGTCACGAGCACGACCATGAGGCTCGCGAACGCGAGGATGGGGTTCAGAACGCCGCCGAGATAGTCTCCGAAGACGCCCCAGTCTTCGGGGCGTGCGCTCAGTCCGCCCGGGAACCTATAGAAATAGAGGCCGATCAGCAGCAACCAGCCGCCGACACCGACGAGCAGCGCGACGTAGACGTACGGCCGGAACAGCCGCCGCCGCTCCTTCACGAAATCGGGTGACTTGTCGAACCGCCGCACGTCGATTGGCCTCTCGCTCCGCGCTAAGGATCACGAAAGCGCGCCGCGCGTCAACCGCCTTCGGGCCGCCGGGGTCAGCGTGCAGGCAGAGGCCGCTGCCGGTAGAACGCGGCGAGCTGCTCGTAGACTCGCGGATATTCGTCCGCGAAGCGCTCCGGCACGTCGAAGAACATCTCGCTGCAGACCGCGAAGAATTCCGCGGGGTCTTCCGCGCCATAAGGGTCGAGCCATGGCTCCTCGTCGCGGTCGAGCTGCTCGAGCAGGCTCTCGTAAGCCTCATCGAACGCCGCCGTCCATTCCGCCAGCCGCATGTCGGCGTGCAGAGGCGGCACGCCGTCCACCTCGCCGTTCAGCATGTCGATCTTGTGCGCGAGCTCGTGGACGACGACGTTGTACCCCTCGCCCTTGCCGCTCTGCTCGACTTCGCTCCAGGCGAGCAGAACCGGCCCCTGCTGCCACGCCTCGCCGCTCAGGAGATCGTCGCCCGTATGCACGACGCCGTCCTCGTCGATGACCTCGCGGTCGCGCACGAGGAACTCGTCCGGGTAGAGCACGATCGACGTGAAAGCCGCGTAACTGTCGAGCCCTAGGTTCAGGATCGGCAGGGACGCGAGCGCCGCGACTCGCACGCGCATCTCGTCGCTGATCGAAAACCCTTGCGCGGGCTCGAAACGCTTCTCGTGCAAGAACAGCAACGCGAGCTCGCGCAGGCGCGCGACGTCCGCGGCGGACAGGCGGCCGAGCGCCGGGGTCGCGGCAAGAGCGCCGGTCCAGAGCGCGTCCGGGATCGATTCGTGCGCGAGAATGCGCTTGCGCCGCCAGCTCTTGAACAAGTTCGGCTACTCGACGCCCGCTTCGCGCCGCCGCGCGTCGTGCGTCAAGCGAGGTGTTGCTTGAAGAACGCGATCGTGCGCTCCCAGGCGAGGTTCGCGGCCTTCTCGTCGTAGCGCGGCGTCGAGTTGTTGTGGAAGCCGTGCTGCGTGCCTTCGTACCTGTACATCTGGTACGGCACCTTCGCCGCCTTCAGCGCGGTCTCGTACTCGGGCCACATGCCGTTGATCCGCTCGTCCATGCCAGCGTAGTTGATCAGCAGAGCGGCCTTGATCTTGGCGACATCAGCCGTCGCGGGAGCCGCGCCGTAAAACGGCACGCCGGCGCTCAAGTCGGCGCCGATCGCGACCGCGAGGTTGTTCACCATGCCGCCGCCCCAGCAGAAGCCGGTCGCGCCGAGCTTGCCCGTCGAGAGCTCATGCCGCTCGAGCCACAGCGCGCTGTTCACCATGTCCTGACGCAGCTTCGCCTGGTCGAGACCGGCCTGGAGCGTGCGGCCGTCGTCATCGTTGCCGGGATAGCCGCCGACGGGCGACAGCCCGTCCGGAGCGAGCGCGACGAAGCCCGCGACGGCGGCGCGCCGAGCGACGTCCTCGACGTACGGATTCAGGCCGCGGTTCTCGTGGATCACGAGCACGGCCGGGAATCGGCTGCCCTGCGCCGGGTGCACGAGGTAGCCGCGCATCTTGCCGGAGTTGCCGCCCGGCGAATCGTAGTCCACGTATTTTGCCTTGATCCGAGAGTCGGTGAACGAGATGGTCTGCGCGTCGGCGTAGCGCGGGAACAGCGACTGCGCCATCGCGAGCGCGGACACGCCGCCGATCACGAGCGCGCTCGCGCGCGCGAGGAATTCGCGGCGGTCGATCCTGCCGTGGCAGTACTCGTCGTACAGATCGTAGACGCGCTGGTCGACGGGCGGCGGCGTGAATTGCGGTTGCGCGGACATGCCACTCTCCGGTATCGGTCGGACGGACGCTCATTGTGCGCAACTGCGCGGCCGTTCGCGACTCCGGTGTGCTGCGGGCCGCTCGAGGTTCACACCGGCGGCTGCGTCACATCGGCGGCTTCACGCCGTTCGTCTCGGCGATCACGGCGACCGCCACGGGACCGCCGCCTTGCTGCGGAATCACGAGCGCGAAGACGGACGCACCCGGCTTCAGCAGCTCGCGACTTCCCGGAGCGAGCGCAACGATCGCCGTCTTCGGCGTCACGTCGACATCGGTCTCGCCGCCGGCGTATGTCACGCGCAGCGTGCGTCCGCCGGCGCCCTTCGTGTTCCCCGTCACCGCGCCATTCGTCATCGAGCTCTCGGGTAGGTCCCACGCGTAGTGCCCCTCGCCGGCGCCGCGCATCGACTCCGGGAAAATGTGGACCTCGGTCGCCTGCCAGCGACCCGCAGCGGTCTTCACGGCGGTTACGCCGACGAACGTGTTGTCGCCGATGTCGGCGAGCTTCTTCGCCTGGAGCCCATTCATGCCGGTGGCGTCCGTCACCGAGACCGCGACGACGCCGTTCGTCTTTGTCTCGATCGAAAGCGTTTGGCCGTCGAACGACTGGACGACGCCGCGAACCCTGACGGGCTGCGGAGCCTGTCGTTGTGGCTGCGGCTGCGGTTGCGGCTGCGGTTGAGCGTTCGCGGTCAGCGCGAACGCGGCGGCCGCAAATGCGACGACGATGGAGACTTTCATGGGACGCTCCGGGGTTTAGGGCGCCTCAATTTACCGCGCGCGCGGACGGACAGGAAATGGCCTTCGTCGCACCGATGCCGCGCGGCAACGCCCGCGCGTCTCAGCTCTGCCGTGCCGGCCGCGGAGTCGGCTCCGCGCCGGCCCGCTACCGGCTCGCTCCGAACGAGCGCCGAAAGCCGATGTGAACCTCCGCTCTATGACGCGAAGCCCGCGCGCTTCCGTAACCGATTCGATCATTGCCGGAAGCGAGCGCGTAAACCCTCGCGCCCCACGCGCGGCTCGCGCGGCGAGTAGCGAGAGGGGGCACCTCAACCAGGGCGATGCTGAGCCATACGCCGGCGCTGAAGTACAACGTCAGCCACGGCATGTCTTCACGCCAGGCCGCGATCGCCGTCGTCGGCACGCAACGACGCAGCACCTCCCCGAGCCCGACGGCGAGCGGTAGCGCCGTCTCGCCGCTCGCCTGCCATCGCTGCAGATACATTGGCACGTCGAGGACGACCATGAACGCCAAGTAGGCACCCAGAGCTCCGATGCCGATGGCGATCGTTCGCCCCCGCCGCTCGTCCGCGCCGTCGAGCAACGCGAACAGGGCGACGAGCACGAGCGCCGCCCCGAACGTCCACAACGAGTTCTCGAGAGCGTGCAGGAGGTTGCCGCGCGTGATCACGCCGAGCCAGGACGCGGTCTCCGCTGCAACGCCGAGCGGCAAGAGCGCGAGAGCCGCGTGCCTGACGAACGGGCGACCCTCGGTTCCGGCAGCTCCGGGAGGGCCCGATATTGGACCTTCTCAGCGAGTCAGCGCGACGCGCGGTCGCTTCTCGAGCCGACGCCGCGAGCCGGCGACGGTTTGCGGCGCTCTGCGACCTTCGCGGCGAGCGACATCGCGTCATAGTGCGCGCGCACCTTGACGTCGTTGTCGAAATAGACGAACACGTCGCGGTGTGTGCGCGACGCAGGGGGTGTGCCGATCGTCTTTGCTCGTCGGCTCGTGGCCTACGAGCCATGCGTCGCGCGCGCACCGGCTATCCGACGCGTTGCGTACCGTCTGCACGCGCGCGGTTTGGTCCGTGACACTTATCGTCCGAGCGTCGTTGCCACCAAGGCGTCGCAGCAAGTTCTACGCCATCAGGCCGCCTTCAATTCCCCGCCTCCGCCTGCGCCTCCGCGTTGATGCCGCGGGGCCTGC
>Ga0335076_10003246_pt1 | contig 16316 bp, 15 predicted proteins | sample Lox_Sample_25_FD_206717 | JGI IMG/M metagenome (GOLD analysis project Ga0335076, IMG submission 206717) | Soil microbial communities from Loxahatchee National Wildlife Refuge, Florida, United States - Lox_Sample_2.5 | ecosystem: Environmental > Terrestrial > Soil > Wetlands | place: USA...
ACTCGCTCTTGACTGCCGCCCAGGCGATGCGGAATGCGGCTTCCTCCTGTCGAGGGTCGTCAGCGTGGGCGGCATGGGCGTGATTGAACGCTTCGCGAAAAATGTCCTGGGCGTGCTCAGGCAGATGCGAGCGAACGGATGGCGGCAGATCGGCGTTGGCTGCATAGGGCATGGCCGCGGTTCCTCATCAGGCGATGATGTCCGGCGTCAACTGGTCTTCGAGCCGGGCGAGCTTGTCGCGCAACAGGAGCTTGCGCTTCTTGAGCCGCTGCAGCTGCAACTGATCCGCCTGTCCGGCGTCGCGAAGAGCCTCGATCGCCGCGTCGAGATCGCGATGCTCCTCGCGCAGCCGTTCGATTTGCCCGACCAGAGCGGCGCGTTCCTCGGCCGTTAGCCCCTTCTCGTCCATCGTCAGGCCGCTTTATGCTCGGACTTTCTCCTGCCGCGCCGGGCCGGCTCCGACTATGGCGGCGCCCGGCGGCCGGCGCAAGCTCGGACGCTGCCGGCCGCCGTTCGGCGGCCGGCAACTCGCGGCGCGTGGCACAGAATGATGGCGATCTTCCGCAACGGATGGCCCGAGACGGCCCAAATTTCCCCTGAAATGTGCGCTCGGGGCTAACAATTTGAACAGGCCCCCGCCATTTTGCCGCTTGCACGGTCCGCCAGTTATGTCACAATTTCGTCGCCCAAGACCATAAGGGAGCTGTCGCATGTCGATTGATTCGCATCTCAGCGAACTGGTGCGCCGCCACCAGGCCATTGAGGAAGCGATCCTCGCCGAAGTCAGTCATCCGGCGTCAGACGACATCAAGGTCCACGAACTCAAACGCAAGAAGCTTCAACTCAAAGACGAGATCGAAAGACTCAAGCACCAGGCGGAGGTCACGCCGTCGCATTGAGGCGACGGAGGGCTCACTGACGGAGCGGCGTCGCCAGAGCGTCGCCCCATTCTTCGATAACAGCTGCGTCGCGCTCCCTGCGCACGCCCGTTGCCGCGAGGGATGAGAATTGTTCCGGTGAAATGAGCCGCGCCAGCGCCCACGCCGCCGCTCCGCGGACCAGCGGAGCCTGATCGTCGAGGCGAGCCGCCGCGGTTTCCGCGAGCGCCGGATCGCCCGAGTTCCCGACGGCAATCATCACATTGCGCAGGAACCGCTCCCTGCCGATCCGCTTGATCGGACTGCCGGCGAACAGGGCCCGAAACGACGCCTCGTCGAGCCGGGCGAGCTCGGCGAGCGGGGGCGCGTCGAGGTCGGCGCGGGCGGCGAGTTTCGCTTCCCGACCGACGCTTGCGAATTTGTTCCAGGGGCAGACGGCGAGACAGTCGTCGCAGCCGTAGATGCGATTGCCGATCGCGGGTCGAAGCGCGCGCGGGATCGGGCCTTTGTGCTCGATCGTGAGGTAGGAGATGCAGCGGCGTGCGTCGAGCCGATAGGGCGCGGGAAACGCTTTCGTCGGACAGACGTCGAGGCAGGCGCGGCATTGTCCGCAATGGTCCGCCTCGGGCCCGTCGGGTGGCAGGTCGAGGTCGGTCAGGATCGCGCCGAGGAACAGCCAGGAGCCGAATTCGCGCGACACCAGATTGGTGTGCTTGCCCTGCCAGCCGAGCCCGGCGCGGGCGGCCAGCGGCTTCTCCATCAGCGGCGCCGTGTCGACGAACACCTTGACGTCGGCCTTCGCCGGCCGCGCTGAGGCGACCAGAAACCCGCCCAGCTGCTTGAGCTTGCCCTTGAGAACGTCATGATAGTCGCGGTGGCGGGCGTAGACCGAAATCGCGCCGGTGTCGGGGCGCTTTAGGACTGCGAGCGGATCGCCGTCCGGGCCGTAGTTGAGCCCAAGCAGCACCACGCTCCTGGCGCCGCGCATCAGCGCCCGCGGATCGGCCCGCCGTTCGACCGTCTCGGCCATCCAAGCCATGTCGCCGTGCGCGCCTTCGGCGAGCCATGCGGCGAGGCGCTCGCCGGCTTGAGCCGGCGCCTCGGCGCGGGCGACGCGGCAGGCGTCGAAGCCGAGCGCGCGGGCCTTGGCGCGAAGCGCCGCTAGAAGTCGAGATCGGCGTAAGCGAGGCTCGGCGTCATCCCCGGCAGCCGCTCGGCCAGTAGGGGGCGGAACGACGGACGCGACTTCATCCGCGCGTACCAGATCTTGGCGGTTTCGTTCTCTTCCCACTGCGCGTCGCCCAAATAGTCGATGCAGGACAGGTGCGCCGCCGCCGCGAGGTCGGCGTATGTCAGCCTATCGCCGGCCAGCCAGCTGCGGGCCGAGATGAGGTAGCCGATGTAGCGCAGATGATAGCGCAGATTGGCGCGCGCCGCGCGCACCGCCTCCATGTCCGGGGCGCCGCCGCCTTGCGCCGAGCTCATAAAGCGCTTGTTGATCTTCTCACGCACCAGCCACTGGCTCGCCTCGTTGAAAAATTTGACGTTAAACCAATGGGTCAGCCGGCGGGTCTCCGCGCGCGCCAGCGGATCGTCGGGCGTCAAGCGGCGCTCACCGAGGCCCAAGCCCCGAGTCTCATCGAGATATTCCGCGATCACCGCCGCGCCCGACAGGCCCGGGCCGTCGTCCTCGATCATGACCGGCGTTGCGCCTTCCGGCGCCATCATCAGGAACTCCCGACGCCGGTCCCACGCCCGTTCCTCTAACAGCCTCGGCTCGATGCCCATTTCACCGAGGACGAGGCGGATGAAACGCGAATGCGGACAGAAGGCATGGTGATAGAGCGTAAGCATTTGAGCCTGGGCGGGAGCCGCGGGAACGAAGAGCGGGCGACTAGCGTACCCGTCTGAGGCCTTCAAATGATTGGCTGCGGGTTAACTCGCGGTTAACCGCCGACCCGTCTCCAGTGAGCGCGGTTAACGCGACGGCCGCCCGTGTCCAATCGGACGCGCTCGTTCATCCGGTCGGCGCCAGGATCTCGGCCGACTGGATCCGCTGGACATCGGCGGCGTTCATGCGCGCCCAGGCCGCGTTCAGCGAACCGTCGGCGTCGATCGCCCGACACGCATCTTCGATCACGAAGGTTTCGAACCCCTCCTTGCGCGCATCGAGCGCCGAATACGCGACGCAGAAGTCAGTCGCCAGACCGCAAACGAACACCCGTTTGATCCCGCGAGCCTTGAGCAGGGCCCCGAGGCCCGTCGTCGTCTTGCCGTCGGCTTCGACGAAAGCGGAATAGGAATCGATGTCCGAGTGTCCACCTTTTCGAAGGACGAGAAAGGCATGGTCGATCGCGAGGCCAGGGTGCAGCGCGGCGCCCGCCGTCCCCTGCACGCAATGGTCGGGCCAAAGCACCTGCTCCCCATAGTGAAGTTGCTTGGTTCCGAACGGCCTCGCGCCTTCGTGCGTCGAGGCAAAGGACGCATGGCCCGGCGGATGCCAATCCTGCGTGGCGACCACCTGCTCGAACCGGCTCGCGAGGCGGTTGACCAGCGGAACAATCTCATCGCCGCGGTCGACCGCAAGCGCGCCGCCCGGCATGAAATCGGGCTGCATGTCCGTCACCAGAAGCACATCATCGCTATGAATCGAGATCGGCAAGGCCGTCGACATTGGCTCCTCCCATCGCCGCGGGAGCGCGCAAGCGTTTGCGCTCGTAATTCAAAACCACCGCGAGCGCGAACATCAGCGGCAGGATCAGATAGAGAAGCCGGAACACCAGGAGCGCGGCGACAACATTGGCTTTCGGCGCGTCCGGCATCGCCTCGACAAAGGTGAACTCGAGCACGCCGAGACCTCCTGGCGCGTGGCTCATGAGCGCGATCGAAAAAGAGGCGGCGAAGACGCCGAGCACCACGGCGAAGCCGGGATTGGCGGCCGCCGGAAGCGCAAAATAGATGATGCCGGAGGCGCCGACGAGCTCGAAAGGTCCGGCGAGCAATTGCCGCGCCGCGATCGGCGGACGCGGGTAAATGAGCTCATATACGCCGATCTTGAGCGGCGGAAAATGGAGAAGGGAGCCGGCCGCATAGAGGCTCGGCGCAGCGATCAACGCGACCGCGGCAGTCCGGCCGAGCCATAGCGGCGCCCCGTCGAAGCGCTCGACCAATTCAGGATGGAAAAGCAGGGAGAAACCCGCGACGGTCACCGCGCCGAGCGCGAAAGTGAAGGAGCAGAACGCGACCAGGACGCCGATCTCGCCAACGCTCAGCCCCTTGTCCGAATAGGCGCGGTAGCGAACGACCGCTCCGGAGAGAACCGAGGCGCCGATGTTGTGAGCGAGCGCATAAGCGGTGAATGAGGTCACCGCGACGAATCGCCAGTTGATCCGCCGGCGCAAATGCAGAAGCGCGATCTGATCGTACCAGGCGAGCGCGGCGTAGGCGAGCGAGGTCGAACCGATCGCAAGCAGCCACCTCGCCGGCGAAATCGATGTCAGCGCGCTGCTGAGGCTCGCCAACGAAAGTCCGCGCAAATCCTTGAACAATAGCCACGACGATATGGCGACGGCGCTGAGGCCGATGATAGGCCACGCGACGTCATGCATGCGCTTCAGGATCGTATTCGCTCTCAACCACTCACCATCCGCCTGGTCCTCTGCCCGAGCGCGACGGCGAAGGCAAGGCTGGCGCGCTCGCGGATCGCCAGCGTCGCCGACACGTCGCAGCGTTGCGGCGAGGCCTGACGTCGCTGCGCCGCTTTAAGCCGACGCGGCGGGTCCACGCGATCTCCGGAGCCATTCCGTCAATGCCCCGCGGACGATCGCCTTCGGCGCCCTTTGTGGCGCTTCGAAGCCGACTGCCGCAGGGCGAGCGACCGGCGGGCGGCTTGCCCCGCGAAGGCGCGCTGACTTGACGCCGTCCCGGGCGCAGCGCATCTCACATCCATCCGATGCCGACGCTCGTCCTGCCCTTTCCAGCGATCAATCCCGTTCTGGTGCAATGGGGACCGCTGGCCATTCGCTGGTACGCCCTCGCCTACATCGCCGGTCTCGTCCTCGGCTGGATGCTCATCCGCCGCATCGTCGCCGACGACCGCTATTGGGACGGCGTCAAGCGCCCGGGCGCCGATAGCATCGACGACCTGCTGGTCTATTGCGCCTTCGGGGTCATCATCGGAGGCCGGCTCGGCAATGTGCTGTTCTACGATCCGCAGTATTATTTTTCCCATCCGGTCGAGATCTTCAAAATATGGGAAGGCGGCATGGCCTTCCACGGCGGGCTGATCGGCGCCCTGATTGGCGCCCTCCTGTTCGCCCGCCGCTACCGGGCGCCAATATTGACGGTGCTCGACCTCTGCTCGCTCGTCGCGCCGATTGGCATCTTCCTAGGCCGGATCGCCAATTTCATCCGTCCCGAACTCTGGGGCCGGCCGACCGACGTTCCGTGGGCGGTCATCTTTCCCGGAACGGACGGTCAGCCGCGCCACCCGAGCCAGATTTACGAGGCGCTGCTCGAAGGGCTGCTGGCCTTTGTCATTCTGTACGGGCTCGCGCAAGGCGGCGCCCTGCGCCGCCCCGGCGTCATCATGGGGGTTTTCGCTATCGTCTACGGCGCAGCGCGCATTTTCTGTGAATTCTTTCGCGAGCCCGATCCGCGCCTCGAGGACCTCGGACGAGGGCTCACCATGGGAATGGTCCTGTCGCTTCCGCTGATCGTCGTCGGCGTGGCCGTGCTCCTGTGGAGCCTCAGCCGGTGGGGAACCGCCGCATGACCCAGCTCCTCGACGAGATCAAGGCGATCATCGCGGAGCGCGGCCCGATCACGGTCGAGCAGTACATGCAGCTCGCGCTCGCCCACCCGGAACTCGGCTACTACATGAATCGCGATCCCTTCGGCGCGACTGGCGATTTCACCACTGCGCCGGAGATTTCGCAGATGTTCGGCGAGCTGATCGGACTTTGGGCCGCCGAAGTGTGGTCGAGCATGGGCTCGCCCGATCCGGTGCGCCTCGTCGAGCTTGGGCCAGGACGCGGGACGCTGATCAGCGACGCGCTGCGCGCCGCCCGCATTGTCCCGGCCTTCCGCAGCGCGCTCGATGTCAGGCTAGTCGAGACCAGCCCGGCCCTGGCGACCATGCAGCACGAGCTCCTGGTCGACTGTGGCGTGGCGGTCGCCTGGGCGCAAGTGTTCAAAGAGATTCCGGACGGGCCGGCGATCGTGATCGGCAACGAATTTCTCGACGCTCTCCCAGTGCGCCAATTCATGCGCGTGAACGGGCAGTGGCGGGAGCGTACGGTGCGGGTGAACGGCGACGGCGCGCTCATCTTCGACGTCGCCGACAGGCCGGAGCCTTACATCAGAGCCGCCGCGGCGAACGGCCAAATCTTGGAGGTGAGCCCGTCCGGCCACCGGTTGATGTTCGAACTTGGCGCGCGGCTGGTCAAACAGGGCGGAGCGGCGCTGCTGATCGATTACGGGCACGCCGTCACCCGATATGGCGACACGCTGCAAGCGTTGCGGGCCCACCGCTACGTCGATCCACTTGCCGCGCCGGGCGATTGCGACCTCACCACGCACGTCGATTTCGCGGCCATGGCCCGCAGCGCCAGCGCAACCGGCGCCGCGGTCTACGGCCCGGTCGACCAGGGCGACTTCCTCCGTGCGATCGGCATCGACTTGCGGACCAAGGCGCTGGCCGAGCGCGCCAGTCCGGATCGCGCCGAGGAGTTTGAGCGTGCGCGGGCGCGTCTTGTCGGCAAGGGTCAAGGCGAGATGGGCGCGCTGTTCAAGGCGATGGCCGTCGCCGACCGCCGGCTGCGCGCGCCCCCCGGCTTCCAACCCGCGACGAAATCGGCGTGACCGCTCCCCAAGCGCTGACAGCCGAGTTCCTGCGGCTGCCAGGAATTCGGCATGGCTTCTTTACCCGCGTCGGCGGGGTGTCAGAGGGCGTCTACGCCTCGCTGAACGGCGGCGTTGGGTCGCGCGATTCGCCTGAGGCGGTGGCCGAAAATCGCTCCCGGGCGGCGGCGGCGCTCGGCGTTACGCCCGAGCGCCTGGCTGTGCCCTATCAGATCCATTCCGCTGACGCGGCGGCGATCTCGGAGCCTTGGGCGCCGGGAGACCGCCCGAGCTGCGACGCGCTGGTGACGGCGACTTCAGGCCTGGCGCTCGGCGTCACCGGCGCCGATTGCGGCATGATCCTTTTCGCCGAGCCGCGGGCGGGCGTCATTGGCGCGGCGCACGCGGGCTGGAAAGGCGCGCTGACCGGGATCGTCGAGGCGACCGTCGCGGCGATGGAGAAGCTCGGCGCGAGGCCGGGCGACATCGCCGCCGCGCTCGGGCCTTGCATCGGCCCCAAGTCCTACGAGGTCGGGCCGGAGTTCATGTCCGCCTTCGCCGCGGCCGGCGAAGACACAGGGCGCTACTTCGCCCCGAGCCGCAACGCCGGCCATTCGATGTTCGACCTCAACGCCTTCATCGCGGCACGCGCGGCACGCGCCGGCGTCGGCGCGTTCGAGGACCTCAAGCTCGACACTTACGCCGACGAAGAGCGGTTCTTCAGTTACCGCCGGAAGACCCATCGGCGCGAGCCGGACTACGGCCGTCTAATGTCGGCGATCGTCCTCGACTGAGCGCCCGGAACGCTGCTTCCGCTTTCCTTGACAGCCCGTCCGCGCGCGCCCAATTAGGGCGTCAACCTATCTTTCTGACGATCGGCGCCGCGTACTCCGCGGCTTGAAGGGATCCCGCATGTTCGCTCAGGCCTTGGCGAGGCGGCTTTCGCGCGCCGGCGTCCATTACGGCTGGGCGACGGTGGCGATCGTGTTCTTCCTCGCCCTCACCACCGCCGGCTGCCTCGGCATCTCGGGCGCGCTGATCGTTCCCCTGACACGTGAATTCGGCTGGTCGATCGAAGACATATCGGTCGCGCTCGCGCTCAGGATTGTCCTGTTCGGGCTGATGGCGCCGTTCACCGCGGCGCTGATCGACAAATACGGATTCAGGACCGTGGTGTTGATCGCGGTCGCGCTGATTGAGGTCGGTCTGATCGGCGCGCTGTTCATGACCAGGCTCTGGCATCTCATCCTGTTCTGGGGCGTCATCGTCGGCCTCGGCACGGGGCTCACCGCGATGGTGCTCGGCGCGCTGGTAGCGACGCGCTGGTTCACCGCGCGGCGCGGCCTCGCGATCGGCATTCTCAGCGCCTCGAGCGCCTCCGGCCAGCTTCTGCTCCTGCCGGTCGCAGCGTGGCTCGCGGATCGCTACGGGTGGCGGGTGGCGCTCTTACCCCCGATCGTCGGCCTGGTGATCGCCGCGCTCCTGGTCGCCTTCTTCCTCGTCGACCGGCCGGAAGACGTCGGCCTCAAGCCCTATGGCGACAGGGGCGACACGCCCGCGCATGTTCCGCCTCCGGCCGCGTTCAGCCGGGCGTTCGAGATCCTGTTCGAGTCGACGCGCAGCCTGGCGTTCTGGGTGCTAGCGGGCACATTCTTCGTCTGCGGGCTCTCCACCAACGGCCTGATCCAGACCCATTTCATCGCCTTCTGCGGCGACTATGGCCTGCCTGCGGTCTTGGCCGCCTCGACGCTGGCGATGATGGGGGTGTTCGATTTCATCGGCACCATCGGCTCAGGCTGGCTGTCCGACCGGTTCGACAATCGGGGCTTGCTGTCGATGTATTACGGCCTGCGCGGGCTCTCGCTCCTCTACCTGCCGAGCTCGACCTTCACCCTCTACGGCCTGTCGCTGTTCGCGGTCTTTTACGGCCTCGACTGGTTCGCCACCATTCCACCGACGGTGAAGCTCTCGGCGGCCAATTTCGGCCGCGAGCGCGCGGGCGTGGTCTACGGCTGGGTGTTCGCCTCGCACATGATCGGCGGGGCGGTCGCGGCCTGGGGCGGCGGTTTCTTCCGTTCGACCTTCAACACCTATCTGCCGGCGTTCTATGTCGCTGGCTTCGCCTGCCTCATCGCCGCCGCGGCGATCTGGCTCATCGGCGGCCCGCAGCGGGCGCGCGAGCCGCTGGTCGAGGCGCGCGCGTGAGCGACCGGCGGCTGCGCCACGCCGACAGCGCCGCCTTTCGCCACGCGATGCGGACGCTCTCATCCGGCGTCGCGATCATCGCCTGCGGCGAGGGCGAGGCGCGGCTCGGCTGCACCATCACCTCGTTGGCGTCGCTCTCGCTCGCCCCGCCGACGCTGTTTGTCTGCCTCGCCCGCTCGTCCTCGACGCTCGCCGGCTTGCGCGAAGCGGGCGCGTTCTCGATCAGCCTGCTCGCGGCCCGCCACGAGGCGCTCGCCCACCGCTTCAGCGGCCACGGCGGCGCCCATGGCGCGCGCCGCTTCGACGGGGCGAACTGGACCACGCTCTCGACCGGCGCTCCGGTTCTGGCCGACGCGATCGCCGCCTTCGACTGCCTCACCGAGGAGATCATCGAGCGTCATTCGCACGCGATCGTCCTCGGCGCGGTCGTAAGCTTGAGCGAAGGCCGAGAGGAGCCGGCGCTCGCCCACCGCCGCGGCGGCTACGGGCCGTCGGCCTAGAGCCGGGCGCAACGAAAGCCAAGCTAGGGGCAACAAAAAGCAAGCCAGCCGCAACAAAATCCAAGCCAAACGAAACAAAAAGCAAGCCAAACGAAACAAAAAGCAAATTCGCATCTGCCCTGGCCCTTCCGCTATAGTCACGCTATTTCAATATGTTACCAAAGGATACAAAAGTCGTTTCTCTCGCTATCCGGGCTCGTCGGCTCGCCTCCGCGAGGCCGAGCGGCGGCAGCCCGGCGCCTTGGCGAAAGCATAGCGATGAATTCTGTTTTTTGCAAACAAATGCTTCATAATTTCTGTTTCGTCCCGCTGAGACGATTTCAGCCCGACCCTTCGCGTCAGGACTGCGTTCGGGAACTCCGCCGCCAAGTGTAAATTCCGATCGGAGCGAATATTACAGCGACGAATAGCGTGACGCGCCAGTAGCCGCTAACGCGATAACATGCTAATGAATAATAGGGTTTGGCAATGTATTTTGGCGCCGAAGGGGAACGCCATGCAACGTCTTGCTTTGCTGGCTTGCGCGTCGCTCACATGTCTAGCGGGCGAGGCTCGCGCTCAGGCGCTGGACAGCTTGTCAGGCATTGCGTCGGATCTGTCCTTCGTCGAGCAGCAGGTGACGAATACCCTGGGCTCGCTGGGCGCGCCTACGCCAACCTCCGGATATCCGGTCTCAGGCGGCCAGACCGGAACGTGGACGACGACCAGTCCGGCGAGCAACGGCTCGGGATGGACCAGCGGGTTTTTCCCCGGCGAGCTTTGGCTGCTCTATCAGGCGACGGGGTCGACGTATTGGTCCAACGAGGCGGTGACCTGGACCACCCCGCTGGCGGCGCAAGCCTCGAGTGTCTCTCGGGTGGACCCCACCGACATTGGCTTCATCATCGGGACCAGCTACGGCAACGCCTACCGCCTGACCGGAGACCCTAGCTACCAGAGCGCGCTTATAACCGCCGGCAATTCGATGGCGGGTCTCTACAATCCAACCGTCGGGGCGGTCCGCTCCTGGCAAAGCGGTTTCGATTTTACTCAGTTCGCCGTCATCATCGACAGCATGATGACCCTTGGGCCGTTGCAGTGGGGGGCGAGCCAACCCGGCGGCCAATCCAACTGGGCGACGATGGCCTCGACGCACGCCACCACGGTGACCAACAATCTCGTGCGCTTGGACGGCAGCACGTTCCAGGTCGCCGATTTCAACCCGACAACCGGCGCGCTTTTGAGCCAGACGACGTTCTCCGGGTTTTCCAAGGACTCGACCTGGGCGCGGGGCGAGGCATGGGCGCTGTACGGATTCGTCCAGGCCTATCAAGCGACGGACAACCCGGCGTTCTTGAGCACCGCAGAAGAGATCGCGAATTATTTCGTCGGCCAGTTGGTCGCCGAGGGCTCCTGGATCCCCCCCTGGGATTTCGACGCGCCGGGGACGCCGCCTGTCGACACCTCGGCGGCGGCCATCGCCGCCGACGGGCTCGTCATGCTGAGCACGGTCGCCGGGACGATGAGCGCCGCCTACCTCGCGGACGCCGAGAACATCCTCGGCGCGCTCGGCGGCTATTTCGATACGGCGCCGAATGGGTTGGCCGTCCTGCTGGACGGCTACCCGGGCGGGCTCACCTCCTCCAACACCGCGCTGATCTTTGGCGACTATTATTTCACCGAGGCGTTGCTGCGCTTGCAGAACGTGCTCGACGGCGAGCCGGGCTGGGTGCTGTACAGCCCCGCCCTGCGGGCGGTCCCGGAAACCTCGACCTGGGCGATGATGCTCATCGGCTTCGCCGGGCTTGGCCTCGCGGGCTATCGCACGTCGCGGAAGGCCGCTCCGATCGCCCCAGATCGCGCCCCCGCCTGAGCGCTGCGACTCACGCGTCGGCGATGGCGTGAAAGAACGAGCCGGTGACCCGGCCGCGGCGCGAGCCTGCGGGCGTCTCGGCTGAGCCATAGACGTCGCGAACCAAGGCGAACGGCTGGTCGCCGCCGGCGTCGACGATCGTCGCATAGTGGAACTCGTGGCCGCGCAGCAGCGCGCCCTTGGCGCCGAGCGCACAATCGCCGTCGAGGCGGGCCTCGCGATAGCCGAGCGTCATCTTGCGCGTCGCGAAACTGGTCTCGACCGCGACGAGTCCCGCCATCGGATGGCTCACGCCCGAAGCGTCGGTGAGGCTCGCGCCGAGCGCCATATAGCCCCCGCATTCGCCATGCACGGGGCGCGTCTCGGCGAAGCGATGCAGGCGATCGCGGAAATGCGCTGCTGCGGCGAGCCGGCGAGCGTGCAGTTCCGGATAGCCGCCCGGCAGCCAGCAGACATCGCAGGATTGCGGCGGCGCCTCGTCGGCGAGCGGCGAGAAAAAGACGATCTCGGCCCCCGCCGCCCGCCAGCCCTGCAGGAGGTGCGGATAGATGAATGAGAAGGCTTCGTCGCGGGCGAGGGCGATCCGCTGGCCCGGCGGGCGCACCGCCGCGGGCGCGCGCGCCGGCGCGGCGGCGCTGAGTTTGCCCGCCAAGGCGAGGACGCGGGCGCAGTCGACATGAGCCTCGATGAAATCGGCGATTCCGTCGAGCCGGGCCTCGAGCGCTTCCGTTTCGCCCGCCTGCACGAGGCCGAGATGGCGCTCGGGCAGCGCGACCTTATCGTTGCGCGGGAGGCTACCGACGACCGGAACGCCGATCGCCTCGATCGCGCCTGCGACCAGCCGGCGATGGCGCTCGCTGCCGACACGATTGACGATCACGCCGGCGACCTTGAGCCGCCCGTCGTAAGTCGCGCAGCCCTTGACGATCGCCGCCGCCGACTGCGCCTGTCCCGAGACGTCGAGGACGAGAAGGACAGGCATGCCGAGCGCCGCGGCGACGTCGGCCGAAGCGCCGCTGCGCCCGTCTGGGCCAGGCACGCCGTCGAACAGCCCCATCGACGCCTCGCAGAGCGCCAGCTCGCTCTCGCCCGCCGCGCGGGCGGCGAGCGCGGCGAGCAGCTTGGGCGGCATCGCCCAGGAATCGAGATTGACGCCCTCGCGCCCGGACGCTACGGCGTGGAAGGCCGGATCGATATAGTCCGGGCCGGACTTGAGGCCGACGACGGAAACGCCGCGGCGGCGGAACGCGCGCAACAGGCCGAGTGTGACGGTGGTCTTGCCGCTGCCCGAGCGCGGCGCGGCGATCATCAGGCCAAGGGTCATGGGCCGAGGTCCGTCAAAAGCATATGCCGATGCAAAATTTTCAACGAGTCAACTGCGATGTTCTGATTCCTCGCAAGCCGGGCTCGTCGGGACTGCTGGCGGGCGCCAACCGTGTGAGTCCGCCGCCCTCGATTTTGCCTAGGATCTTTCCTAAATTTATTGCCTATTGACAACATTGCCGGAACATGAACTCAATGTAATGTTTTGGGGTAGTTTGTTAACTTGCCTCAGGGGAGAGGGGATATGAAGAACTCATTAGTAATGGGGGTTGCGGCAGCGGCCCTATTGAGTCTCACGGCGGGGCCCGCCAGCGCCCAGTGGGTTTTGAACAGCACCAACGGCGGCGACGGCCATCTTGGGATCCCCGACCCGGGGTACCTGTATCAAATCGTCGGCTCCGACAACGGCGTCGGCGAGAGCCTGACCACTCTCGAAAACACCGCGGCCATGGCGGAGACCCTGACCTTCAAGTGGTCGTACACAACGATGGACTGCTGCGGGTCGGTCTATGATCCAGGCGGGTATGTCATCAACGGGGTTCTGACCCAGCTCACGCCTTCCGTAGGGCCGATGGCTGACATTGGGGCGACATACACGGGCGTTGTCTCTCTGGTCTTGGGCGCGGGCGACACCTACGGTTTCTACGTCGATTCGACCGACTCGATCCTGGGTCCGGGAACGATCGAGTTCGGCACGGTGCCGGAGCCTTCGACTTGGGCCATGCTGCTGGTCGGGTTCGGCGTTCTCGGCTATCTCGGCGTGAAGCGACGCAACGGCGCGCTTGCCTCGGCTTCAACGGAAAGCTAGCCGGCTTCAAAACCCTTGGCGCCGCCGGCCCCAACGGGTCGGCGGCGATTTTTCATGCCCGGCTCCGAGTCTACGAGCCGCTGGCGCCGCCATCCGGCTCTTTCGACTGGGGCTCTGGGCGCCGACGGGCATGACGCCTATGGTTCGGACCGATGAAGCGCCATTCTCGGCCGCCACCCCGATCGCCGGCAAGACTCAGCTCCCCCGATCCGAGATTGGCGCCCCTACTGAGCGCGGCGGCGCGCCTGCGGCAGTCTGGACGCATCGCCGAAGCTGTCGCGCCGATGCTGCAGGCAGCCAAGCTTCGGCCCGACGACCCTGATCTTCTCTACGACGTTGGGCGCGCCTGCCTTGAGGCCGGCGATTTCGCCGACGCCGTCGCAATGTTCAAGCGCGCCCTGGCGCTGAGGCCCCATTTCCCGGAGGCCGCCTGGAGCCTCGGGATCGCCTGCGAGACCGCAAATGATTTGGCGGGGGCGATGAACGCGCTTCGCCGGGCCGTGGAGATGCGGCCCTCGATGGCCGGCGCGCGGTACAGACTGGCCAGGGTGCACGAGGAGCTCGGGCAAAAGGGCGAGGCGATCGCGGCTTACCGCAAAGTGAAATCCTCCCTCGGGAACACGGTCCTCGGCCGGGCGGCCGAGGCGAGGGCGCTCTTGCTCGAGGGGCGGGACGCGGAGCTCGAGCGGGCCCTGCGCCGCGCGATTGCCCTCGATCCCACAGATGCGCTGGCTCACGAAGCGCTGGGCGGCGTCCTCGCCAATGCGGGGCGTTTCGATGAGGCCGCGCTCAGCTACGAACGCGCCTTGCAGGCAGCGCCGGACATGGTCGGTGCGTACTATGATCTCGTTCGCTGCCGGCGCATCACGCCCGAAGACGCGCCTCTAATCGACAGCATGCGCGCGGCCGCGAACCTGCCGGGCCTCGACTCGGGCCGTCTTTCGCAACTCTATCTCGCGATCGGCAAGGCTTTGGACGATCTCGGCGACGCCGCAGGGGCGATGCAAGCCTTCGATGCCGCCTATGACGCCCGCCAGCGGAAATCGACCTTCGATCTCGGCCGGTACCGGGCGCATGTGGATGCGGCCATCGCTCAGTTCACGCCCGAGGTCATCGCCCGCGCGTCCCAACTCGGCAGCCAGGATGAGACCCCGGTGCTCATTCTCGGCCTGCCGCGCTCCGGCACGACCCTGCTCGAACAAATCATTTCGAACCATGCGGACGTGGCCGGGGGCGACGAACTGACATACTGGCCCAATCGCGGCCCAATGATGGGCGCCGTCCGGGCCGGCGACCTCGAACCGTCGTTCATCGCCCAAGCCGCAGCCGACTATCTCGACGTCCTTCGGCCTCTCGGGCCGACCGCGAAGCGGGTGACCGACAAGATGCCGTTCAATTTCCTCTGGGTTGGGCTGATATACTTGGCGTTTCCGAGGGCGACGATCATCCATTGCCGGCGGCGTCTGATCGATACGGCGCTCTCAATCCATCAGACCTTCTTCGCGGATCGCCTGCGCATCCCGACCGGCGGCGACGACCTCGTGGCCTACTGCCGCGGCTATGAAAAGCTGATGGCGCATTGGCGCGATGTCCTGCCGCGCGACCGTTTCATCGAAGTGGATTACCAGGACCTGACGAAGGACCCGGAGCCGGAAATCCGGCGGATGATCGCGGCCGTGGGCCTGTCTTGGGACCCGACCTGCCTGCATCCCGAAAAGAATCGCCGGGTGGTGAAGACCGCCAGCAAGTGGCAGGCGCGTCAGCCGATTTATCGCACCGCCGTCGACCGCTGGCGCCGCTACGAGCCCTTCCTTGGACCGCTTGCGGCCCTCGTCGCCGACAGCGACAAAGGGCCGGATAGGCAACGCGCCGGCCCCAGGCCCTAGAAGGCGGCGCGCGAAGCGCGACGGATGAGGGTTTCGCGGCGCAACCCCTCGCCCCCAACCCCTCTCCTGCCAAAGGACGTCCAAGAGGACGCCTGTCTTTCGACGGGCTTTGGGGAGAGGGGGCGCGGAGCGGGCGCCTCATTCGCGTTTCCCGCGCGGGCCGACCCGGAAGCGGCGCACATAATCGGCGTTGTAGAGCTCGCTGTCGCGAAAGTCTTGCGCCGCAAGCGCGGGGCCGACCAGGATCAGCGCCGTGCGCTCGATCGGCGCATCGCCAAGCGCGCCGACCAGCTCGCCAAGCCTCGCCCGCACGATCCGCTCGTCCGGCCACGAGGCGCGGGCGACCACCGCGGCCGGACAATCGGGGCCATAGAACGGCTCAAGCTCGGCGACCACCCGCTCGAGGGCATGGATCGAGAGGTGGATCGCGAGCGTCGCGCCCGTTGCGGCGAAGGCGGCCAGCGTCTCGCGCTCGGGCATCGGCGAGGCGCGGCCCGAGGTGCGGGTGAGGACCAGCGACTGCGCCAGGCCGGGCAGCGTCAATTCGCGTTTGAGCGCAGCCGCGGCGGCGGCGAACGCCGGCACGCCGGGGGTGATGGTGGCGGCGATTCCCTCCCGCTCCAGCCGGCGCAACTGCTCGCCCAAAGCGCTGAAGATCGAGAGATCGCCCGAATGGAGCCTCGCGACGTCCTCGCCTCTCGCGGTCGCCTCGACGCAGAGCTTAACGATGGCGTCGAGGTCGAGCGGCGCGGTGTCGACGATCCGCGCGCCGGGGGGGCAATGATCGAGCAGCGCGCGGGGAATCAGCGAGCCGGCATAGAGGCAGACGGGCGAGCGGGCGATAAGGTCGCGCCCGCGCAGGGTGATGAGATCGGGCGCGCCGGGCCCGGCGCCGATGAAGTGGACCGTCATCGTCGCTCCGTTGAGAGGGCGACGGCGCACGTCGCGCCGTTGGCCGCGAGGCGCGGCGCGAGCAGCCGGCCGCCTTCGCCCGCGCCGGCGAGCGCGGCGGCCTCGGCGATA
>Ga0335076_10003247_pt1 | contig 16311 bp, 12 predicted proteins | sample Lox_Sample_25_FD_206717 | JGI IMG/M metagenome (GOLD analysis project Ga0335076, IMG submission 206717) | Soil microbial communities from Loxahatchee National Wildlife Refuge, Florida, United States - Lox_Sample_2.5 | ecosystem: Environmental > Terrestrial > Soil > Wetlands | place: USA...
GGCTCGGGCCGTCCAGATCACCGAGGAGATCGGATCCATCGTGATCGCCCACGACGGCTGCGAGGGCAAGTACCTCGGCCAGGCCGGGGCGAACCGGGCCGACATCGTGGCCGCGGTGACGGGCGATGACGAGGACAACCTCGTCATCTGCCAGATGGCCAAGCATCACTTCGACGTCCCGCGGACGATCGCCCGGGTCAACAACCCCAAGAACGAGGGCCTCTTCAAGCACCTCGGCGTGGACGAGATCGTCTCCCCGACGCGGATGATCCTGGGCTCGATCGAGGCCGACATACCCGTCCACGAGCTGCTCCACCTGGCCGTGCTCGGCGGCGGTGAGCTCGAGCTCGTGGAAGCCCAGCTCCGCAGCGGCTCGCCGGCGGTCGGCCTGACGGCCGGCAGCCTCGACCTCCCCGACGGCTGTTCGGTCTTCGCCGTCATCCGCGACGAGAGGGCCATGTCGCTCCGCTCCGACACCGAGCTGCGCGAGGGCGACAACGTGATCGGCATCGGCCGGACCGAGTGCGAAGCGGAGCTCCACCGCATCCTGCTGGGCGAAACGGAGTACGAGAACTAGCGACGCGGAGTCGGCGGGGCGCGGTCGGGCCAGGCGCAGCCGGCCGCTCAGGCCGCGACTGCCTCGACCGGATCCCGCGACTCGGCGGGCAGGCCCGTGACGAAGGCCAGCAGCACCAGCCCCACGCCCGCCAGACCCGCCCAGACCTCCAGGTCGCTCAGGGTCCATACCAGACTGTCGAGCTGCGGCGAATAGCCGATCGCCCCGACCACGGGCCAGACGGCGAAGCCGACGAAGTCGGCGGTGAGCAGGCAGGCCGCGCCGACCGTCAACGCCAGCCAGAAGCGCCGCCGCGTCTCGAAGCCACGCACCGCCGCCAGGCTCGACCAGGCGAGGGCACCCACGCTGAGCAGAACGACCGGCCCGGCCGTGTCGGACACGACTCGGACCAGGCCGGCCAGGTCTACCCAGCCCGCTCCGTCGAGCTGTGGCGCCAACTGCCGATTGTTGAGCCAGTCGAGCGCAGTCGAGGCCTGGTACGCGCAGGCGACCGCCACTCCCACGATCGCCACCGCCACGACCGCCGCCGGCCATGACGTCCGGGTCCGGCGTCGCCGCTCCAGATAGACGGCGACGATCGCGGGACCCGCGATCTCCGCGATCAGCGCCAGCAGGCTCGAGCTCTGCTGGCCGGCGTCCGAAGTCTCCACGCCAAGGATCCGGGGCCACGTCAAGAGCAGCGAGGCCACGACCGGGACCGTCGACCAGGCCACGACTCCCAGGAAGATCCCGCGGGCCGACCGCCAGGCGTCCGGGCAGCCGACGACGACCGCCGCGGGGAGCAGGGCCCAGCAGATCGCGCTCGCCAGTGGCCGAAGTGAGGCCAACCCGAGCCCGCCCGTCCCGGCGACGACCAGTACGACAATGTCGAGCCCGGCTAGGGCGAAGAAGGGCCATGCGGCGCGAGGCACCCGCTCGGCCAGCGCGGCAATCTGGCGAGCGGCCCGGTAGACGTCGGGCTCGGGCACGTCGTCGAGCTTCGATTCCCCACCGTTTGCGGCGGTTTCGTCCATCGGTCCCTCCGGCATTCGACCCCACTCGGCATAACACCGACCCGATGAGAGACTGCCCCAGGACCCTCCAGGTTCGAACCCGCGGGGCGCTCCCAGCTCAACGCTCCTGGCTGAACGCGACGGGTCACCTCGTTGAGCGAGCCCCGGAAGAGCGGTCGGGCAGGATCTGGCCGCTTGTGAGCGTGTCGGACCAGACCCAGGCCACGACCGCCGCCACGGGCGCCGCGACGTTTCCTCGACGAGCGTGGCGAGCGTCGCGCCGAGCCACGGCCCGGTCGGTCGCGTCGCCCGGGGTGACGTCAGCGGGCCACGTCCCTCCGACTCATCCCGAAGCCGCCCAGAACGAGACCGACGGCGGCGATCGCCAGACAGGCGACGATCCCGACCGCGTCCCACTGGCCGACCATCGGTTGGCCGAGGTGGGCCGTGAGCGCGAGCTGATGGACCCAGTCGGGCAGGCTCAGCGCCGGGACGAGCAGGTCGATCAAGTACGTGGCCACGACCACCAGGGCGACGACCTCGGCCGCGATCGAGCTCCGCCAGCCGCCGACCGCGAACCCTACGCCGGCCAGCGCCAGCGCGTACAGGCCGAGGGCCATGGTTCCGGCCGTCGGCGTCAGGGCGTCGCTTCCGGCCGCGGTCGCGCCCAGCCAGACGCAAACGGCCATGATCGCCGTCATGACCGCGATCGCGACGTAGACTCCCAGACCGCTCAGCATCGCCCAGCGCGGCCGGGTGAGAGGGGTGGCCAGGATCATCTCGAGCCGTCCCGAGTTCTCGTCCGAGGCCCAGCCGGCGACCAGCGTCACGGCCGCGAAGCCCACGACGATGTACTCCAGCTGGATCATGAGCTGAAGGAACCCGGCCGCGGTCGCGAGGCTGTAGCTGGGGAAGATCTGGGCGAAAGTTTTGAGCAGGTCCGGCGACTTCGCGACGTCATCGGCCAGGCCCCTGCTGATCGCGGCCATGGCCAGGGTGAAGAGACCGAGTCCCAGAGTCCATGCCAGCGTCAGAGGCAGCCGCTCGCCCAGCGAGCGTCCGATCGGGCCGTGGAGGCCGCGCAGCGGCCGCGGCAGCCGGGGCGAGCGGACCGACTGCTGGGCGCCCAGGTCGCGACGCGAGAATGCCTCCACGCCGATCGCCAGCAGCGCGGCGGCGAGGATGGCAGTCGGAACGAGCGACGGCCAGTTGTACTGGCCTGCCAGCGGCAGGTGGTCGGCGGTCCAGGCCAGGGGTGTCAGCACGGCCAGCGGCGTGAATGCCGGGACCGTCGCCGCGTAGCCCTGGAGGAGCCAGCCGGCGAAGAGGGCGAAACCGGCCACCCCGGCGCCGACGGCCCGCCCGAAGAACTGGGCGAGGGCGAACGCCAGCCCGCCGAAGAAGAGACTTACGAGCCCGACCCAGAGGGCGTATCCGAGCGCCGCCTGAACCGGAATGGCGTCGCCGGGCAGAGTCCCGAAGGCTGCCCCGCCGAGCCAGGCCGCGAAGCCGAGGATCGCCACACTCAGCGCGATCACCGTCAAATGCGCGGCCAGCTTCTCCAGGGCAATTCGGCGCTTTCCGAACGGCTCGCTGGCCACGAATTCGAGGCTACCGCTGTGGGCCTCCGCGGCGAGCGTGCTCGACAACGCCAGAATCGACCACACGGCCGTGATAAAGAGGAAGAACGGGCCGTACTTCCACTGGACGTAGCCACCTACGGTGCCGACGTTTACGGGCTTGCCGGCGATCCCCGACGCTACGCCGCTGACGCTAGTGGCCAGGCTGGCTAGTTCGGTCCGGGAAGGGGCCGTCGGGTAGGCCTTGGCTATCGCGGCGCTGACCGCCAGCATCAGGCCGCCCATCAGCCCCGCGGCGACGATGAATGCCAGCCTCGAGTCGCGCATGGTCTTGGCGTAGACGCTGCCGAGACCATAGAGGCGGCTGCGGAGAGAGATGCGATACGGCGCCGCTACCGGCGCTCCACCGACTTCAGCGGTCATGGCTGGCCACCTCCTCGGCCGGCTTCCCGTACTGCGCCAGGAAAGTCTCCTCGAGGCTCGGCTCGCGGCTGACGAAGTCGGCCAGGTCGTATTGCGCGGCCGCCTTGACGACGGGCGCGATCGGCCCGGTGACGTGCATCCGCAGGACATGGTCCTCAGCCTGGACGTTGCTGACGCCGGCGATCTTCTCGAACTCGGCCGCCGGAACGGGGCCGCTGAAGCGAAGCTCGACCTGATGTGCGGCCAGGTCGCGCAGGGCGTCCACGCGGTCGACCATGACGATCCGCCCGTCGCGGATGATCGCCACTCGGTCGCAGGCCTTCTCGGCTTCGGACAGGACGTGGCTCGAGAAGAAGACCGTCCGGCCGCCGGCGACGGCTTCGCGCAGGACCGCGAAGAAGGTCTGCTGGACGAGCGGGTCGAGGCCGGAGGTCGGCTCGTCGAGGACGAGCAGGTCGGGCTTGTGCTGGAGGGCGGCGATCAGGCCGACCTTCTGCTTGTTGCCCTTCGAGTACTCCTTGAACTTGCGCGACGGATCGAGGTCGAAGCGCTCGATCAACGACGCCTGATAGGTTCGGTCGAGGCCTCCCCGCAGGTTGGCGAAGTACTCGAGCGTCTCGCCCCCGGTCAGCTTGTCGTAGAGGCTGAACTCGCCCGGCAGGTAGCCGACCCGACGGTGGATCGCCACGGCGTCGACGGTGCTGTCGATGCCGAAGACCAGGGCTTTGCCGCTCGTAGGCCGGATCAGGTCGAGCAGCACACGGATGGTCGTCGTCTTGCCGGCGCCGTTTGGCCCGAGAAAGCCGAAGACCTCGCCTTGTTGGACCTCGAGGTCGACCTCCACGATCCCGCGGTGGGAACCGTAGGACTTGGTCAGCTTCTCGGTCTGGATGATCGCGGCCATCGATACTCCTTTGGAAGTGAACTCGGCGTCAGCCGAACCAGAAATGCATGGTTTTGGCGTCGAGGGTCGGCCACGAACCAGGCGGCAGACCCAGGATCCGTTCGAAGGCCTCGGCGTGAGCGGCCAGCGTTCGCTCGACGTCGTCGAAGGTGATCTGGCCCGCCTTGCGGGCCACGAAGAGCCGGCTGGCCGTCTCGTTGGTGCCGAGCAGCAGCCCCACGATCAGACCGGCCGTGTGCTCGGGCGACGTGACCGTGAACACGCCCTCGTCCTTACCCTGGCGGACGATCGTGGCCAGCAGCGGCGTCAGCTTCGCCTGCACGCCCAGCCGTAGCTGGTCGCGGACGATGGCGTTGCCGTCCGAGAGCCAGATCTGGACGAGCTCGATCATCAGGTCGGGCTGCTCGCCCTTCCACTGAGCAAGCCCGAGGAACATGCGCGTCAGCTTCTCCAGCGCGGTGAGCTCTGGATCGTTCGCCACCGGAGCCATGTTGGTCGTGGCGACCTCTACCATCCGATCGATCACGCCCGCGAGCAGCGTTTCCTTCGACCCGAAGTAGTGGTAGAAGGCACCCTTGGAGACGTCGAGATCGTCGAGGACGTCCTGGAGCGACATCGCCTCGTAGCCCTTGGACTGGATCATGCGCTGGGCGGCGTCCAGGAAGGCGTCGCGCCGAACCGCGTGCGAGACCGGATCCAGAGTCCGCGCCATCGTTTCTCCAATAATAAACCGACCGCCGGACTATTTTACGGCGCGCGTCAACGGGCGGCGGGGCGCGCGGCGCGGGCGGCAGGCGGGCCGTGAGCGCCGCGACGGCGACAGGGCCTGCCGGGCGGCGGACCCGAGGCCGGGCAACGGCAAGCAAGCCCGAGACCGGCAAGATTGTGCAAATCGAATTGGAACACCCTTGACAACGCCATTGTCAAGGTTCTATCTTGCCGGCTGCAACATTCGGTCGGTCGGAAGGCCCGCGGTGGGCCGCCAGATCGTCAGAACCCGACCGGTTGGAGGTTCCCCATGACACTCATCAGACGCGCCAGCCCGTTTGGAGACCTGCTCTCCCTGCGCCAGGCCATGGACCGGCTCTTCGAGGATAGCTTCGTCAAGCCGGGAACGTGGCAGTTCGGCGAAGGCCAGCTGGTCCCCATGGACGTCCGCGCCACCGACGACGAGATCGTTGTCGAAGCCATCCTGCCGGGCGTCAAGCCCGAAGAGGTCGAGATCACGATGGAGGGCAACACCCTCACCATCTCGGGCGACACCGGCTCGACGATTCCCGCCCAGGAGGGCATGCTGCTCCAGGAGATCCGGCGCGGCCGGTTCGTTCGAACGCTGACCCTGCCCGAAGGCCTCGAGGCGGACAAGGCCACGGCCACCTTCGAGGACGGCATCCTGACCCTGCGCATCCCCAAGGCCGAAGTGGTCAAGCCGCGGCAGATCAAGATCACGACTGGCGATGGCCAGCATGCAAAGCCGGCAGCCGTCGAGGCGAAGTAGGCAGCCGGTGTCCGATCCGAGATTCCAGCGCGACCCCGGGCGTCCCTGTTTCGTGATCAGCGTCGCGGCCAGCCTCGTCCAGGCGCACCCTCGAACGCTTCGAATCTACGAGGACGAGGGCCTGCTGGCCCCGGCTCGGACACCGACCAACATCCGCCTCTACTCCGAGAACGACATCCGGCGGATCCTCTGGATCAGGCGGCTCACCCAGGAACGGGGAGTCAACCTGGCCGGCGTGAAACTCCTGTTCGAGCTCGAGGAGAGACTCGGGGCGCGGCTTCTGGAAGCGCTCTTCGACGACACCAAAGCCCGGGAGGCCGGGGCGGCGGCAGCCGCTCTTGGATCGCGATCGGGTGATTCCACCGAGACGGCCGGCACCGCGGCCGCCGAAACCTCTTCGGAGTCCAGCGCCTATGCCAGCGGTCGGACGGACGGCCGGACCGCCTACCAGGCTGATTCGGCGGCTACGCCGATGGCCCGGCCCATCACCCGTATAGTGGCCACTCGCGTGGTCAAGACTCGATCAGGAGATCCAAATGACTGACCGGCCGGCCGACAAGGACGACGAGCAGCAAGTGAATGAGAGCGACCGGGCCCGGCAGGCCGAAGAGCCCCTCGGCATGGAGACCGAGCCCGCCGGCGACGGCCAGGCCACCGGGCAGACCCCCGAGCAACCCCTCCACGTCGAGGGCGTCCGGGAGCTGCCCCTCGTCGCCCTGCGCGAGACGGTCATCTTCCCCGAGATGATCGTGCCGCTCCAGGTCGGCCGGGACAAGAGCGTGGCCGCGCTGAACGCCGCCGTCGCCGCCAACGGCCCGATCGCGCTGGTGACCCAGCGCCAGGCCGAGCGCGAGGAGATCGAAGACCCCTCCGAGCTCTACGAAGTCGGCACCCTGGCCAAGATAGCCCAGGTCGTCCAGCTTCAGGACGGTACGGTCCGGGCCATCGTCCAGGGCCAGAACCGGCTGCGTGTCGTGGGCTTCGCCCAGACCAGCCCGTACATCGTCGTCAAGGTCGAGGAGCTGGCCGACGTCGCCCCGGAGGGCATCGAGATCCAGGCCCTGATGCGGACGGTCCAGGCCCAGATCGAGCAGTACGTCGCCAACGGCGCCCCGGTCCCGCCCGAAGCGGCCGTGGCCGCGCGCAACATCAGCGAGCCGGGCCTGCTGGCCGACATGGTCGCCTACAGCCCGGACCTCTCGACCGAGCAGCGGATGGAGCTACTCGAGACCACCGACGTGGTCGAGCGGCTCAAGATCGTCTCCACGTTCCTGGGCCGCCAGATCGAGATCCTCGAGCTGAAGGGCAAGATCCAGTCCGAGGTCAAGTCCGAGATGGACAAGACCCAGCGCGAGTACATCCTGCGCGAGCAGCTCAAGGCCATCCAGCGCGAGCTCGGCGAGGACGACCCGCAGCAGGCCGAGATCAACGAGCTGCGCGACAAGGTCGAGGCCGCCGGGATGCCCGACGAGGTCAAGGCCCGAGCGCTCAAGGAAATCGACCGCATGAGCCGGATCCCGTCGGCCTCGCCCGAGGTCGGCGTCATCAGGACCTATGTCGACTGGCTCGTGGCTCTGCCCTGGAACGTCTCGACCACGGACAACCTGGACATCAAGGCCGCGGCCAAGATCCTCGACGAGGACCACTACGGCCTGGAGAAGATCAAGGAGCGCATCCTCGAGTACCTGGCCGTCCGGAGCCTGGCCGACACTCTGCGCAGCCCGATCCTGGCCTTCGTCGGACCACCCGGCGTGGGCAAGACGTCGCTGGGCAAGAGCATCGCCCGCGCCATGGGCCGCAAGTTCGTGCGGATGAGCCTGGGCGGCATCCACGACGAGGCCGAGATCCGGGGCCATCGCCGCACCTACATCGGCGCCCTGCCCGGCCGGATCGTCCAGAGCATCAAGACCGCCGGGTCGAACAACCCCGTCTTCATGCTCGACGAGGTCGACAAGATCGGCATGGACTTCCGTGGCGATCCAAGCTCGGCTCTCCTCGAGGTCCTGGATCCGGAGCAGAACAACACCTTCCAGGACAACTACCTCGAGGTGCCGTTCGATCTGACCAAGGTGCTGTTCATCACCACCGCCAACCTGCTCGACCCGATCCCCGCCCCGCTGCGAGACCGCATGGAGGTCATCCAGCTGCCTGGCTACACCGAGCAGGAGAAGATCGAGATCGGCAAGCGGTTCCTCATCCCCAAGCAGATGGCCAACCACGGCCTGACCGACAAGAACATCGCCATCACCGACGACGCGATGGTCGAGCTGGTCCGGTCCTACACCCACGAGGCCGGCGTCCGCAACCTCGAGCGCGAGATCGCCAACGTCATGCGCAAGGTCGCCCGGTCGGTCGCCGAGGGCCGCAAGCGCAAGACCATCGTCGACCTGAAGAAGCTGGCCGAGTACCTCGGCCCGCAGCGCTTCGAGTATGGCGAGCTCGAGTCCGAGGATCAGATCGGCGCCGCGACCGGGCTGGTCGTGACCGAGGTCGGCGGCGACGTGATCGCCATCGAAGTCACGCTCATGGAAGGCAAGGAAGACTTCATCCTGACCGGCCAGCTCGGCGAGGTCATGCGGGAGTCAGCCCGGGCCGGGCTGTCCTGGATCCGCGCCCACGCCGCTCAGCTCGGCATCAAGCGCGAGGTCTTCGAGAAGAACACCCTCCACATCCACGTGCCGGCCGGCGGCATCCCCAAGGACGGCCCCTCGGCAGGCATCACCATGACGCTGGCCATGGTCAGCGCCTTCACCGGCATCCCGGTCCGCAAGGACGTGGCCATGACCGGTGAGATCACCCTTCGCGGCAGGGTCCTGCCGATCGGCGGGCTCAAGAGCAAGATCCTGGCCGCCCACCTCTCGGGCGCCAGGATGATCATCCTGCCGCACAAGAACGAGAAGGATCTGCGGGACATTCCCGAGGAGATCCGCAAGCAGATCAAGCTCGTGATGGTCGACAACATCGAACAGGTCCTCGAGGCGGCGCTCCGGCGCAAGCCAACGCCGCTCGCGGCCGAGCCGGGCAAGACCGCCGAGGGCGGCAAGGACCCCGAGAAGGGCTCCGAGACCGAAGCGCCGGTTCGCCGGCACTTTCCGCCCCCGGTCGACCAGCCGCCCGCGATGGCGAGGGCTGAAGACACCGAGTGAACCGGGTCGCGGCCCCGGCGAGGAAGCCGGGGCCAGCGAGCGCCGGTCCGTCCGGCCGAACGGCTTCGGGACCTCGAACGAGGATCGAAGCCCAACCAGAACGGAGTACTCTCACCGCCGGGCCGCGCAAGCCCGGCGGTGTCATGAAGCGAACCGCCCGCGAGGCGAGTTGTGGAATACAAGGACTACTACAAGACACTCGGCGTCGATCGCAAGGCGTCCGCCGCCGACATAAAGAAGGCCTATCGGCGCCTGGCGCGCGAGCTCCATCCGGACCGCAACCCGGGCGACAAGGCGGCCGAGGCGCGCTTCAAAGAGGTCAACGAGGCCAACGAGGTCCTGTCCGACCCCAAGAAGCGCGAGCAGTACGACCTGCTCGGCTCCAACTGGGAGCAGTACGCGCGCGCCGGAGCGGCAGGCGGGGGCGCGGGCGCGGCCGGCAGCCCGTTCGGCTCCGACCCGTTCGGGCCCGGCGGTCCCTTCGCCGGCTTCGGCGGGTCAGGCGGCGGCGGCAACGTCCGTTACGAGTTCCACTCGGCCGGCGATCCGGGCGACTTCTCCGACTTCTTCAACGCCTTCTTCGGCGGAGCCACCGCGGCCGCGCAGGCCGCCCAGCCGGCCAGCGCCTCGGCGACCTCGACCCGCGCCCGGCCCGCCGGCTCGAGCCGCCGCTCGGGCGGCACGCTCGACGACCTGCTCTCCCGACTGCGGCCGAGCGCCGCGGCGAGCGGCTCGGCCACGGCCGATGCCGGACCGAACCCGCGCCACAGGGGCACGCGCAAGGGTGAGGACATAGAAGTCGAGGTTGACCTGACGCTCGAGGAGGCGTTCAAGGGCTCGACGAGGCTCGTTCAGGTCGGCTCGAAGCGGCTTGAGGTCAAGGTCCCGGCGGGCGTCGAGACCGGCAGCAAGATCCGCCTGTCGGGCAAGGCCGGCAGCGGCCCCGACGCCGGCGACCTGTATCTGATCGCAAAGATCGCCCCGCACCCCGTCTTCAGCCGCAACGGCGCCGACCTGAGCCGCGAGGTTCCGATCACGCTCGGAGAAGCTCTTCTCGGCGGCGAGGTCGAGGTCGAGACGCTGGACGGCCGGGTGATCCTCAAGGTACCCGAGGGCACCCAGCAGGGTCAGACCTTCCGGCTGAGCGGCAAGGGTATGCCGCGCCTGCGCGGCGAGGGCAAGGGCGACCTGCTGGCCAGGATCAAGGTCGTGATGCCGGGCAAGCTCGAGGGTCGCCAGCGCCAGGCAGCCGAGGAGTTCCTGCGCCAGATAGTCCAGCCAAACCCCCGCAAGCTCTGACGGGTTCATGCTCGGAATGGGAGGATCGCCGAGATGACATTGCAGCAACTGGCTCCATCTCCGCCGCGGACGAGCCGGTACCTGACGCGGTTGGCTTTGATCGCCATGCTCGCCGCGAGCGTCTCCGCCTGCATCTCGCCGGCGGACGACGTGAACGGCTTTCTGATCGAGCTGTTCGGCTTCATCATCCTGTGCTGGGTGGCAGCCTTCGTCTTCGCCCGCTTGATCATGCGCCGGGTTCTCGGCCAGTTCGGGGGCATCGGCGCCGCCCCGCGGGGCGGCCTGCCCGGCAGCGCGGTGATCGAGGGCATCGCCGACACGGGCTTCACGATCAGCTCACCCGGCGTGGGGCCGAACGCGCCCCGCTACGACCTGTCCCTGCGGGTGACCGGGCCGGACGGCATCCCCTACGAAGCCCAGGCCCGGGTCGTGGTCCCGCGCATCTACGCGCCGATGATCGTGCCCGGGGCGCAGGTGGGCGTCTTCATCGACCCGAGCGATCGGACGAAGGTGAGCCTCGACTTCAGCGCCATCGGCACGGCGACCGTCGGCGCGGGCATGAGCGGGGGCATGAGCGGGGCCGCCGGGATTGGCGGCGCGAGCCTCCAGTTCGACGCCGGCGGCCGTCCGTCCGAGACCGATCTGGCGGCCCTCACGGGAGCCGTGAGCAGCGGCGCGATGCCCACCCAGAGCGACAGCGCGGCTCGTCTGCTGGCCACCGGCACCCACGGCACGGCGGTCGTCACCACCTGCCAGCCGCTCGGCAAGACCGTTCGACAGATCAACCCGGCCGCGCCGCCGTCCCAGCTGGACGACCCGGTCTGGCTCTTCACCCTCCAGGTCAGCATCGCCGGCGAGAACCCCTTCCCGGCGGTGTTCGGCCACCGCGTTCCGATGGCCAAAGCGGGAACTCTTGGGCCGGGCGTGAAGCTGGCCGTGGCCGTCGACATGACAAATCGCAACCAGGACGTCGCCATCGACTGGGACAGATCCCCGATCGCCGGCTAGACGCCATGACCCCGACTCTTCGCCAAACGACAACGTGAGTAGACATCCATGAACCTCGATCGTTTCACCCAGAAGGCCCAGGAATCCATCGTCGCGGCCCAACGGCTCGCCGAGGAGATGCAGAGCCCCGTGCTCGATTCTGAGCATCTCCTGGCCGCGCTGGTCGAGCCCGACGACGGCATTCCGGCCGAGACCATGCGCCGGATCGGCGTCGACATGCCCGCCTTCCGGGCCGAGCTGGCGGCCGTCCTCGGGCGACGGGCCCGGATCGAGGGCGGCTCGCTCTCGGCCGACCCGCGGTTCCGTCACGCCATCGAGCACGCGTCGGACGAGGCCCGCCGGCTCAAGGACGACTACGTCTCCACCGAGCACCTCCTCCTGGCCATCGCCGAGGGCGGCGGCGAGGCCCAGCAGCTGCTCGACAGCCACGGGGCCAACAAGGAGGCCATCCTCCAGGCCCTGGTCGGCGTCCGCGGCAGCCAGCGGGTAACCAGCCCGAACCCCGAGTCGACCTACCAGGCCCTGGAGAAGTACGGCCGCGACCTGACCGCCGAGGCCCGGGCCGGCAAGCTCGATCCCGTCATCGGCCGCGACGAGGAGATCCGGCGGGTAATCCAGGTCCTCTCCCGCAGGACCAAGAACAACCCTGTCCTGATCGGCGAGCCCGGCGTCGGCAAGACGGCCGTGGTCGAGGGTCTGGCCCAGCGGATCGTCCGCGGCGACGTCCCCGAGACGCTCAAGGACAAGAAGGTCATCACCCTGGACCTGGGCGCGCTCATCGCCGGGGCCAAGTTCCGCGGCGAGTTCGAGGAGCGGCTCAAGGCCGTGCTCAAGGAGATAAAGGAGGCCGAGGGCCGGATCATCCTCTTCATCGACGAGCTCCACACCGTCGTCGGAGCCGGAGCGGCCGAAGGCGCGATGGACGCCTCGAACCTGCTCAAGCCGATGCTTGCCCGCGGCGAGCTGCACACCATCGGTGCCACGACCCTCGACGAATACCGTAAGTACATCGAGAAGGACGCGGCCCTCGAGCGGCGCTTCCAGCCGGTCCTGGTCGACGAGCCGACGGTCGAGGAGACGATCTCGATCCTGCGCGGCCTGCGCGAGAAGTACGAGGTTCACCACGGCGTCCGGATCACCGACTCGGCGCTCGTGGCCGCGGCCACCCTCTCGAACCGCTACATCAGCGACCGGTTCCTGCCCGACAAGGCCATCGACCTGGTGGACGAGGCGGCCAGCCGGCTGCGGATGGAGATCGATTCGATGCCGGTCGAGCTCGACGAGCTGGAGCGCCGCCGCATCCAGCTCGAGATCGAGCGCGAGGCACTCCGCAAGGAGACCGACGAAGCCGCCAGGGCCCGGCTCGAGATCCTCGAGCGCGAGCTGGCCGAGACAGGCGAGGAGGCCTCGGCCATGAAGCAGCGCTGGGGCTCCGAAAAGGAGGCCATCGCCGCGGTTCGGGCGACCAAGGCCGAGATCGAGGCTCTTCAGGTTCGCATCGATCAGGCCGAGCGCGAGGCCGACTATGGCACCGCCGCCCAGCTCAAGTACGGCAAGCTGCCCGAGTTGCAGGCCCGCCAGAAGGAGCAGCAGGCGGGCATCGCCGCGCTCGCGGGCCCCGATCGGCTCCTCAAGGAAGAGGTCACGGCCGACGACGTCGCCGAGATCGTGGCCGCCTGGACAGGCGTGCCCGTGGCCAAGCTGCTCGAAGGCGAGTCGGCCAAGCTCGTCAAGATGGAAGAGCGGCTCCACGAGCGCGTGGTCGGCCAGGACGAGGCCATCCAGGCCGTCTCCGACGCGGTTCGCCGGGCCCGCGCCGGTCTCAAGGACCCCCGCCGGCCGATCGGCTCGTTCCTCTTCCTCGGCCCGACGGGCGTCGGCAAGACCGAGCTGGCCCGGGCGCTGGCGGAGTTCCTCTTCGACGACGACTCGGCCATGGTCCGGATCGACATGAGCGAGTACATGGAGAAGTTCGCCGTGTCGCGGCTGGTCGGCGCGCCTCCCGGCTACGTCGGCTATGAGGAGGGCGGCCAGCTGACCGAAGCGATCCGGCGACGGCCGTATCAGGTCGTCCTGCTCGACGAGATCGAGAAGGCCCACCCCGACGTCTTCAACATCCTCCTCCAGGTCCTCGACGACGGACGGCTGACCGACGGCCAGGGGCGCACGGTCGACTTCCGAAACACGGTCCTGATCATGACCAGCAACGTGGGCTCGCAGTTCATCTCAGGCTTCACCGAACGCGGCGACGCCGGCGATACCAGGGCCTACGACCAGATGAAGAGCCAGATCACCGAGGCGCTCCGGATCCAGTTCCGGCCGGAGTTCCTCAACCGCATCGACGAGGTCATCGTCTTCCACTCCCTCAACGACGCGGACCTGGCGGCGATCGTGGATCTGCTCCTGGCCGACCTCCAGAAGAGGCTGACCGAGCAGGAGATCCAGCTCGAGCTGACGCCTGCGGCCAGGTCGCTGATCGTCAACGAAGGCACCGATCCGGCCTACGGGGCCCGGCCGCTCAAGCGGACGATCCAGCGGCTGGTCGAGAATCCGCTGGCGCGAGCACTGCTCAAGGGCGAGTTCAAGCCGGGTTCGGCCGTGGTCGGCGACGCCGACGCGATCGGCGGCGTGCTCGTGTTCAGCTCCGGCGACTCGAGCGTTGTCGCCGACGCCGGGCTGCGCCGGGACGCCCGCCACCGGGCCGGTCCGGAACCGGCGGGCGTGGCCGCGGCATCGGATCAGATCTGGGCCCCGAAGTCACAGGACAAGAAGCCCAAGCGGGCCAACTAGGGAGTCAGCCGCCTCCCCCGAGGATTCGGGCCGGTCGGCAAGAAGCGGCGCGGCCGTGCCGGGCCGGTCGGTCAGTCGAGCCAGGCGCCGTCGCGCATGATCGTCCGCCCGGCCAGCTCGTCGGCCTCGCGCCAGGCCTGGATCCGGCGGGGCCGCATCAGCAGGTACACGTATGGCTCCGACTCCCGGCGCGGATCCCAGCCCGACTGCTCGGCGTAGAGATCGGCCAGCTCGGGCGGGACCTCGGCCGTCTCCAGGTGGCCGTCCAGCTCGGCGTCGACGATGACGACGTCGCGTGTCGGGCCAAAGGCCAGTCGAGCCCGACCCGACGCGACCAGATTGCGGGCGGTCGGGAAATCCGGTTCCGTGGCCAGGATGACGCGGCTGCCGTCCCACGCGTACGAGAGCGGGACCAGGTGAGCGACGCCGGCCCCCGAGGCGGTCGCGACCCAGGTGTCGGCGTCCCGCTCGCGGAGCTTCGCCAGGGTGTCGGCCCGGCGCTGGGTCGTCGTTCGTCGAGAGGCCATGCGTCCATCATGACAGCCTGGCGACCGACGGTGACCCTTGGCGACCCTCCGGCGGACCGTCTCGGGCGATCCGCGGGACGTCCGTCGGTGGTCTGGAGCCACGCGTATGCTGGCCCCGTGAGATTCGAGCTCGTCCGCGAGCGCGTCGCGGCTCTGCCGCGCGAGCTCCCGGCTCCGCCGGCAATCCTGACCCCGGTCCGGCTGGATTCGAGCGAGGGCTTCGTGCCCAGCCCCGATCGGCGCGGCCGGCCGGCCGCTGTGCTCGTTCTGCTCTACCCCGACGACGAAGCCCAGGCCAGGGTGCTGCTGACCGTTCGCGTGCCGCACCTGTCGACTCACGCGGGCGAGGTCAGCTTCCCGGGCGGCTCGGCCGAGCGGCTGGACGCGGACCCCACCGAGACCGCCCTGCGTGAGGCCGCCGAAGAGGTCGGGCTCGACACGGCAGCTTGCGGAGCGCGCGTGGTGGGCCAGCTCGAGACGTTCGGCCTGACGGTCTCGGGCTTTCGAATCGTCCCGGTCGTGGCGCTCGCCGAGCGGGCCCCCGAGTGTCACCCGAACCCCGACGAAGTCGCGCGCGTCGTCCACGCCCCCGTCGAGGCATTCCTGCCCGACGCGCCCGTCGAGCTGGAGGAGCGGGTGATCCGGGAGCGGCTGATCCGCTACGGCGTCTATCCGGTGGAGGGCGAGCGGGTTTGGGGCGCGACAGCCAGAATGCTCGGTCAACTGGGCGCGACGCTGGCGGCCGAGATGGCGGAGACGCCCGAGACGACGCCCGAGACGACGTTCGCGCCCGACCTCGCGCCGAAGCCGGCGATCCGGACAGCCACTGAGGCGGACGGGGCCGCGATCGACGCCTTCCTTCGGGCCATGGCCCCGGAGCTGGTCCATCGACTCCCGCCCGCCTCGGAGCTGCTGATCGCCGAGATCGGAGCAGCCACTCCCGCCGCCACGCCCCACGCCACTCCCGCCGGCCGCGTCGCGGGCCTGGCGTGCTGGGCGCCCTGGGACCGGCCGCGCAGCCCCGACGATCCCCGTGGATTCGACGGCCTTGAGTTCCCCGGCGAGGTCGCGGCCGAGCTGACGCTGCTGGCCGTCGCTCCGGACCTGCGCGGACGCGGCATCGGGGCGGGCCTGACCCTGGCGGCCGGCCGGGCGGCGGCGGCCGCGGGCTCGACCGTGCTGCTCGCCTGGACCCTCGCCGACGCCGCCATCGACCCATCGGCCGTCCGCGCCAGGAGCTTCTTCCGCGGCCACGGCTTCAGCGACGTCGCGGTCGACCGGCGAATCAAAGCCCGTGGCGAGGACCGCCTGCTGGTCTCACGGCCGATCGACGCGTCCGGCCCGGACCGCCTGCCGAAATCGCGCGCCTGAAGTCGGAACGGCGACAGACGCGATCCGACGAACCACATATCGTTCGCGCTCGTGGCCCAAGTTCGCGTCGCGAAACGGCCACTCAGCGAGGGCACATCTCGTGGACTTTCTGGTTCGCAAGATCAGCGGCACGACCGCGCCCGTCAAGAACGGCGTCGCGAGCGACGCCATGATCGAGAGCATCGCCGACACGGGC
>Ga0335076_10003248_pt1 | contig 16310 bp, 12 predicted proteins | sample Lox_Sample_25_FD_206717 | JGI IMG/M metagenome (GOLD analysis project Ga0335076, IMG submission 206717) | Soil microbial communities from Loxahatchee National Wildlife Refuge, Florida, United States - Lox_Sample_2.5 | ecosystem: Environmental > Terrestrial > Soil > Wetlands | place: USA...
GCCGATTTTGGCGACAACATCGCCGGGGGTGGCCGAGGAGTCGGGTCCCTGAGGAACGAGATAAAGGAGCATGCTCAGGGCGAGCATACCGATGATGACGCCGAAAAGAATGCGGACGCCCGTTTTCTGGTTGTCAAAAGCCATTCCAGCTGTCTCCTGAGGGGATGACCAAACTTTAGATTATACGGCAAGGAAGTGGAAAGTAGAAATAGAGGCGTTGGATCAATCCGCACCACAAAAAAAAACAGTCATTTCGATCGCAGTCTGCGACGCGAGAAATCTCTCTTTGATCACGAAGATGGCCGAGCTGAGGTTCCGCTACTGCGTAAAGCGACTCAGAGGATGTGTGAGCTGGGCTGAAAACACGAAAGCTCCGGGAGCGTGACTGGTGGCTCCCGGAGCTTGTTTGAGTGTGCCAGGGGAAAGTCAGGAAAGAACCGCGTGACGGGTGTGCTGAGGATTGCCTTTGCGGTTGCCGCGGCGAACTTCGCCCCACGCGTAAACGCCCAGCATGGCGATCGCGAGCACGCAGAAGGCGATCAGCCAGCGCTCCGTGGAATCGCTGGCGGAGACCATCGCTTCTTCCGTGACGACCGGGGTGGGGATCGCCACGGAGGCGAATTGCGTATTGCTATTCATCGTGTTTGAGGTGGAAGGTGCTGGGGTAGCGACCGCAGCGTTTGTGGTGTCGGCCGCTGATTGGGCGAAGTTCGTGACGTTCGGACCGTCGGAGAATTCGGAATTCACGATTTCCTGGGATTTTGCCGGCGTGGCCAGGAACAAGAAAGCAGCTCCTACCCCGATCACGATCGCCTGAGTCCGAAGAATGTTTTGGATTTTCATTTGGCACCTCAATTTCGTTTGGTCTTCTTTTTCGCTCTTTGTTAAGCGACGCCATACGAGAGTGCAGGCCAGTAGCCAAGCAGCCCAGACGGGCCGGTGCGATCAGTGGGCGACATGCATGCTATTGATAATGGGGCAATTGCGGAGTGACAAAGGAACTACGATGAAACCGCGGCTGAAGGTTCGATCCCTCGCAAAGCTATCCGGGATGTGATGCGGACGATGCACAAGGCGCACTGGCCGGAATCGTATCAGGAACGAAAGAACTAGAGAGACCTGCCGGCCATCCGCAAGTATCTATGGGAATGAGAGTTAAAGAAGTGGCGAAGACGGGTGGCTGACACTCACGAGACCTACCGGGCGACACGCGATCTGGATAGGCGGCCTCTAACCAAAAGGATAGGTAAACGGGGTAGCGGAGCCGGAGGCATGGCGCTAGAATGACGCCCTCTCGTTAACGATGAGACAGCAATAGGACCTGGGCGAACGCATGCACGCGAAACTTGTGGCGATCAATGGTCCGCTGAGAAAAAGCGAATACCCATTGGTGGGCGAACTGCGATTGGGGCGGAACGCGGACAGTACCGTGCGGCTGGAAGACCCTTGGGTGTCCGAGCACCACTGCACCATCAAAGAAGAAGACGACCAATTCGTTTTGACGGACCTGGAAAGTCATGCCGGGACATTTGTAAACGGAATACCGGTGAAGCAGCGGGTGTTGACCGGCGGAGACGAAGTGGCCGTAGGAAACTCTCTGTTTCAATTTCAGTGGGAGAAGGCGGCTAGTTCCCCGAGCAACGCGGTGCAGATTGATAACCTGCAACTGGAGAATGTGCGGGAGGTAGAGCTGCTCGGAGGAGAGTTGAAGAACCTGACTCCGGAAGCGCTGGCGGGACTGCCCGCGAATGAACGTGTGGGAAGAAACCTGAATGCCTTGCTGCGAATCAGCCAGGCGATTGGAAGTTTGCGCGACGAAGAATCATTGCCCTGGCAACTGCTGGGCATGATTTTTGATGTGATTCCCGCAGAACGCGGAGCCATCCTGTTAATGGAGGGGAACTCGACGGAGCTGCGCGGGCAGATAGCGTGGGATCGCGCGTGCGGGCCGGATCACCCCGTGCATGTGAGTGAAGAGATGGTGCGCCGAGTGGCGGAGAAGGGTGTGCCGCTATGGAATTGCGGCGGGAGAGCTGAAAGCGGGGGAACGCACCGACGCTCCTTCATTTCCATGCCGATCGCGGCGAAGGAGCGGGTGATCGGAATCATCTATGTGGAAGCGGGAGGGAAGGCCTTCACCCAAGCAGATGTAGAGTTGCTGGCCGCGATAGCGGGGCTTGCCGCGGTAGGCGTTGAAAATGCGCGGCAGTTTGAGCGGCTGAGCAGTGAGAACCGGAGACTGCGGGCAGAGGCGAGCTTAACGCACGATATGGTGGGACGAAGCGCGCGCATGCGCGAAGTGTACCAATTCGTGGAACGCGTGGCGGCGAGTGACTCGACGGTGTTGATCTGCGGAGAAAGCGGCACGGGTAAAGAGCTGGCCGCCCGAGCCATTCATAAAAACAGCGCAAGGAAAGAGCAGGAGTTTGTGGGGCTGAATTGCGCGGCGTTGACGGAAACGCTCCTGGAAAGCGAATTGTTCGGGCACGAAAAAGGCGCGTTCACCAGCGCAGTCAGCCAGAAAAAGGGCTACCTGGAAGTGGCGGAAGGTGGAACGATTTTTTTGGACGAGATTGGGGAACTTTCGCCGATTCTGCAGGCCAAATTACTGAGAGTCCTGCAGGAGAGGGAGTTCGTACGCGTTGGGGGAACCCGGCCGATCAAAATCGATGTGAGGTTTTTGGCAGCGACAAATAAGGACCTGCAAAGGGCCGTGCGGGAGGAGAAATTCCGGGCAGATTTGTATCACCGTCTGAATGTAATTTCGCTGACCCTCCCGGCCTTGCGCGAACGGCCACAGGATATCGCGGATTTAGCGGAGCATTTTGTGGCGCGCTATTCGAAGAAATGCAAGCGTCGAGTGACGGGGATCAGCGCAGCGGCGCTGGAGTGTTTGCGCCGGTACCAATGGCCCGGCAACATTCGCGAATTGGAGAACGCCATGGAACGTGCGGTGGTGATCGGGAACTCCGAGACCATTCAGCCGGAGGATTTGCCGGACTCACTCCAAGAATCCGCAGAGGCTGTGGAGAACGCTCCTGCGAAATATCATGATGGAATCCGCGAGTTCAAGAAGCAGATGATTTTGGGTGCCCTGGAACAAGGCGGAGGAAACATCACTGAAGCGGCGAAGCTGCTGGGAGTCCATGCTAACTACTTGCACCGGCTGATGACCAATTTAGAGTTGAGGCCAAAAGCGAAGAAACAGACGGGAGCGTAACGGCAAAGTGGAAAAGCGCTTCGACCCAAGAGGAAATGAGAATGGATGAATCGGGAGAGTTGAATCGGCTGGTACGGGAATTGAACGAGGGGCGCGGCCGGGATCCCGTCGATGCCGCTGCGACGGCCACGCTAGACCATTGGCTGACGGTGCTGGTGGAAAAAGGGGGAAGCGATTTGCTGTTGGTGGAAGGTGCGCCGCCGTGCGTGCGAGTGCAAGGTGAGGTGCGAAAGATCGAGGCGAATACCCTGGATGGGGCAGACGTGGAGGCTGCGGTTCTACCGGCCCTGTCCCGGCACGCGCTGGAGCTGTACCGGGAAGCGTCGATCACCGATGCTTCATATCGCATCGATGGCGTGGGGAGGTTTCGCATTAACTTACACCGGGAGCGCGGGCGAGCGGCAGCGGCAATACGAGCTTTGCCCACACGAGTGCCAGGATTGTCGGAGTTGCATCTGCCTCCGCCGGTGGCGAACCTGGCGCACTTGCCGCGCGGATTAGTGCTGATTGGCGGACCCGCGGGATCGGGGAAATCAACGACGCTATCGGCGCTGATTCACGAGATGAACTCGCGCGAGGCACGACACATTGTAATGATCGAAGATCCGATTGAGTACGAGCACACACATATTCGAAGTGTGATTGAACAGATCGAAATTGGAACGGACGTGCTGGATTTTCCCACCGCGTTGCGCGCGGCGTTGCGGCAAGCGCCGGATGTAATTGTGGTTGGAGAGATGCGCGATCCGGAGACCATGAGGATTGCGGTAGCGGCAGCGGAGACGGGGCACTTGGTGCTGTCGACGCTGCACACGACGGATGTGGCGTCGACGGTAGCGAGAATCACGGACTCGTTTCCGGTGGAGCGGCAGAACTCGATACGCCAGGAGTTGGCCATGGCCTTGGCGGCAGTGCTGACGCAAATCTTGCTGCCCAGCAAGCATGGAGGCCGTTTGCCGGTTTCGGAGTTGTTGATGGTGGGATACGGAGCACGGCACCACATCCGGCGCAATAATTTACAGCACTTGCACCAGGAAATTCCGCTGACGAAGAAGAAAGGGTCGTTTACGTTGGAGGAATCATTGGTGGGACTGGTGAAGAACGGGGATATCGAAAAAGAAGAGGCGTTGTTGTGCGCCATTCACCCCGATGATCTTGATATCCTGCTGAGGTCCGCAGAAAAAGAAGAGGTCCGGAGGTAAGCTAACCCGCCTCGAGCGCTCCTTGGACAAATGAGAAGAGGGTCCGCACGTCAATAAATCGATGAGGCAAAAAGGCATTTGGGCAGGAGGGCTTGGCCTTCTGCTGGCACTCCTGTTCGCGCACCACGCAGCCAGTTCCCAAAAGCAGGAGCAGGCGACCTTCTATAAGGATGTGTTGCCCATTCTGCAGCAGCACTGCCAGGTGTGTCATCGCTCGGGCGGCATCGCACCGATGGCGTTCGAAAGCTACGACGAGACGCGGAGGTTTGCGGAAGCGATTCGAGCGGCAACGGAGAAACGGAGCATGCCACCGTGGTTCGCGGTGCGAGGGATTGGAAAATTCTCGAACGATCCCTCATTGAGCGATGGCGAGATCGCGGTGTTGGCGGCATGGGCGAAAGCGGGAGCACCGGCAGGAAATGCAGCGGATGCACCCAGGGAGAAGAAATGGTCTGGACGATGGACCATTGCAGAGCCAGAAACAACGGTGGCGATGAGCGAGGGAGTGAAGATTCCCGCCGAGGGTGAAGTCGATTACACCTACGAAATTGTGCCGACCGGATTTCAGGAAGGGCGATGGGTGGAGTCGTCGGAAATTCTGCCGGGCCTTCGGGAGAACGTGCATCATGCCGTAGTGTATGTGAGGCCGCCGGGATCTGCTTGGCTGAGGCACGCGCCAATAGGAAAACGGTTCACGGCAGAAACGTTGGCGACAGAAGCGGACCGGCGTGATGCGATGTGGACGGATAGTGACATTTTGTTGGTGTACGCACCGGGAAGCACGCCAGACAATTGGCCGGAGGGCATGGCGAAATATGTGCCCGCGGGCTCTGACCTAGTGTTCCAGATGCACTACACGACCAATGGAAAAGCGGGAACGGATGTAACGCGAGTGGGGCTGCGGTTCGCCAAGGGAGTACCGGAAAAGCGTGTACTGACGCTACAGTTGACGAACGATCATTTTGTAATTCCACCAGAAGTGCCGGACTATCGCGTGGAAGTTTGGGGCACGCTGCCCAATGACGCGCTGCTCTTGAGCTTTTTCCCGCATATGCACCTGCGAGGAAAACGGTTCGAATACAACCTTGTGGGAAAAGACGGGAGTGTGGAAACGTTGTTGCGGGTGAACTATCACTTTCACTGGCAAATGAGTTATCGATTGGCGGAGCCCTTGGCGCTGAAGGCTGGAACGAAACTGCAGGCGGTGGCCTGGTTCGATAATTCGCGGGGCAATCCGCACAATCCTGATCCGGAAGCGGCGGTGCGCTGGGGAGAACAGACGAGCGACGAGATGATGGTGGGATTTTTCGATGTGGCAGTGGAGAGGGATTTCGATAAGGCGAGGTTCTTTCAGAGAAGCCGCTAAAGCGGTTTGGCAGCAGGAAATGCACAAGAGCTGACCGAAAGGACAGGCCGTAAAGGAAAAGCAGCGCAAAAGCTATTTGTAGATTGGCCAATGGGTTTTCGGGAATCCGTGCATGCGCAATAGGGTGTGCTAAATTGCGAAATTGGAGCATTCGCAGCGCGCACTCCTGTGAGCACACAGACCCCGACTGAGCCACGCCGTCCCACGACGGCACCGCCGGCGCAACAAGTGCCGAAAATCCGGCCTGTGGAAGTGTATTGGCATACCGTCACGTACAAGACCGTTGCGCTGATTATTGTGCTGGTGGTGGTGATTGTGATTGCGGCGATGTACGCGACAGTACCGAATTGGACGGAAGTTGCCGAAAAGAAGCTGAACAACGCGTTGGGGAATCCGGAAGCAGAAGCGCTGACGAGCGCGCAGACGCAAGCGAAATTCGTGAATCTCGATGGGCGGGTGCAGGTGAAAAAAGTGAACTCCGTGACCTGGGTGGACGCGGATTATCACACCACGTTGGATAAGGGAGATTTGATTCAGACGGGCGGAGACGGGGCGGCGCGCATCACCTTTGCCGATGGCACGGAGTACACCGTGAACAAGGACACGTTGATCACGGTGGAAGAGAACACGGTGACCCGGGACCATTCCAATACGGCCGTACGCATCAACACCGGCGCGGTCGATCTAGCCACGCCCACTTGGACTCTGCGAGACGCGCAGGCCGCGGTGAGCGTCGAAGATGCCACCGCGTACATGAAACAAAACAGCCGCGCGACGGTAAAGAACGATCCGACCAAGAACGAGCACGAGATTGTGGTGGCGAACGGCGGAGCGGAAGTCAAGCGCGGGAACGAAACCATCGAGTTGACGCAGTGGGAGAAGGCGAGCTTCCCGACTGGAGGAGCAACGCAAACGTCAAACGTGCTAGCGCCCCCAGGACTGGTGTCCCCGCTAAATCTTGCGCCGATTATTGCCGAGAATCCGAAAACGGCATCGGTGCGATTCGAATGGCAGGCAGTGGATGAGGCGGTGAGTTATACGCTGCGCATCAGTTCGACAACAATGTTCACGAAATTAGTAAAGCAAGTGACGGTGAGCGGAACGAGCGCGGAAGTTACCGGATTGGAAGCCGGGGATTATTTCTGGAACGTGACGGCCGCGGACGCAAAGAAAGAGACCAGCGAATTTAGCGAAACCTTCAAGTTCACACTGGTGGCGCAAGGAAAGACGCAAGAAATGCTGCTGGTCATCGAGAGCACGCAAATTCATGGGCGCGTGGCGGAGTTGATCGGAAAAACGGAACCGGGAGCGGCGCTGATCATCAACGGGCAACCGGTGGCGAATATTGCGCAGGATGGAACCTTCCGGCATTTCACGGAACCGCTGGAACCAGGGCAGCACACGATCGCAGTGATTGGGTCGAATCGGCGTGGCGGCACGGCAAAACAGCAGGTTTCCATCGTAGTGCCGAAGTGAACGTTTGGGGAATGACAGGTTGTGATTTTGCGTGCGCTGTAAAATCCAGCGACAATGGTGAGTCGGGCTGGTGGTCAGCGAACGCGGAGATCCTACCGGGCAGAAGCCCCTCCGCAGGGGGAAGTTGTAATGAATAAGAACGGATACAACCTGAGGTCGGTGTTCAGTCTGTTTTCTTCCGACCTGGCAATCGATCTGGGGACAGCCAACACGTTGGTTTTCTCGCATGGCAAGGGGATCGTGGTAAACGAACCATCCATCGTGGCCATCAACAAGGCCAGCGGCGAAGTGGTGGCGGTGGGCCGCGAAGCAAAAGACATGCTAGGGCGAACACCGGGAAACGTAGTGGCCATCAAGCCGATGAAAGATGGCGTCATCGCCGATTTCAAAGTCACGGAGAAGATGCTGACATACTTCATTCAGAAGGCCCACAACCGCCGAGTGCTGGTGCATCCGCGCATTGTGATTGGGGTGCCCAGCGAAATTACGCCGGTAGAAAAGCGCGCGGTGCAAGACTCCGCATATCGCGCACGGGCCAGCGAAGTCTATCTGGTGGAACAGGCCATGGCCGCGGCCATCGGCGCGGGACTGCCGATTGAAGAGCCCAGCGGCAACATGGTGGTGGATATCGGCGGAGGCACAACGGACATCGCCGTGATTTCCATGAGCGGCATCGTGTATTCGCGCTCGGTTCGCGTGGCCGGAAACGAAATGGACGAAGCGGTCATGCAGTATTTGAAGCGCAAGTACAACTTGCTGGTGGGCGAGCGCACCGCGGAGCAAATCAAAATGGAGATTGGGTCCGCGTATCCGTTGGAAAAGCCGCTGACCATTGAAGTGAAGGGACGGAACTTGATTGAAGGGGTGCCGCGCACGGTAACGATTGACGACAGCGAGATTCGCGAAGCCTTAAGCGAATGCGTGGCGACGATTCTGAATGCGGTGCGCGTGGCATTGGAACGCACACCACCGGAACTTTCCGCGGACATTAGCGATCGAGGCATCGTGCTGACGGGCGGAGGCGCGCTGCTGAAGAACCTGGATAAGCGGATTCGAGAAGAGACCGGGTTGCCGGTTTCCATCGCGGATGATCCTCTAGCGTCGGTGGTTTTGGGCACGGGGAAGATGCTGAGCGATTTCAAATTGCTGCGGCAGGTTTGTATTGACTAGGAAGTCGGGAGGCAGAAGTCGGGGAGTCAGGGTCTCATCCACAAACGGGTGAGCTACAGGATTACGGGCTTGGTTGCCATTCCATCCAAACATAAATCGCTGACGCTGTTAGCCGGAGTATTGATCGCACAGCTGTTGCTGCTGGCGGTGCAAATCAAACGTGACGCGCATGGAAGGTTGATTCGCGTGTGGGCGGTATCGGCAGCGTACCCATTTGAACTGGCGGGAGCGTGGAGTTTCGGCAAGGTGCGCGGCGTGTGGACGCATTATTTCGCATTGACTACTACAGAGCGCGAGAATGAGGCGCTGCGCGTTGAGAACGATGCGTTGAAGCTGACCATTTCGCAGTTGCAGACCAGGGCGGCAGAAGCGGACCGTCTGGCGGCCGTGCTGGGGTTCAAGCAGGCGCACGAGAAACTGCCGATGGTGGCGGGCCGGGTGATTGCCGCGAGCGCGGGGACGGCGAGCCGGACAATTGAGATCGACCGTGGAGAGCGCGACGGGATTCGCAAGAACATGGCGGTGATCACACCGGATGGGGCGGTGGGGAAAGTGATTGAGGTATATCGCGAGACGTCGCAAGTGCTGCTGCTAACCGACAAGGAAGGCGGCGCCGGGGCGATGCTGGTGGATACGCGAACGCAGGGGCCCGTAGGCGGCACGGGTGAGCCAACACTGCAGATGAAATACGTTGCCACAGAAGAAAATGTGCCGGTGGGAGAAAGGATTGTGACCAGCGGGATGGACAAGATTTTCCCGCGAGATATTCCCATCGGGACAGTTATGGAAGTGAAGGCGGGAAATCCGTTCAAGCAAATTCGCGTGCAACCGGCGGCGAAGCTCGACCGCTTGGAGACGGTAATTGTGCTTCTGTCGCAAGAACCTGTGGAGTTCAAGAGCGCGACGCCAAGCACGCCTGCAGGGACGGGCGGCAGTGCGTCCGCGAGGGGCGAAGCAGCGCCGGGTGCGTCGACCGCAGCCACGGTGAAACCATGAACGATACCTTTGAGCTGCGGCACAGCGGCGAAACGCACATTGAGGTGCACAAGTTCTATCCGGGTGCGGTGCTGCTAGCAGGTGCCGCCGCGCTGGTCATCCAAGCCACAGCGCCGGTGTACTTTCCCAAGCTAAGCATTCTGGATTTGCCGCTGCTGGTGACCATTTATTTTGGACTGAGCCGGAGAAACCCGTCCACGGGACTGCTGTTAGGCATGGTGATCGGGTTGGCGCAAGACGCCTTGAGTGGACCAACGGTACCGCTGGGATTTTATGGGATTGCAAAGACGGTGATCGGGTACCTGGCGTCGTCCATTGGAGCGAGGCTCGACACGGAACATCCGGCGGCGCGCTTTGCGCTGATTTTCAGCTTTTTTGTGGTGCATCAGGCGGTCCTGGCGCTGGTACGGCGCGTGCTGCTGGCTCAGCCGGAAGTGTGGATCAATGTGCATCTGGCTATTGCCGCCGCGGTCAACGCCCTGCTAGGGACGATTTTGTTTTTGGCGTTGGACCGGTTAAGACGGTCATCGTAAGACGCTAGCAAAGCTCTCGTCGTTTACATCAGCAATCCAATTTGAAGATTCAGCCTAACCCGTTCGCGTTAAGACCCTGTTCAGAAAGCGGCGGCCCGCCGTCGGATTCCGTTGCTAATGCGCGAGGAGGAATTGTTTGAAGGCGTCGTAGCTGCCGGGCATGGAGCGCGAGAGTTTCGGCTGGTGCAAATGGCGGGCGAGGCGTTCGGGGAGTGGCGGGGCCTGGCCGATGGCCTGCTGCACGACGTCGGCGAACTTGGCGGGATGAGCCGTGGCGAGCACTAAGCCTTGCGACGGTTCAGGATGCTCCTTGCGGTAGGCTTCCCAAGCGTGAATACCGACGGCGGTGTGCGGGTCGGCAACATAGCGGTAGCGGTCCCACACAGCATGCATTTCCTGCAGAGTCTCCGCATCCGTTGCGCCGTGTCCCCAAATTTCCTTGCGAACATTTTCGATGCGATTGCGGCAGAGGTCGAGCAAGCGCGGGAAATTGTTGGGATTGCCCACATCCATGGCGTTGGAGTAAGTGGCAATGGCGGGGCGTGGGCAATATTGGCCGGAAAGGAGATATTGGGGGATAACGTCGTTGGCATTGGTGGCGGCAATAAAACGCGCCACGGGAACACCCACACGCTTAGCAAAGATTCCGGCAGTGAGATTACCAAAATTGCCGCTAGGCACGGAAACCACCAGCGGGACCGACGCCACGGGCAGCTGGCGATAGGCGGCTACGTGATAGAACATTTGCGGGAGCAGGCGGCCGACGTTGATGGAGTTGGCGGAAGTGAGAAACGCGCGGCGATTGAGTGGCTGGTCGGAAAAGGCTTGCTTGACGAGACGCTGGCAATCATCGAAGGTGCCGGAAATTTCGAGAGCAGTGACATTTTCGCCGAGAGTGGTGAACTGTTTTTCCTGGGCTTCGCTGATGCGCTTGGAAGGATAGAGGATCACCACGCGAATGCCGGGGACGCCGAGAAACCCGTGGGCCACAGCGCTACCAGTGTCGCCGGAAGTGGCAACGAGAACCGTGAGCGGGCGAGACTCGCCGCGAACGAAATAGCCCATCAAACGAGCCATGAAGCGAGCGCCAAAGTCCTTAAAGGCGAGTGTGGGTCCATGAAAAAGTTCGAGAATGTGCAGCGCGGGCGAGAGGGAGACGAGTTTTACCGGGAAATTGACGGCTTCGGCGACAATCTGCCAAAGCACTTCTTCGGGAACATCGGGAGTGGCAAAGGGGCGCACCAGTCGAAAGCACACTTCGGTGAATGGAAGCCGGCGAAATTCTTCCAATTCTTCTGGAGTATGGCGGGCGATTTCCGCAGGCATGTACAGCCCGCCATCGGGAGCGAGTCCGCGAAGGACAGCGCCGCGAAGAGAGGTAAGTGGGGCTTTGCCGGCGGTGGATCGATAGCGCATGGTTCAGTAGTCGGTAGTCAGTTATCTGTTTTCAGATATCGGATAGAGATATTGGATATCAGTTCAGCTGGTGGCGTCCTGTGTGATCGGCAAGGACAGACTGTAACTGAAGTATACGTTGAGAACCTTGGCGCACCCCTCGGGATGAGAATGTGCTTTTGATGGTAGCGAGTCATCGGCGAGTAGCGAGCAGGGCAGCAACTTTGCCTAGAAAGGCCTGACCGGCGGTGGCGTCGTGGGCTTTCCCATCCGGGCACAGCTGGTGCAGATGCGCAGTGGGTATGCTGATGTGCGCCAAAGCTTCGTAGCTCTGCCGGCGCGCGGCAATCAGCAGCGGATAGCAGCGAATCACCGTTTGTTGCGGAGTTTCCCCGGGATGCGCGCGAAAAGCGCCTTGCCAAAGGACGGGTTTGGGATCGCGAAGATACCGTTCAATGAGGAGCTGTATCTCTGAAGGGGAGGCGGCGAGATAGACGACTGTCATCTGGCGGCGAAGTCGGTGCAGGGTGTGATTTCCGGTGGCAATGACGCTGCCGGTGGTATCGAGGATGAGTTCGCGATGGCGGTCTTTTTCGAGCGAAGAAAGGACTTCATCGAGGACCGCGATTTCTTCAGTGAGGTACTGAGATTCTCGTTCCGCGTAGGCGGTACTGTCTGGCCAGCCCATCCACGCCGCGACACCGTTGATGCCGGAGTAGCCACCGGATTTGAGCATTGGAGCGAGATTGGCTTCGATTGCGTCGTCACAGCAGAGGGTTGGACATCCGAGCGCGGCGAGATTCTTGGTCCAGTGAGATTTTCCCGAGCCGGACATGCCGATGAGAGCAAGGCGTAGAGGCTTGTCAGAATTGGGGCACATGAAGAAACAGAAAGTGTAAAGGAAGCTGGGCAGAAGAGGAAATCAGAAAGAATTATGGAGAGGATGACAGTTGGGCGAGCGAAGGTAGGGAGTTCTGATCTCGAACCGGTTAGCAAATCTATATCCGTCAGCAATCGCCAGCGGATCGCTTCAGGACAAGCACAATTCTTATATAAGGTGCACGTTCGCTACTTGAGCTGTATGTGCTCGTAGCGGTGCCAGGAAGACATGTCAGAAACGATGATGTGGTCACCGGGAAGCAGGCCCTGGGCGATTTGTACGCGATCGTCAGAGGTGCGTCCCAGCGAGACTTGCACGCGGCTGGCTCCCTTGCCGTCATCGGAAACTTTGTAGATCGAAAGGGGCGCGCCAGATTTAGTTTGCAACGGCCATTTGACGAAGGTGGTCAGCGGAATTCTTTCCACTTCGATGGCACCGGAAGCGGAAAGATCGGTGCGAGCTTCGCGTGGTTGCGGGCCGAGGAACTGGAGGTCGACACTGACGGTGCCGTTCTGCACGTTAGGATCGATGTGAGCAACCTTGGCAGGATAGGAATGATCCTGCAAGGTGACATACCCCGGCTGATTGACTTCGATGCTGCTGGCTTGCGCCTCGGGAATGTGGATCTGTGCCATCAGGCGAGCGGAATTGGCAACTCGGGCAAGAATGGTGCCGGGTCCGACTTGCTGACCGATTCCGATGGACAGTTCCTCGAGAATGCCGTGCATGCCGGCGCGCACCATGAGAGATTCTTTTTGCTGCGTGCGCAAGGAGTACAGCGCCTGCATCTGCGCGACCTCGGCTTGCTTGGCGGTGAGCTGAGCTTGCCGAGCTTCGGCGGAAATGCCGACGCGTTCGCGTTCAATCTGTAGGCGCGTGGCCAGAGAATCGGCCTTGGCGCGAGAAATTTTGGCGTTCATAGCCGTGCCGAGTTGAGCCTTGAGCAAAGCATCGTCGCGGTCGGCTTCGAGTTTGGCCTGTGTAGCGTCGGACTCGAGTTGAGCTTCCATCGCTTTTTCGTTGAGCAATTGGGCCTGAAGCTGAACACGAAGATTGGCGAGCTCGGCTTCGGACTTCTTCATAGCAAGTTCCGCGTCGGTAATCTGGCGATCGAGATCGGGATTGCTGAGTTCCAGAATGACGGTGTCTGGTTTCACATGCGCGCCGGGAAGCAGAAAGATCTGATCCACACGGCCGTCAGTGCCAGCGGAAAGCCAACGCACATCTTCCGGGACGAGCGTCCCCAGACCATCCACGCGACAAGTCATGGGACCGGATTCCACGGTGACGAATTGCAGTGAAGTTTTGTCGACAGTGGGGGAAGCGGAACGAAGACGAAGGACTCCGAAGGAGATCGCGAGGCATAACCCCAATATGCAGACAGGGAGAACAAAGCGAAGAAATATGTGGCGGGACAAGAGCCGGGTCACAAAAAAAACCTCCAACTTAATGATCTTAGACCTACATGTATTATAGGAGGCGGAGCAGGCGAGCGGAAGTGAAAATGCGCGCGTAGAAGATGAAATAAATCGATTTGGGAGGTGTGAGTAACGTCACAGAAAAAGCGGGAAACCAAGGAGTTAGACCCTTGCCGAGGGAGAAACCTGTCCTTTGGTACGAGTTGCTTGCGCCAAGGGCAGGTGCTACTTTTGAGAAGACTTCACGAGGTTGGCGGGCTCGGAAGACAGGCGGCGATTCGGGAGCTTCTGCGGGACGCGGAGAAACGGGGAAGGTTCCGCGAGAGAAATTTCGAAGAGCTGAGCCGCAGAACGGATGAGAAATTGCGCGTGCGGGTTCCGCACAACCCTGAAAAATAGAGAGACACGCGCGCAGGTCCTTCGTGTCGTACTGGTTTCGCAACGATAATCGATTGCCGCAAGAGCGGCTGGCCGCGGCGTCCTACGTAATCGTGGGAATGATCGCGTTGCTGTTGTTGGGCTTCTGGAAATTGCAAGTCGTCGACTCCGACAAATATGGACAGATGGCCGAGCGGAATCGAGTGCGCTCGATTCCGATTATTGCGCCGCGCGGAAGAATGCTGGATCGCGACGGGCGCGTACTGGTAGATAACTATCCTTCCTTCAGCGTGCTGCTGCTGAGAGACGATCAAGCGGCACTCGACAACAATCTGCCAGCGATTGCGGATGGACTAGGTCTGTCACTGGACGACGTAAAAGAGCAGCTGAACAACACCGAAAAGCTTCCCAAATTCCAACCGATCGTGATCAAGCCGGAAGCTACGCCAGCGGATGTGGCGTTCATTGAATCGCATCGCCAAGATATTCCGATTCTCGAAATGCTGATGGTGCAGCGACGCCGCTACCTGCCGGGTGGCTTCATGGCCCACGCCAGCGGTTACGTGGGGGAAGTCAGCGAGCAGCAGATTGAGGCGAGTGGCGGAAAGCTGCGGCCTGGAGATATCGCGGGCAAAAGCGGGTTGGAACGGCAATATAACGATCTGCTGGTGGGCACAGATGGAATGCGGCGCGTCATTGTGAACAGCGTCGGCAAGGAAATGGGGCATTTGGATCAGCAGGAAGCGATTCCGGGCAAACAGATTCAATTGACGATTGACTATGACTTGCAGGAAGTAGCGGAAGAGGGATTGGGAGATAAGAAAGGCGCAGTGATTGCGCTGGACCCGAGAACCGGTGAAGTGCTGGCTTTTGCGAGCCATCCTGCGCCGGACCCGAACGATTTCGCGGTAAGAATATCGAAAGAGGAATGGCAGCGGCTGAACGACGACAAAGATCATCCGTTATTGAACCGCGTGACCCAGGCACAGCTGGCGCCGGGGTCCGTCTTCAAGGTCATCATGTCCACGGCGATGCTGGAGTCGAAAACGCCTCCGGAAAGTTTCACGGCATTTTGCCCGGGGTATGGAGTGTTTTACGGGCAGATGCACAAGTGCTGGGTGTATGGAAAAAGCAGCCACGGGGTAGTGAATCTGCACAGCGCGATCGTGCATTCGTGCGACGTGTTCTTCTACAACATTGGGATGCGCATGGGCATCGGCACCATTGCGAAATACGCAAAGATGTTGGGGCTTGGCGCAAAGACGGGAATCGACCTGCCATCGGAAGAACCGGGGCTGGTGCCATCGGAAGACTGGGTGCAACGCGTGTATCACCACAAGTGGTATCCCGGGTCGACGATTTCCGTCTCAATCGGGCAGGGCTCGGTGATGGTGACACCGCTGCAAGTGGCCTACGTTATCGGAGGCATCGCCTCGGCCGGCGTGTTTAAGCAACCGCATTTACTGAAGGACTCAGGGCACGTGGGAGAAATGGACGTACATCTTTCTGAGAACACCGTCGAGCAGGTAACTCAGGGAATGTACGGCGTGATTAATGAAGCAGGCGGCACGGGAAATTCCGTGAAGCTCCAGGGCATCGAGTTTTGTGGCAAATCCGGTACCGCCCAAATGATGAGCTACGCGGCTGCAAGCCGGTTGGGCCTGGGAAAAGGCAAAAATGACGGCTGGTTCGTTGGGTATGCACCGCGGCGCAATCCCGAAATTGTGGTTGCCGCAGTGGTGGAAGACACTTCGGAGCACGGCGGAACAGCAGCAGGGCCTGTGGTGCGCGACATCGTGAAAGCGTACTACGACAAGAAGAACAAAAAGAATCAGGGGCAAGTCACTGCGTCGTTGACCAAGCAAACCCAGGACGCAAAAGACGCACAGGATGTGAATGAGCCTCCGAAGGCGGCGATGAAGCCGGAGGAGACGGCGGAAGTTGCTTCCGCAACTGAGAAGAAGAAGGGGCGGCCGGATTGAGCATTGCAGGACGCTAGAGCACTCCTCGCATTCGCTCGTAACCGCAGATTTATTTTGGGGTTTCGTGAACGCGAGTAAGGCAGGAGAGAAATGAAAGAAGGACCAGGAGCGCGGGATTACGACTGGTGGCTGCTGGCCATCATGACGGCGATTTGCGCGCTGGGCGTAGTTGAGATTTATTCAGCGACACACGGGAGTGTGCTGGCGGGCATGCATTCGAAACAGATCCGCTGGCTGATCATTGGATTTGTGTTGATGATGGTTTTATCGCGCCTGGATTACCACGTAATCATG
>Ga0335076_10003249_pt1 | contig 16307 bp, 12 predicted proteins | sample Lox_Sample_25_FD_206717 | JGI IMG/M metagenome (GOLD analysis project Ga0335076, IMG submission 206717) | Soil microbial communities from Loxahatchee National Wildlife Refuge, Florida, United States - Lox_Sample_2.5 | ecosystem: Environmental > Terrestrial > Soil > Wetlands | place: USA...
CTTCTTTACCACAAAGTCCGACGGGATCGGGATAGGGCTGTCAATCTGCCGTTCGATTATCGAGGCGCATGGCGGACGTTTATGGGCCGGCGCGAACGCGCCGCGTGGCGCGGTGTTTCAGTTTACGGTCCCGGCGCGCGGGGCGGGTTATGAACACTGAATACCCGCGATCACAGAGGGAGTTATCTTTGGAAGAAGGGGGCCTCCAAGTCTTATGGGAGGACGGTGAACGCATGTTCTGCCGAGGATGGCGCACAGGCGCGGACGGCGGCAACGGCCGCGTGCTGGTCGTGCTGCCCGCGGCAGAGCACCCGTCACCCTCGAGCCTCGAACGCCTCGCTCACGAATATGGATTGAGGGATCAGCTTGCGGGCGCGTGGGCCGTGCAGCCGCTGGAGCTCGCACGCGACCGTGGTCGGACCGTGCTGGCACTCGAAGATCCGGGCGGCGAGCCACTCGAGCGGCAACTCGGCGCGCCCATGGAGATGGGACGCTTTCTGCGCCTGGCCATCGGCATCTCCGCCGCGTTGGGCAAGGCGCACCAGAATGGCCTCGTCCACAAGGACATCAAGCCCGCCAATATCGTGGTAAACTGCGAAGACGGGCAGCCGCGACTAACCGGCTTCGGCATCGCTTCGAGTCTCCCACGTGAACGCCAGGCGCCCGAACCTCCCGAGTTCATCGCTGGCACGCTCGCCTACATGGCTCCGGAACAGACCGGACGCATGAACCGGTCGATTGATTCGCGTAGCGATCTCTACGCGCTTGGCGTGACGCTCTACGAGATGCTCACCGGCTCACTACCATTTACAGCGTCTGATCCGATGGAGTGGGTGCACTGCCATATTGCGAGGCGGCCAATCGCCCCCGCTGAACGGTTAAAGGAGATACCGGGCGCCGTGTCGGCGATCGTCATGAAGCTTCTCGCCAAGACGGCCGAGGATCGCTACCAGACAGCGGCCGGTCTCGAGCGTGATTTCAGGTGTTGTCTGGCGCAGTGGGAAGCTCATGGCCGCGCTCCCGACTTCCCGCTTGGTGAACATGACACGCCGAGCAGGCTTTTGATTCCCGAGAAATTGTACGGCAGAGAGCGCGAGGTTGAGACCCTGCTTACTTCCTTTGATCGCATCGTCAAAAGCGGGACTCCAGAGTTAGTGCTGATCTCGGGATATTCCGGTATCGGTAAGTCGTCGGTCGTAAATGAGCTGCACAAGGCGCTCGTTCCGCCGCACGGCTTGTTCGCGTCCGGCAAATTCGACCAATACAAGCGTGACATCCCATATGCGACGCTCGCTCAGGCATTCCAGAGCCTCGTCCGACCTCTTCTCGGCAAGAGCGACACCGTACTGAGCGGTTGGCGCGACGCATTTCTCGAGGCGCTGGGTGCGAACGCCCGGCTCATGGTCGACATCGTCCCCGAGCTGAAGCTCATCATCGGAGAACAACCACCGGCCCCTGAGCTTCAAGCACAAGACGCTCAGCGGCGTTTCCAACTGGTGTTTCGACGGTTCATCGGCGTCTTCGCACGCCCAGAACATCCGCTGGCGCTGTTCCTCGATGATTTGCAATGGCTCGACGCGGCGACGCTCGACCTGCTCGAGGATCTGTTGACGCGGTCGGATCTGCGGCACCTCATGCTGATTGGGGCCTATCGCGACAACGAGGTCACTACCGCCCATTCGCTGATGCGGAAACTCGATGCCATCAAGTCCGCCGGCGGGAAGGTAGCGGAGATCACGCTCGCACCACTCGCCCGAGAGCATCTCGGCCAGTTGATCGCGGACTCTCTTCGTTGCGAACCGGAACGCGCCTTGCCGCTCGCGCAACTGGTGCACGAGAAGTCCGGTGGCAATCCGTTTTTCGCCATTCAGTTTTTCTCTTCGCTTGTGGAAGAGGGATTGCTCACCTTCGACCATGATGCAGTGCGCTGGTCCTGGGGGCTCGAACGCATTCACGCCAAAGAATACACCGACAACGTCGTAGACCTTATGGTCGGAAAACTGGCCCGTTTGCCGGCCGAAACGCAGACGGCATTGCAGCAACTGGCCTGCGTCGGCAACGCCGCCGAGATCACGATGCTTTCGATCGCTTTAGGCGCATCGGAGAAGCAGATCCACATTGATCTGTCGGTAGCAGTCCGCCTTGAGCTGGTTGAGCGGCTAAAGGGCTCGTACAAATTTGTTCACGACCGGATTCAGGAAGCTGCTTATTCGTCGATCCCGCAAGAGTTGCGCGCTCCGGCGCATCTGCAGATCGGCCGTTTGCTCGCGGCACACTTTTCTGCCGAAAGGCGGGAAGAAGCGATCTTCGATATCGTCAATCAGCTCAACCGTGGCGCGGCTTTGATCAACTCACATGACGAGCGTGAGCAGCTGGCTGAGTTCAATCTGATCGCAGCCAGGCGCGCCAAGGCGTCCACTGCCTACACCTCTGCCCTAAACTACCTTGTTGCCGGCGTGGCATTGCTGGCGGAAGACTGCTGGATCCGTCAGCACAAGCTGGCGTTCGCGCTAGAACTCCTTCGGGCTGAATGCGAGTTCCTAACCGGCGAGTTGACGCGGGCAGCTGAGCGATTGACCGCGCTTTCAGCGCGTGCCGACGAAACCGTCGAATTGGCGACAGTGGTATCTTTGCACATTGAGGTATGCACGACGCTCGATCAGAGCGACCGCGCAGTAGCGTTGTGTCTCGGATATCTTAGGCATCTCGGGGTTGAATGGTCGCCGCACCCGATAGAAGACGAGGCGCGCCGTGAATACGAGCGGATTTGGTCGCAGCTCGGAGATCGCGCGGTCGAGCGGCTCGTCGATCTGCCTATGATGACGAACCCAATTGCCCTGGCCACGATGGATGTCCTGACGAAGGCCGTGGTGCCAGCGATATTTACGGATCGCAACCTGTTTGCGCTGCTCGCTTGCCGAGCGGTTAATCTCTGTCTCGAGCATGGGAACAACGATGGATCATGCTTTCTGTATGAGACGTTTGGCATGATCGCGGGGGCATGTTTTCACAATTATGCGGCTGGATTCCGATTCGGGAGGCTTGGCTACGATCTGGTGGAACAGGCTGGATGGCACCGCTTCCAGGCCCGTACCTGCATGACGTTCGCAGGTCTCATCATGCCGTGGACGAGGCATATTCGATCTGGCCAAGATTTACTGCGCCGCGCGTTTGATGCCGCAAACAAAATCGGGGATCTCACGTTTGCCGCTTATAGTTGTAACCAGCTAAACACGAACCTTCTCGCGGCGGGAGATCGACTCGAGGAGGTTGAGCGTGAAGCCGAAAATGGTCTCGAGTTCGCACAGAAAGTCCGATTTGGTCTCGTCGTTGACATCATCGTTGGGCAACTCGGGCTTATCCGCAGCCTTCGTGGCTTGACGCCGAAATTCGGCTCCTTTGACGATGAGCAGTTCAACGAGCTTCGGTTTGAGCGCCACTTTTCGAGTGTTCCAGCTTTAGCTCTTCCGGAGTGCTGTTATTGGATACGAAAGCTACAGGCTCGCTTCTTTGCAGGAGATCATCTGGCGGCGAACCACGCATCGTCACGTGCACGACGGCTGCTCTGGACGTCACCCTCGTTTTTCGAAACGGCGGAGTATCACTTTTACAGTGCGCTTTCCTATGCGGCATCCTGCGATTCGGATTGTCCCGATCAGCGGGCTGTTCATTTTGAGGCCCTAAACAATCATCACCAGCAGCTCGAGCTCTGGGCTGAGAATTGCCCGGATAATTTCCAAAACCGTGCCGCGCTGGTCGGGGCGGAGATTGCTCGGATCGAATGCCGCGAGCTTGACGCGATGCGCCTCTATGAACTGGCCATTCGCTCGGCACATGACAGTGACTTCGCCCACAACGAGGCGATTGCCAATGAACTGGCCGCGCGGTTCTACGCGGCGCGCGGTTTCGAGAAGATTGCTCAAGTGTATCTGCGGGACGCCCGCTACTGCTATCTTCGGTGGGGCGCCGATGGCAAAGTGCGACAGCTTGATGCGTTGTATCCGTACCTGCAGGAGGACGAGCCAGTTCCCGGCCAGACGAGGACAATCGGGGCGCCGGTCGAACGGCTCGATCTCGCGACGGTTATCAAGGTATCACAAACGGTCTCAGGCGAGATCGTACTCGAAAAGCTGATCGACACGCTCATGCGGGCCGCGATCGAGCAGGCTGGCGCTGAGCGAGGGTTGTTGATTCTTGCGCGAGACGCCGAGCAGCGAATTGTGGCGGAAGCCACGACGGGCGGCGACAAGGTGACCGTCGAATTGCGCGACGAGGCCGTTGCCGAAACCAAACTGCCGCTGTCGGTGCTCCACTATGTTCTGCGCACCCTCGAGAGCGTCACTCTCGACGACGCTGCAACCCAATCCGAATTTGTCGCTGATTCGTACATCCGTCAGCGCCAAGCCCGCTCGATTCTTTGCCTGCCCTTGATCAACCAGGCAAAGCTCATCGGGGTCGTATACCTTGAGAACAACCTCGCCACCGGCGTTTTCGCGCCGTCCCGCATTCCTGTGCTCAAGCTGCTCGCCTCGCAGGCGGCGATCTCACTCGAGATCACCCGCTTGTACCGCGATCTGGCAGAACGCGAAGCAAAAATTCGGCGTTTGGTCGACGCGAATATCATCGGAATCTTTATCTGGGATATCGAGGGGCGTGTTCTTGAGGCGAACGATGCGTTTCTCCGCATGGTTGGATACGAACGTCAGGATTTGATGTCGGGCCGCGTCCGCTGGAGCGACATGACGCCGCCGGAATTGCGTGGGCGAAACGAACAGACGCTTGAAGAGTTGAATAGAGTCGGAACGACACAGCCGTCCAAGAAGGAGTATTTCCGTAAAGATGGAAGCCGTGTGCCCGTGCTGATTGGCCGGGCGACCTTCGAAGAAGGCGGAAGCCAGGGTGTCGCTTTCGTGCTTGACTTGACCGAGCAGAAGGAAGCAGAAGCAGCGCTTCGTCAGAGCGAAGAGCAATGGAAGGCGGTGTTTGAAAACAATCCTGTGATGTATTTCATGGTGGACGAGAACGGAACCATCATGTCTGTGAATTCATTTGGCGCCGAGCAACTCGGCTATGCGGTCGACGATTTGATCGGCCGTCCCGTGCAAATTGTCTCTTACGAGGCCGATCGCGAGGCTGTGCAGAAGAATGCCGCCATCTGCTTTGAACGGCCCGGCCAAGCTGTCAGCTGGGAGCTGCGCAAGATGCGCAAGAACGGCGAGATGATCTGGGTTCGCGAGACGGCCAGAGCAACTGTGATCAACAGCCGTCTCGTGCTCTTGATCGTGTGCGAGGATATTAGCGAAGGCAAGCGCGCCGCGGAGGCCTTGAGTGAGATCCAAACGGAGTTGGCGCACGCCAATCGCGTTACGGCGCTAGGGCAGCTGGCTGCCTCCATTGCACATGAGGTTAATCAGCCAATTACCGCTGCGCACAACAATGCCGGTGCTGCCTTGAATTTTTTGGAAGGAACGCCGCCGAAGCTCGAAGACGTGCGGGAAGCGCTTCGGTGCGTTCTGAACGATACCCAGCGGGCCGGCGACGTCATGAGCGGACTTCGCGCCATCGTCAAGAAGGTGCCGCCTCGGACGACAAGCTTCGATATCAACGATGCAATCGGCGAGGTGATCGTCATCACCCGGGCCGAGGCGGCGAAGAACCTGATTTCGGTTGAGACGAGACTTGCTGAGACTTTGCCTCTCGTTCAGGGAGTTCGAGTTCGAATCCAGCAAGTAGCCCTGAACTTGATCATTAACGCAATTGAGGCCATGAGCGCTGTTGATGATGGAATTCGTGAGTTGCTCATTAGCACCGAACAAAGCCAAGCGGATGGTGTACTGATTACAGTGCGCGATTCTGGGCCAGGAATTGAGGCCAACAATATTGAGCGCATTTTCGAGTCCTTCTTTACCACAAAGTCCGACGGGATCGGGATAGGGCTGTCAATCTGCCGTTCGATTATCGAGGCGCATGGCGGACGTTTATGGGCCGGCGCGAACGCGCCGCGTGGCGCGGTGTTTCAGTTTACGCTGCCTAGTCCGTAAGTACGCTTTTCTGGACCGACACTTGTCGCTTTCGAAACCACAAAATCCAACAGAGGCGGAATAGGGCTCCGCCCAATCGTCAACGCACAGGGCCGGCTGTGGGTCGATGCAAATGTCTAGAGGCGCCGTGTCTCAGTCTAGCTCGCGGAAAAGAATGTCATGACATTTAGCGCGACTGAGCTTGATCTACCGCCGAACGAACACAATTAACGAGATCCTCCTTGCGGAACGGCTTGGCGAGGTAACAAAAAACCCCATCCTTTAAGGCTTGCTTCCGTACGCTATCGTCGGGAAATGCCGTTATGAGGATCGTCGGAATCGCACGGCCCGCCCCCGTCAGTTGTCCGTAGAGCTCCACACCGGTCATCCCGGGCATGTGGATGTCAGCTATCAAACAAGCGGTTTTCCCAAGAATGGGTGATTCTAGGAACGCGGCCGCGGACGGAAATTGTGAGACGGAGTATCCCAAGGATTTCATGAGCCGCGTCAAGGATTCGCGAACGAATTGATCATCGTCGACAATTGAAATCATTCGTCCTTCTGGCAACACGACCTCCGGGCCTCCACTCAAGTTCCAACGGTTGCGGGCTCAACCCGAGGTTACACCCGCCATCGCAGCTTCTAAAATGAGCTGTGAATGCGCGGGAAGCAACGACAAAGCTCTAAACTTTGGTTTATGCGGGCCTTTCGTAAGGAAAGCAGGCTGTTCATATCCAACGATATTCGGTAAAATCTGACTGCGGCGTCTCAAAGGCGAAACGGGAGAAAGGCTAATGGCCGTGACCCTTTCATCGCGAACAGAAGCGAAGTCTGAAGCGAACATTGAAGAGACTCCAACGGTTTTGATCATCGACGACGATCCGGAAGTTCTGGATTCGGTTGGGCGTCTGCTGCGATCGGTGGGCTTGGATACTCAGCTGTTTGCTTCCATTCCCGACTTTCTCAAGTCCAAGCGCCCGAATGGCCCCACCTGCCTGATACTGGACGTCAGATTGCCGGGCCAAAGTGGTCTTGATTTTCAACGCGAGCTCGCTGCCGCGGACAACCAACTCCCCATCGTTTTCATTACCGGTCACGGCGATATACCGATGTCAGTACAAGCAATGAAGGGAGGGGCCATAGAATTCCTACCAAAGCCATTCCGCGAGCAGGACCTCCTCGATGCTATACGGCTTGGGCTCAATCGAGATCGCGTACGACGCGAGGCTGAGGAGAGCTTGCGTGCGCTGAAGCAGCGCGTCGAAATGTTGAGCGATCGGGAGCGCGAGATCATGATCGAGATCGTTCGTGGCCGCCTCAGCAAACAGATTGCCGGAGATATCGGCGTCAGCGAATCGACGGTGAAGGTCCATCGCAGCAATCTGATGCGGAAGATGGGAGTCCGCTCGCTCGCCGAGCTGGCTCGAATTGCAGATAAGCTCAAACTGGCACAAGAACAAAAATCCTCGTGAGCCAGCGCATCAGTCCCTTATTGGGAGGATGCTTTTGGTGAATCCAGTAGGAACTACGCCAAGATCGGCAGCAACGAGGACTTTTCCTTGGCGTTCATCTGGAGTCCGTTGGCGGGATCGTTCGGCTCACCCTGCTTTGGGTTGCTGTCCAATTTTCCACTCCTATAATTGACGAGTAAACGTCGGGGTTACGCGCAATTCCGCCAGAAGCCAGATAGTTCCTGTGACGGCCGTCCTGCAGCGGTAGCATCATGGCAACTAACGTGGCCGTGTCGACGATCGTAAGTTCCAGACGTTTTCAAATAGCGATGATGGTCGTGGCGGCATTGGTAATCTTGGCGCTCGACATCTGGGACGATGTCGATATCAATGTCGGAGTTCTCTACATCATCGTCGTTTTCTTGTCGCTCAGGTTCTACCACACGCGTGGTGTCATTCTCGTTGTGTTATGTTGTACCGTATTGACCGCGCTTGGTTGGTATTTGTCACCCGGAAATACATGGGGAACGACGGCCATCACCAATCGCTTGCTCGGGCTGCTGGCGGTGGGTTTCGCGACCTACCTTGGCTTGAGAGATCGGACGGCACATATCGCATTGCAGGACGCTAGGGCGCAACTCGCTCGCGTCAATCGTGTCGCCACGATGGGTGAACTGACGGCTTCGATCGCCCATGAAATCAAGCAGCCGATTACCGGAATCATCAATAATGCGGCTGCGGGCCTAAACTGGCTTGCCGCGCAGCCGCCCGATCTGCACGAAGTGAAGGAGAGCTTTGAGATCATTGTCGCCGCGGCAGAGCGCGCTAGTGATGTCACCGATCGAATTCGCGCTCTCGTGAAGAAGCAGCCGATGCGCAAAGACGCGTTAGACCTCAATGAGGTGATCGCCGAGGTTCTCCTTCTCTGCCGCACCGAACTGCAAAGAAATCGTATCTCGGTTCAAACTCAACTTGTGAGCGACTTATTGCCTGTTGCAGGCGACCGTGTCCATGTGCAGCAGGTGCTCCTCAATCTCATCCTTAACGCGGTTGAGGCTATGAGAGAGACCAGCACTGGCCAGCGCGAGATCGTGATTACGTCCACAAACGACAGCTTGGAGGGCGTTCTCGTTATGGTTCGCGATTTGGGCAGGGGGTTGGGCGAAAATGATCTCGCTAAGCTGTTCACTCCTTTTTATACCAGCAAGCCTGAAGGCATGGGGATGGGCTTGACGATTAGCCGCTCGATTGTCGAGCGTCATGGCGGACGCTTGTGGGCAACCCAAAACGAGCGAAATGGTGCGACATTCCATCTGTGGTTGCCGAGCTCGGCAGCAGATCAACGAGCACCGAAATTACAGCCTTCGAAATTGAATTTATAGCGGCCATTTTGGCGATTGCCGTCAAGACACTATCGCAGCGAGCCGATCTATTCTTCAATAAAATCAAATAATATCGGCGGCATTGAGACTCGCCAGCAGCAAACCAACTCACGGTCATTCAACTCGCAGCGACGGTGCCACAATCTCACTAAGATCCTGTTGTTGATCCAAGCTCTATTTTCTCCATGGATGCGGCATGTTGTAAATGGTCCGACGCCGTTATCGCCATTGCCCATGTTAGTGACAGGACTGCAAGCATGAGAGCGAAAACGATCGCGGCCCAATGCGTGGCCTCTAGCGCCAGCTCTGCGCGCGATAACGGTTTGTTGGGGCGAGGGCCGAAATAATCATCAGGTGTCACGTTTCACCTCTTTTGTCACGCTCCGATTCTGTCGGATGCCTTTAGGAGCGCTCGAGCGGCGTCACCGAAAGTAAACGAAAGGAATGCCTCGGTGAATCAGACGTGGGTTCATTTGGCTACGCCATCGACGAAACGTTCTACGCTGAACGTTTAGTCGCTTTTTGAAAACGAGCTCACTAACGCTCGCATGCGCAGAAGTGGCCGTCAGCTAAACCTATGTGTTGGGTCGTTGTACCAAGGCGCAGTGGTCTCACAGGCGCAATAAAGGCTAATGTTGCTTTCACTTAATTAGCCACGCTTAAGCCTCCAAGAGAGGGGTCGCTCGGCCTCATCATAAGCGGCAGCGAGCGAACGGGGCCAACCCACGAAAGTATTAGCCTAAGGGTGGAATGCCATGGCCCTGAAGATGGAGGCTCCAAGCCTGAACGGCTCAATTCGCTTGGCTGAACGGCACTTAGACTACGATGTGTTTTTCGCTTCCGCGTTGAACGAGCTTCGCGACGAGCAAAGATATCGCGTCTTTGTCGATCTGGAACGCGTGGCTGGACGGTTTCCCTACGCGATCTGGCATTCGCCCTACGGTCCACGGCAGGTCGTGATCTGGTGTTCGAATGATTATCTCGGTATGGGTCAGCACCCGAAGGTGGTCGGCGCGATGATCGAGGCAGCCGCGCGCACGGGCACAGGGGCGGGGGGCACCCGAAACATTGCAGGCACCAATCACTCCCTGATTGAACTGGAACGCGAAGTCGCCAACTTGCATGGAAAGGAGGCGGCGCTGGTCTTCACCTCCGGCTATGTTTCCAACCAGACCGGTATCGCGACGATCGCAAGACTGTTGCCTGATTGTTTGTTGCTCTCCGATGCCTTGAATCATAATTCGATGATCGAGGGGGTGCGCCAATCGGGTGCGGAAAAGCGGATATGGCGTCACAACGACGTCCGCCATCTCGAGCAATTACTACGCGCAGCCGATCCTGACAGGCCAAAGCTGATCCTGTGCGAAAGCCTCTATTCAATGGACGGCGATGTCGCGCCGCTGCACCGGATCTGCGATCTTGCCGAGCGCTATGGCGCGCTGACTTATGTCGACGAGGTTCATGCGGTTGGGATGTATGGGCCACATGGTGCCGGCATTGCCGAGCGGGACGGCGTGATGGGCCGGGTCGATATTCTCGAAGGCACTCTTGCCAAGGCTTTCGGCTGTCTTGGCGGTTATATCGCGGCCAATGCCAACCTGATCGACGCTGTGCGTTCCTATGCGCCTGGCTTCATTTTCACGACCGCCTTGCCACCTCCGATCTGTGCAGCTGCGAACGCTGCAATAAGGCATTTGAAGTCGTCGCAGCGGGAGCGCGAACGTCATCAGGAACGCGCCAGGCGGTTGAAATCCGTACTCAACGCGGCGCGGCTGCCGGTTATGCCGAGCCGAACCCATATTGTGCCCATACATGTCGGTGATCCCGAAAAATGCAAGCTGGTCTGTGATCTTCTGCTGTCTCAGTACCGGATCTACATTCAGCCTATCAATTATCCCACCGTGCCGAGAGGTCAGGAGCGGCTACGCATCACGCCGGCGCCCTATCATAGCGATGAGCTCATGAACGATCTCGCCAAGGCGCTAGCCGAGGTGTGGGACCAGCTCGAATTGCCACGGCAGTAACGGCAAAGTTTTGTCACACGTCCCGAAAGCTGCTGGACCGCCTAAACTGCCGGTTTGGATGGGCGCGCTAGGGCCGTCCACCACTGGCTGTTCAACTACGCGCAGCTGCCAGTTTGTAGTTACGGTCGCCGGTCGCCGGCCGCTGCAGCGGATACATCGCACTTGTTGGCGGGATTTTCATCTACGCAGACGGCTGGCAAGGGCTCGGCTGGGACGATGGCCTGGTACGTAGTCGTAGAGGTCACTTTGGTATTCGTAGGGGCCACCGTAACCGGCTCTTTCGCTGCTTGCGATAGTGCCCGTTGTAAATGCGCTTTGCGCTGTGGCGGCTGAGGTGGCTCCAAGAACGACGGCGATTGCCATGGCGATTCTGGCAATGCTCATAGTGATTTCCTTTCGTGATAGAGGGCGCATGGTGGCCGCCTCTCTTTATTGATCGAAAGCCGCCCAGCGTTGGTGACGTGCAGCCATCGGCTGCACGGCTTTCTGTTCCAAACTAGGATCGAGCGCCTTAAAGTATGATCGTGGTCCGCTAGTTCCCCTTGACCGGAGCGTAGTAGTCACCCTCGCGGTCCTGCTTCAGTTGTTCAGCGGTCGGTTGCTCAACGATTGTCTTAGCCGGCGCGTAGTAGTCGCCCTCTTTCGGCTGGTTCAGCTCCTGAGGGGTCGACTGCTGCACGACATTATTGCCGGGATTGTAATAGTCCCCTGGCTGTGACCAATGAGGCTGTTGCGCCAAGGCCGGCCCTGTAAGCGAGAGCGCGAAAAGAGCCACGGCGGTGAAGGCGGTCTTCATGTGTCTGTCTCCATCTGTTCGCACGGCATTAGGCCGTCGACGCATATTTAGAGAAAGGCACAGGCGAGTTTCCAGTGAACTCAAGTGCTGAAAATGCCCGCTTGAGCTTAGGACGATAAGCCTTGGTACGGTTCAACGCATGCGGAAAGCGACAGACCGAGCCGGTCACAACGACAGCAAGCATCTCGCTGCTTGTGACTCCTCACTGTCCTCAAAAGAAATGCCCGGTCGCCTTTCGTGGCGCACGCATTGCTGCGCTGGAACGACTGCGGCACCTAAAACATTTACTGGTCATACAAGCACTAATTCTGATTATGCGATGAAATGTAGAGCAGTAGCCGACGCCCGGCCGGAGGTGAAACAGGAGCTTATGATTGAATGCGAGTCGCCGGCTGTCGCGCTCCTGGCCACAATTGTTCTACTCATCCCGCTCTTGATAAGCGGCGAACACGCGGGCAACCGCGTCAGCGTGGTCGCAAAAAACATTGGCAGTGCACGCGTCGGCTGGAAATGAACGTCGCATCGCCCGCAAGGACCGCATCTATGCCGAAGTCAAAAAAAAGTCGACAACGACCTGAAAACAAACTCTAGACCTCTGCGGATATGGGACGCCGCGAGCCCAACGAAGTTGGAATGGGGCTGTCGATCTATCGACCCGTCATTTATGGCCGCGGCGTTGTCTTGATGGGGCAGAGATGAATAGGTCCAAGGCAGGGTTATTCGGTCTGCCCTGCCCATGGACGAAGCGACTCATAACTGCCTCGCGCACCGCAGAGCCGAACGAATGCAGTCTAAAAGATCGTTCTTATTGAATGGCTTGTGCAGGTAACTAATCACCCCGTCCTTGAGAGCCCGAGCCTTCACATTGTCTTCAGGATAAGCCGTAATGAGGATTGTCGGAATCGCGTAGCCCAAGCCGACGAGACGACGATGCAGTTCGTCGCCGTTCATTCCCGGCATATGGACGTCAGCGATCAAGCAGGCGGTTTCGGCGAGACGAGGCGACGCGAGGAAATCGGCAGCCGACGAGAAGGTCTGAACTGTATGGCCGAGCGCCCGCATGAGCCGTCTCAGGGAGTCCAGGACGGATTGATCGTCGTCAACAATCGAGATCAACGATGTTTCGGTCAAAGAATCCTCCGGCGCCTAGTCAGCCTCGCTAGGAAAAATAATGCCGAATGCCTCAAAGGGGTGCTTTGATTTAACGCAAAATGAGTGTTCGTTTGCGGTCGCAATTGATCGCGGCCATTCGAGTATTTTTTGTGGGTGCGTCTGTGGGTACACAGAATGATGGTTTGCAACGCATTGATATATCGGTTATTTTTGAAATAATTGGCGGACACTCCCTCGGCCACACCACCGCGCCGCCACCCGAAAAGCACCAGCTTGGATCACCGAAGCGTGGGTCAACGGTATCAACGGTCCACGCCGCCGATACGTGATCACCCGAAGCCCATCTTACGCATACCTGGCTATATGGATCCCAAGCTGTAGCTTTGATCATGCCCAAGCGTAAATTCCTGGACAGAAACGCGATCGATTTCACCGCGCATCGTGACCTTTAAAGCCAACGCCGTTTTTTCTGAGATGTGCCCGCTCGGGCTTAGCGCGCTCCAAACCTAGAGCGCTGGGATGCGGTCCTCCTGCCTCCCACGAGCGACGAGAGGGCCATGAGCAATTTCGTTCCATCACCGGCCATCGCGGGTAAGGTTGCGAAGTACATCTCCACCGTTTGGAAAGTCGCAGCATCCGAGATGCCGGCAGCCTTCGCTGCGGCTGCCCGATATGTATTCGGATTGACGTCAGACCGGGATTTTCCTCGTGCTGAAGCTGCTGATTGGCTGCGTAACACTGCAATTGCCATGGGTCTGGTCGATAGGCATGGCGAGGATGAGGTTCAGCGCTGGTTGGCAGAAGCTGCAGAGTCTCCGCTCTTTGAGGATGAACAGGAAATCAGACGAGAGTTCCTTCGCAAATGCCTATACACCGATAGAGGCGCTCTAGTCTGCAACTTAGCGAACGCCCTGATCGCGCTAAGGACTGCTATGCCCGACCTGTTAGCTTACGATGAAATGGGGCGGACAACTGTCTTGATGAAATCGTTAGATGAGGAGCACGGTTTCGTCCCACGACAGATTACGGACTTGGACGTCGGCCTTATTCAGGAGCGCCTGCAACACCTCGGCCTGAAGCAGCTTGGCGCGGACACAACTCATCAGGCAGTCGAAGTGCGTGCCGCCGAATGTCGTTTTCACCCCGTCCGTCAATATCTCGAGCAGCTAAAATGGGACGGCAATGAACGATTGTCGAAATGGCTTCACCGATATCTAGGTGTTGCCGATTCTGAGTATGCAAGTCGCGTTGGAACTCAGTTCATAATCGGCATGGTCGCCCGAATCTTCGATTCCGGATGCAAGGTTGACCACATGCTGATCTTCGAAGGTGATCAGGGCACGTTAAAGAGCACGGCATGCCGAGTACTGGCCGGAGGCGCATATTTCTCAGACAATCTTCCGGACATTTCTACTAAAGAAGCGTCGGTACATATCAAGGATAAATGGCTCGTTGAAGTTGCCGAAATGGATGCGATGAGCCGTGCCGATACAGCCGAGCTAAAGGCTTTCATCACTCGGAATACGGAACGGTATCGCCCTCCTTACGGTCGAAGAGAGGTGATCGAGCCACGTCACTGCGTGTTCGTGGGAACAACCAACAAAGATGTCTATCTTCGCGACGAAACAGGGGGCCGTCGATTCTGGCCGATAAAAACGGGCCAAATCGACTTAGAGCAGTTAAAGCGCGACCGCGATCAGATTTTTGCGGAAGCCGTCACATTGTATCGCAAAGGGGTCCCTTGGTGGCCAGATAGGGACTTTGAGAATCGCGTCATCGCGCCTGAGCAAGAGTCGCGCTATGAGGTTGATCTCTGGGAAGAGCCAATCGCCGATTTCCTAAGCGCGAAAGATAAGGTGACAGTCGGCGAAGTCGCCGCTGGCGCGCTCGGTATCGAAAAACAGCGGCAAGGAACAACTGAGCGAAACCGAATTATAGCTGTGCTGAAACGGTTGGGATGGAAGCGCCTAAAAAAAGACCCTAAGGGCAAGAGACCATACGGCCGCGGGTGATCCCTCAACAGGGCCGGCTGTGGCAGTACCGCAACTGTTTTGCGGGAATGGGCGGCCGGTTCGGGCGCCCTCTTGGACCACGGTCATTCCCCACGCCGTCGCTTCTAGCCGAGCCCCGTTTTGCCGGCCGATGTCGCCGCACAGGTGAATTAGCCCTTGGAAAACAAAGGCCGAGTAGGCTAGGGCGCTTTCTCAACTGGCGAATGGATCGGCGACTCCACACTCCGGTAAGCCGCCAGCGTTTTCCCCTTTGTGAAGCCGGCCCCGCAGGCTAAAGCCAAGAACGGCGCACGGCACACTACGGCGCACATTACCAAAGAGGCGGTCGGCTCTTCGGTAACATAACTCTATCTAGCATGCGCCGTAGTGAACCGGTGTGCCGTAGCGATTGACACAACGCTGGGATGAGGGTGCTTAGGTATTCCCGTGCTCATCGATCTGTCTCGGTCATTTTTGTGCCCTGCTTAAACTTGCGTATCGACTCACCTAATAGTTCGAGGCTGGAAAATATGCCGAGCAGGACTGCTCCGCGGGTCAGCTGGCTTAGTTTTCAGCATCGCCTAGGGACCCATATGATGCGTACCTCACTCGATAAAAAGATTGAAGGGCTTCGAAGGCGGATACGCGCTCAATACAAATCCCGGCACGAGACGGAACAGCGGCTCTTTCCCAACGTAGAGGATAAGGTCGGCGCAAAATTGTTGCTGTGGCCGGACTTTTACCACGGGCCGCAAGCCAAAACGCGCTTTGCCCGTGGACAAATTCATATCGCGATTGAGCATAGCCAAACGCCTTCGAATCGACTTCGATTTCCATGAAGCGCAACACGGTATCAAGTGCCCGTACCTCATTTTGCGTTTGTATGTTTATCGCGCGTTTAGAGATGCTGAGATTCAGGAGAAGTACGCGCCTCTGTATAAAGACGATCTCCAGGCAGCCGCAAGGTTATGTGAAGGAGCAGAAGGTGCCCTGAGAGAAATCGTATTGCAGAGATCTGAGGCTTTGGGATGCCTCTATCTCGAGACTTCAATAACTGCCCAATTAAGGGAAATTGTTCAAAAGCTGCAACAGGAGAAGGCGGACCTGCAGCGGCGAATTCGCGACCAACCGAACGCTAAGGGCGACGTATGGCGAATAAGATTTGCCCGAACGCTGGGCTACGCCTGGCTCGACCTCACAGGTCGCAAGCCTGCTTGGGCTGAGGGTCAAGGCTTGCTTTTCGTAAATTTTGTTGAGGCAGCATTTGAAAGCGTTGGAGGCCCGTTTAAGGGCAGTTGGTCCCGCCAATGCAGAACAGCAATCAAACGGGAGAATCGTTTGCCTGTTGGTGAGCGTTGGGATTTCAGACGCCTGATTCGGGAGTGGCCGATTGTCAAAGCCCGCCCGCCTGTCAGTCCGGATGCGGAAGTCTCGCCACCTTTAGGAGCATCGGCGACCTAGACACGAACGTTTGCAATTTGGGCATCGTTCGCGACCTTTAAAGCCAGGCCAAAGTTTTCTGAACTCCGT
>Ga0335076_10003252_pt1 | contig 16297 bp, 22 predicted proteins | sample Lox_Sample_25_FD_206717 | JGI IMG/M metagenome (GOLD analysis project Ga0335076, IMG submission 206717) | Soil microbial communities from Loxahatchee National Wildlife Refuge, Florida, United States - Lox_Sample_2.5 | ecosystem: Environmental > Terrestrial > Soil > Wetlands | place: USA...
TCCCGGCCGCACGCGCCGAAGCCGGCCCCCCTGCCGGCCGAAGCAGCGGCCGGCGCGACGGCGAAGCCGGCCAAGCCCAAAACCCCGCCGCTCGCGCCGATCGAGCGGCGGCTCAAGCGCGCGCTCGAGCGCGGGCGCGGCGCGGTCGACGGGGCGCTCGATCTGCATGGGCTGAACCAGGCCGAGGCGCACCAGGCGCTGCGCGGCTTCCTTCGTCATGCGCAGGCGCGCGGCCTGAGGCTGGTGATCGTCATCACCGGCAAGGGCGGCCCGCTTGAGGCGCCCGGCTGGCGGACCGACGAACGCGGCGTGCTCCGGCGGCTCGCGCCCCACTGGCTGCGCGACCCCGATCTGCGCCCGGTGGTGCTCGGCTTCGAGCAGGCCGGCCGCGCCCACGGCGGGTCGGGCGCGCTCTACGTGCGGCTGCGGCGCCTCAAGGGCGCGCGGGACGAGCCGCCAAATTGACCCCAAGCTACGCCAAGCCGGGCCCAAGCTACGCCAAGCCGGAGCCAAGCTACGCCAAGCCGGGACCAAGCAGAACCAAATTTTTTCCTTGGCTTATCTTCGCCGAATCGAGCCTTTTCAATGGCTTGCGCCGACCCCCAGGGGGAAAGTCTTTCCCCGCCGGCGCTCTCGCCCATGTTGCGAAACCGCATGGCGGGTCTGATGATCTCCCGCGCCTTCGCGCAGGCTGCGCCTTTCTCTCTGCCGGAATATCTATAGCATGATTTCTGGTCGCCGGAAAGACAATGTCGGATTTTCTTCGAGGAGCTCGCCGCAGCGCGCCTCGCCCTCCACGCTTCGTGTCATGCCCGCGAAAGCGGGCATCCATGGAACGCCTCGACGGAGCGCTGGATTCCCGCTTACGCGGGAATGACAAGATGGATCGCCTGGCCCTCCCGCCGCGTTGACGACGAACGAGCGGCGACCCAGCGCCGCCGGCGCCCAAGGGACACGAGACGAACTGGGTGCAGACCAACCCTGGCAAGGGCTGGTTCACCTACTTCCGCTTCTACGGGCCGACCGAACCGTTCTTCGACAAGTCGTGGGCGCTGCCCGACTTTGAGAAGGTGGGGTGAGGTTTCTGGCTCAAGAGGCGAACAACTGGACCCTGTCGGGAGGACACGCCATGACTGACCACGCTCGTTTCGACGCTCTCGCCGATCTGCCATTTAAGAACGAGCTAGAGCGCATCCTTGTGCAGCAGGAGCTCTCGGCGCCTCAGCGGGTGAGGCGTAGCGCCGCGACGTCCTGCGCGGCGAGGCGCGAACCCTGGGCGCCGAAATGCGCCGTCACGTAATTGGCGACCGCGGCGATTTCAGCGTCGGAGTAAGCGTCGCCAAAGGCGGGCATCGCCATGCCGGCCTCGCCCGGACGCCGGCCGCCGCCGAACAGCACGACCTGGGCGAGATTGACCCCGGACGGATCGTTCACTGACCGCGCGCCGGCGATCGAGGCGATGCCCGAGATCGGACTCTTGCCGGTCCAGCCGTGGCAGCTCGCGCACGCGCCCGCATAGACCTGCTCTCCGAGCGGATGGCCGCTCGCGCCGGGAGTGATCGCAGCGATTGCGTCGGGCTGCTTCGGCGCAGGCAGGCCCGGATTCGAAATCGGCGGCACGGTGCGCAGATAGGCGACGATCGCGGCAATGTCCTCGCTGGTCAGATGCACTAGGCTCAAGTCGACCGCTTCGCCCATCGGCCCGGCCGCAGTCCCGCGCCCCTCGGCGTGGCCGGTCGCGAGGTAGTTGGCGAGCGCCTGTTCGGTCCAGTCGCCGACTCCGCTCGCCGGATCGCTGGTGATGTTGTAGGCGCGCCAGCCGCCGGTGACCGCGCCGGCGAACTTGCGGCGGTTGTCGAGCGCCTGGAACAGATTGCGCGGCGTGTGGCACTCGCCGCAGTGAGCGAGCGCCTCGACCAGATAGGCGCCGCGATTCCATTGCGGGCTCTGATCCTGATGCGGCTCGAACCGGCGGTCGGCGTTGAACATCAGCGCCCAGACCGCCATCCCCCAGCGCTGGTTGAACGGAAAGGCGAAGGTGTTGGGGATCGCCGGCGCGTTGACCGGCTTCAAGCTGAACAGATAGGCCTTGATGGCGAGCGCGTCCGCATCGGTGAGATAGGTGTAGCTGGCGAACGGCATCGCCGGATAAAGGGGCGCGCCGTCGCGGCGAACGCCGCGATGGACGGCGGCGAGGAATTCGGCGTCGCTGTAGTCGCCGATTCCGGTCGCCTTGTCCGGCGTGATGTTGGTCGAATAGATCGCGCCGAACGGCAGCACGAACGCCCGCCCGCCGGCGAACGGCTCGCCGCCGATCGCGGTGTGACAGGCCTCGCAATCCGCGGCGCGAATGAGATAGCGCCCGCGATCGATCAGGCTTGCGTCCTTGAGGCTCGCCGGCGCGCCGGTCGGGTCGCCGCCCTTGTAGTCGGCGAGCGCGACCCGGTCCCGGCCGGCGAAATCGGTCGGCCCGGGGCCGAACACGATCCAGCCGACGACGGCGAGCGCCGCCACGACAACAATCGCGACGGCGGCAGCGAGGAGGCGCCAGAACCTCCTCACGCGGCCTTCCCCGCGGCGAGCTGCTTGCGGTCGACCGGCAGGCTGCGCAGCCTGACGCCAGTGGCCGCGAACAGCGCGTTGGCGAGCGCGGGCGCGGCGATGGAGGTGCCCGGCTCGCCGATGCCGCCGGAGTCCTCGCCGTTGCGGATCAGATGGACCTCGATCGCCGGCGCCTCATTGATCCGCATGATGCGGTAGTTGTTGAAGTTGCTCTGCTGGACGCGGCCGTTGGCGATGGTGATCTCGCTATAGAGCGCGGCCGAAAGCCCGAAGATGAGGCCGCCCTGGATCTGCGCCTCGACGGTGTCGGGATTGACCATGGCGCCGCAATCGACCGCGGCGGTCACGCGGCGGATGGCGACCTCGCCGTCGTTGTCGACCTCAGCTTCCACGACCGCAGCCACGAACGAGCCGAACACGCTCTGGCAGGCGACGCCCCTGCCCGCCCGCGCCGCGAGCGGGCTTCCCCAACCGGCCTTCTCCGCCGCAAGGTTGAGGCAGGCGAGCAGGCGCGGCTCCTTCGCCAGATGCGCGCGGCGAAAGGCGACCGAGTCCTGCTTCGCGGCATGCGCCAGCTCGTCGACAAAGCTCTCGACGACGAAGATGTTGTGGCCCGGCCCGACGCTGCGCCAGAAGCAAGTCGACACGGCAGGCGGCTCGGCGCGCACATATTCGACATGCACGTTCGGCGAGTCGTAGGGAAAAGACACCGCGCCGTCGACCGCGTCGATGTCGACTCCGTCCTTGAACGCGGGCGGCAGCCAGCGCGCCATCACCGAGGAGCCCGCGATCCGGTGGCTCCAGGCGGCGATCCGGCCGTTCGCCAGGCTCGCGGCGAAACGGTCGAAATAGGCGGGGCGGTAGAGCGCCTGCTGGATGTCTTCCTCGCGCGTCCACACCACCTTGACCGGACCGTCGACCTTCTGCGCAATGCGCACGGCCTTGGCGATATAGTCGACCTCGAGCCGCCGGCCGAACCCGCCGCCGATCACATGGTTGTGGACGATGACCTTCTCCAGCGGCAGGCCGGTCACCTGCGCCGCGATCGCCTGCGCACGCGCGAGGATCTGATTGCCGACCCAGATCTCGCAGCCGTCCGGCCGGACATGGACGGCGCAGTTCATCGGCTCCATCGGCGCGTGAGCAAGGAACGGCGCGCGATAGGTCGCCTCGATCTTGGTCCCGTCGCCGAGCCCTTTGGCGATATCGCCGGTCGATTTCGCCACCGCGCCCGCCTTTTCGCTCGCCGCGACGAGGCCGTTCAGGACGTCGGCCGACGAGACGGCGGCGTTGGCGCCTTCGTCCCAAGCGATGTCGAGCGCATTGAGGCCCTGCTTGGCGGCCCACATGTGATCGCCGACTACCGCCACCAGATCATCGAGCACCACGATCTGGCGAACGCCGGGGATGCTCTTGGCCCTCGCGTCATCGACCCGCTTGACCTTGCCGCCGAGCACCGGGCAGCTCGCGAGCGTTGCGATTTTCACGCCGTCAGGCCGCGCGTCGATGCCGTAGATCGCCTTGCCGTTCACCTTGTCCGGCGTGTCGAGCCGCTTCAGCGACTTGCCGATCAGCCGGAAATTCGCGGCCGGCTTGAGCGGCGGGTCTGACGGCGGCGCCAGCGCCGACGCGGCCTGAACAAGCTCGCCATAAGCCGCCTTCCTGCCGCTCGCCTCGTGCAGCACCTCGCCGTTCTCGGTCCGGCAGGAGGCGGGATCGACGCCCCATTGCTCGGCCGCAGCCTGCAGGAGCATGGCGCGGGCGGACGCGCCCGCGATCCGCATCGGCTTCCAGAACGCGCGGATCGATGTCGAGCCGCCGGTCGCCTGAAATCCGAGCAGCGGATTGGCGTAGAGCTTGTCGTCAGGCGGCGCCGCCACGACGGTCACCCGGTCGAATGGCGCGTCAAGCTCTTCGGCAAGGAGCATCGACAGCGCGGTGTACACGCCCTGCCCCATCTCGACCTGCGGGATCGTGAAGGCGACGGCGCCGTCGGGACCAATGCGCACGAAGGCGTTGGGCGCGAAATCCCCAGCCGTTTCGGCCGCGAATGCGGCGCTGCGCCGGGGGATGGCGACGCCGAGGATCAGCGCGCCGCCGGCGGCCGCGGTCATTTTCAGCGCGGCGCGGCGGGTCAGCGGCCGAGTTGCGGGGGAAGAGCTCATGGGCCGCCTCTATCCTGCCGCACCGGCGGCTTGCTTGATCGCGGCGCGGATGCGGACATACGTGCCGCACCGGCAGATGTTCCCGGCCATCGCCGCGTCGATGTCGGCGTCGGTGGGATTGGGCGTCTTCGCCAGCAGCGCCGCGGCGGACATGATCTGCCCGGACTGGCAATAGCCGCATTGCACCACTTCGAGATCGAGCCACGCCTTCTGGATCCTGCGCCCGGCCTCAGCCGCCCCGACGCCCTCGATGGTGGTGATCTTGCGGTCGCCGATCGCGCCGACCGGCAACAGACAGGAGCGGACGGCGACGCCGTCGAGCTGCACCGTGCACGCGCCGCATTGGGCGATGCCGCAGCCAAATTTCGTGCCGGTCAGGCCGATCACGTCGCGCAGCGCCCACAGCAACGGAGTGTCCGGCGCGACCTCGATTTCGCGGGTCTCGCCGTTGATCGCCAGATTGACCGACATGCCTGCTCCCGCCAAATTCGACTAGCGCCGCGGCCGCGCGAGACCGCCGGGCCATGAGGCCAGGTAGCCTACCCCGAAAGGCTAAGGTCCGCGAAAAGCGCCCATCCCGATAAAGCCCTTGTGGCGCCAGAATCAGGCGGTTTCACGCCCGGATGCGCGGCCGGAGGCTCAGCGAATTTACGCCCTGGCGTCGCCTTATTTCTTCCCGCAGCTCCGGTCGAGCTTGTGCGCCGCGGCGTCGCCCTTGACGCCGATGTTTTCGAGAACCTCCGAGCCAAGCTTGACCGCGCCGTGCAGGACCCAGGTGCCGTCGGCGGCCTTGCTCCAGGCGCTGCACGGAATGAGATCGATATCGCGCGGCCAGTCCGTGACCGTCCAGACCTGCACGTCGGCGCGAACGGAGCTGGCGGTGAACAGGAATGCGGCGGCGGCGGCGCAAATGAGCTTCGACATGCGGATTTGTCTCCTTGCGTGGTCGGTCCCTCGGCCCGAACCATACGCAGGCGCGCGCGCTTGAGCCAGCCAACGCCCGCTCCGGCCGCGGGGAACGCGCGGATCGAAAGACCTCACCCGACTTTTCTAACCGGCGGCAGATACTTGACCAGCGTTCCCGGCGTGCGCGCCGGCTCCTCGGGCAGATAGATGCGATAGTTGAGCCGGAACAGTCCGTCGGGCGGCGACGGCAGCCAGTTGCTCTCCCGGCCCGCGGGCGCGGTCGCCTGAATTAGGATGTCGAGCGATCCGTCGCCGTTGAAGGCGAGACCCGGCGTGCGGTCGCCGATCGAGAACCGGTTGATCGGGTTCTTCACCAGCTGGAAATCGGGTCCATACATGGTGATCGACCAGAAGCCGTTCTTGAGGGTCGGCGGAATCTCGTCTTTGTCGAAGTGGAGGAGATAGGCGTTCTTGCCGTCGAGAAGATGCGCGTCGCCGTCCTCATAGGTCGAAAAATAGACCGCCTCCTCGCGGTCGTGGACGAACAGGCCCTCGAGCGCGCCGGCCGCGCGGTCGAAATAGTCGAACCCGTAGTCGCCGGGCCGCAAGTTGTTCCACCGGGTGGGATAGGGCGCGCCGCGGAACTTGACCTTCCACTTCATCACCGCCGGCCCTTCGGCCGCCGCTTCGGCGAGACCCTCCCGCGCGGCCTCGCTCAGCTTGGCCGGATCGAACGACTGGCCGACCTCGATGCCGCCGCGACGCAGAAGAATGACCGCCGCCTCTTGCTCCTTCGGCGGCGGGTTCTCTTTGATCAGCTCGGCAAGGGTCTGAAAGAAGGCGAGGTCGCCGGAAAAATGCGGCCGCTCGGCGAGCTTCGGGATGCTCGCCTGCCCGAACTTTGCCGGATCGCCCCAGTTGCCGAGCGAGGTGATCGCAAACTGGTCCTGCAGCGCGTTGACCGCCTTCAAGTCCTCGGCGTCGCCCGGTTTGACGCCGATCCGGATGGCGACGATCACGCTGTCGGTCGGCAGGCGATGCTCGACGACGCCCTCGGGGAGCTTGCCCTGCCATTCCGGGCCGACGAAAGCATGCGCGCCGCCTTTGCCGTCGGTCGCGCGCGTCCCGATATAGAAGACATTATTGGTGTAGGCGTCGGCGACTTCGACCGACCAGTAGCGGTCGAGAATGTCAGGCGCCGAGAGGATCATCGGCTCGTCGGCGAGTTCGAGGAACGCGCCGCCATAAACGGTGTCGTTGTTCGGCGTGTAGGGCAGCACGTCGTCCGCGGTCGCAAGCTTGCGCAGATGTCCGATCTGGTTGATCGGCGCGGCTGGCGCCACCTTCCTTGCCTTCTCGAGCGCCGCCGGATCGAGCCGGATGGCGCGCTCGCGCTCGAGGATCAGGAGCGGCAGGCCAAAGACGTAGTTCTGCAGACCGACCGATGTCATCCATTCGCGCTCGGCCTTCGCGTCAGTGGCGCGGGTCGCCTCCTCGGACTGGGCGCGCGCCGGGCCGGTCGCGGCGCCAGCCACGAAGCAAAGCGCCGCCGCGACAGTTATGAGCGTCTTCATCCGGGCCCCAGAGAGCCGACAAATCGATCCTTCGGTAGCACGAATTCCGAGGGTTGCAACCGGGCGCCGGGCTGCCTTGCGGGCCTCGGGGCCTGCGGCTATAAGCGCGGCGCTTTTCCCCGACAGACCCTCGCCCAAGAGACCCGACCGCCCATGGCCGTTCAGCGCACCTTTTCGATCCTCAAGCCCGACGTCACCCGGCGCAACCTGACCGGCGCGGTCAATCAGCGCATCGAGGCGGCCGGGCTTCGCATCGTGGCGCAGAAACGGGTGCATATGACGAAGGCTCAGGCCGAGACGTTCTACGGCGTCCATCGCGAGCGCCCGTTCTTCGGCGAACTGGTCGAGATGATGACCGCGGCGCCGGTGGTGGTGCAGGTGCTCGAGGGCGAGGAGGCTATCGCGCGCTATCGCGAGGTGATGGGCGCGACAAACCCGGAGAAGGCCAATCCCGGCACGATCCGCAAGGACTTTGCGCTGTCGATGGGCGAGAACTCCGTCCACGGCTCCGACGCGCTAGAGACCGCCGCGGCCGAGATCGCGCAATGGTTCTCCGGCAACGAGATCGTGGGCTGACCGGAACATCCGGAACCGCCCGGCCGGCGCGCCGCCCCGGTCGACCCTCGCCCTCAAAGCCGCTGTTTGCGCCCCACGTGGCGGCTTGTATTGACGGCGCGCGGGCCTATGATCCGCCCTGCAGACAGAATCGCCCTCGCCCGACGGCGCAAGACCGTGGCGGGCGAGGGCGATTCGCAATCATAGGGAGGCGCGCCATGGCGGATGCCGAAGTTGGTTGGATCGCGGCCATTATCATCGGCGGAATTGCGGGCTGGCTGGCCGAGCAATTCATGAAGAGCGACATGGGCATGCTGATGAACATCGTGCTCGGGATCGTCGGTGCCGCCATCGCCAGCGCGATTCTCAGTTTGTTTGGGATCGTGCTCGGCGGATGGATCGGCTACCTGATCCTGGGGTTCATCGGCGCCTGCATCCTGATCTGGCTCGTCCGCATGGTTCGAAGCCGCGCCTGAGGCGAGACCCGCCCGCTAGAGCACGCTCGAGAACGCCGTGGGCTCGAGGATCGAGCTCACGACATTGACGACGATCGGACCGTCCTTCTCGCTCTCCGTCCGCGCCGCGATCCATTCGGGATCGCGGGTGAACGTGGTCCATTTTCGCTCGCGCTCGGCGAGCGACTCCCACGCAAGCAGATAGGTGAGCTCCTCGCTCGACTGTCCGATTAGCGTCGTGAATAGGCCGACCTGACGAACGCCGTGCTTGTCCCAGAGCCTGAGCGCGGCCGTTTCAAATCGCCGCAGCAAGGCCGGCAACCGATCGGGCGCGCAGCGATAGACGCGGAGCTCGTAGATCATCGGCGCGCGCGAGGCCGGGACGAGCCTGCTAGCGCACGCTTGAGAACGCCGTCGGCTGAAGGATCGAGTTCACGATATTCGCGATGATCGGCCCGTCTTTCTCGCTCTCGTCGCGCACCGCGATCCATTCCGGATCGGCGACGAAGGCGCTCCATTTCTGCTCGCGCTCGGCGAGCGATTCCCAGGCGAGCAGGTAAGCGAGCTCGTGATTCGACTCGCCGATCATTGTGGTGAAGAAACCGGCCTGGCGGATGCCGTGCTTCCCCCAGATCGCCAGCGTCTTGGTCTCGAACCGCTTCAGCAGCGCGGGCATCCGGTTCGGCAGACAGCGATAGATGCGAAGTTCATAAATCATCCCGCCGCTCCCTGAGGTTTCCGGCGGGCCTTATATCAGCTTTCGCCCACGAGGAAGCGCGCCGCGAGCCTGCGTTGCGCGCGGGCGCTATTTCGGGGCCTTGGCCGGCTCGGCCCGGACCGCGCGGCGGGTCGTCTTGATGAACCGCGGCGGCGCGCGCAGGAGCGGCCCGAGCGTGCGCCCGAGCCCGTTATATTCGACGCTCCAGCGGTCGTATTCGGCCCGCTGCACGCCGGCCGAGCGGATCGCCTCGGCGACAGGCATGCCGTCGGCAGTCAGCGCCTCGATCATCTGCAGCCTCTGGACGATTTCCCGCGGGCTGAATTTCGCCTTGGCCATTGCGTCCTCCGCGAACGGCGAATCCTCGCCGCAGCGAGCGACCGCGCTCGGCGGTCAGAGAAAGGACCATGCTCTCCGACGCCTATCCGCATTTTGGCCGGCGCATTAACCTTCTTCCATGATGGCGTCCGCACGCGCGCGGCGCGGCTGGCGCGTCAACATTCGCCAACCCCCGCGCCGGTTTTGCTTACGAGCCAATGAACAAAAGTTAATTCGTCGGCCAGCGCATCGTGAGGCGCCCGCGCGTACGTTGCTCATAGGCGCGGAGACGCCAGGGAGGTTTTGCGTTCTGGCGTAGTCGCGCTTCCTGTCACAAAAAGGAGAAGCCCTATGCGAATATTGACTTGCGCCGTCGCGGCCGCCGCTCTCGTGGGCGCAGCCTCCGTCGCCTTCGCGGCCGACGCTACCGGCACGATCAAGAGCCTCGATATGTCCAAGGATATGATCACCCTGGACAATGGGTCGTCCTACATGGCCCCCAAGGGCCTCAAGCTTTCCAGCTTCAAAGTCGGCGAGAAGGTGACGGTGAGCTACACCAAGGCCGGCGACAGGATGGACGCAACCTCAATCAAGCCCGCCACCTGACGCTGACGTCAGCTTGACACGATGAAACGCGAGCCGCCGGTCGATCCCGGCGGCTCTGCAACGCGCCCGAAGGTCAAACCCGCCCGCAGATGCGCACTTGCCAATCGCAATGAATGAAAGCGTCGCGGTCCGTAAAGCCCGCGGCGGCCTGGCGCAGGACCATCGATTACGGGCCGCGCACGACCTGATGGCCCGCGTGCCCGCGATGGCGGCGCGCCGCATCGCCGACGTGTTCAGCGGGGAGTGGTCGATGCGGCCGCTGCTGGCGCGGCGCTTTCCCGGGGCCAGGATCGAGGCATTCGACCTCTCGCATCCATGCGCGCGAAACGGCGAGCGGCTAGCCGGTCATCTTCGCGCCGGCGGCGATCCGGCGGGAGGGAGGTTTGATCTTGTCCTGTGCAACGGCTCGCTCGAACTCCTGCCGTCGCTGCCGCGCCTGGCGCCGGCCTTGATCGCGACGCTCGCTGAGGGCGGATGTCTCGCGATCCAAATTCCCAACGATTTGTACGAGCCCGCCCGGGCGCTGGTGCGCATGATCGCCGCCGAGGAGCCGTGGGCGGAAAAGCTCCTGCCGATCGCCAAGACGCGGCCGTTCAACGAATCGATGGAAGGCCTTTATGCGCTGCTGAGCCCCATCTTCGCCAGCCTCGACATCTGGGAGGCGACCTACCTGCATGTGAGGCGCGACGTCGCGGCGATCGCCGAGCTCATGCAGGCGACGCGGCTCGCGCCGTTCCTCGCCGCGCTCGAACTGGCCGACCGGCGCAAATTTCTCGCCCGCTACGCCGACGAACTCAGGGAGGCCTACCCGGCCGAGCCCGACGGCAGGGTGCTCATCAGGCTTCGGCGGCTGTTCGTTGTGGCGCAACGCTAAAAAAGCGCGGCGGCGGCGCTTCCCCGTTCACCCCCTCGGCTTCGCCTTGATCGTGCGGGCGTAGAGGGCTTCCTCCATCCGCTCGGCGATCTCGCGCAAATAGGGGTTGCGGGCTTCGCGACCGGCGCGGCCCGAATCGAGGTCGCTCTGGAAGCCGTCGCGCTGCGGCCAATGTTCGCCGAGCAGCTCGAAGCCTGCGTCCTCGATCGTCTCCACCGCCTTGGAAAATTGGCTCTCCGACCGGCCGACCTTTGACAGCACGAGCACAAGACGCCCTTCCGCGCCCCGCCGGGCGAGCTTGCGGGCGAGCGCAAGCGTCGGCCTCAAGTCGTCGCCAGTGACGCCGGTCGGCAGGAAGACGACGTCGCTGTCCTCGGCGATTTCGGTCGAGAGGTCGTCGGCGAGGCCGCGGGTGTCGACGACGATGAAATCGGCGACGCCATCCTCGCGCCTGAGCTTCTTCAAGCTCTTGAACGCGCGCGCGTCGACTTCCGGCTCGAGGCCGGCGCGCAGTCGCAGCGCGCCCCATTCGACGCAGGTCAATTGATCGAGATCGAAATCGGCGAGCAGGGTCTTGCGCCCGCGATGGATCGCGCCGACCGCGAGCAGGCGCGCAAGCGCGCTCTTGCCGACGCCCCCCTTCTGGCTGACGAATGCGGCGGTCGCCGGACCCTTCGTTTTTGTCATTTTCGCGCCCCTCGGCCGCGCGTCCTCGAGGCGGTGGCCAGTCGTGCGCCTATTGCGGACCGGGCGCGCCTTTCTTGATTCGCATGCTAGCCGCCCGGGCGGCGATGGCAAGCGAGGCGGCGCGGCGGGCCGCCCTCAGGCGAAGTCCTCCATCTCGAACATCTCGCGGATTTCGATCACCGAGGGCCCCGGCATCGGGTTCGGACATCGCTTGACCCACTCGATCGCCTCGTCGAGGTCCTTGACCCGCCAGATCCAGTAGCCGGCGGCGAGCTCATTGACGTTGGGGAATGGACCTTTGGTCGCGGTGCGGTCCGCGCCGGAAAAGGCGACCCGCGCGCCCTTGCGGGTCTCCTTGAGCCCGCCCGCGTCGACGAACAGCCCGGCGTCGATCAGCGTCTGGTTGAACGCGCCCATGTCGGCGAGGAGATCGGCCGGCGGCTTGCCGCCCTCCTCCGAGGCCTCGGTCGCTTTGACGATCACCATGACGCGCATTGCCTGCTCCGCTATTCCGACTCGCGTCCTTAGCGTGCAACGCGTTTCGTCGGCAACCTCTCTCTCGCCCGCGGAAAAGCGAAGCGACAAGAGGGGCCGAAGGAGTTGCGCGACGATTTCATCCGTCGCGCCGTTCCCGATAACGTTTCCGGCTGAAGGCGACTTTTTCTAGGCGTATTCCAGCTTCGGATACCAGTCGGCGCCGCGCCCCTCCGGCGTCGAATCGAGCACCATCCACAAGGGCGCGGGATCGGGCGCGCCGCGCGGGTCCTGGCCCGGGTCGGCGGTGATGTCCGCCATCTCGCCCGACCAGAAATGGCGAATCGTCCCGTCGCGGCGGGTGAACACATTGAAGGCCGGGATCTCGGAGCCGTTCGGCAGGATGCCGAAATAGTCGCGCGAATAGGCGCCGTTGAGGTCGCTGAAAAGACGGAGGTCGCGCCAGCCGCGCTCCTTTTTCCACGCGATCAGGCGCTCGATCGGCGAGCGTGCGACGACGGCGAGCGAGATCCTTTGGCCGATGTCGGCCGCGTTGCCCTCCCATGCGCCCAAAGTATTGGTACACATCGGGCAGGGATGGGCGCGCCCGGGCCCGAACATATAGGAGTAGACGGCGAGCGTCTGCTTGTCGCCGAACAGCCCGGCGAAATCGACCGGGCCGTCTTCGCCCTGGAAGCGGTAGTCGCCAGTCACCGGCCCGCCGGGCGGGAGGGCGCGGCGCTGCGCCGCGACGCGCTCGATATGACGGCGCAATTCAATCTCTTCGGCGAGCAGCGCCCGGCGCGCGGCGCGATACTCGGCGCTTTCGTTGGGGATTCGCACCGGATTGTCGCGGGCGAGCTCGGCAGCGGGTTTCAAGGCCTGGGTCTGGTCCATGCACTCCTCCTGCGATTGAAGGCGACGGGACGCAACGCTCGATGCGTCCCGATCTTGTCAGTTCTTCGGCCCGACCAGCGCGAACATCGCTCCCTGCGGATCGAGGCCGTTGATGATCCAGGCGCCGCCTGGAACCTCGACAGGCCCGTGCAACACCTTGCCGCCGGCGGATTTGACCCGCCCGGCGGCCGCGTCGATGGATGGGACGGAGATGTAGTAGAGCCAGTGCGGCGCGGGCTCCTCCGCCATCATCTTCATCATGCCGCCGCCCTGCCGACCCTTGGTGGTGAAGATCTGGTAGGTCCCGACCGGCCCCATGTTGATGGCCTCGCCCTTGGTCCAGCCGAACAGTCCGGAATAGAAGGCGAATGATTTTTCTGGGTCGCCGCCGTGCAGCTCGTGCCAACCCATGTGGCCGGGCAGCATCGGGTCCTGCGCCGGCGCCGCCTCGCCGTTGCCCTTGAACAGAAGGAAGCCCGCGCCGCTCGGATCTCCGGCGATGGCGAACGTGCCGACGTTCGGGATCTCGGTCGGCGAGCGATGGATCGCGCCGCCGGCGGCCTTGACCTTGTCGGCGTAAGCCTTGACGTCGTCGACGGCGATATAGCCCATCCACGCCGGCCGCACGCCCATCTTCGCCGCCTCTTCGGGAATCGGCATCAGCCCGCCGACCATCGTCTCGCCGGCCTTGAGCAGCGAATAGCGCTGCGCGTTCATGGTGTTGGGCGCGATCGTCCAGCCGACCACGCTCGCGTAGAATTTCTCGGCGCCGGGAAGATCGTTCGACATCTGATCGTACCAGATGAACCTGCCGAGCGTGCTCGACGCGGACGGGTTGGTCATGGGCTTTCCTCCTTCAGTTTGGCGCGACGGCCGCTTCCAGTTTGGCGATATCGAGCTTCTTCATAGGCAGGACGGCGCGCATGAGACGGTCGGCGCGCTCGGCGTCGCCGCCCGAAAGAAGCGCCGGCAGCGCGCGCGGGACGATCTGCCAGGAGACGCCGAACTTGTCGGTGAGCCAGCCGCACTGTCCCGGCTGGCCGCCCTCGGCCAGCTTCTCCCACATCGCGTCGATTTCCGCCTGGTCGTCGCAATTGACAATCAGCGACAGCGCGGGTGTGAACTTGAAATGCGGGCCGCCGTTCAGCGTCAGGAACGGCTGGCTCTCGATCTCGAACAGGATGGTCATCACCGCTCCCTCTGGGCCGGGACCGGCCGCGCCATAGCGCGTCGTCGTCACGACGCGGCTATTTGGGAAGATCGCGAGGTAATGGGCGACGGCCTCCTCGGCCTTGAAGTCGAACCACAAGCAGGGGGTGATTTTCTGCGCGCTGGTCATCGGGCCGTCTCCTCGTTCAGTGAACGCGTCAGCCCGCGCGCTGTTCCGGCCCGTCAACGGGCAGAAGGGTTTCGAAATAGCGCCTGAGATGATCGAGACAATCGGCGGCGACTTTGGGCCCATGCCTGGCCTTGGCGAGAATGAACGCGCCCTGAAGCACGGCCTGCGAATAGAGCGCGGCGCTTTCCGGCGTCCATGCCGCGTCCGGCGCGTGGCGCCGCTTGGCCTCGGCCAGATCCGCGCCGAGGCGATCGGCGTGTTCGCTGATGTAGCGGTCGCAGGCGGCGCGAATGGCGGGGTGGGAATCGTAGGCCTCCTGCACCATCGTGCCGAGCAGGCAGGTGAACTGCGGCAGTTCGCCCTGAAGGATGGCCTTACGGAAATCGACATAGCCGAGCACGCGCGCCCTCGGGTCGGGCAAGGCGCTGTAAGGCGCGGCGTCGAAGATCGCGTCGGCGTTGGCGGCGAAATGCGCCGCGGCGGCGATCGCGCAGGCCTCCTTGCTGGCGAAATGGTGAAAGAAGGCGCCCTTGGTGAGGCCGGCCTCGGCGCAGATGTCCTCGACCCGCGCGGCCGAATAGCCCTTCGAGCGGATGACATGCACCGCCCCGTCGAGCAAATGCGCGCGCGAGGACTGAGCAGCGGCGGCCGTCTTGGCGGCGGCTGTCCTGGCGGCCACAGTCCTGGCGATTGCTGTCTTGGCGGTTGCAGCCATAAGGATAGCGTACCAACCAGTCGGTATGGCTGTCAAGGCGATGTTCGGGGCCTTGCGATACGCAGCGGCCGGCCTGCGGGGCTGGTCATTGTCGCGGCGCGCTGTGGCGCGGCGCGTGGCGCTGTTCTGAGCGCGAAGGGCGCGAAGCCGCCCGGCTCGATGGGCGGCTCATCCCGCCAGCGCGCGCCGCTCCGCGTTGCTGCGGTGAAAGAGGTCGTAGAGCGCGATCACGCGCCGGCCCTCCAGCGCGGTCAGCGCCTCTTGCGGCTCGCGTCCGGCGAGCACGTCGAGGAAATGGCGGGTGGAGAGCGGGAAGCTCGCCCCCCAGTCGGCGTTGAGGTTGTGGAAGGCGCGCACCTCGCCGTCGCGGTAGAGCGTGAGCGCAGGCTCGTCGAGCATCCGGTCGGAGCAGCGCGTGACCTGGATGATCCCCTCCTCGCCCTGAATCTCGAACCGCTCGGCGTCGGCGTAATAGTCGGTGCGCAGAGTCATCTTCAGCGCCAGCGAAACGTCCCAGGTTGCGTGCACCGGCGGATCGGCGTGGCGCCACATCAGTGTCGCCGGCGCGTCGTAGACGCCGGCCGGCGTCTCGGTGCGCTCGATGCAGGCGAAGCCGTCGCGGACGTCGCCGAACAGCCATAGCGCGACCGCCATCATGTGGTGGCCGTGGTCGAACACGATCGGGCCGCCGCGGTCCTCGGCGGCAAGCGCATGGCGCCAGCGGCTGGCCGCATCCGGCACATGCCAGGCCTGCGCGCGGTCGGCCATCACCACCTTCATCCGGAAATGCAGCGGCCGGCCGATCGCGCCGTCGCGCAGGAGCTGGCGGGCCCTGACCAGCGGCGGATAGAACACAAAGTTCTCGAACACTTTGAGCCGCCGTCCGCTCGCGGCGGCGGCTGCGATCATGCGATCGCATTCGGCGAGCGTCATCGCCATCGGCTTCTGCACGCTCACGTGCGAACCGGCGTCAAGCGCCGCGACCGTCATCGCCTCGTGCTGCGGGTGCGGAGTCAAGATTTCGATCAGGTCGAGTTCGGAGCGCAGGAGCTCGTCGAAGTCGCGCGTCGCGCGGGCGCCCGAATGTTCGGCCGCGCGCCGGGCGAGTATGGCGGGGTCGGCGTCGCACAGCGCCGCGACTTCGGCCTCGGGATGGCCGAGATAGCCGCGCACGTTGAGGTCGAACACCCGCCCGAGGCCGGCAAAGCCGACCCGCAGCTTCCGCGCCATGCGACAGTTCCTCCCGCGGTTGACGGCGAGAGTCTGCCGCTGTCGGCGGCGCTTCTGTCAAGAGCCGCTTTTGCTGGCGCCTGGAGTCGGCGGAAGGGAACGGGGAGCAGCGCCGCGTCTAGCCGCCATTTCTCAAACTGGGTAGCGCATCGGGTCGCCGAATCAGGCAAAAGTTGTTTTGCGAGAACGACTTGCGCTGATTTGGAGAGGCGGCCCGATGCA
>Ga0335076_10003253_pt1 | contig 16295 bp, 11 predicted proteins | sample Lox_Sample_25_FD_206717 | JGI IMG/M metagenome (GOLD analysis project Ga0335076, IMG submission 206717) | Soil microbial communities from Loxahatchee National Wildlife Refuge, Florida, United States - Lox_Sample_2.5 | ecosystem: Environmental > Terrestrial > Soil > Wetlands | place: USA...
GGGAGGGGCACCGCGCGACCGGTTCCCGGCTCCACCGAGAACTACAAATGCTCCCGATTTCGACTGATCAGTCTTACCGGGATCGGGTGTGACGCGCGGACGCTCACACCAACAGCTCCCAGGGTGTCGCGACATGTCGCGATATCAGTTTTATTATGGTATTTCAATGAGTCTGGCCGAAGAAAAATCCGCAAATTCCGCGTTAAGATCCAGCCCGAGGGTTGCTGAGGCACTGATTACTTACTAGGTTCGAGACCGGCTTTAGGGGCCAATCTGTAGTTAGTTCTCCTCGAGACCGGGGTGGGTTCGAGAGCAACTCCAATGCGTGGGCTTCAGTTACTGCATCACTTTTTCGGCCTGACAGAGGTCGCGTGGGCGTCGGTCTTAACCGTCTGCGCGAAGGTGGCATCGGCGGCGACGGCGGCGTCCAGGGCAGAGTCGCACGCGGGTCTGACTTCCCCCAAACTTTGCAGCGTCACCCTCACTCCCACCGCGCCTGGCGGGTGGGTGACTCCCGCGAGTGGCACACCGGCGAGCAGTGTGGCAACCCCTCTCCAGCAGCTCGTACAGGTCACGACACCTGCGGCGACGGCGATGGCCGAGTCGGCAATGCCCGCCGGGGGCTCTACTCCCCTCGACATCGGCGTCACCGCGATCGGCGGCGGGAGTTCTGCGGGGGTGCCAGCCAACGCCATCGTTCCGTCGGCGACGACCACGACGAGCGTCCCGTGGGAGGACCTCGTCGCGACGGAATCTGTCGCGACATATCCTGTCGCGACTCGGCCGCACGACGTCCAGTCAGGCAGGCTCGCTGAGTTTGAGGGGCTCGCTCGGGCGCGCGCAACGATCCTCCTCGCGCGCTTCTCCATCGATCGGGCGATGTGGCGATCGGCATCGCTCGTGTGGCGACTCGAACACCCAGGCTGACCGAGGCGGATGGTCACCTTCGACGGGCCGCCTGCCCGAGGAGCTCGTCGCGTCACGCCGTGGCTGCCGTCTCGCGTGACTCCCACCGATAAGTCGTCCGCGACCCGGAAGTGCGCCGGCGCCTGCGAGATCAACGAACGAGGACTAAGCAACGATGCAGGTCATACCGGGTGGTTTCCGCCTCCCGATGAAGCCGATAACCGCAACATGGCGGACGCTCGCGATCAGCGTGGTCGCTCTCGGGTTCCCCGCGGCAGCGCTCGGGGCGGGTCCCGGTCCTGGACAGCCGGCGGCGCCGGCATCCGCTCGGACAAGCGCGACACCACCCCGCGCCTCCGACGGCCGCGAGGGACGTCCCGTGCTCGCCGTTGGCAGCGGCTACAGCGTTCACGGCGGTTCCGGGTTCGTTCGAGTCCTGCAGCGCGAGCTCGAGGCGGAGGGCTATCCGCCATGGCAAATCGACGGACTGTACGGACCACGTACGCGACACGCGGTGCTTGCGTTCCAAGAGGCGCACGGACTGCGGGTGGACGGCGTCGTCGGTCCTCGCACCTGGGCCGCGCTCAGCGCGCCGGTCCTCAGCCTCGGCCCGGGGTCAGGCGATCAACCCGGCGGCGAGAACGTGGTGCGTTCGTTGCAACGCCGCCTGGCGTCTGCCGGCGATTCGCCGGGTCCGATCGACGGCCGTTATGGCCTGCTCACCGAAGCAGCGGTCAGGCGATTCGAGCGTGCGCATGGATTGCCGGTCACCGGGATCGCCGGCCCGCGGGCGCTCGCGCTTCTGGCCACGGCCGAGCCAATCGCCCGACCCGCGAACCTGCTGTCGCGGCAGCCCGCGACGCCGAGGACACGATCGACTCATTCCCCGCGGCCAACGGGCGCCACCGTCGCCCGTACGCCGCAAGAGCGTCAACCGAGTGTCGTCCGGAGGGTGCCCCGAGAATCAGCCGCCGGGCGTCGCTCGGGCAGCGTGCCGTGGGTATCCATCCTGGCCGGTCTCGTGTTGGCGCTGGCATTGGTAATGCTCGGCCGTTTGGTCATCGCTTCGGTTCGCCGTGTGCGCACCCGCAGCCAGAGCCGGCTTGCCCTCCCGGAGAGGGTGGACAGCGACGCACTGCCGCCGGTGTCGCCGCGGGCATCGTATGCGACGCCGAAGGGCGACCACCAAGCCGTCGCCCGAACCGATGGGACCCAGATTCACACCAACGGACATGCCGCCAAAGCGGGTGCGACGGGCATCCACGATGGCGCAAAAAGCCGGCTGACTCGGAGACGAGCGTGGCATCTTTCCGAGCCGGACGAGACCGCCGGCGCTTTCAACCTCGGTCAGCAGTTCGCCGGCCTTGGGGGCGTGGTTGAAGCGCATGCGGCCAACGGTCACGCCGATGAGCGTGGCCGTGGCACCGCCGCCTCGAACCTCGGTCGATTGCTCGAAGAGCAAGGGGCGCTGGCCGAGGCCGAGGCGGCTTATCGTCGCGCCGACCATCTCGGCGACAGTGATGGCGCTTTCCGCCTCGGTCTGCTGCTCGAAGGCCAAGGGGGCGTGGTTGAAGCGCAAGCCGCCTATGGTCGCGCCGATCAGCGCGGCCATGGCACCGCCGCCTCGAACCTCGGTCGATTGCTCGCAGAGCAAGGGGCGCTGGCCGAGGCCGAGGCGGCGTATCGCCGCGCCGATGAGCGTGGCGACGGCGACGGTGCGTTCGGGCTGGGGGCGCTGCTGAGCGAGCGAGGGGCTCTGGATGAGGCCGCGGCCGCATACGGTCGCGCGTCCGATCGCGGCCACACCGCCGCCGCCTGTGATCTCGGTGTGCTGCTCGCGGAGCATGGGGCGCTGGCCGAGGCCGAGGCGGCGTTCAGGCGTGCGGACGAACGCGGCGACGCGGTCGCGGCGTTCAATCTCGGCGTCCTGCTCCAAGACCGGGGGGCACTGACCGACGCCGAGGCGGCGTTCCGCCGGGCTGATGAGCGTGGCGACGGCGACGGTGCGTTCGGGCTGGGGGCGCTGCTGAGGGAGCGAGGGGCTCTGGATGAGGCCGCGGCCGCGTACGGTCGCGCGTCCGGTCGCGGCCATAACGCCGCCGCTCTCGATCTGGGCATCCTGTACGCGGAGCATGGGGCGCTGGCCGAGGCCGAGGCGGCGTTCAGGCGTGCGGACGAACGCGGCGACGCCGCCGGGGCGTTCAACCTCGGAGTAATGCTCCAGGAGCGAGGCGCACCGGCGGAGGCCGAGGCGGCCTACCGCCGTGCTTTGCGGCTAGGTGACGGCGAGGTCGCGAATATGGCTCGTGCCGCCCTCCGCGATCTGCTCCGGCAGGTGGAAGAGCCCGCCCTGCGCGGCAAGCGAGCGCAGCATGCCTAGATCGACGATCGTACCTCGCTCCGCTCGGGTCGACGACCGGGCGCCGATCGTCTCGGCGCCGCTCGCGCCGGTGACGCCGATCGTCCCCGAGACGAAAGCCGCCGAAGCGGCCGGGAACCCGTCCACCCGATTCGCGGAGGCAAGAGATGGCCTTGTGCATCGGGCGCAGCTGGAGGATGTCCATCCTCTCAGGCTGCGGCTTCTGCTCGAGATTGAGCGGACCGGCTCGATCTCGGCCGCCTCTAAGCGGTGCGCGATCGGTCAGCCATCGGCATCGATGCATCTTCGGACGCTCGAGGCCGCGGTCGGGCGAAGACTCGTGATCCGGAACGGCCGCGGGAGCAAGTTGACCGCGGCGGGCAAGATCGTCGCCTCGCACGCCGTACGGATGCTGGGGGCTCTCGAGAACATGCGGTCGGCGCTGGACGCACTCAACGAACCAAGCATTGGCGGACTCGCGGTGGCGGCGAGCCAAGCACCCAGCCTGGTGTTGGTACCCCCCGTTCTGCGTGACTTTTCGGCGCGCCATCCCGCGATAAGCGTCAACCTCAGGACCCTGCCGAGCGAGATGGTGGTCCGGGAGGTCGCCCGTGGAGTGGTGGACATCGGGATCGCCGGCGAGGTGGCGTGTGCCGAGCCGGTCGTCCGCGAGCAGATCTTGATCGACGAACTCGTGGGTATCGCCCCCGCGGGCCTTCTCAGCTCGGATGCCGGGCTGGTGAGCAGGGAGGTGTTCGCACGTCATAGCCTCCTGCTCGGTCCGGAAGGGTCCAGCACGAGAATGATCACCGAGCGATACCTGATTCGCGCCGACTATTTCGCGGCAAGGGTTTGGACATTCGACTCCTCAGAGGCGATCAAGCGCGCCGTGGCGGACGGGCTCGGCGTCAGCTTCATGTCGCAACTGCTCGTCAACGAGGAGATCGAGCGGGGAGATTTGGTCCCGTTCCGCATCTCCGAGCTGGATCGCATGACCCGCCCGATCTATGCCGTACGGCCGAGCCTGGCCGAACTCACGCCGCAAGCGGCCCGGTTTGCGACGCTTCTAATGGATGCCCATCACGCGCAGCTGTCGCACCGGTGAGGTGACTCACTCCGCTCCAGAGCCAGGATGGGGCGGCTCGTCTCCGACGATGTAGTGTCGAAGCACGGCTCTGCGGGTTTTTCTGCGACCCCACCAGCCGCTCGTGGCGAGCGCGAACAGCAGCTCGTCGCGCTTACGCTCATGCTCGGCCCGGGCCTTGATGCCGTCGAGCTGGTCCTCGAGGACAGCGGCCCGAGTTCGCACGGCCACGAACTCGTCGAGCAACGGCGCCAGGACTGGAAGCAGCACCTCGCGCAGCGCTGACGCCGGGTCCTGTGGCGAATCCCGGCCGGACCACGCGGCTCCCGATCCGGCCTGCTCAATCTCGGTCGCGCGTGTCAGATGGCTCACGTCCCGGCGACGTCCCTCGAGAGCGGCCACCAACGACCGCTTCGACACCGTCGCGGGGGCGTTGGACGGTCCGCGATCAAGCTGCCCACGTTTGACCATTCGTTCGATCGTCTTGCGCGATACGCCGAGCGCTCTGGCAGCCACACCGAAATGGACGTCATCGTCGGCTTCGGGCCTTGGAGTGGTGAGCGAGACACCCACGGCCGTGTCCGATGACTCGTCCTCGTCGGCGAGGAGCTCCGGGTCCTCGACCACTTCCGCGTCTGGCGGCGGCGGCTCCGGCTCGAGCCACGAGAGATCCACCAGCTGCTCCAGAGGAGTAGGTCCCGGCGATCCAGACGTGATCCGCCGTGTGCGCGGCGGGAGCGCGCCGTACGGGAGATCGGCGGACGAGCGAGCGTGTGGGCCGGCGCGACGTGGCGTTGAAGGTTGCATGAGAGGCCTTTCAGGGATCAGTTGCGTCGTGGTTGGTTGGATGCCGGCCGCGACGTGGCCCGCCCCAGCCGCGACGGGACGCGTCATCGTCGCGTCGGGACGCGTCACGGTCGCGACGGCGTCGCGACGGTGTCGCGTGCGGCCTCGGCGAAGCCATTTCGCGCCGCGTCATCGGTCGTCACCCGCTCCACCGGCGATCCCCGCGGCCTCCAGCTCGTCGCGGTGGCGAAGTAAGAATTGCAGGTTTTCGGCGGCTCTGGCGTCGCCTCGTCCCGCGCTCCGTCGCCACGCACTCTCGGCGCCGTTGAGATCGCCGGCCTCGTAGAGAAGTACGCCGAGATTGAACGCGGCGTCGGGGTCGCCTCTGCGCTCGGCGCGCTCGTAGGCGGCGAGCGCGCCGGCCCTGTCGCCCTGCTCATGGAGCATCGCGCCAAGGTTGAACGCGCCGGCGGCAGCGCCGACCTCGTCGGCGCGGCGGTAGGAGAGCTCCTCGAACTTTGCAAGCCCCGGCGCCTCGGACTGGATCTCGACGCCGGGCTCCGACCTGGCGCGACGAGACAGGAACAGGAGGTTCGCGGCGGCTCGCACATGCCCTCGCCCCGCGCTCCGTCGCCACGCAGCCTCGGCGCCGCCGAGATCGCCCGCCTCGTACAAGAGGACGCCGAGGTTGAACGCGGCGTCGCTGTCACCTCTCTCCTCGGCGCGCTCGTAGGCCGCCTTCGCGCCATCGAAGTCGGCGCGCTGATGAAGCACAACCCCGAGATTGAAAGCCCCGCCGGCGTCCCCGTCCGCGTCGAGCCGGCGGAACTCCCGCACCTCAGCCTCGGACGGGGCGACGGGCGGAGCCGGCGAGCGACCACGCGCGGCTTGCGCGCGAGACGTGGGCCTACCCGTGTCAAGGCTCGCCCCGGGGGCGGCGCCATTCGAATAGGCATGGGGTTCCGGGGAGGCGAAGCCACGTCCCAGGGCACGTGCGGTTCGCTGCCGCGTTAGATACACGGCGGTGGCACCGGAGACGACGAGCAGCGCCAGTAGGACCAGGCCGATGACGAGCACAGTTGAAACGCCACCGGTCGCGCGCCGGCCGGTTGGTTTGGCGGGAGTCCGTCCGTGGGCGTTCACACGGCCGCCGGGCACAGGCTCGACCGGCGCACTCGAGCCGGTCGTTGGACTCAAGCCGGTCTGTCCGTTGCAGCACAACCGCTGCGGACCGAGGGGATACTGATTAACGAGCTGCTGCGGGGCCGTGGCGGTCGTAGCGCTCGAGGCGGCGACAGCCGGCGCGATGGTTTCGCCGGTTACTGCACTGAGCGCAAGGCAGACGCCGGTGATCACCGCGACGGTGTCGTGTCGTCTACTCATTCGATCGCCACCGGAGTGCCGACGGGCATGAGCTTCCCGAGCTTGAGAATCGCCGCGTTGGTAAGCCGGACGCAGCCGTGCGAGATCCGACCTGGGATCAGATTTGGTTGGTCGGTCCCGTGGATTCCCACGACCCCGCCTCCGGGCCAATCGGTGAGCGTCGGGGAGCGCGCGTTGGTACCGAATGCGAGCGGTCCGTAGAGGGGGCTCGAGAACCCGGTTAGGCGGTCGCGCACGTAGAACTGTCCGGCGGGCGTCTGTGTCCCCGGTGCGCCCACGCCGACGCGAGCGCGGAAGATGACGCGACCGGCCCGGTACAGCGTCGCGGTAAATCGGGCTCGGTCGACGACGAGTCGCGTATCCACGAACGACCACCCCCCGAGCGAGGTTCGCGGCACCCAGCCGTCGGTGCCATTAGGAAGCACCGACAGCCCGACGCGGACCCAGGTTGCGCCGTTCACATCGGCCTCGCCTTCGGCAACCACGATGTTTGTGCTGCCATCGGGCGTGAGCCTCGGGAGCTGCCCGACCGGGGCGGCTTTCGGATTGGGGGTGCTGCGGGCGACTGTCGCTTGCAGCACGGGCGCCCACCGGGTATCGGCGGCGGGATCGCTGAGTGGGGTCAGGCGGCCTATGTCGAGAGCCGATGGCAGCGCCGCCAAAGGCGCGCCGGCGTAGGCGGCAGACGCCGGCATGGATCCGCCGCGCGCGAGAACCTCGGATGGCAGAACGCGGGAAGAGAGCGACGCCGCCGCTACGAAGCTGACGCTGAATGCCGCCACAAGCACGACTCGTCTGCCCAATCCCACGCTACCGCCGGTCATGCCTAGCCCGTGAAGTGAGGGTTGGTCTCCATGCTCGTTTGCGGTGCCTTCAGCGTCACGAAGTGGGTCGAGTTGACGATGTCGACCACCTTGGCGTCGCTCAGCGGATCATCGAACGCGTGCGCGGCCGGAAGGAACCCGGCGAGTCTTCTGATCCAGGCCGCATGTCGCGCCTCTACCGAGTGGATGGCGAGCGCCCCGGCGAGATAGCTCTTCGACTTGATCAGCGGCGCCTGCTCCTTGTACGCGGCAGTCGCCAGGTCCTCGAACGCCACCGCAGTGCTGCGGAACGCGTCCGCGTTCTCGGTGACGCCGTGGAAATTGAACGACGGTTCCTTGATAGCCGCGGAACCGAGTAGCTGCTTGAACGCCTTGACGTGAGCACGCTCATGCATGCCGACGACGTTTGCCTGGTGCGCCAGAGCGCCGCGCAGTGCGCCAATCCGCTCGGCTTCGGTGTAGAAGGACGCCTGTAGGTATTCCAGCGCCAGCGCGAAGTTGAGAATCGTGATGTCGTTCGAATTCGCCTCAGCGGAAGCCAAGGCTGGCCACACCACCACCGCCCCGAGAGCGGCGGCCCCAGCGGCCATTGTCCGGCCGAGGAACCGTGAGCGGGGCATGCGCTCGAGCGCTTCGCGCACGGCGCCGTCGACGTCGAAGTCGTCGACTTTCAGGGATACGGGCTCGCGATCGGTCATTGCACGATGAACGGTTCGAGCGTTTGCTTCGCTTGAGCGACGGGGATCGGGACGTCGACTGCCACGGGCGCCGGGTCCTGCCCGGCGATCGCGCGTGCCCACGCGGCGTGCCGAGCCTCGACCGATACGACGCGTGCGGCGGCCGCCAACGTCTTCGGCGTGAGGCTGACCGCTTGTCCGTTGTACACGCCGAGCCCGGTCTCCTCGAGCGATATCGCTGTGGCGATGAACTTGGCGGGGTCGGTGGCCGAATCGCCGAACCGGAAATGGGGGCTGGGCCCCGCGCTTGATCCGAGCGCGGCGGTGAGGTACTTCACGTGCGCCTGCTCTTCGGCGCCGACGACCTGAGCGAACTGCCGTGCCTCGCCGGTTAGGTGTCCGCCCGCGAGCGCCGCGCCATAGAACGCGGCCTGGAGTCGCTCGATCAGCAGCCCGAAAGTGAGGATCTCGCGATCGGTCGCGGCCGAGCCGCTCGAATCGGCCGAAGCCGCCAATTCGGCGCCGCCGATCGCGGCGCCTGCCAAGGCGCCAACTCCGGCAACGGATCCCTTTAACAGGGTCGCCCGAGACACGCGTACCACGGGGCCGCCTCGCTGGTCGGCGGATTCAATCCGAGGTAAGGCACCCTTCACCATTTCTCGGCCTCCTCTCTCTTACTGCCCCACTAGACCGGCCCCAAATCGATCATCGCAGACGATATGTGCGGTTGCCAAGCTGACCATAACGAATTCTTCATATCTATTCACAACGATTGGTAATTCCACCTACACCTGCTTATTCGTTATCGCGATAGGCGAGCCGTCCGATCGCTGCTCGGGATGGAGCCCCCAGCGGCTCACCAGCACGCGATTCAGCATCTCGCTGGACAGGACGCGACCACGATGACCGTCGGGGCTCGGGAGACGCGGCGTCCCGGGGGCCGGTCACGCGACGGCCGGGGGCCCCGGTCACGCGACGGCCGGGGGCCCCGGTCACGCGACGGCCGGGGGCCCCGGTCACGCGACGGCTGGGGGCCCGGTCACGCGACGGCCGGGGGCCCGGTCACGCGACGGCCGGGGGCCGGTCCAGCGGCGGTCCCGTAGGCCGTGGTCCGGCCCCGCGACCGCAGTGCATGATCCGCCGTCGGATCTGGCCCGGCGGCGCCCTGACGATTCTGCACAGCCCGAGTCCGCAATCCGCCACTCGCCCGGAGATAGGTCGAATCGGCCGGGTGCGCGTTCAGCAGAACCGCTCGCCGGCCGATTATCCGATCTGATGAAAACCGTCAAATCAGCCGCAGGCCCGCGTGTGGCGCCATTGCTGGTCGTTGCGCCCACCGCGCTGGCCCTGGCCGCGATGGTCATCGGGCATCTCGTGTCTTCCGGGACCGGGTGGTGGGACGTCGCCTGGACCGCTGGCGCGGTCAGTGCTCTGACCGGAACGCTGCTCGGACGCCGTGCCGCCGCCCCTCTGAACCGGGGCCACTGGACGCTGTGGGCCGCCGCTTCGGCGTGCTGGCTGGTCGGCCAGCTCGGATGGGACCTGTTCAGCATCACGAGCCCGGCCGACGTTCCCTCGTCGCCGAATATGGCCGATTTCGGCTGGTGGGGGTTTGCGGTGCTGATGACGCTCAGCCTCGTCCGGATGCGGACGCGTTCCCGGGCGCTTCTGATCGTCGGCGCCGCCGAGATCCTGCCCGTGATCGCGGCCGCCGCGTCGCTGACCTTCGCGCTGTTGTGGCACGCCGCCGGTGCCTCGATGCTGCCGGTGGCGCAGCGGCTATCGGCGCTCGTGTATCCCGCGATCTACGTATCTGCGGCAGTGCTCGCGCTGCAGGCGCTGATCGGCGGTGCGCTCACGAGCGTTCGCTCAGCGGGGGCGCGCCTGGTGCTGGCCGGGGTCATGCTCGAGGCGCTCTCGTTCATCCCCTGGAGCGCGCAGCTGCTCAACCAGACCTACGCCTCGGGCGAGAGCGTGCTCGATCCGGTGTGGGTGCTCGGGCTGGTGACGATCGGCGCCGGTGGGGCGCTCGCAGCCCGGCGCCCCGAGCCCGTCGCCGCGGCGCAGGAGCCGGGCCTGCGCGGTGGGATCCTTCCGGCCGGGCTGTTCGTCGTCCTGCTGGGCGCGCTGCTCCGGGCGCGTCTTGAACATGGTCCCAACGCCGAGGCCTTCATCCTCTATATCGGGATCCTGTTCTGCGGGGTATCCCTGGTCGTACGCGGTGCGCTGCTCGAAAGCCGGCTGCGCGGACTGCTCAACCGTGAGCGCCTTGCGCTGGCGAGCCTGGCCGATCGAGAAGCCGAGCTCGCGCGCCTAAACGAGCGGCTCAAGGAGGACTCCCGTCGGGACCCGCTGACCGGCATGCGCAATCGCCGGGCGCTCGCCGACGAGCTGCCGGGACTCGAGGCGGGCCACCAGGAGCGCGGCGACTCGCTCGCGATCGCGCTGTGCGACGTCGACCGATTCAAGATCTACAACGACGAGCTCGGCCACCTCGCCGGGGACCAGGCGCTGAGGGCGATCGCGGCGACAATCCGCGGCAGCCTCCGTTCGAAGGACGTGGCCTACCGGTTCGGCGGCGAGGAGCTGCTGATCGTGCTGCCGGACACCACTGCCGAGGAGGGGCTGGCCGCGGTCGAGCGCGTCCGGGCGGCGGTGCACGCGGCGGCGCTGCCCCATCCGGCGGGGATCGACGGCGTACTGACGGTGTCGATCGGCGTCGCGGCGGGACACGCCGACTACGGCAGCCTGCTCGCGCGCGCCGACGCCGCGCTGTATTCGGCCAAGCACGGCGGCCGCAACCGCGTGGTCGCCGCCGACGAGTCCGACGAGGCGAGCGCGAGTAGGCGGGAGCGCGACGCGGGCGAGCAGGGCGCGGTGCCGCGGCACCTGCGGAGCATGCTCGCGCTGTCGCGCGCCGCCGCGTCCGGGGAGGGGATCCTGCCCGTGCTCGAGGCGCTCGCGCACACGATTCGCTCCGAGCTCTCGTTCCAGGTCGTCGCGATCAACCTGATCGACGACGCGCGTGAGCGGATGAACGTGCTCCTGGTCGACGGCGACGAGGAGGCGCGCCAGACTCTTCTCGGCACGGGGAGCAGCTGGCCGGAATGGTCGGCGCTGATGACTCCCGACCACATGCGCGAGGGCGCGCTGTGGCTCGCCGCCGGGACGTACGAATGGGCGGACGAGAACGCTTGCTGGACGCCCGCGGCGGCGGCCGCTCCCGTGCCCGACGCGTGGCACCCCGAGGACATGCTGATGCTGCCGCTGCGCGGGTCCTCGGGCGAGATCATCGGAATGGTCTCGCTCGACCAGCCGTTGCATGGCCGGCGCCCCGACGACGCGGAGATCGCCGTGCTGATGGCCGTGGCCGATCAGGCGGGCCTCGCGGTCGAGCAGGCGCATCGCACCGCTGCGGGAGGGACCGCCGCGTCGGGCCAATCGGACGAACTACGCTTGGCTGCTGTGATGTTGCTCGCCGAAACGCTCGATTTGCGTGACGCCCGCACCGCGCAGCACTCCCGTACGGTCGGGACGTTCGCCAAGCGCACCGCGGTGGCGCTTGGCCTGGCGCCCGAGAGCGTCGAGCGGATCCACGCCGCCGGCGTGCTCCACGACCTCGGCAAGCTCGGTATCGCGGACGCGATCCTGCACAAGCCCGGACCGCTCGACGACGCCGAGTGGAAGGAGATCATGCGGCATCCGGAGATCGGCGCCCGCATCCTCGAGCACGCCGGTCTGCGCGACATCGCCGACTGGGTAACGGCGCACCACGAGCGGATCGACGGCCACGGCTATCCCAAAGGGATCAGCGGCGAGCAGATCCCGCTCGAGGCACGGATTCTCGCGGTCGCCGATGCCTATGAGGCGATGATCGCCGACCGCCCGTATCGCGCCGGGATGTCCGCGGCCGACGCGTGCGAGGAGCTGATCCGCTGCGCCGGAACTCAGTTCGACCCGACGGTGGTCGAGGCCTTCCTGGCTTCGCTTGGCGACGGAGACGAGGAGCTCGGTCCGGCCCCGTTGCTCGACGAGGACGGCAGCGCGTTCGTCCTCGCCACCTCCGAATAGAACGCCGCACTGCGCTTCGGAAGCCGGCGCTGGGTGCCGAAGTCGACGAAGTACAGCCCGAACCGGCGCTGATAGCCGCGCGCCCACTCGAAATTATCCATCAGCGACCAGACGAAGTAGCCGGCGAGGTTCACGCCGTCGTCGATCGCGCGCCATGCCGCGTCGAGGTGACCTTCCAGATATTCGACGCGTTCGAAGTCGTTCACCCGACCCTCGGGGTCCACGTAGTCGTCGGCCGCGCAGCCGTTCTCGGTGATGTACAGGGGCAGTCGCGGCGCCTCGCGGTCGAGCGTTCGCAGCGCGTCGTACAGGCCGTCGGGCTCGATCAGCCAGCCCATGTTCGTGCGTGGAAGCTCGGGCGGCACGTAGTTGACGACGCCCGGATAGCCGGTGAGCGGACTCTCGCCGACGCGCAGGTCGTCGGGGTCGCCGAGGCGCACGTAGTGCGGGCAGTAGTAATTGAGCCCGAGGAAGTCGAGCGGTGCGGACGCCAGCGCCATGTCGCCGGGTTCGATCAACCCGTCCGGCGGAAGCACCTGGGCGCGGGCGCCGTCGGGGTACGAGCCGTGCAGCACGGGCTCCAGGAAGATGCGGTTCTGCTCGGCGTCGAGCAGCGCCGCGGCGTGCTCGGCGCCGTCGCCGGCCGCGCGGAACGGGTGCAGGTCGATCGTGATGCCGACGGGCACGTTGCCAGGCAGCGCGGCCCGGATGGCCTCCACCGCCAGTCCGTGGGCGAGCAGGAGATGGTGCGTGGCCGCCGCCGCGAGCGACAGGTCGGTTTTGCCCGGGGCGTGCGTGCCAACGCGGTAACCCTGGTTGGCCGCCTGCTGGGGCTCGTTGAGCGTGATCCACATTCCGACCTCGTCGCCCAGCGCTCGTGCGAGCACGTCCGCGTACTCCGCGAAGCGCTCGGCCGTGTCGCGGTGCGCCCAGCCGCCGTCGTCCTCGAGCGCCTGCGGGAGATCCCAGTGATACGCCGTCGCCACCGGAACGATGCCCTGGCCGCGCAGCCCGGACACCAGCGCCCGGTAGTGGTCGAGCCCTCGCTGGTTTACCGGTCCTCGTCCGGTCGGCTGGATACGCGACCACGCCACCGAGAAGCGGTAGGCGCCGAGCCCGAGCTCGCCCATCAGGCCGAGATCCACATGGTGGCGGTGATACGAGTCGCAGGCGATGTCGCCGGTGTCACCCCCGTGCACCTTTCCCGGGGTGTGGCTAAACGTGTCCCAGATCGAGCGGCCGCGGCCGTCCTCGTGGACCGCCCCCTCGACCTGGTAGGCCGAGGTAGAGGCACCCCAGAGAAAGCCCGGAGGGAAGCGGCGCACGCCGGGCGCGCCGTCACCGTGGTTCCGGTTCATGTGGTTCTCCTAGTCGATGTGCGTGAGAAAGTGAATGGGGCGGCCGCCCGCTCCCCGCGTGAGAGGACACGGGAAGCGGGCGCCCTTGGGGTGGAGGAGAGAGACCTAGCTGATAGGCCGCAGCCGCAAGATCACGACCTCGTTGGTCGGCGTGTTCGGGCTGCCCGACTCGTACGGGTTGCTGGCCGTCGGCCAGCCGGTGAACTTGCCCGTGTTGTACTCGTCGAACACGACGCCGTAGACCGTGGGGATGATCGGCAGGTTCTGGGCAACGTACTGCTCGATCGGAGCCAGATCCGCTTGCTGCGCCGCCACCGTGTTGTCGGCCGCGAGCTTGTTCAGCGCCGCGTCGACCGTCGGGTCCTTCAGCCGCTCGTAGTCGCCCGCCGCGTTGTTCGTGGCCTGTGCGCTGTTGAGCCAGTCGTTGTAGAGCTGATACGGAGAGACGCTGGTCTGCGACCAGTGCGACGTGAGCTGGAAGTTCCCGGTGGCGACGTCCGAGGACCATGCCGTCACCGACTGGCCGACGAACGTGGCGTCGATGCCGGCCTTGCGTAGCCAGCCCGCGACCATCTGGTCACCGGTGGCGTAGTCTGCGAACGACGACGGGTTCGTGATGTCGAGCGATAGCTTCTGACCCGATTTGGTTCGGAAGAAGCCGTCGGACCCCATCACGTAGCCCGCCTGTTGAAGCACCTGCTTGGCGGCGGCGATGTTCGAGTGCGGATCGAGCGTCATGTTGCCGACGGTCGGCGACAGGAACTGCTGGAAGATCGGCAGCGTCAGGCCGCTGGCGTTGGACACCGGCGGCTCGAGCCCGCCTTCCGCCTGCTCGCTGAGCGCGGTCCGGTCGATCGCCAGGCTGATCGCCTTGCGCACCGCAAGCTGGTTGGTGGGGAACTTGGTCAGGTTCGGCTCGAGGCTGTTGGTCTGAATCGGCACGAACCACGTTTGGTGGTCGGCGTGCCCGGCCTCGAACACCTGGTGGACTCCCGGGATGAAGTTGCCCGCCCAGTGGAGCTGATTGGTCTGAAGGGCCGCCAGGGCGGTGTTGGCCGACGCGTAGGTCGGGAACTGCACCTCGGACACCGCGGGCTTCCCGCCCCAGTAGGTGGGATTCGCCTTGAGCGTGATTCCCTGCGGGCTGAATTGCCCGACCGTGTAGGGCCCGGTGCCGACCGGGTTCGGGTCGGTGTACTTGCCGGGATCGCCGACCTTGCTCCAGACCGATGCCGGCACGATGTACGTCTGGCCGGCGATGTTCTGCAGGTTGGCGTACTGCGGCGAGGAGAAGTTCAGCGTCACCTGGTTGCCGCTCGAGCTCACGCTCTGCACGGCCAGCCCGGTGTTGTTGACATCGGGGTACTTCTTGATCATGTTGAACGTGAAGGCGACGTCGGCCGCCGTCATCGGCGTCCCGTTGGACCACTTCACGCCGGGGCGGATCGTGAACGTGATCGACTTTCCGCCGTTCGACCAGGCGTATCCGGTGGCGAGCCAGTTGTAGTACTGGCCGGGCTTGATCGCGTTGGCCTGCAGCAGCGGCTCGTACATCAGCGAAGTGGCGCCGAGCAGCGTCGCCGCGGACGATTGGACATACGGATTGAAGTTCTGGGTGATCGCGTTCTGCTGGCTCGACTCCACCGTCAGCACCGAAGAGCCGCCGCTCGCGTGTCCGCTGGAGCCACCCGAGCCCGACGAGGAGCTCGAGGTGCCGCCGCAGCCGGCGATCAGCGCCGCGGCGCCGATTGCTGCGCACGCCGCCGGCCAACTACCTTGCTTGATCCATCGTTTCATCGAGGAGTACACCTTCTCTCTGATAAAAGAGCCATGTCGCGTATGTAGACATTCACGTCCCCTGGTTCTGGCCAGGGCCGTGTCGCGTATGTAGACGGTCACGTGCCCCCGGGTGAGGCCGGGGGCGCGGGCTTTAAGCTCCCGCGTCTTGTCACTGCATCGCGCGGTCCTCCCTTCGCGCGGGGAGCTGCGAAACTCGGCTCTGCACGGACTCAGCGACCATCGCGTTTGAGGCCGGATTCCGTGAGCTGGCCAAAAGCGTCGGGGTCCGGCGCCGAGGAGATCAACAGCCGCGTGTACTCGTGGCTCGGCTCCTGCGTCACCCGCTCCGCGGGGCCGCGCTCGACGATCTCGCCCGCGTACATGACCGCGATCTCGTCGGCGAAGTAGCGCGCCGACGCGATGTCGTGGGTGATGTACAGCACGGCGAGGTCCAGCTGCCGCCGGAGCTGGTCGATCAGGTCGAGCATCTCGAGGCGGATTGAGACGTCGAGCATCGACACCGGCTCGTCTGCGAGCAACACGCGCGGAGCCGCCGCGAGCGCCCGCGCGATGGCGACGCGCTGACGCTGGCCGCCTGACAGCTCATGCGGGAAGGCGTCGCGGAACTTCGCCGCGGGGGTGAGGCGGACCTGCTCGAGCAGCTTGTCGAGCTCTTGGGTGCTCGCGTCGCGGCCGCTCCGCTCGGCGTGCAGGCGGAGCGCCCGGCTCAGGTGGTAGTTGACCGTGTGGAGCGGGTTGAGCGAGGCGAACGGATCCTGGAAGACCATCTGGACCTCGCTCTTGTAGGCGCGGAAGCCGCGCCGGCTCGCGGGGTCGATCGGGGCGCCGTCGAGCAGGATCTGACCACCGCTGCGGCGCTCCTGGCCGGCGAGCACTCGCGCCACCGTCGTCTTGCCCGAGCCGCTCTCGCCGACCAGTGCGGTTACGGTTGCCCGGCGAAGCTCCAGTGAGACGCCGCGGACCGCGTCGACGGAGGTCTTGCGTCCGTCCTTGTAGCTCTTCGCCAGCTCGATCGCCTCGAGCACGACGGCACCCGACGCCGCTGCG
>Ga0335076_10003254_pt1 | contig 16294 bp, 12 predicted proteins | sample Lox_Sample_25_FD_206717 | JGI IMG/M metagenome (GOLD analysis project Ga0335076, IMG submission 206717) | Soil microbial communities from Loxahatchee National Wildlife Refuge, Florida, United States - Lox_Sample_2.5 | ecosystem: Environmental > Terrestrial > Soil > Wetlands | place: USA...
GTGGCAGTTCGGCGTCAACGTGCTGGCGGCGTTGATCCACGATTGCGTCACCACCGTCGGCCTGTTCGCGCTGCTGGGCTACGAATTCAATCTGACGGTCGTCGCGGCGGTCCTCACCATCGCCGGCTATTCCGTGAACGACACCGTCGTGATCTACGACCGCATCCGGTCCGAGCTCCGGCGCTACAAGAAGATGCCGCTGTCCGAGCTGCTGAACCTCTCGATCAACGAAACGCTGCCCCGCACCGTGATGACCAGCGGCATAACGCTGCTCTCGGTCATCGCGCTCTATTTCTTCGGCGGCGAGAGCCTGCATGGCTTCAGCCTGGCAATGCTCTGGGGCATCTGCATCGGCACCTATTCCACGATCTACGTCGCCGCGCCGATGCTCATCTACATGAATCTGCGGCGCGAAAAGGTCGGTCCGACCGTGAAGGCGGACGTCGCGCCGCGGCCGTAGGCCGCCGGCCGTGGACGTCACGCCCCTTCTTCCCGCCGGTCGGCAGATCATCGAATCCTATGGCGGTGGCGGTTTTCGCGTCAGCGGCCGCAGCATTGCCGGCTCGATCCTCGTCTTTCCCGATCGTGCGACGGAATGGACCGTGACCGATATCGCCGGCTTGAGCGTCGACAGCGTCGCCGACGTCGTCCGGGCCGGCGCGGCCGGGTCGGTCGACCTCGTCCTCGTCGGCTGCGGCCGGCGCATGGGACTGATCCCGACGCCAGTGCGCCAGGCGTTGCGCGACGCCGGCATCGTGGCCGAGGCCATGGACACCGGCGCCGCCTGCCGCACCTACAATGTGCTGATGGCCGACGGCCGGCGTGTGGCCGCCGCGCTTATCGCGATACCCTGAGATGAGAGGAACGGGGCCGGGCCGGCCCCGTTCCGTCGTCCGCTTACCACTGCTGCGGCAGATGCGCCGAGACCATGCCGTACAGCATGGGAATGGAGAGCATAGTGTTGAAGCGCGACGTCAGCATCGCCATGCGGGCGGCCTTCTTCTTCGTATCCGCGTCGGCCTCCACCAAGCCCAGCGCCTTCTGCTGGTTCGGCCAGATGATGAACCAGACATTGTAGGCCATGAGGAGGCCCAACAGCATGCCGATCGCGACCGGCGTGTTGTGCCAGGACTGGTTGTAGAACATGGTGATCAGCCCGAACAGAACCGTCGACGCGGCGCCCCAGCGGAAGAAGAACAGGGCCGAGGGGGCGATCACCTTGCTGACCGCCGGCTTCTGCTCGTCGGGAATCTTGGGCATCGACGGGATCTGCACGAAGTTGAAGTAGTAGAGCAGCCCGATCCACAGGATCCCGGACCAGATGTGGATCACCCGGAACAGGAATGCCCAGAACGTGCTGTCGGCGAGGGCTTTGAAATGCCCGCTGATGATCAGCACGATTGCCGCCAGGATCACCCCGATGCCGAGTGCCCAGTGCAGGTTTTCCCATGGTGTTTTCGAGTTCATTTCCGATGCCTCCTCCGCCGCTGCGGTCCCCTAGGAATTCGAAGGCTGCAGGATATCCATCGAAGATGCTTTGCGCAACGCGGCTTAGCGGGCGATCCTGCATAACAGACCAAACTGGTAGCAACCGTGCCGGCGACCGCTCCAGACTCAGACGCCCTTGCCTATTGCGCGGAACAGGTCCGGCGTTACGACAACGACCGCTACCTGACGGCGCTGTTCGCCGGCGGCGACCTCCGCGACGATCTCCTCGTGCTCTATGCCTTCAATCTCGAGATCGCCAAGACGCGCGAGATCGTGCGCGAGCCGATGATGGGGCGGATACGCCTCCAATGGTGGCGCGACTGCATCGCCGAGATCTACGCGGGCGCCGAGCGTCCGCACCAGGTCGTGCAGCCGCTCGCCGCAGCGATCCGCCGGCACGCGCTGCCGCGCGCCCATTTCGACCGCCTGCTCGACGCGCGCGAGGCGGATATGGGCGCCGACCCGCCCGCCGACTTGCGCGCACTGGCCGACTATGTCGATGGCACGTCAGCAGCGCTTGGCCTTCTCGCCCTTGCGGCAGTGGAGGGCGGGACCGAGGCTGCGTCTGCCGTCCGACCCATCTGGGTCGCCTGGGGGCTCGTCGGCTTGTTGCGCGCGGTGCCGTTCCACGCCGCCGGTCATCGCGCCTATCTGCCGCAAACCCTGATGACGGCCCAGGGCATGACAGCGCACGACGTGTTCGAACGGCGGTGCCCCGCGGCAGTAGCAGCCATTGCCCGCGACGTCGCCGAGGAGGCGCGTCGCCACCTGCGGGAAGGGCAGACCATGGCACGCGGGCTGTCACGACGCGTGCTGCCGGTGCTCATGCCGGCGACGCTCGCCTCGATGTATCTCCGTCGCCTGGAGGTTGCCGGATACGACGTGTTTGCGGGGCAGGTGCAGGAAGCGCCGCCGGCCCGTCTGTGGCGCTTGTTGCTGGTGCAGCTTCGCGGCCGGATCTGACCTACGCCGCGGCGCGTTTCGCCGCACTCAGCCAGGCGTCGAGATCCCGGAGCGCCCGCGCGGCCAGCGCCGGCTTGCGGGGCGTTCGGTCCTTTGGTCCGCTTGCCTCCGGCAACGGCGGGAACAGGCCGAAATTCACGTTCATCGGCTGGAAGGTCTGCGCGTTGGCGCCGCCGGTGATGTGGTTCAGCAGCGATCCCAGCGCCGTCGTCGCGGGCGGGGCGTCGAGCGGCCGGCCGTGCCGATCCGCGGCGGCGAACCGCCCGGCCAGCAATCCGATCGCGGCACTCTCGACATAACCTTCGACCCCCGTCACCTGGCCGGCGAAGCGCAAGCGGGGATCGGCCTTCAGCCGCAACGCGCCGTCGAGCAGCCGCGGGCTGTTGAGGAAGGTGTTGCGATGCAGCCCGCCCAATCGCGCGAACTCGGCGCGCTCGAGTCCGGGGATCAGGCGGAAGACGCGCAGCTGCTCGCTGTACTTCAGTTTCGTCTGGAAGCCGACGATGTTGTAGAGCGTGCCGAGCGCGTTGTCCTGGCGCAGCTGCACGACGGCGTAGGGCCGCCGGCCCGCGCGCGGGTCGGTGAGGCCGACCGGCTTCATCGGACCGAAGCGCAGCGTGTCGAGCCCCCGCGCCGCCATCACCTCGATCGGGAGGCACCCCTCGAAATAGGGCGTGCTCTTCTCCCATTCCTTGAACTCGGTCTTCTCGCCGGCCAGCAGGGCCTGCACGAACGCCTGATATTGTTCCTTGTCGAGAGGGCAGTTGATGTAGTCGGCGCCGTCGCCGGCCGGTCCGGCCTTGTCGTAGCGCGACTGGAACCAGGCCCGTTCGAAGTCGATGCTCTCGCGATAGACGATCGGCGCGATGGCGTCGAAGAAGGCGAGTGCAGTCTCGCCGGTGAGCGCGTGGATGGCGGCTGCCAGGGCCGGCGAGGTGAGGGGGCCGGTGGCCACGATCACCTGGTCCCAGTCGGCCGGCGGCAATCCCGCAATCTCGCCGCGTGCGATCGTCACCAGCGGATGCGCCGCCAGAGCGGCCGTCACGGCTTCCGCGAAACCGTCGCGGTCGACGGCGAGGGCGCCGCCGGCAGGAAGCTTGTGCGCGTCGGCGGCACTCAGGATGAGGGAGCCGCAGCGCCGCATCTCCTCATGCAGCAGGCCGACGGCGTTGTTCACCGCATCGTCCGACCGGAAGGAATTCGAGCAGACCAGCTCGGCCAGCCGATCGGTCTTGTGCGCATCGGTCTGCTGCACCGGCCGCATTTCGTGCAGCAGGACGGGAACGCCCGCCTGCGCCAGCTGCCACGCGGCTTCGCTGCCGGCCAGGCCGCCGCCGATGACGTGCACGGGGGAGAGCGCATTGCCGATCATGGCCGGAACAGATAGCGTCACCGCCAACCCAGTTCAACCGAAGCGAATCCGAGGAGGGGCGATGCTCAAGCTCATGAATCCACCGACGGTGGTCAAGCCGTTCAGCCGCTACAGCCAGGCCGTGGAGGCGCCGGCAAACGCCCGTTGGCTCCACATCTCGGGCCAGGTCGGCGCCACGCCAGACGGCACGATCCTCAAGGGTTTCGAGGCCCAGGCCGCGCAATGCTGGCAGAACATCATCGCCATTCTCGCCGCCGCCGGCATGGGCGTCGAGGACCTCGTGAAGGTCAACATCTTCGTCACCGGCGCCCAGTATGTGACCGCTTCGCGGACGATTCGCGATGCCGCGCTCAAGGGTGCGCAACCGGCTTCCACGTTCCTTGTGGTCGCGGCGCTCGCCCACGCCGACCTGGTCGTCGAGATCGAGGCGGTGGCCGCCAAGGCATAGGACTATCGCCAGGCTGCCCGCGGATTGTTGAGGACACCTGGATTGAGGGCGTGACAATAGCGGCCCTTGCTCGCGAGCTTGCGGCATGCCGCGTTGGCATCGTCCTCGCTCAAGCCTGCGAGCAGCGCCGCGAAGACCTGCAGCCCGCGGGAGCTGCGCGGCACGACGGCCGCCTGCGCGGCGGCGCCGATGGCACCCAGACCTGCGGCCGACTGCCGGATGGCCGCCGTCGCCTCTAGGCGCGAGTAGTAGGCGCCGAAGACGATGCCCCAGCCCGGCAGCTTCGGCGGATCGGCGCGGTCGCCGACCGAGGCGACGCTCTTGCCGGCCCTGGCGTCGACGGTACAGGTCCGCGTACTGAGCTGCGCCTCCGGCGGCAGATCCGGACCGGCTGCCGGCACGATTTCATCGAGCGTGGCGGGCGGCACCGGCATTCCGTCCGCGCCTGTCTTGCCCGCAAAGCCCGCATCGAGCAGGTGCACCATTTCGTCGACGCGGTCGGCCCGGCTGCGGCCGCCGAGCACGACCCCGATCAGGCGCTGGTCGTCGTGCTTCACCGAGGCGACGAGGTTGTAGCCCGAGCCGCAGGTGAAGCCGGTCTTGATACCGTCGGCGCCGGGATAGCGCGACAGGATGCCGTTGATGTTGCCGAAGTGCCGGCCGCGATAGACGAAGCTGCGGTCGGAGAAGAAGTGATAGAACTGCGGAAAATCGTGCAGCAGCGCGCGGCCGAGGATGGCCATGTCGCGGGCCGTCGTGACCTGATCGGGATCGGGCAGACCCGAAGCGTTGCGGAAGACCGTGCGCGACATACCCAGCGCCCTGGCCTTGGCGTTCATCAAGCTTGCGAACTCCGTCTCGGTGCCGCCGAGACGTTCCGCCAGCACAACGGCGGCGTCGTTGGCCGATTGCAGCAGCACGGCGTGGATCGTGGTCTCGACAGTGATGCGGGCGGCGCTGCGCAGGCCGATGCCGGTCGCCGGTTGGGATGCGGCCGTGTCCGAGACGGTGAGCTTCTCGTCGAAGGCGAGGTGGCCGCTCTGGATCGCCTCGAAGGCGAGGTAGACCGTCATCATTTTGGTCAGTGACGCCGGATACCAGAGCCGGTCGGCATCCGTCGCCTGCAGCACGGCGCCGCTGGCGTCGTCCACGACGATCGTCGCGGGCCGCGCATTTGCCGGAGCCGGATGCGACAGGAAGACCGAGGCCAGGCCCAACAGGCCCAGCGTCCGCAGTCGATAGTCCATGGTGGGCCAACCTCGTCCCGTTTCGAACGCGTCGCCCACCCACAACGCAGGTTGACCGTCCTACGCTGTTCCGCCGTCGTCAAAAGGCAAAAAGATGTCAGCGCCAGACAGCTTGCGGGTTCCGGAGGACCTGCGGGCTCAGGGCGAGGCAGTAGGTTCCGACGCCCCAGAGGTGCTTGCAGGCCTTGCCCGCCTGCTCCTTGCTGAGCCCGGCGAGGAGCGCGCTGTAGCGGCGTACGCCTTCCCACTGCTTCGGCAGGATGACGGCGCGGCCTCCGGCGAGGACCGGCTGCAGCTGCTGCTGCGCCCGGTTCAGCATCTTCTGTGCCTGCGCCTTGTTCGGGGAGGCGCCGAAGATGAGGGCCCAGCCGCCACCGAGCCCGCTTCCGGTCAGCCCCGCTTCGGTCGGCGAGGCGCCGACCCCGTAGGCGCACTCGGCGGCGGAGAGTTGCAGCGTCGGGGCCGCATCCTTCACGGCCTCGCCGACTCCAAGGTCCGCCAGGCGGAGCTGCCGGGTCATCTTCGTCAGATCCGTCGCGAAGCCCTCGTCCAGCAGCTTGCTCATCTCGCTGTGGCGCTCGAAGTTCGTGTGACCGCCGAGGAGGACGCCGATCAGGCGCCGGCCGTTGCGCTTGGCCGACGCAACGAGGTTGTATCCGGAACCGCAGGTGAAGCCGGTCTTGATGCCGTCGGCGCCCGCGTAGCGCGAGAGGATGCCGTTGATCGTGCCGAACGTCTGGCCCGCATAGCTGAAACTCGTGGTCGAAAAGAAGTGATAATACTGCGGATAGTTCTCGAGCAGTGCGGCCGCGAGGACTGCCATGTCGCGTGCCGTCGTAACCTGCTGCGGATCGGGGAGACCTGAGGCGTTGCGAAAGACCGTGTCGCGCATGCCCAGCTCTTTCGCCTTGCTGGTCATGCGTTCGGCGAATTTCTCCTCGGTGCCGCCCATGCGCTCGGCCAGCGTCACGGCGGCGTCGTTCGCGGACTGCAGGATGACGGCGAGAATCGTATCCTTGACGCTGATCTTCTCGCCCTTGCCGAGGCCCAGTTCCGTCGGCGGCTGCGCGGCGGCGTGCTCGGATACGGTGAGCATTTCGTCGAGACCGAGACGGCCCGCCTCGATGTCCTCGAAGGCCAGGTAGACCGTCATCACCTTGGTCAGCGATGCCGGATACCAGGGCATGGTCGCGTCGATCGATTCCAGGACCGTCCCGGAGTCGGCGTCGACGACGATCGCGGCGTAGCCCGCCAGCGCAGGACGCGGCATGACCGCTGCGGCCAGCAGCATCGCCATGACGCGAAGCGTCCCCAGTAGCTTACCCATGGCTTGAGATGCAGCCGCCCCACGGCCGGTTCGATTCTTGCAGAAGACGGCATTCTAGTTGATTTCGCTTAATCTTTCACCATCGGGGCAGCCGATGTGTGACTTCAGGGCCTAAGCGCCCCATCGCCGACATGGTTAACCGTTGGCCAAACGCCGACGGTTGACAAATGCATGGCCGCTGTGCTAAATGAATGTTCATTCAGTCAAGCGAAATTCAATGCTATAAAACAATCGGATAGGCGATGGTAACCGTCACAAATCTGGCACAAAGGCGCTCGGAGATGCTGGCCGGGCGGACGCGCTCGGCCATCCTTGAGGCCACTATCGCGGTCATCGCCAAGCACAGCCTCTCCGGCACCACCGTGCAGCTGGTGGCGGAAGCTGCTGACGTGTCCCCAGGGACGGTCATCCTGCATTTCGAGCGCAAGGAGGCGCTGCTGACGGCCGCTATGGAGCATGTGGCCATCGAGTTCGAACAGGCGCGGCGGCGAGCCATCGAGTCCGCTGCCGGCGATCCGGTCGCGGCTCTCAACGGCCTCATCGACATGACGTTCGATCCGCGGGTCAGCGAGCCGGCGACGGTCGCGGTCTGGTATGCCTTCTGGGGCGAGGCGCGGGCGCGCCGCGTGTACCTGGAGCGCGTCGGCAATCTCGACCATGCCTACTACGCCGACGTCGTGCGGTTGTGCCAGGAGCTGATCGCGCGCGGCGGCCATGCGCACCTGAACGCCGAGGCGGTCGCGATCGGTTTCGCGGGCCTGCTCGAATTGCAATGGCAGGAGATCATGCTCGCCGGTCGCCGTTTCGATCGCGAGCACGCGCGCCGCACCGCGCGCGCCTACCTCGCGGGAATGTTTCCCAACGAATTCGCCGTCACACCGGCATCTGCGCAGTGAAAGGAGGCCGCATCCATGATCGACCAACTCGTCACCGAAGCGCCGTCGCCGGAAACCCACTCCCTCTCGCGCGGCCTGCCGGCCTGGACCTACCGCAATACCGAGCTGCTCGATCTCGAGTATGAGCGCGTCATCCTGCCGTCCTGGCAGTTCGTCTGCCACGCCAACCAGGTGAAGGAGCCTGGCGATTACGCCACGCTCGACCTGATGCGCGACTCCATCATCGTCATGCGCGGCAAGGACGGCGTCCTGCGCGCGTTCAGCAACGTCTGCCGCCACCGCGGTTCGAAGCTGCTGGAAGGCGCCGGCCAGTGCCGCGCCCGCATCACCTGCCCGTATCACGGCTGGTCCTACAAGCTCGACGGCTCGCTGTCGGCGACGCCGTCGGAAGCCACCTTCCCTGGACTCGACAAGAAGCAGTTCGGTCTGAAGCCTGTCGAACTCGAGATCCTCATGGGGCTGGTCTTCGTGCGCGTCGTCGCCGGGGGTCCGAGCCTCAAGGAGATGTGGGGCGAGTATGTCGACCTGCTGGCGCCGTTCCGCATCGAGGAGATGGTGCCGCGGCAGGCCGCGCCGACTATCGATACCTGGAACGCCAACTGGAAGGTCGTCACCGACAACAACCTCGAGAACTATCACGTTCCGGTCGGCCATCCCGGCTATCACCGGATGCTCGACAACGACCTCGGCGGCTTCATGAACCAGCACGGCGTCGCCGGCAGCAAGAGCATGCTGCGCGACAAGCTCTCGTCGAACTGGAGCGAGCAGCTCTATCAGAAGCTGGCGCCGCAGGCATTGACGGACATGTCCGGCGATACGGCCAAGACCTGGCTCTTCTTCTCGATGCCGCCCAACATCGGGATCGACATCTATCCCGACAGTATGGACGTGTTCCAGATGTTGCCGAGGACGGCGGAGACCTCGATCTCGCGCTACTCCGTGTTCGTCCATCCGAACGAAACGCGCGAGCTGAAGGCGCTGCGCTATCTCAACGGCCGCATCAACCGCCAGGTCACCAGCGAGGACCGCACGCTCAGCGAACGGGTACAAACCGGCCTGGCTTCACACGGCTACGAGCCCGGCCCGCTCTCGACCTACGAGTATGCGATCCACGATTTTCACGATCGCATCCGGGCTGCCTGCCCCGTGACGCTGCTGCCGAAGGCCCCGCGCGCCGGCACCGTGCGGCAGCGCAACGAGGAAATGCTGGAAAAGGCCAGCCGCGTTGTCGCGATGATTTCTTAACGATCGAGCGGGCCGGGGTAGAGTCTGCTCCGGCCCGCTTGTCGGTCGTGCCGCATCTGCGAAGGTAATGTCTGACTATTGCGTTGGGCGTCGCAAAAGAATGCCGTATGCGGCGTGTCGGTGTCGCAGACAGGCAAACGAACCTCCGCGGACTCTGCTAGTCGTGGCCGGGGGCTGAGCGCATCGCGCTCGTTGCTTCGCAGTCTCAATCAGCACCAGAGAATCGCGCGCGAGATGACCAGCCTGGAAGACGCTTATGCCGTCCCGACTGTCGCCGCCCTGGCGCGTCCGAACGAACGGCTGAAGGGTATCCTCTTCCTCTGCGGCGGCGCCTTCATCTTCACCTTCCAGGACATCATCATCAAGCTGGTGAGCGGCCGCTATCCGCTGTCCGAAGTGCTCGCCATCCGCTGCGTCGTCGCCGTGCCGCTTCTCCTTGTCCTCGTGCATTTCGATGGCGGCCTGGCCGGGTTGCTCACCCGGCGCTGGCGTCTGCTTCTGCTGCGCGCTGTCCTGCTGCTCGTCTGCTATTCCTGCTACTACCTCGCAATTGCAGCCATCCCATTGGCCGAAGCGGTCCCCCTCTACTACACGGCGCCGCTCTTCATCGTGCTGCTGTCGGGTCCGCTCCTGGGCGAACGGGTCGGCCTCGGCCGTTGGATTGCCGTCGCCGTGGGATTCGCCGGTGTCGTCATCGCGGATTCGCGCGGCGCGAGCTCGGCGATCCTGCTCGCCGTCGGATCGGCGGCATTCTACGGTCTGGCCCAGGTGATGGCGCGTCGCCTCGGCGTCACCGAGCGGGCGTCGGTCATGACCTTCTTCCACAATCTGGTCTTCCTCCTCGCCGCGACCGTGATGGCCCTCTGGACCGGCGACGGCTCCTATGCCGACGGCGGCGACGCCAGCATGCAGTTCCTCCTGCGGCCGTGGGTGGCGCCGACGGGGTTCGACTTCGCAATCGTCGCGGCGACCGGATTCATCGCCGCGCTCGGCAGCTTCTGCCTGACGCACGCCTATCGCATCGCCGAGGCCAACGTCGTCGCGCCGTTCGAGTTCACGTCGATCATCTGGGCCGTGATCGGCGGCCTGGTCGTGTGGGGCTACGTGCCGGATGCAGCGATGATCACCGGCGCGCTCCTCATCGTCGCCGCAGGTGTGTACGTGCTGACCTCCTCGCGAGAGGTGCGCTAGGCCCGCTTCTTCGCCTTCGTGACGTTGCGGCCGAGATAGCCGGCGAGATACTGCCCCGTATAGCTCTCGGGAACGGCGGCGACCTGCTCCGGCGTGCCGGCGGCGACGATGCGGCCGCCCTTGTCGCCGCCTTCGGGACCGAGGTCGATGATCCAGTCGGCGGTCTTGATGACCTCGAGGTTGTGCTCGATCACCACCACCGTGTTGCCCTGGTCGACCAGCGTGTGCAGCACCTCCAGCAGCTTGCGCACGTCCTCGAAGTGGAGGCCGGTCGTCGGCTCGTCGAGGATGTAGAGGGTCTTGCCAGTCGAGCGCCGCGACAGCTCCTTGGCGAGCTTGACGCGCTGCGCCTCGCCGCCGGAAAGAGTCGTCGCGGGCTGACCGACATGGATGTAGCCGAGGCCGACCTCTTCCAGCGTCCGCATCTTGTCGCGGATCGACGGCACCGCCTTGAAGAACTCGGCGCCTTCCTCGACCGTCATGTCGAGCACGTCCGCGATCGACTTGTTCTTGAAGGTGATCTCCAACGTCTCGCGGTTGTAGCGCTTGCCCTTGCAGACGTCGCACTGGACATAGACGTCCGGCAGGAAGTGCATTTCGATCTTGATGACGCCGTCGCCCTGACAGGCCTCGCAGCGGCCGCCCTTGACGTTGAACGAGAACCGCCCGGCTTTGTAGCCGCGCTCGTTCGCTTCCGGCAGGCCGGCGAACCAGTCGCGGATCGGCGTGAAGGCGCCGGTGTAGGTCGCCGGGTTGGAGCGCGGCGTGCGCCCGATCGGCGACTGGTCGATGTCGATGATCTTGTCGAGGAACTCGATGCCGTCGATGCGGTCGTGGTCGCCGGCATGCTCGCGCGCGCCGTTGAGGCGGCGGGCCAGCGCCTTGTAGAGCGTCTCGATGATTAGCGTCGACTTGCCGCCCCCGGACACGCCGGTGACGCAGGTGAAGGTCCCGAGCGGTATGTCGACCGATACGCTCTTCAGGTTGTTCTCGCGCGCGCCGACGATCGTCAGGCGCTGGTCGGGATGGCCTGATCGCCGCTCCTTCGGCAGCGGCACTTGGCGAAAGCCGGTGAGGTATTGCGCCGTGATGCTCTCGGGACTGCGCATCACCTGCTCGGGCGTGCCGACGGCGACGATCTGGCCGCCGTGGATGCCGGCGGCCGGGCCCATGTCGATCAGGTAGTCGGCGGTGCGGATCGCCTCCTCGTCATGCTCGACGACGAGCACGGTGTTGCCGAGGTCGCGCAGCCGCTTCAGCGTCTCCAGCAGCCGCTGGTTATCGCGCTGGTGCAGCCCGATCGACGGCTCGTCCAGCACATAGAGCACGCCGGTGAGGCCGGAGCCGATCTGCGAGGCCAGGCGGATGCGCTGGCTCTCGCCGCCTGAGAGCGTCGCCGACGCCCGCGACAGCGTCAGATATTCGAGCCCGACGCTGACGAGGAATCCCAGCCGCTCGTTGATCTCCTTGAGGATGCGCTGCGCAATCTCGCGCTGCTTCGGCTTCAGTTTCCGGTCGAGGGCGAGGAACCAGTCGCGCGCCCGGTCGATGGAGAAATCCGCAACCTCCGAGATGTTGAGCCCGTCGATCTTGACGGCGAGCGCCTCCGGCTTCAGCCGCTGCCCCTTGCAGGCCTCGCACGGGCTGGTCGACTGGAAGCGCGCCAGCTCCTCGCGCACCCAGGCGCTGTCGGTCTCGCGCCAGCGCCGGTCCATGTTGGGGATCACGCCCTCGAACGGCTTCGTCGTCTTGTAGCTGCGCAGGCCGTCGTCGTACTGCATGGTCACGGACTCGCTGCCGGAGCCGTGCAGGATCACGGTACGCGCCTTCTCCGGCAGTTCGTTCCAGGGCGTGTTGACGCTGAACTTGTAGTGGCGCGCCAGGCTGTCGAGCGTCTGCATGTAGTATTGCGAGGTCGAGTTGGCCCAGGGCGCGACGGCGCCCTGCTTCAGGCTCAGCTTCTCGTCCGGCACCACCATCTCCGGATCGAAGAACATGGTGGTGCCGAGGCCGTCGCAGGTCGGACAGGCGCCGAACGGGTTGTTGAACGAGAACAGCCGCGGCTCGATCTCGTCGATGGTGAAGCCGGAGACCGGGCAGGCGAACTTGGCGGAAAAGGTGATGCGCTCCGGCTTCTTGCCCTTCTTGCCGTTCTCGGCCGCCTCGGCGATCTCCGCGAACACGAGCCCGTCCGAAAGCCCGAGCGCCGTCTCGAGGCTGTCGGCCAGCCGCTGCGCGATGCCCTCGCGCACGACGACGCGGTCGACCACCACCTCGATGTCGTGCTTCAGCTTCTTGTTGAGCGCCGGCACCTCGTCGATCTCGTGGAACGTGCCGTCGACCTTGACGCGCTGGAAACCGCGCTTCTGCAGGTCGGCCAGTTCCTTGCGGTACTCGCCCTTGCGCCCGCGCACGACCGGCGCCAGCAGGTAGAGCCGCGTGCCCTCCGGCATCTCCAGGATGCGGTCGACCATCTGGCTCACGGTCTGGCTCTCGATCGGCAGGCCCGTGGCGGGCGAGTAGGGGACGCCGACGCGTGCGAACAGGAGCCGCAGGTAGTCGTAGATCTCCGTCACCGTGCCGACGGTGGAGCGCGGATTCTTCGAGGTCGTCTTCTGCTCGATCGAGATCGCCGGCGACAGACCGTCGATCGAATCCACGTCCGGCTTCTGCATCAGTTCCAAGAACTGCCGGGCATAGGCCGAAAGCGACTCGACATAGCGGCGCTGACCCTCGGCATAGATTGTGTCGAAGGCGAGGGAGGACTTGCCGGAGCCCGACAGCCCGGTGATGACCACCAGGCTGTTGCGCGGCATCTCCACGTCGATGTTCTTCAGGTTGTGCTCGCGGGCGCCGCGAACGATGATCTTGTCCTGCATGTCCGGGAATGGCCTGTTGACCGCAGCGGATATTATCGCCGCCGTCCGGAAAAGCGACTCGGAAATGGCCGAATCCGGCGGTCCAACTGACATGTCCTGCCAATACAACTCTGGCGGGTCATGGTTGTTGCCGCTAGACTCAGGCAAGTCGCTCGCCGGCATCCGCCGGTCGCGCGTAACGCTCAGGTGGAGTTGGTCATGGCAGGCAGCGTGAACAAGGTCATCCTCGTCGGCAATCTGGGGCGCGATCCCGAAATCCGCAGCACCCAGGACGGCCTGCGCATCGCCCAACTCTCTGTCGCCACGTCCGAGAACTGGCGCGACAAGGCCACCGGCGAGCGGCGCGAGAAGACCGAATGGCACCGCGTCGTGATCTTCAACGAGCGCATCGTCGATGTGGCGGAGAAATATCTGCGCAAGGGCGCCAAGGTCTATGTCGAAGGGGCGCTGCAGACCCGCAAATGGACTGACCAGTCCGGCCAGGAGAAATACACCACCGAGGTCGTGCTGCAGCGCTTCCGCGGCGAGCTCACCATGCTCGACAGCCGCGGCGGCGAATCCGGCGGCATGGCCGAGGCGCATGCCGATACCGGCGGCTATACCGGCCCCTCCGGCGGTGGCGGTGGCGGTGGCGGGGGCCGCGGCGCCCCCTCGGGCGGCGACCTCGACGACGAAATCCCGTTCTGAGCGAGCCCCCTTTTTCGGTCAGCCGGTTGCGTCATCGCTGCCGTCGCGCGGCCGCGGTTTCGTTTGTTCGCACCTGCGAAATCTGCTAGCGTGGCACGAATCGCACGGGCGCCAGAACGACCTTGCAACTCCCTGTAAAACCTAGAGAAATCGCTTGAACCCGCCGACCGACCCGCCTGCCTTCGACATCGCGCCGGTGACGCTCGAAGAGGAGATGAAACGCTCCTACCTCGACTACGCCATGAGCGTGATCGTGGCGCGGGCGCTGCCGGACGTGCGCGACGGCCTGAAGCCCGTCCACCGCCGCATCCTCTACGCCATGAAGGAGGGCGGCTACGAGTCGACGCGCAGCTTCAGCAAGTCCTCGCGCGTCGTCGGCGACGTCATGGGCAAGTACCACCCGCATGGCGACGCCGCCATCTACGACGCCCTCGTGCGCATGGTGCAGGACTTCTCGATGCGCCTGCCGCTCATCGCGGGGCAGGGCAACTTCGGCTCCATGGACGGCGATCCGCCGGCCGCCATGCGCTACACCGAGGTGCGCCTTGCGCGCGCGGCCGATGCGCTGCTCGAGGATCTCGAGAAGGACACGGTCGATTTCCAGGACAACTACGACGGCAAGAACAAGGAGCCGGTGGTCCTGCCGGCCCGCTTCCCGAATGTGCTCGTGAACGGCTCGAGCGGCATCGCCGTCGGCATGGCGACCAACATCCCGACCCACAATCTGGGAGAGGTCATCGACGCCTGCATCGCCTATATCGACAACCCCGACATCACCATCGACGGCCTGATGGAAATCCTCCCGGGGCCGGACTTCCCGACCGGCGCCCTCATCCTGGGCCGCAACGGCATCAAGGAAGCCTTCCACCTCGGCCGCGGCTCGATCGTCATGCGCGCCCGCACGAAGGTGGAGGAGATCCGCAAGGACCGCGAAGCCATCATCGTCACCGAGATTCCCTACCAGGTGAACAAGCAGCGCCTCGTCGAGCGCATCGCCGAATGCGCCAACGAGAAGATCATCGACGGCATCGGCGACCTGCGCGACGAGTCCGACCGCGAGGGCGTGCGCATCGTCATCGAGCTGAAGCGCGACGCCATGGCCGAGATCGTGCTGAACCAGCTCTATCGACACACGCCGCTGCAGACGAGCTTCGGCGTCAACATGCTGGCCCTCAACGGCGGCCGGCCGCAGCTGCTGACGCTGAAGGACATCATCGCCGCCTTCACGGCCTTCCGCGAGGACGTCATCACCCGGCGCACCGCCTTCGATCTCGGCAAGACGCGCGAGCGCGCCCACGTCCTGGTCGGCCTCGCCATCGCCGTTGCCAACATCGACGCCGTCATCGAGCTGATCCGCAAGTCGCCGGATCCCGTGGTCGCCCGCGAGCGCCTGATGGAGCGCGACTGGCCGGCGCGCGAGGTCGAGCCGCTCATCGCCCTCATCGACGAACCCGGGCGCGGCATCTCCGCCGACGGCACCATCCGGCTCTCCGAGGAGCAGGCGCGCGCCATCCTCGACCTGCGCCTGCAGCGACTGACCGGCCTCGAGCGCGACAAGATCGCCTCCGAGCTCGAAGAGCTCGCCGCCAAGATCAAGGACTTCCTCGATATCCTGGGCTCACGCCCGCGCCGTCTCGACATCCTGCGCACCGAGTTGCGCGCCATCAAGGACGAGTTCGACACGCCGCGTCGCACCGAGATCCAGGACCTCGAGTTCGAGCAGGACATCGAGGACCTGATCCAGCGCGAGGACATGGTCGTCACCGTCACCCACGCCGGCTACATCAAGCGCGTGCCGCTCTCCGCCTACCGCGCGCAGCGGCGCGGCGGCCGCGGCCGCGCCGCCATGGCGACGCGCGAGGAGGATTTCGTCAGCCGCATCTTCGTCGCCAACACCCACACGCCCGTGCTGTTCTTCTCGACCACCGGCATGGCCTATAAGATCAAGGTCTTCCGCCTGCCGCAGGGAACGCCGCAGGCGCGCGGCAAGGCGCTCGTGAACCTGCTGCCGTTGGACGAGGGCGAGACGATCTCGACGCTCATGCCGCTGCCGGAGGACGAGTCGACCTGGGCCGACATGTTCGTCGTGTTCGCGACGGCGTCCGGCTACATCCGCCGCAACAAGCTGTCGGACTTCGTCGACGTGAAGGCGAACGGCAAGATCGCCATGAAGCTGGAGAAGGGCGACCGTCTCATCGGCGTGCTCACCTGCGCCGAGGCGGACGACGTGCTGCTCGCCGCCGCCGACGGCCAGGCCATCCGCTTCCCCGTCGCCGACGTGCGCGTCTTCAGCGGCCGCACCTCCATGGGCGTGCGCGGCATCAGGCTCGAGAAGGACGACCACGTCATCTCCATGTCGATCCTGCGCCACGTCGAGGTCGAGACCAGCGAGCGGGCCGCCTTCCTGCGCATGGTCCGAAAGCGTCGCGGCGGCGAGGAGGAGGCGGCCGGCGAGCCGAGCGAGGACGAGGCGGCCGCCGATCCCGGCCTGATGCTGTCGCCCGAACGCTTCACCGGGCTCGAGACGCAGGAGGAATTCATCCTCACCGTC
>Ga0335076_10003255_pt1 | contig 16289 bp, 19 predicted proteins | sample Lox_Sample_25_FD_206717 | JGI IMG/M metagenome (GOLD analysis project Ga0335076, IMG submission 206717) | Soil microbial communities from Loxahatchee National Wildlife Refuge, Florida, United States - Lox_Sample_2.5 | ecosystem: Environmental > Terrestrial > Soil > Wetlands | place: USA...
GGCCGAGGCGTTCCCGGATCTGGCCGAGGACGTCCGGCAGTCGCTGCGCCGCATCGAGAACAGCCCCTTCGTGACCAAGCACGTGTCGGCCCGCGGCTTCATCTTCGACGTCGCCACCGGCCAACTAGAGGAAGTAACGCTCTAGCCGACCTTGCCCTCTAGCCGACCTTGTAGGTGGCGAGGGCTTTGGCGACCAGCCTGCCGTCCGGATCGACGATCTCGGCCTCGCAGTTGACCAGCGACCGGCCGCGCCGCAGCACCCGGCCCACCCCAATCACGTCGGTGGCCCGCGCCGGCGCCATGAAATCCAGCGCCATCGACACCGTCACCCCACGCAGTTGCGGGGCCGCGTCCACGCCGCACCACGCCGCAGCCATGACGGTCAGGTCGGCGAGGGTGGCGATGGCGCCGCCGTGGACCATGTCGCCGACGGTGACGTTGGAGGGATCCCAGGGCAGCCGCAGCCTGACTTCGTCGGCACCGAGCTGATCGGCTGGAAATTCCAAGATTCCCAGCTTCGCGACGAACGGCGATCGGGGGAGGAACTCCGCGATGACGTCGCGGCCGCTCTGCGTTTCGGTTGTCACCCGTCCATGCTTTCGCACCGGCCAGCCGCCGCAAAAGGGTTGTCGCCGTTCGTGGCGCAATGCGTCGTGTGCTTGTCGGCCGCGCCAAACGATTGACACCGGCCGGCCCGGCTGGTTCCATAGATGGCAATGACCATAAAGATGGTCAATTCGACCAAGTTTATCAGGAATACTGACAAGGAACCCATGACCAGTATTGCGAAGGCGGGCCCGGCCGCCGGCCAGTACGAGTTGAGCCATCTGCGCTCGCTCGAGGCCGAAGCGATCCACATCATTCGGGAGGTGGCCGCGGAGTTCGAGCGCCCGGTGCTGTTGTTCTCGGGCGGCAAGGACTCCATCGTCATGCTGCACCTGGCGCTCAAGGCGTTCCGCCCCGGGCGGCTGCCGTTCCCGGTGATGCACGTCGACACCGGCCACAACTTCGACGAGGTGATCGCCACCCGCGACGAATTGGTGGCCGAATCCGGGGTCCGGTTGGTGGTGGCGTCGGTCCAGGAAGACATCGACGCCGGCCGCGTCGTCGAGACGATCCCGTCGCGCAACCCGATACAGACCGTGACGCTGCTGCGCGCCATCCGGGAGAACAAGTTCGACGCCGCCTTTGGGGGCGCGCGGCGTGACGAGGAAAAGGCGCGCGCCAAGGAACGGGTGTTCAGCTTCCGCGACGAGTTCGGGCAGTGGGACCCGAAGGCCCAGCGGCCGGAGCTGTGGAACCTCTACAACGGCCGGCACCACAAGGGCGAGCACATCCGGGTCTTCCCGCTGTCCAACTGGACCGAGTTCGACGTCTGGTCCTACATCGGTGCCGAGAAGGTAAAGCTGCCGCCGATCTATTTTGCCCATCGGCGCAAGGTGTTTCGCCGTGACGGCATGTTGCTGGCGGTAGACCGGCACATGCAGCCACGCGCCGACGAGTCGGTGTTCGAGACCACGGTGCGATTCCGCACGGTCGGGGACGTCACTTGCACCGGATGTGTGGAATCGGCGGCTGGCACGGTGTCGGAGGTCATCGCCGAGACGGCGGTGTCGCGGCTGACCGAGCGCGGGGCCACCAGGGCCGACGACCGCATCTCGGAGGCCGGAATGGAAGACCGCAAACGGCAGGGCTACTTCTGATGACGACACTTCTGCGCCTCGCAACCGCCGGTTCCGTCGACGACGGCAAGTCCACGCTGATCGGGCGCCTGCTCTATGACTCCAAGGCCGTGATGGAAGACCAATGGGCGTCGGTGGAGCGGACGTCCAAGGAGCGCGGCCACGAGTACACCGACCTGGCGCTGGTAACCGACGGCCTGCGGGCCGAGCGCGAGCAGGGCATCACCATCGACGTCGCCTACCGCTACTTCGCCACTCCCAAGCGGAAATTCATCATCGCCGACACGCCCGGCCACATCCAGTACACCCGGAACATGGTGACCGGTGCGTCGACCGCTCAACTGGTGATCGTGCTCGTCGACGCCCGCCACGGTCTGTTGGAGCAGTCCCGCCGGCACGCCTTCCTGGCGTCATTGCTGGGCATCCAGCACATCGTGCTCGCGGTCAACAAGATGGACCTGATCGGCTGGGACAAAGAGAGATTCGACTCGATTCGGGACGAATTCCACGCCTTCGCGGCCCGGCTGGATGTGCAAGATGTGGCCACCATCCCGATTTCCGCGCTGAACGGTGACAACGTGGTGACCAAATCGGACAACGCACCGTGGTACGAGGGGCCCGCGCTGCTGTCGCACCTCGAGGAGGTCTACATCGCCGGTGACCGCAACCTGGTCGACGTGCGATTCCCGGTGCAATACGTCATCCGGCCACAAACCCACGAGCATCGGGACCACCGCAGTTACGCCGGCACCGTGGCCAGCGGCGTGATGCGCCCCGGCGACGAAGTGGTCGTGCTGCCGATCGGGAAGACAACCCGGATCACCGCGATCGAAGGTCCCAATGGCCCTGTGGAAGAGGCGTTTCCGCCGATGGCCGTCTCGGTGGGCCTCGCTGACGACATAGACATCTCGCGCGGCGACATGATCGCGCGCACCCACAACCAGCCCAGGGTTGCGCAGGACTTCGACGCGACCGTGTGCTGGATGGCCGACAGTTCGGCGCTGGAGCCCGGCCTCGACTACCTGATCAAGCACACCACCCGAACCACGCGCGCGCGGGTAACCGCGCTGGACTACCGGCTCAACGTCAACACCCTGCACCGCGACAAGGCCGCAACGGCGTTGCAGCTCAACGAGCTTGGCCGCGTTTCGCTGCGCACCCAGGTTCCGCTGCTACTCGACGAGTACACCCGCAACTCCAGTACCGGCTCATTCATCCTCATCGACCCGAACACCAACGGCACGGTGGCGGCGGGCATGGTGTTGCGTGACATCTCGACGCAGGCGGCAAGCCCGAACACCGTGCGGCACAAGTCGCTCGTCGGCGTTGGAGCCCGGACCCGAGGCAAGACGGTATGGTTTACCGGCCTGTCGGGCTCCGGAAAATCGTCCGTGGCCATGCTGGTCGAACGGATGCTGCTCGAAAGCGACGTTCCCGCTTATGTTCTCGACGGCGACAATTTGCGCCACGGCCTGAATGCCGACCTTGGCTTCAGCATGGTCGACCGCGCCGAGAACCTGCGTCGGCTCGCGCATGTGGCGGCGCTACTGGCCGACTCCGGCCAGACCGTGCTGGTGCCGGCGATCAGTCCGCTGGCCGAGCACCGCGAAGTGGCTCGCAAGGTCCATGCCGAGGCCGGCCTCGACTTTTTCGAGGTGTTCTGCGACACCCCGCTCGATGAATGCGAGAAGCGTGATCCCAAGGGGCTATACGCCAAAGTGCGCGCCGGTGAGATCGCGAACTTCACCGGCATCGACAGCCCGTATCAGCAGCCGGAGAATCCGGACCTGCGGCTCACGCCGGATCGCAGCGTCGACGAGCAGGCGCAGATGGTCATCGACGTGCTGGAGTCGCGTCCCTGAATCGTCTTCTCGGCTCGGCCCGATTGCCTCACTCGCTCCCGTGCCGCTGCGCGGCTGGGGGCACCCCCACCTCGCTCCGTCCCCCGCAAGCGGGAGGTGCCCCCAGCACGGACCGCATCGTCTTCTCGGCGGGTGGCACAATCCTCACATGCGGATGTCGGCCAAGGCGGAGTACGCGGTCCGGGCGATGGTCCAGCTCGCCACCGTCGCCAACGGCACACTGGTAACGACCGAAGAATTGGCCCAGGCCCAGGGCATACCGCCGCAATTTCTCGTCGACATCCTCACCAACCTGCGCACCGATCGCCTGGTGCGAAGCCATCGCGGTCGCGAAGGCGGTTACGAACTGGCCCGTCCGGGCAACGAGATCAGCATCGCCGACGTGCTGCGCTGCATCGACGGCCCGCTGGCCAGCGTCCGCGACATCGGACTCGGCGACCTGCCGTATTCCGGGCCCACCGCACCATTGGCCGACGTCTGGCGGGCCCTGCGGGCCAGCATGCGCTCGGTCCTGGAACGAACGACCGTGGCCGACGTCGCGGCCGGTGCCCTGCCCAAGCATGTCGCACAGCTCGCCGACGACTACCGGGACCAAGAAAGCGTGCGGCACGGCTCACCGCGCAGCGGCGATTAGCCGCCGGAGCCGTAGGGTCGGGTCAGGATCTCCAGGAAATGCCCGGAGGGATCGCGGAAGTACACCCCGCGCCCGCCGTCGTTGTGGTTGACCTCGCCCGGGCGTTGGGCACCCGGGTCCGCCCAGTGCTCGAGGCCACGCGAGGAGATCTTGCCGTAGATCGCGTCGAAATCCGCTTCGGAAACCAGAAATGCGTAGTGCTGGTGGGTGATTTCCCCGCCCTCGGGGGCATCCGCGTAATCGAGACTGGCGCCGTGCTCGAGCGCGACGGCCATGAAGTGGCCGAATGGCTTGGGGCTGGGCAGGCCGAACAGTTCGGCGAGGAATTCCGCGGACTCCCGTTTGTCGCGGGAGGCGACAATGGTGTGGTTGAAACTGATCGTCATAGTTCCTATGTACCCCTACTTCGGCGCCGTCAGCTCCAGCGCGATGTTGTCGGGGTCGCGAAACTCCAGAATGTACGACGGCCCAATGTCTTTGACGGGCTCGTGCTCGACGCCGACTTCGTCGAGATGCGTAGCCGCGGCGTCCAATTCGGCCTTGCTGCCCAGCCGGAACGCGATGTGATCGAGCCCGCAGCGATCCTCATGGAAGCGGTCCCTGGCTACCGGCCGGAGGCCGAGCAGCGTGCCGCCCAGGTCGTAGATGACGCCGCCGAACAGGAAGCCGAACTGGCTGCGGGTGGCTTCGTCGGCGTTCTCGGGAACCTCCAGCAGCACCGGCCAACCAAAGACGCTCTCGTAGAACTGCCGTGACCGCTCGATGTCGGTGACGGTTAGCCGTACGTGCGCGATGGAAGTGCTGGTGAAACCCATCTGGACCATGGTGCCAGAATCGCGTCTGTGCAGATAGCGATGACCATGCCGGTGATGGAGCCGGACCTGGATGCGAGGGTGCTGGAGGACTGGGCGCGCGGGATCGACGAGGGCCCGTTCTCGTCGCTGTGCTGGGGCGAGCGCATCGCGTTCGAAAACCCGGACAACCTGACGCTGCTCGGTGCGCTGGCCGCGTGGACGAACCGGGTGCGGCTGCTGACGACCGTGATCGTCCCGCAGCTGCACGACCCCGTAATGCTGGCCAAGGGGCTGGCAACAGGAGACATGCTGTGTGGCGGGCGGCTGACCGTGGGCATCGGCGTGGGCGGCAGGCACGAGGACTATCACGCCGTGGGCGCCGACCCCGCGACGCAGACGATGCGCGGCATGGCCGAACGGGTGGCGGTGATGAAAAGGGTGTGGGCCGGCGAAAAGATCACCGAATCGGTGCTGCCGGTCGGGCCGGCCCCCGTCCAGCCGGGTGGTCCGCTGCTGTTCGTCGGCAGCATCGGGCCAAAAACCATCCGCAGCGCCGCCGCGTGGGCCGACGGGCTGGCCGGCACCACGCTGGACCTCGACGTCGCCAAGCAGAACGAGCTGTTCGACGTGGCGCGGGAGGCATGGGCGCAGGCCGGCAGGCCCAAACCCCACCTGGTGACCTCGTTCTGGTTCGCGTTCGGCGCCCCCGAGCAGGCGCGCACCCAGGTGCATCGTCATCTGCGGCGCTATATGAACTGGATACCGGGCGAGTACGTCGACGCGATGGCGTCCATGACCGGCTGGGCCGGCAGTGAAGACGAGCTGCTGGCGGTGCTGCGAAAGTTCGAGGGGATCGGCACCGACGAGGTTCAGCTCATCCCGACGAGCTCGGACCTCGACCAGCTGCGTCGCGCGGCCGACGTGGCGGCGCAGCTTCAGGCGGTTGAGCGCTGACCGCCGCATCGGGTTCTTGGGGAGGCTGCCCCTTGCGTAGCGTCGCCAACAGCTCGCGGTACGGCCCGACGAGGTAGACGGTGTCGCCACCACGAAGCCAGGCGTCGCGCCGCGGGTGGAGTTCGACGGGCGCGTCATGCCGGGTGATGGCGATGACGCGGGTCTGGGTGGACAGTTCGAACATTTGCAGACCATCGAGTTCGCTGCCGGCCGCCACATGCATGCCGCCGACCATGAAGGCGCGCTGCCCGACCCAGAACGTCCCCAGCACCTGCAGCCCCATGGCGGCGCCGATGAACCACGGCACGGCCAATTCGACGGTCGAGCGAACGTTTTCGAAACCGAACCGCTGTGCCACGGCGGCGCCGAGCTCACGGTCGAATATGCGCAGCACGATCGGGACGTCGGGTCGGATCACCTCCGGCATCACCCGGGGACCCAACATCTCGCGCAACACGATCCCGGTTTCGATGTTGACCATGTCGTCCTGGGTCAGCACCGCGACCGCGCGGGCGTGGTCGACGCGGGCCGACGCCAGGGTCTGGCGCAGCGTCGCGTCCCCGAAGATCACCGGCACGTCGAGTTCGGCCGCCGACGACAGGAAGCGGTTGTTGTCGTCCCGCTCGATGACCGCGACGTCGTAGCCGGCAGCGGTCAGATCGGCGACGACGCGGCTGCCGAACGAACCCAGCCCTACAACGATGATGTGGTTGCGCAGATGGCGGGCGTGCCGGCGACCGGCAGAGTAGGCAAAGCGGCGCGACAACAGCAGGTCGGCCATGAACGCGACAAGAAGCGCGGTGGTGGTGACGCCGGCGAACATCAACATGACGCTGAACAGTCGTAACCAAGCGGGCTGGTGGACGAAGCTGAAGTCGCCGTAGCCCACCGTCGCGATCGTCTCGGTGGTGAAGTACAAGGCGTCGATCCACTGCATCCCCGGGCGCTGATAGCTGAAGCGCAACACGACCGTCGAGCCGATCAACAGGAACGCCGCGGCCAACAACGCGCGCGTGAACATCGGGTTGACGTCGTCGCGCAGGGCGCGTGCGGCATAGAGCGCTCGGCGCATCCGGGGCCGGGGTGAACGTGTTGCGGTCGGTTTCGGGACCTTGATGCCGCGGGCGGCCAACTCGTCGGCGGTTCCGATCATCGCGGTCCAGTCGCCGGCGTGCACCGGCAGATCCCGGCCCGGACATGCCTCCACCTCGCCCGGGGTGGCGCAGTTCTCGCCGTGAAGCACCGCCACCGGCGCCAAGTCGCCGTAGATCTCGCGCAGCGTAGCGTCACGCGGTGCCGCGGCGCCGGAGACGACGAATTTGATGCCCGCCGCCTCGAACGGGTGCGTGGTGTCCGCCAAGCATGCCTCGACGACCGACGGCGCCGAGAGGTCCGCGACGTCCAGAATTGCGCCGGGCCGCTTGTCGGCGGCCATCGCTGTCCGGAGTACGTCATTGGCCAGTCGTGCCACCACCCGCACGCCGGGGTTGGCTTTTCTTGCCAGCAGCGCGATTTCGAGGTTTGTCGCGTCGTTGTCCCCGGCGCAGATCACGGCGCGGGCGCGGGCGATCCCGGCGTTGGCGAGCTCGGTGGCGTCGGTGAGCTTGACGATGTGCACGCCGGCGTTGTTGAGCTCCTCGACGATCGTCGTCGCCAGCGCGTCGTCGCCGCTGACGATGATGTGGCTACGCATCCCGGAGCGGCGGATCGCTGTCTTTGCGGGTCATCGCTGCATTATCGCGGTCGCGATGGCAATGGACGAAATCACCGCCGCTTTTGACGTATTTCCTCCGAAATGCTGAGTTGCCACGCCGACGCGCGGGCGATTCGATTAGTCACGCAGCTGTCCAAATCAAAACCCATGTGCCGTAGGCAGGTTCGCGCACGATCCGATAGCCGTCGGCCTGTGAAATACTCGGACCATGCCCACAGCGCGGCGCGGCCACGCCAGTATCGATATCGCCGCGGCGCCCGAGGTCGTCTACGACCTCATCGCCGACGTCACCCGGATGGGTGAGTGGAGTCCCGAGTGTTATCGGTGCGAGTGGCTGGACGGGGCAACCGCTGCGGCCCGCGGCGTGCGGTTCCGCGGGTACAACCGGCTCGGCCGCCTGCGCTGGGAGCGAACCGCGGTGGTCAATACCGCCGACCGCGGCCGCGAATTCGGTTTCGCCACCGTCAACGACAGCGCCGGCCGCGAGGAAACGCGTTGGCGCTACACGATCCAGCCGTCGCCGTCCGGGACGTTGCTCACCGAGTCATTCGAGTTCCTGTGGTGCTCGGTCGCCAATAGGCTCGCCGAGGCCCTTGTCCCACGGGGACGACAAGTCAACCGGGGCATCGAGGAGACGCTGCGGCGCGTCAAGCGCGCCGCCGAGAGAGCGACCTGATTAGCGGCCTGATTACAAGACCTTGAAGTCGGAAGGTGACCAGAACGCCCGCATCGAGGTGATCTTCGCGTCCTCGTCGAACGTCATCGTCGAGATGGGCGAGAGTCGGCTGCGGCTGTCACCGGCATCGAGTGTGAGGTGCCACAAGAACGCGGCCTCGGTGCCGGCGATCCGCAGTTCGGCGAGTTCGGTCGCTATCTTGGCGTCTTGAAATCCCGCGTAGAACTCGTGGATGGCGTCCTGGCCGCGCCTGAGGTCCGATCCGACCGGATCCTCGATGGTGGCGTCGGCAGCGTAAAGGGTCAGGACATCGTCGGCTTTGCCGTTGGCGACGAGCTCGAGGTAGCGATTGACGGTCTGTGCGATGGCTTCCTGGGACGGCATGGCTCGGACGCTACATCGGTTCCTTCGGCGGCGATACTGGCGGCGTGCCCTTTATCGAACGCGTCGCATCCCGCGAAATCTATCGAAACCCCTGGCTGGTGTTCCGGGAGGACGACATCCGCCGCCCTGATGGCAGCCTCGGGATCTACGCCGTGGTGGACAAGCCGACGTACGCGCTGGTGATCCCCTACGACGGGAACCGCTTCCGGCTCGTGGAGCAGTTCCGTTATCCCGTCGGCGCCCGGCGCTGGGAGTTCCCGCAGGGCAGCGCACCGGATCTTGCCAACGCCGAACCGTCCGAGCTGGCCGAGCGCGAGCTGCGCGAGGAAACCGGACTACGCGCGACTTCGTTCGAGGCGCTTGGCCAGCTCGACGTCGTTGCCGGAATGAGCAGTCAGCGCGGCTGGGTGTTCTTGGCCACCGGGATCGCCGAAGGCGAAACGGATCGCGAGCACGAGGAACAGGACATGCGGAGCGCGTGGTTTTCGCGCGATGACGTCGAGCAGATGATCCGCACCGGTGTGATCGTCGACGCGCAGTCGATCGCTGCCTATGGCCTGTTCCTGTTGAGGGAGCGATGAATTCTGGGCTAAGCGGGAAGACCAGCCGCGGCACGGATCTCCCGGCGCGCCGCGGTGCGGTCGGCGTCGGGAAATATGTAGTGGCTCAACGCGGTTCGTGCGACGGCGCCGGCAAGGTCGCGGGGGTTCACCGCTGCGGCGAAGGCGCCTTCGCGAGCGCAGTGCCGCAAGACCGCCATCAACCCCTCGGCGAGCATCGGCAACGCTTGCGCCATTTGATCGTGCGCGAAAGTCGGCTCGAGGTCGAGCAGCCGCCCGGGCGGCTGAGCCTCGACAAAGGTCGCGATGACGTCGACCGCGGCCTCAAGTCGTGCGACTCCGACGACTCCGGACATCGCTTCGTCCATCGCGGCGTCGAAGCGCCGGCGTTCGCGCTTTCCCAGCGCATCGATGAGTTCTTCTTTGGACGCGAAGTAGCGGTAGATGGTCGGCCGTGAAACTCCGGCCAGGGTCCCCACGTCCGACAGCGACAACTTCCGGGCGCCCGCCCGGAACACGAGCCGTTGGGCCGCGTCGAGGATCCGATCGGCCAGATCCCCATGACCTGAGCCGGATCTGCGAGGTTCGGCGATCGACACGACGGCGCCGCCTATAGTTTGTCGAGCTTGCGCAGCCACGAGATCAACAGTCGCAGCCCGTCATCGAAGGACATCGGCGAGTAGCCGAGGCGCCGGGTCGTGAGGTTGTCGGTTGCTCTGGGCTTGCGCTCGCTCTTGGCCGCGGCTTCCGCGATGGCCATCAGGGTGGGCCCGAATTCGGCGGTCAACGTCTCGGGATCGGTGCGGTAGTCGAGATCCTCGACACGATGGTCGATTCCGGCGATCTCGCACGCGCGATTGATGCCGCCGGCGGTGCTGAAGGTGTCCTCGGGCCGGCCGATCAACAGGTAACGCTCGCCGGCCACCCCCTTGTCCAGCGCGGCGATCGAACCCTTCGCGACATCCGCTCCCGCCACCCAGGTCACCGGAAAAGCCAGATAGCGCTTGATCTTTCCACGCATGCCCGCGAGTAACACCCGGTTGAAGCTGGTGCGGTGCAATGCGCGTTCGACGACCAGGCCAGGCCCGAAGATCGCGCCGGGGTGGCACGTCAGCACGTCATCGCCCGCGGCGGCACGCCGGTGTGCTTCCAGAAAGGCGGCGAGCTTGGTGACGGTGTAGGGGTCCTTTGGTGGGTTCCGCAGCACGGGTGCCTCTTCGAAGTCGACGCCGGTACTCAGATCGAGGAACGTGGCGGTGCTCAGGGCAACCACCCGACGCATGCCGTGGGCTTTGGCCGCATCCACGACGTTCGTCGTGCCGACCGTGTTGACGGCCTTGAAGTCCTCCGGGTCCTGACTCGCGCCGCCCAGCAATGCCGCGCAATGAATGGCCGCCTGGGCGCCCTTCGCCGCGCGAAGCACATCGTCGGCGTCTCGGATGTCGCCCTTGACCAGCTCCACACCGATCGAGGCCAGCGCCGTGGCCGCGTCGGGGTCGCGAACGAGTGCGCGCACGTGGTCGCCCCGCTCGATCAACTGCTGGCAAACGTTGCCGCCGGTCTGCCCGGTCGCGCCCGTGACGAAGATCGTGCTGGTCATGCGGCCCTCCTCAGCCGTTACATATTGGACATATTGAGTAAGGACTGTAAACCTTGAAGTGGGATTGTTCTATATTCAGCTTCATGACACTCGATCCCTCAAGCGTTCTTCTCACCGACCGAGTCGCAGTGGTCACCGGCGGCGGCGCGGGCATCGGCCGCGGCATCGCGGCAGGGCTGAAGGCCTTCGGCGCGCGGGTCGCGATCTGGGAACGCAACCCCGACTCGTGTGCGTCCGCCGCCGAGGAGATCGGTGCGCTGGGCATCACCGTCGACGTACGGGACAGCGCCGCGGTGGACGCCGCGCTTGCGCAGACGTCCGCCGAAGTGGGGACGGTGACGATCCTGGTCAACAACGCCGGCGGAGTTTTCTGGTCAGGGATCCTCGACACCAGCGAGAACGGTTGGGACGCACTGTACAAGGCGAACGTGCGCCACGTTTACCTGTGCACCCAGCGGGTGGCCCGGATCCTCGTCGAGCAGAAGCTGCCGGGCAGCATCATCAGCGTCGCCTCGATCGAGGGCGTCCGCGCCGCGCCCGGTTACGCGACCTACGCGGCGGCCAAGGCCGGCGTCATCAACTACACCAAGACCGCGGCACTGGAGCTCGCTCCGTACGGCATCCGGGTCAACGCGCTGGCGCCCGATATCACCCTGACCGAAGGCATCAGGCAGATAGCGCCGCCGGGCTCCGAGCAGCGGTTCGGCCTCACCGTCCCGATGGGACGCGCGGGTCATGTCGACGAAATGGCAGGCGCGGCAGTCTTTCTCGCGTCCGAGATGTCCAGCTACATCACCGGTCAAACGATCCACGTCGACGGCGGCACTCATGCCGCCAGCGGCTGGTACCACCATCCGGAGACCGGCGCATACGCGCTCGGACCGACGAGCAGCTAATCGCCGGTGTCCAGGCCGACATGCGCGGACATCCCGCCGTCGATCGCAATCATCTGCCCGGTGATGTAGCGCGACTGCTCCGAAGCCAGGAAAACGACGAGGTCCGCGACGTCTTTCGGTTGTCCGAAGTACGGCGTCAGGGTGGCGCGGCCGAGGCCCGCGATGACGTCCTCGGACAGGTGTGCGCGTACCGCGTCGGTGAGGATCAATCCGGGCACTATGGTGTTCGCCCGCACGCCGCCCTTTCCCTCACTGGTCGCGACGTACATCGTCAGGGTGTGCACCCCGGACTTCGACACACCGTAGGCCAGGCGGGTCCGGTCACCTGACAGCGCCGCTCCCGACGACATGTTGACGATCGAACCGCCGCCGTTCCTTCGCATTTCGGGAATCGCGTACTTACACATCAGCAGCTGACTTCCGAGGTTGACTTCCAAGGACCGCTGCCACACTTCCAGCGACATCTCGCACACCGTGGTGTCCCGAGACAAGAAGTCACTGGCGGTCAGCGCCGCGTTGTTGTGCAGCACATCGACATGGCCGAACTCCGCCACCGTTGAATCCACCACATGCCGCGCCGTGTGTTCCTCCGCGAGATCGCCACCGAGCGCAATCGCCCGCGCCCCGGTTCGCCGAATCTCGTCGGCGACCCCGGTGGCCTTCGCCTCGTCGATATCGACGACCGCAACCGCGGCGCCTTCGCGGGCCAATTCGTGCGCCGTCGCCGCACCGATTCCGCCCGCACCTCCGGTGACTATCGCGACCTTTCCGGCAAGTCTGGACATCGAGTTCTCCCAAGTACTTGGGGGTGGGAAATATTGGGTCCGATTCTTTTCGGTGACGCACAAGAAAGTTAGCCTGATTTGATGCCGCGTATTGCGCCAATCCCGATGGAAGAACTCAGCTCGCACTCCCGCGAAATTGTGGAGGCGGGCGTCGCCGCCGGTCTCTACGCGACGCCGGTGCCCTTGCAGATCTTCGCGTATCGCAGCGCGCAGCTCGACCAGGTCAACATGGCCAGGACCCAGCTGGGTGCCGGCACCCTGCTCGGCGGCCGGATTCTGGAATTACTGCGCATCCGCAGTGCCCAACTGGGCGAATGCGAACCCTGTAGCCAGTCGCGCAAGCATGACTCGATCACCGACGAGGATGTCGCATGCCTGCTCGCCCCGGGCCACGGCGCGCTCACCCCGCAGGAGCAGATGGCCGTCGAGTTTCTCGACCTGCTCTCCGGTGACCACCACGCCATGGACGACGAGTTCTACAAGCGCTTGGGTGAGCATTTCACCGCCGCGCAGATCATCGAGTTGGGGTTCACCTGCGCCGGGGTGATGGGATTGCACCGTTTCATCCACACCCTCGATGTCTATGGCGACTCGCCCCCCGTCATCGGGTATCACCAGGATCAGGTCGACACCACGAAGCGGGTGTGATTGCGCGGCCGGTCCGCTACGAGCCACCGCGTGATACGCACACGACAACGATTTTCGATTGCCGATCGTTGTCCCGCTGCACTCGGGCGTCGTGTGCAGTTACGAACACGGGTGTGCGTGCGCTCAGTTTCGGCAACAATGACACCATGCCGGCCCTGTCTTTCGACCATGCCAACGCGTTCCATCGGTTCATGCGCCGCTTCGCGGCCACGACGGTGGGCGCGGCGCTTCTCCGCCCGACCGCACACCACCTCGACCGGCTGATCACCAAGGTCACCGGCGGCAGGAGCAGTTTCGCTGCGATCGCGACCGGCGTCCCCGCGGTCATACTCACCACCATCGGTGCCAAGTCCGGGGAACCGCGCACCGTCGCGCTGTACGGAATCCCGCACCCCGATGGGGTGGGCATCATCGCGTCCAACTTCGGCGGCGAAAAGCACCCGGCCTGGTACCACAACCTCAAGGCGAATCCGGAAGCCACGGTGTCGATCGGCCGCGATACGTGGCCTGCCACCGCCCGGCTCGCCACGTCCCGCGAGCGCGACGAGATCTGGGCCAAAGGCGTCGAGATGTACCCCGGCTGGCGGAAGTACGAAGTGCGGGCCGGCGACCGCCGCATAGAGGCGTTCATCCTGAGCCGCAAGTGAGGCAGTGCGGAAATACTCGACGAACCGACCGAACATGCTGGAGCTGATCGATAAGGGATCCGCCACCGAATCGCATCCTGTTCCGCTGCTGTTCGTCCACGGCGGCTACCACGCCGCATGGTGTTGGGATGAGAACTTCTTGGACTACTTTGCCGGCAAAGGGTTTCGCGCTGTCGCGGTGAGCTTGCGGGGCCATGGGCGAAGCGCCCTGTCCAAGCCGCTGCGCTCGTGCTCGATCGCCGACTACATGGACGACCTTCGCGCCGCCGCAGATCAAATCGGCTCGGAACCCGTGCTCGTCGGACATTCCATGGGCTGCTTTGTCGTACAGAAGTACCTTGAGCAGCACCCCGTCGCGGCTGCGGTCCTGATGGCACCCGCCACCGCGCGGGGGCTGCGACGGAGCGTGTTGCGCATGTTCGGGAGTCACCCGTGGATCTTCGTGCGCGGCAGCATCTCAGGCCGGTCAGCCGATCTTGTCAACACTCCGGAGTTGGCTCGTGAATCCCTGTTCTGCGCGCATACCCCTGAACCGATAGTCAGATCCTGCGCGACCCGGATGCAGGCCGAGAGTGCGCGCGCCGGAATCGATCAAATCATGGTGATCCGCCTTCGCGACACCCGCCTCAAAGCCGCACCGATGCTTGTCCTCGGCGCAAGAGACGATGGCATGCGAACCATGGGAGAGGTGTCCGCCACCGCGCGGGTTTACCGGACTGAGGCCGAGTTCTTCCCCGACATGGGTCACAACATGATGCTCGAGCCGGGATGGCCGGCAGTCGCCGAAAGAATCGACGGCTGGCTGGCTGGCCAGGGACTCTAGCCAATCGGTAATAACTAGCGCGCAGCAACGCAGCCAACCCGTTATGCTGCCGCGATCGGTCGACATCAGGGGACGAAGCGTCTCAAATAGCGGCTGCCGATCACGAAGATAGAAGTGGCCGCCCCGAAGGATCTGCACAGAGAAATCCGCCGTTGTCCGCGAACGCCATTCGTGCAAGTCGGATTCACTCACAAGCGGGTCCTCGCTGCCGCCGAAGGCATGAATCGGGCAGGACAGTTCCGCTGTGTCGTCTTCCTCGTCTGTCATACACAGCCGCAAGTCGTGTCGAGTGGCAGTGACGGCTCGCTCATGCAGAGTGGGCCATCGCTTTAATTGTGAAGGCAGCCCGCCCAGATCGGATAGGAGCGTCGCGAGCTGGTGGTCGTCGAGCTGCCGCAGCGTGGTGAAGCGCTGCCGGTTGGTGACCTCGACCGGAATCACCTCGACGGCCGGCCTCAGCGCCTTGTCCCAGGCGTTGAATGCCAACCCGCCAGCCCCTGCATGGTGAAAGCAGAACAACCGCACGGTGCCAGTCGCCTTTCTATTCGTGGCTTGCCGAAATCACTATCCGGCAGGCCCTTTGGGAGATGCTTGAGAAAATCCTGCGACCGCGGGTATCGGCGGCGCGTTTGCTAAGCCGGGCCTAGCTGCCTGCGTTCAGAAGTTCCAGCTCCTCGGCCAGCACTTTGACCATGAACCGGATCTGTTCGGATGAGTGGCAGCTGGTGACAAAGAATCGCAGACGCGCTTTGTCTTCCGGCACAGCCGGAAAAAGGATCGGGTCGGCATTGATGCCGCGCCGCATCAGGGCGTCCGACAGTTGCAGCGCCTTGATCGAGCTGCCAACGATGCACGGGATCATGGGGGCGCACGCGCTGTCCCCGATGTCGATGCCGGCTTCTCTTGCCAGGCTCACAAAGAGCGCGGCGTTCTCGCGCAGCCGGCGCAGGTGTTCGACCAGCGCCTGGCGCCCAGTGGCCCTCCGTTTTGGCGCCGCAGGCGCGATCACGTCGAGGCCGGGGTTGGTGTTCATGCCGTGCTCCGTTTCCTTCGTAGGGCCGGACCCGGGTGGGCCGGGCTCACAAGTAGGAGCGTCAGACCGGGCTAACACAGACACTTTTTCCGAAGAACTTTTTGAACCGGCGACCCGGCGAGGGTTCCGACCCCACCCGCGCTCACCCTTCGCGCCGGTCGCTGTCGACGGCGGTGCACCTTCCCGGCGATCACCTACGACGGCGAAAGCGATTACTGACCGACCCCTGCGACCCTCGCCACGGCACTGACGACGGACATATCATCTGCGCCAAACCTGAAGCACCGCGACACCGAGGCCGCAGCCGACCAGGCGCAGCCCTCACACAGCCTGGATCAACTACTTATTCGGGATGAGCGGCATGTTCGGCACAGGGGTCGTGCCAGGCGGACACTGAAACCACTGAAACTGGGGGAGCGAACAAGGATTTCCTTCCATTACCTGGTTGCCCCGGATGGCGTAGTCGTGGCAGACGGTCGTGTCCCAATCTGGGTTGATGGTTATCAAGCCTCGCCCGGTCGCCGGGTTCAAGGTCGTGATCGGGGGGTCCCCTGGGCACCAGTGAAAGGCTCCGGCGTGGGCGGTACCTGCGGCCAG
>Ga0335076_10003256_pt1 | contig 16289 bp, 20 predicted proteins | sample Lox_Sample_25_FD_206717 | JGI IMG/M metagenome (GOLD analysis project Ga0335076, IMG submission 206717) | Soil microbial communities from Loxahatchee National Wildlife Refuge, Florida, United States - Lox_Sample_2.5 | ecosystem: Environmental > Terrestrial > Soil > Wetlands | place: USA...
ATAGAGCCGAGGCATACGCGTGGCTGATCAGTGCGCGCGCTCCGAAGAGTGCCGCAGAAGTGTGTGCCCGCATGTCGAGCGCTGAGCTTCGCTACGGGGAGCGTCTTGCTGCGGAATTCGGCGCCAAGTATCCCGTCAAGCTGCCGGGGCAAGAGCCAAAGCAATAACCGGAAGTCCTTGCGCCCGCATAGGGCCGCGACACGCGGATCGCGCGGACGCATGTCGCCCGCGGTTTGCGTGCGGCAGTCCGATGATCAATGCTCCGGCCGCGTAAGTCTTTGAAAAGATTGGCGCGCCCGACTGGATTCGAACCAGCGACCTGCAGCTTCGGAGGCTGCCACTCTATCCAACTGAGCTACGGGCGCGAGGCGGCGGATTCTACGGCAGCTGCACGGCCGCCCGCCAATGGCCCGCGCCGGACGGCTCGCACCCGGGCCTGCCGCTCACCAGCGGCTCGCCCCCGGGTTGTAGTAATCGAAGGACGTCGCCTGCAGCAGCCGCTGCAGGGCGTCGCCGCGGGAGATCTGCGGATACTTGAGCAGCACCTCGCGCTTGCCGATCGCATCCGGGCGCTCACCGCGCGCATCCTCGGGCGTGCGCGGCACGGCGGTGCCGCTGGCGGGCCAGTGATGGCAGTAGAGCGCGAGTGACTCGCAGCTCTGGCGGTTATCGGGGTGAACCGGCTCGCGCTCGCGCATCCGCAGCACGGTGTCCAGGGGGAAGCGCGCGACGTAGGCATCGAAGAACTGCCGCTCCGCCCGGCGCGTCTCGTCGGGCTGCATGTCCTGGATGCAGCTCATGAGCTCGGGCTGGTTGCGCACGATGAAGAACTGCGTCGAGAAGTCGATGATGTCGAACTGGTGCTGCGCGAGGCGCGTGGGTCGCAGCACGAGCTCGCGCACCGCGCGGCGTGCGCGCCGCCACGGCGACACCGAGGTCCAGGCGCTGGTGGCGAGCAGCAGCTTCGGGTTGCGCTGCATCTCGGCGACGAACCGCAGTATCACCTGCTCGTCGAGGATCCAGGTGTCGGCCTCGAGATGCACCAGGTAATCCGGAGCGAAGCGCTCGCGGGCGAGCGCGAAGGAGCGCTGGATGAGATTGATGGCGCCGGCGTGCAGCGGTTTCGGCTCGCACCAGATGAAGGCATCTTCCAGGTAGCGTTCCCGCTGCGCACCCGAGCAGGCGTGCACGACCTTGAAGGGCGTGCGGAAATTCAGCTTGAGGATCTCCTGATTGATCTTTGCGCAGTCGATCCGGTTGTGGCTCGTCAGGCAAATCGCAATCGAGGGCTCTGGCTTGCTCGTCATCACGTCCTCATCAGCGCGCAATCATAGCGGTTACGGGTGCTCACTCGTCCGCCGCGGGTCTGAAGGCGTGCTCAAGGTAGTGCTGGAACCGCACCCCCCGGCAGGCGTCTAATAGGGGCGAGGGTTGTGCTCCAACCGGAGAAAGACATGCTGCGAACACTCATGCTCTGCGCCGCACTGACCGTGACTGCCTGCGCCAGCACGGCCCCGTCACATCCGACCCCGGAGCCCACCGCCGCGCCGGTCGCCAAGAATGCGCTGCCGCCGCCGTGCCTCGCGACCGCCACGCGGCTGCCGCCGCCTGACTGCACCACCCCGGGCCGCTCATACGACCAGGACGACATCAAGCGCACCGGCCAGACCGACGTGGCCAGCGCGCTGCAGATGCTCGATCCGGCGGTCACCGCGGGCCACTGAGCGGGGGGACTTTCCGGCGTTTGCTTACGTAGCCCGGGGCTGCGCGGCTATACTGCGCGGCCTCACCGGCCCCTTGCGCGGAAGATAACGTGAGCAAACAGGATACTCATTTCACCAATGTATTCAGCGTGGTGATCGGCCTGCTGGTGGTCATCGCCATCGCCATCTTCGCCTTCGCGCGCATCGTCGCCGGGGAGACCCAGTCGAAGCAGGTCCTCGAAGAGGCGGACTACAGCAAGAACGTCGCCGCCCGCATCCATCCGCCCAGCCAGGAGGCCGTCGCCGGCCAGGACAACACCGCGCTCGCCATCAAGAGCGAGGCCGGCGGCTCGCCGTCCGGATCCGCGAGCCCCGACCTGCCGACGAGCGGCCCGGAGACCTTCAAGCAGGTGTGCAGCAGCTGTCACGGCGCGGGCATTGCCGGCGCCCCGAAGGCCGGGGACAAGGGCGCCTGGGGACCGCGCATCGCCAAGGGCAAGCCCACGCTCTACGAGCACGCTCTCAAGGGCTTCCAGGGCCAGGCGGGCCTGATGCCGCCCAAGGGCGGACGGCTCGACCTGCCGGATGACCTGGTGAAGCAGGCCGTCGACTACATGGTGGGACTGGCGCAGTAAGGCCGCGGCGCCTTCAGCCGGATTTGCTGCCGGGCGACGCCACTGTTTCCCCCTGCTCCATCGCGGCCAGGCGCGCCTCGAGCGCCTCGAGCCGCTCGCGGGTGCGCGCCAGGACGCGCGCCTGGGCGTCGAACTCGTCGCGGCTCACCAGGTCCAGCTGACTCAGCCGCTCGCGCAGGATGGCGCGGAAGTTGCTCTCCAAGTCGGCCTGTACGCTGCGCAGCGCCGGCGGGATCCGCTCCATGAGCCGCCGGGCAATGTCCTCGATCCGCCAGGAATCCACGGGTATTCGAGCCTCCCTAAGGTGCCCCTAGCTTAGCCCAGCACTGCCGCACGGATCCTCCCCCTTCCCGACCCTGACTGGCGCCCTGCGCGCCTTCTTTGTAGGGTGTGACCCACGGGCGGGGGCACCCTGCCGCGTGTGTGACGGAGTTCAAGGGTCGATCCCGGTCGAGACGCCATACTCCACGGCGGGGAGGCCTACTTTTATGTCGCGACTGATACCGCTTAGCGCCCTGATCCTCGCCGGGACCCTCAGCGTCGCCCGGGCGGACGTGTATCGCTGGGTCGACGAGCACGGTGAGGCGCACTACAGCGACCAGTGGATGCCGGGCTCGACCGTTATCAAGACCAGCAAGGCGCACCCGGGCTCGGACACCATGAGCCGCCCGGAAGGCGCCCCAAGCCCCGCCGCCGCCCCCCGCAGCAGCGGCCCGCAGAATGGCGATCTCGCCGACGATGCCAACTCACGCGCCGTGAAGCAGGACGTGGCCAAGAGCCGCGACGCGCAGTGCAAGGCGGCGCGCGAGCGCTACACCAAGGCCATCGAGTCGCGCCGCGTGTACAAGTCCGGCAAGGACGGCGAGCGCGAGTACCTCACGGATGCCGACGCCGATGCCTACCGCGAGGTGGCGCGCCGCGACGTGCAGAACCTCTGTGGCAGCGTGCCGACGTTCGACCCGAACGCACCGATTCCCGAGCCGCAGCCGATCCCGGAGCCCAAGGTCAAGCCGGCAGACGCCACCTCCCCGTGAGCCTGCGCCGCCGCCCGGCGGCGGCGCGATGCGATTTCCGTGGGTCTCCTCCCGGCACTATAGTGACGCCCGCGGCCGTGCAGGCCGCACGAGGCACACACACATGCGCGTAGGCTTTGTCGGACTCGGCGCCATGGGTACGCACATGGCGCGCAACCTGCACCGCGCGGGGCTGCTCGCCGGACTCTACAACCGCACCGCCGACAAGGCCCGCACGCTGGCCGGCGAGCTGAACGTCAGGGCCTATCCCGGCCTGCGCGAGCTGGCCGCCGACGTGGGCGCGGTGGTCAGCTGCGTCTCCGCCGACGCCGACGTGCTGGAAGTCGTGCAGGCGCTCGCCCCGGCGCTCAAGCGCGGCGCCCTGGTCATCGACTGCTCGACCATCGGCGCGGAGAGCGCGCGGCGCGCGGCCGAGGTCCTCGAGGGCTGCGGCGCCGAGTTCCTCGACTGCCCGGTGAGCGGCGGCGTCGAGGGCGCGCGCGATGCGACGCTCGCGATCATGTGCGGCGGTACCAGCGAGGCCTTCCAGCGCGCGCAGCCGATCCTGGGCGCGCTCGGCAAGACGGTGACGCTGTTCGGCGCGACCGGCAGCGGCCAGGCCGCGAAAGCCACCAACCAGATCATGTGCGCCGGGATCATCGAGGCGGTGGCCGAGGCCATGGCCTTCGCCCACGCCCAGGGCCTGCCGCTGCCGAAGCTCATCGACACCCTCGGCAAGGGAGCGGGCTCCTCGTGGTACTTCGTGCACCGCGCCCCGAACATGGCGCGCGGCGCCTACCCGGCCGGCTTCAAGGTACGCCTGCACGCCAAGGATCTCGGCATCTGCCGCGACATGGCGGCGCGCTTCGGCGTGGCGCTGCCGGTGGTCGAGCGCATGCTCGGGGAGTACGCCGAGCTCGTGGCGCGCGGCTTCGGGGATGAGGACATCTCGGCCACCTACCGCCTCAAGGAAGAGCTCTTCGAGCGCACCAACATCATGAAGGCCCCGGCGCGCAGCGGCGCATGAAGACGGCGGCGGGGACAAGCGACCAGGGGCTGTACCTGCCTGACTTCTGCACCTCGCGGGCCACGCTCGCGATCGTGCTGATCGTCGAGCTCACCGCGCTGGTGCTGACCCTGGCGCGGCAGAGCGTGCTGGTGGATTTCTGGACCGACCTGGTGCGCACCTCACTGTTCCTCCTGTGGATCGGCCTTACCTGCGCGGGCCTCCTGTGCGCGCTGCGCCAGCGGCTGGCGCGCCTCAACGTCGCGGCGGGCTCGGTCACCGTGCTGGCGCTCATCGGCGCGGTGGTGGTGGTGGTGTCGCTGTGCACCTGCCTCATCGGCCGCAGCCGCATGGTGCTCGATTCCGGCGGCGCCGGGCTCTTTCCCGCCAACCCGCTGCGCTTCGCCGTGAGCAACCTGTGGATCGGCCTGATCATCACCGGCATCGCGCTGCGCTACTTCTACGTCGCCCACCACTGGCGGCGCAGCATCGAGCTGCGCGCCGCGGCGCGCGTGCACGCGCTGCAGGCGCGCATCCGCCCGCACTTCCTCTTCAACAGCATGAACACCATCGCCGCGCTCACCCGCAGCAACCCGGCGCGCGCCGAGCAGGCGGTGCAGGACCTCGCCGACCTGTTCCGCGCCACGCTCAGCGACAAGCGCGACACCATCACCCTCGCCGAGGAGCTCGAGGTGGCCCGCACCTACCAGCGCATGGAGCAGCTGCGCCTCGGGCAACGCCTGCAGGTCGAGTGGCGCACCGACTCGCTCCCGGCGCAGGCGCTGGTGCCAGGCCTGATGCTGCAGCCCCTGCTCGAGAACGCCATCTACCACGGCATCGAGCCGCGCGCCGAGGGCGGCACGGTCACGATCACCGGTGAAGTGAGCGGGGATCTGGTGACGCTGGTGGTGCGCAACCCCTTGGACCCGTCCCCGGGGCTGCGCGAGGGCAACCGCCTGGCGCTCGCCAACATCCGCGAGCGCCTGAGCCTCATGTACGGCGAGCGGGCGCTCATGAAATCCGGGCGCTTCGATGATGAGTACATCGTCACGCTGCGCTTCCCGCTGATCGAGCGCGTCAGCGCGCCGCTGCGCGCCGCGGAGCCGGCCTAGTGCCCGCCGCCGTGCGCCTGAAGGTCCTGGTCGTCGACGACGAGGGGCCGGCGCGCGAGCGGCTGCGCAGCCTCCTCACCGAGCTCGGCGACGTCGAGGTGGTGGGCGAGGCGGCCAGCGCCCAGGAAGCGCTCGCGGCGACGCACGACCTGTCCCCGGACGTGGTGCTGCTGGATGTGCGCATGCCGGGGATGGACGGGCTCGAGGCCGCGCGCCACCTGAACGTGCTCGAGGAGCCGCCGGCGGTGATCTTCACCACCGCCTTCGACCAGTACGCGGTCGAGGCCTTCGAGGCGCACGCCGCCGGCTACCTGCTCAAGCCGGTGCGCAAGGAGCAGCTGGCGGCGGCCCTGCAGCGCGCCGGGCGCCTGACACGCGCGCAGCTGCAGCAGCTCGCCGCCGCGGGCGACAGCGCGCGCCGCAGCCACATCGCCGCGCGCGCCCGCGACGGGCTGCGCCTGATCCCGCTCGAGGAGGTGCAGTACTTCCTCGCCGACCAGAAATACACCACCGTGCGGCACCTGAAGGGCGAGGACCTGATCGAGGACTCGCTGCGGCTGCTCGAGGGGGAGTTCGGGCAGGCCTTCGTACGCATACACCGCAACGCCCTCGTCGCGGTAAAGTACCTGGAGCGCATCGAGCGCCAGGCCGACGGGCAGTACTTCGTGCACCTGCGCGGCTGCAACGCGCCGCTGCAGGTGAGCCGCCGCATGGCCGGCGAGCTGAAAGAACGCTTCAGAATCTGACCGCGCCGGCGGCTGGCGCGCGGCACTGGGGGAGGATCATGGACCGCAGCGCGCCCTTCACGCGGCGTTCGTTCATGGGCGCGCTCGCGGCGCTCCCGGCCGGGGGACTGGCGGCACTGGCGGCGGAGCCGCCGCCCTCGGTCAGCTTCCGGCGCGAGCCGCCGCCCTTGACCGCCGCCTCCCAGGTGCTCGATATCATGGACTTCGAGCCCCTGGCGCGCAGCGCGCTGCCACCGGCGCACTACGCCTTCCTCGCCACCGGCATCGACGATGACCGCACCGCGGCGCGCAACCACGCGGCCTTCGACGACTGGGCGATCCGCGCGCACCGCTTCGTCGACCTCACGCAGCTCGACCGCTCCCGCGCACTGCTCGGGGAGCGCTGGGGGACGCCGCTCTACCTGTCGGCGGTCAGCTCGATGGGGGCCTTCCATCCCGAGGCCGAGCTCGCCGTGGCGCGCGCGGCGCGCGCGCGCGGCACGCGCCTGATGCTCAGCAGCGGCTCCTCGCGGCCGCTCGAGGAGGTGACGGCAGCGCTCGGGGCCGCCCCCTGGCAGCAGCTGTACCCGACGGATGACTGGCAGGTGACGCTCGGCCTCGTGCGCCGCGCCGAGGCCGCCGGCTGCCCGGCGATCGTGGTGACGCTCGATGGCCGCACGCGCCACCGGGTGAACGAGACCCTGCAGCGCGCGATGCTCGCCGACAGCCGTAACTGCAGCGACTGCCACCGCAACAACACGCACGACATGTGGACCAAGGCGCCGCTGTTCGCAGGCCTCGACGTCACGCACGTGAGCGCGCTCGAGCCCGAGGATCAGTCACTCGCCTGGTTCAAGCGGCTGCGCGAGAGCGTGCGGGTGAAGCTCATCGCCAAAGGCATCGTCACGGGCGAGGATGCCAGGGCGGCGGTGGCGCAGGGCGCGGACGCGCTGATCGTCTCCAATCACGGCGGCCGCAACGAGGAGACGCTGCGCGCCACCATCGATTGCCTGCCGGAGGTGGTGGGCGCGGTCAACGGGCGCGTGCCCGTACTGCTGGATGGCGGAATCCGCCGTGGCACGGACATCTTCAAGGCACTCGCGCTCGGGGCCACCGCGGTCGGCATCGGGCGCCCACAGGGCTGGGGGCTCGCGGCCTTCGGCCAGCCGGGGGTCGAGGCGGTGATCGATATCCTCGACCGCGAGCTGGAAGTGATCATGCGCCAGGCCGGCACGCCGCGCCTGGCGGACGTGACGCGCGCGTGCCTCGCGCGCGCGGCCGGCTGAGGCCGCAGCGCCCGCCGCTCGCTAGAGGATGTAGCGGCTGAGGTCCTCGTCGTGCACGAGCTTGCCCAGGTGATCGTCGACGTACTTCGAGTCGATCTGCACCCGCGCTGAGCCGTTGCCGTGCGCGGCCTTCTCGGAGGCGTCGTAGGAGACGCTCTCGAGCAGGCGCTCCATGACGGTGTGCAGGCGGCGCGCGCCGATGTTCTCGGTGCGCTCGTTGACCTCGGCGGCGATCTCGGCCATGCGGCGCACGCCGTCGCTCGCGAACTCGACCTCGAGCCCCTCGGTCTGCATCAGCGCGCGGTACTGCGCCGTGAGCGAGGCGTCGGGCTCGGTGAGGATGCGCACGAAGTCCTCGACCTTGAGCGAGTCGAGCTCGACGCGGATCGGCAGCCGACCCTGCAGCTCCGGGATCAGGTCCGAGGGCTTGGAGAGGCTGAAGGCGCCCGAGGCGATGAACAGCACGTGGTCGGTCTTCAGCGGCCCGTACTTGGTCGAGACCGTGGAGCCCTCCACCAGCGGCAGCAGGTCGCGCTGCACGCCCTCGCGCGAGACATCCGCGCCGAGGCTCTCCTGGCGCCGGGTGACCTTGTCGATCTCGTCGATGAAGACGATGCCGTTCTGCTCGGCATTGGCGAGCGCCTGGATCTTGAGCTCGTCCTCGTTGATGAGCTTGCCGGCCTCTTCCTCCGTCAGCAGCCGCAGCGCCTCGCTCACCTTGAGCTTGCGCGTGCGGGTACGGTTGCCGCCGAGGTTCTGAAACATGGACTGCAGCTGCTGCTGCATCTCCTCCATCCCCGGCGGTGCCATGATGTCGACGCCGTTCGGCAGGGCGCGCAGCTCGATCTCGACCTCGCGCTCGTCCAGCTCGTGGGCGGCGAGCATCCTGCGGAACTTCTGCCGCGTCTCCGAATCGCGCGCGTGCGCGGGCTCATCGGTCGAGAAGCCCATCATGCGCGGCTTGGGCAGGAGCGAATCGAGCACGCGGTCCTGGGCGGCCTCGAGCGCGCGCTCGCGCACCTTGGCCAGCTCCTGCTCGCGCGTCATCTTGACCGCCACGTCCGCCAGCTCCTTGACGATGGAGTCGACGTCGCGGCCGACGTAGCCGACCTCGGTGAACTTGGTGGCCTCGACCTTGACGAACGGCGCGTTGGCGAGCTTGGCCAGGCGGCGCGCGATTTCGGTCTTGCCGACACCAGTCGGGCCGATCATGAGGATGTTCTTGGGCGTGATCTCCTGGCGCAGCGGCTCGCCGACCTGCATGCGCCGCCAGCGGTTGCGCAGCGCGATGGCGACCGCGCGCTTGGCCGCGGTCTGACCGACGATGTGCTTGTCGAGCTCCTGGACGATCTGCCGGGGAGTGAGTGCGGACATGTGACTTAGACCCTGACGCCCGCGCTGCGGGTAAGTTCGTCGATGACGAGGTTGCGGTTGGTGTAGATGCAGATGTCGGCGGCGATGTTGAGCGAGCGCTCGACGATCTCGCGTGCCGACAGGTCCGAGCCCTCGACCAGGGCGCGCGCCGCGGCGAGCGCGAACTGCCCGCCCGAGCCGATGGCGCCGACGTCGTGCTCGGGCTCGATCACATCGCCGTTGCCCGAGACGATGAACAGCTTGTCGGGGTCGCCCACCAGCAGCAGCGCCTCGAGGCGCCGCAGGTAGCGGTCCGAGCGCCAGTCCTTGGCGAGCTCGATCGCCGCGCGCGTGAGGTTGCCGTACTTCTCGAGCTTGCCCTCGAAGCGCTCGAAGAGCGTGAAGGCGTCCGCCGTGCCGCCGGCGAACCCGGCGAGCACCCGATCGCCGGCGAGGCGGCGCACCTTGCGGGCGTTGCCCTTCATGACGCTGTTGCCGAGGGTGACCTGGCCGTCGCCGCCGAGGGCGATGGAGCCGTTGCGGCGTACGCCGAGGATGGTGGTGCCGTGGGGATTGAAGCCGTGCGAATCGGACATGGGAGCCTTGGGGTAGTGGTACTTGCGACCCGCAGCGCGGGCTCAGGCCTTGCGGCGCGCCCGCGGATGGGTTGCGTCGTAAATGCGGGCAAGGTGCTGGAAGTCAAGGTGGGTGTAGATCTGGGTGGTGGAGATGTCGGCGTGCCCGAGCAGCTCCTGCACCCCGCGCAGCTCGCCGCTGGATTCGAGCAGGTGGGAGGCGAAGGAATGCCGGAACAGGTGCGGGTGCACGGGCACGTTCAGCCCCTGGCGCCGCGCCCAGGCGGCCACGCGCAGCTGCACGGCGCGCGCCCCGAGGCGCCGGCCGTTGCGGCCGACGAAGAGCGCAGCCTCATCCGAGCGCGCCAGCTCGGCGCGCTGCCGCAGCCAGCTCTCGAGCGCGCTACGCGCCGCCCGACCGACCGGCACGATGCGCGTCTTGCGCCCCTTGCCGGTCACCCGCACCGTGCGGTCCTTGAGGTCGAGCGCGCCCAGGTCCAGGCCCACGAGCTCGGCGAGGCGCAGCCCCGAGGAGTAGAAGAGCTCCATGATGGCGCGGTCGCGCACGCTCAACTGATCGCTGCCGCCGATGGCGAGCAGCCGTCCCATCTGGTCGGCATCGAGCGTGCGCGGCAGGCGCCGCGCGGACTTCGGCGCCCGCACCCCGTGCGCAGGGTTGGCGCGCACCCGTGCGCCGCGCGCGCCGCCGCGGCGCGCGAGCTCGCCGGGGCTCTCGCGCAGCAGGAACTGGTAGAAGCTGCGCACCGCCGACAGGCGGCGCTGGATGCTCTTCGGGGCGAGTCCGCCGGCGTGCGAGTGCGCGGCGAAGGTGCGCACGCCCGCGGCATCGAGCGCGCCCCACTCGCGGATGCCGGCGCGCTCGCAGTACTTCACCAGTGCCGCGAGATCGCGCGCGTAGGCGGCGTCGGTGTGCGTGGAGAGGCGCCGCTCGGAGGCGAGGTAGCGCCGAAAGCGCGCCACCCACTCGAGCGCCGCGGGGGTCATGGCCGCCACGGCGCGCTCAGCGCGCGCTGGCGAGGCAGTCGCTGATCAGGTCCGCAAGGCGCGCCAGGAACTCGGTGCTCATGCCGGGGTGGAAGCGGTCGCGGTCGGCGCTGCCGAGGGCCAGCAGGCCGAGTGCGCCCTTCTCGCCGAGGGGCACCAGCGCCACCGAGCCCATCTCCAGGCCCTCGGGGCCGAACAGGAACTCGCGCTGCGAGTCGCGCGCCTGCCCGCAGCGCGGCTTGCCGGAGCTGAACAGCGACTCGAAGGATTTCAGGTGCGCATCGTCGGCGGCCACGGAGCGCACGAAAGCCGGCAGGCCGGCATCGGCGGGCGGGCCGATCAGCACTAGGGCGGCGTGGAAGGCGTCGAAGTCCTCGCGCAGCCCGGCCTCGATGCGCGCGATGGCCTCGGCGCGCGGCACCGCGCGCAGCAGCCGCCGCGTGAAGCGGTGCAGGCGCTCGGCGATGGCGTCGTTGGCGCGCGCCACGCGCACCAGCTCCGCCAGCTTGTTCTCGAGTGCCGCCTGCTTCTCGCGCAGCACCTCGATCTGCCGCTCGACGAGGGAGATGGTGGTGCCGCCGCGCGCGTGCGGCAGCCGCAGCCGCGCGAGCAGTGCCTGGTGACGCTCGAAGAACTCCGGGTTGCGCTGCAGGTAGGCGGCGATCGACTCCTCCTCGGAGTCCGGTGCGACCAGCCCGCGGGCCTCTCGTGTCGTCATAGTGCGCTAGACCTCGACGTGACCTTCGAAGGATATCTCAGTCGGGCCGGTGAGCCAGATGTGCTCCCCCGGCCCCTGCCAGTCTACCTGCAACTGCCCGCCGCGCGTGACCACCGTGACGCGCGCCTCGGTGAGGCCGCGCCGGCGCAGCACCGCGACCGCCGCGCACGCCCCGGTGCCGCAGCTGAGCGTCTCCCCGGCGCCGCGCTCGTAGACGCGCAGACGCAGCTCGCTCTTGGTGGCGAGCTCGGCGAAGCCGGCGTTCACGCGCTTCGGGAAGCGCGGGTGGCGCTCGATCAGCGGGCCGAGCTCGGCGAGCGGCGCGGCGGCGACGTCCGCCACGGCGAGCACCGCGTGCGGGTTGCCGAGGGAGACCGCACCGATCTCGAGCCGGCGGCCGTCGACCTCGAGTGGGTAGGGGTCGGCCTCGCGCGGCGCTTCGAAGGGCAGCGAGCGCGGGTCGAAGTTCGGCACCCCCATGTCCACCGAGACCTGCGCCCCGCTCACGCGGGCGCGTATCACGCCGGCCGGACTGTCGAGGGCGAGGGTGCCGCCGGCGCCCTGTCCGCGGTGGTGCAGGAGAGCGGCGATGCAGCGCGCACCGTTGCCGCACTGCTCGACCTCGTCGCCGTCGGCGTTGAAGATGCGGTAGTAGACCGCGGTGTCCGGGCGGCGCGCTCGCGCGAGCACCAGCGCCTGGTCGAAGCCGATGCCGGTGCGGCGGTCGGCGAGTGCCCGCAGCCGCTCGGGCTGCAGCACGGAGGGGTCGGCGGGCTCATCGAAGACGACGAAATCGTTGCCGACCCCGTGCATCTTCGTGAAATCGATGCGCATCCTTGCTGCAGAGCATAGCCGAAGCGGCGCGTGCGAGTCTGCCACGCCCCCAGGGCCACCTCCCGGGAACTCTTTACCCGGTCCAGCGCAGCGCCGCGCGGTCGCGGAACAGGCAGCGGTCCATGACCGTGAGGATCCCGGCGCGCACCGCGCGGTTCGCCGCCGCCTCGTCCACCACCCCGTCCTGCAGCCACAGCGCCGGGAGCTTGAGGCGTATGCACTCATCCACGATGCCCGCCACGTGCTCGGGCCGCCGGAACACGTCCACGATGTCCACCCGCTCGCCGCGGTCGAGCACCTCCGGCAGCTGCTCGAGGCTGTCCACGGCCACCTCCCCGAGCACGCTCTCGACCACCGGGGTCACGGGGACGATGCGGTAGCCGAAGCGTTTCAGGGCCCGGGCGACGCCGTGGCTCGGGCGCGTCGGGTCGGCCGAGAGCCCGACGATGGCGATGACACGCGCCTCGCGCAGCAGGGCATCGATGCGCTGCGCCGGTGGATTGGCGAACATGAAGACTCCGCGCCCTTCGGTATGCTTACCAGAGCGAAGTTTAGTCCGCCGCAGATGACAGCGGCGTGCCAGCGGGGAAGCCTTGAGCGAGGAGTACAGCGTACGCATCGAGCCGCACGGGCGCACGCTCCGGGTCGGTGCGGATCAGCCGGTGCTGGAGGCCGCCCTCGCCGCGGGCCTGAACCTGCCGCACAGCTGCAAGAGCGGCCACTGCGGCTCCTGCCGCGCGCAGCTCCTCGAGGGCACGGTGCGCTACCCCGGCAGCCGCCCGCTCGGCATCAGCGCCGAGGAGGCCGCCGGCGGGGCGGTGCTCCTGTGTCAGGCGCGGCCGGCGAGCGATTTGCGGCTCGCCGCCCGGCTCATCGCGAGCGTCACCGAGGTCGAGATCAAGACCCTGCCGTGCCGCATCGCGCGCCTGGTGCCCCTGGCCGAGGACGTCATGCAGGTGTGGCTGCGCCTGCCCTCCGTGGAACGGCTGCCGTTCCAGGCCGGGCAGTACCTCGACGTGCTGCTCGAGGGGGGGCGGCGGCGCAGCTTCTCGATCGCCAGCCCCCCGCACGACAGCGAGCAGCTCGAGCTGCACGTGCGGCGCGTGAGCGGCGGCGGCTTCACCGAGCGGCTGTTCGGCGCCGCGGCCGGTGGCGCTGCGCTGCAGGCGGGCTCGCTGCTGCGGATCGAGGGCCCGGTCGGGCAGTTCGTGTACCGCGAAGGCGCAGCCCCGCTCATCATGGTGGCCGGCGGCACCGGGTTTGCGCCGCTCAAGTCGATGCTGCGCCACGTGCTCGAGAACGGCATCCGCCGGCCGATCCATTTCTACTGGGGCGCGCGCCGGGTGCCGGACCTGTACGAGGAGACGCTCGTGCTCGGCTGGACGCAGCGCTATCCGCAGCTGCGCTTCACCGCCGTGCTCTCGGAGGCGAGCCCCGCGGAGGCGAGCCACCACCGGGTCGGCTTCGTGCACGAAGCGATGCTTGAGGATCACCCCACGCTTGAGGATGTCGAGGTGTACGCGGCCGGGCCGCCCGCCATGATCGAGGCGCTGCGCGCGACGACACCGCAGCGCGGCCTGCCCGAGGACCGGCTGTACTTCGACTCCTTCGATTACGCGCCGGATGCGGCGCGAGCGGCTAGGACTCCGCGGGAGTGAAGCTCTCGCGGTAGTCGGCGAGCGCGGCGCGGATCACGGCCGCGGCGTGCGCATAGCCGTAGCGGCCGGTGACGGCGATCTTCGGCGGCTCGTCCGGCACCAGCTTGTAGGTGGAGAAGTAGTGCTCGATGCGCTCGAGCAGCGCCGCGGGCAGCTCCTCGATCTCGGTGGCGTCGCCCCAGACGTAGTCGCCTTCGAGCACGGCGATGATCTTGTCGTCGGCCTCACCGCGGTCGATGATCTTCAGCCCCCCGACCACGATCGCGCGCAGCAGCACCTCGGAGTGGTTGATGGGGCGCTCGCTGATCACGCAGATGTCGAGCGGGTCGCCGTCGCCGCGCTCGCAGCCCTCGGCCAGCTGACGCACGCGCTCACCGCAGTAGGTCTGGGGGATGAAGCCGTAGAGCGCCGGCGGCTGCGAGGAGGTGCGCTGCGGGCGATCCACGCGCAGGTAGCCGGTCGCCTTGTCGACCTCGTACTTCATGAGGTCGAACGGGGTGATCTCGATGTACGCGTTGACCACGCGCGGCGCGTCCGGCCCGGCATCCAGCCCGTGCCACGGATGCGGCCGCCAGCGCGAGTAGGCCTTGGGGTTGGACACGCGCCGATTGTATCGCTAAGACTGCTATTCTTACGAAGCGCTCAACGGGGATAAGCGGTGACCTACGCGGCGATCACCGGCTGGGGCAAGTGCCTGCCTCCGGCGGTGCTGACCAACCACGACCTGTCGACGATCCTCGAGACCAGCGACGAGTGGATCGTGAGCCGCACCGGCATCCGCGAGCGGCGCATCTCCCACGTCGGCCTCGAGGAGCTCGCCTACGTCGCCAGCCAGCGCGCGCTCGCCGCCGCCGGGCTCGAGGGGCGCAGCATCGAGCTCATCGTCTTCGGCACCTGCAGCCACGACGACCAGGTGCCGAACATGGCCTCCGGCATCCAGGCGCGCATCGGCGCGCAGCCCGCGGCCGCCTTCGACATCAACACCGCCTGCACCAGCTTCCTCTACGGGCTCTCCGCCGCCACCGCCATGATCCGCACCGGCGTAGTGCGCAACGCGCTGGTGATCGGCGCCGAGTACATCTCGCCGTTCATGGACTGGAGCGACCGCGACGTCGCGGTGCTGTTCGGCGACGGCGCGGCGGCGGTGGTGCTGGAGGCGAGCGACGCCGAGGAGGGGGTGCTCGCCGAAAAGCTCGGCTGCTTCGGCGAGGCGCGCGACATCCTGCGCGTCGAGGGCATGGGCGGCCGCTACGCCAACCACGGGGTGCTCTACGGCATCACCCGCTGGCAGTTCGAGGGCCAGGAGATCTTCAAGCGCGCGGTCGCCGGCATGAGCAGCGCCTGCGAGGCGGCCCTCGCGCGGCGCCAGCTGACGAGCGCCGACGTCGACCTGGTGGTGCCCCACCAGGCCAACCTGCGCATCATCGAGGCCGTGGCGCGGCGCACCCAGGTGCCGATGGAGCGGGTGTTCGTCAACATCGAGCGCTACGGCAACATGTCCGCGGCCACCGTGGCGGTGGCGCTGTGCGAGGCGGTGGAATCCGGGCGCGTACGGCCGGGCGCGCACCTGCTGCTGCCGGGCTTCGGCGGCGGCCTGAGCTACTGCGCGCACCTGGTGCGCTGGGGGAATCGCACCACCCCCCTCGGCACGAGCGCTGCCGAGCTGCCGCCCAATGCGCGCAGCGCCCTCGAGCTGCTGCGCGAGTGCCGGGCGCGCAAGGTCACGCCGCACACGCGCGGCGCGGACCCGTTCGCCGGGCTCTAGCCCCTAGCGCTTGCCGGGGCGCTTGGCGCTCTTCTTCTTGGCCGGGTCCTTCGGCCGCGACTTGCCGAAGGAGCCGCGGTAGATCTTGCCGCGACGGCTTCTCTGGTCACCCTTGCCCATGCGTATCGACTCCGGAATTTTAAAGGTCGGTCAATGAAAAGGGCCGGCGCGTGGTGCCCAGATGGCACTGACGGCCGGCCCGGTTAGGCGATGAAGCCTACCAGCGCTTCGGGGCGCCGCCGCCGCGGTTGCCGCCGCCGCCGGTGCGCTCCTGCGCCTCGTTGACCCGCAGCGGGCGACCGCCGAGGTCCTTGCCGTTCAGGTTCTGGATGGCGCGCGAGGCGTCCGCGCGTGACATCTCCACGAAGCCAAAGCCGCGCGGGCGGCCGGTGTCGCGGTCCGTGATCAGGCTCACCGACTCGACGGTGCCGTGCTGTGCGAACAGCTCGCGGACCTCGGCGTCGGTGGCGGAGAACGGCAGGTTGCCAACATAGATCTTCGTCATGCAATCAACTCCTTATGCGTAGGTTACGGGCAGGAGTGCATGCCGAAGTGTCACGGAAACGCACACACTGCCACCTGGTCGGGAACGATTCGGCTTTTCAGACTCGGAAGCCAACTCGCGAACAGGCGGGCGGCAGGCGGCAGGAAAGGGAAAGGTCACGATCCGGCGCGGACGATACTCCATCGGGCCGCCACCGCACAAGCAGACCCCTGTTACCGGCCCCGCCGGGGCGGCCGACGGCAACATAACCTATCTGGGACCAGCCCCGTCCTCTAACGCACCTTGCGGGTGGCGAGCTGCTCGAGCGCGCGGATCTGCTGCACGGTCGAGTCGGAGGCCGGCAACAGGCGGTTGGCCTCGCCGACGAACGCCGGGATGTTGGCGGCGGCGAGCGGC
>Ga0335076_10003257_pt1 | contig 16288 bp, 16 predicted proteins | sample Lox_Sample_25_FD_206717 | JGI IMG/M metagenome (GOLD analysis project Ga0335076, IMG submission 206717) | Soil microbial communities from Loxahatchee National Wildlife Refuge, Florida, United States - Lox_Sample_2.5 | ecosystem: Environmental > Terrestrial > Soil > Wetlands | place: USA...
CATTGCGCCTCCTCGCCTGAAAAAACGGCCCCGAATCTTACGGACTCGCGGCGGTAATTGCCACACGAGCGCGTTCACACGCGCGCTCTTCGCGTGCTGAGCGACATTGATGCCCGGCGACGGCGCGAGTGGGCCGCACGCCTCGTCGCTGCACTCGACCTGTTGGTATATTCGCGGACCAACCGATGCACCCGGGGCGCGGTCGTGCCCTGGCGAGGACCATGATCGCCCTCATCCAGCGTGTCAGCGAGGCACAGGTGCGTGTCGGCGGCGAGCCCATCGCCGCCATCGGCCGCGGCGTGCTCGCGCTTGTCGCCGTCCGGCGCGGGGACGACGCGGCCGCGGTCGAACGGCTGCTCGAGCGTCTGCTTTCCTACCGGGTGTTCCCCGACGAGGACGGGCGCATGAACCGCTCGCTTCGCGAGGTGGGCGGAGGACTGCTGCTCGTGCCGCAGTTCACGCTTGCCGCGGATACGAAGAAGGGCACACGGGCTTCCTTCGGCACGGCGGCCGAACCCGAGGAGGCGAGGACGCGCTTCGCCGCGCTCGTCGAGCGCGCTCAGGCTGTCTATGCCCCTGTTTCCGCAGGTGTATTTGGCGCCGACATGCAGGTCTCGCTGATCAATGACGGACCCGTGACGTTCTGGCTGGAGACCTGAAGGGCGGCGAGCGTGAAGTGCGTCCCGGTCCGCGCGCGAACTTATGGGGCCCACCGGGCTCATTTGACCTATGATTTGGTTCTTCTCCGCCGCGCGGGCGGAAGTCGTGGAGTGGAGCAAGTATGGGCTTAGGAATGCGCGAGCTGGTGATCATCCTGCTCGTGGTGCTCGTTGTGTTCGGCGCCAAGAAGCTGCGAACGGTCGGCTCGGATCTCGGGCACGCGGTGCGCGGTTTCAAGAAGGCCATGAGCGAGGGCGAGGAAGAGCAGAACGCTCCGCCGAAGCAGATCCGCTCCGAAAGCGCGGACGCGGAATTCGCCGATGCGGCGAAGAAGAGCGACGCCAAGAGCGAACGGAGCGGTTGATCTGTTCGAAGGGCGATTCTCGGAGATCCTGATCATCTTCGTCCTGGCACTCATCGTGCTGGGTCCGGAGAAGCTCCCCCGTCTCGTGTCCGAAGTGGGCCGCTGGGTCGGTCGCGCGCGCGTCATGGCGCGCCAGTTCCGCGAGCAGCTCGAGGAGGAGGTGCAGCTCGAGGAGGCGCGCAAGGCGCAGCGCCCCGCCCCGCCGCCGCCACCACCACCACCACCGGCACCACCGGCCGCCGAAGCGGTGCCGGCATCGCCCGCCACCGTGACCCCGCTGCCCGCCGCCGAGCCGGCGCCGGAGGGACCGCCGAGCTTGGCACACGCTCACGCCGGCGACGCGACCGGCGCCGATCCTGCGGCCGACTACCCGGCAAGCGCTGCGCCGAGCGCCGATGAGCGAGGAACCTGAGAAGCTCGCCGAAGGCAGCCTGATCTCGCATCTGCTCGAGCTGCGGGACCGGCTGCTGCGCGCGCTCGTCGCCGTGGGACTCGCCTTCCTGCCGTGCGTGTACTACTCGAACGACCTGTTCACCTTTGTGTCACAGCCGCTGCTCGCGAAGCTTCCGCAGGGAAGCAATCTCATCGCCACCGGGGTGATGTCACCCTTCACCACGCCCTTCAAGCTGTCGTTCTTCGCCGCGCTGATGCTGGCGATGCCCTACGTCATCTATCAGCTGTGGGCGTTCGTCGCGCCGGGCCTGTACCGCAACGAGCGGCGTTTCGCGGTGCCGCTGCTCATCTCCTCGATCCTGCTCTTCTACGTCGGCATCTGCTTCGCCTATTACTTCGTCTTCCCCGTGATGTTCGAGTTCTTTGCCCGCACCACGCCGAAGGGCGTGGCGATGATGACCGACATCAACAACTACCTCGATTTCGTGCTCACCATGTTCTTCTGCTTCGGCCTCGCCTTCGAGGTGCCGGTTGCCGTGGTGCTGCTGGTGCTGATGGGAATCGTGCCGATCGAGAAACTGAAGCGAAACCGCGGTTACGTACTGATCGGCATTTTCATTCTCGCCGCGCTCCTCACCCCGCCGGACGCCATCTCGCAGTGCTCGCTGGCGATCCCGATGTACCTGCTCTACGAGGGCGGCATCCTCATGGCGCGCGTCATGTCGCGCAAGCGCGGCGCGCAGGCCCCCGCCAAGATCGGCGACGGTTGACGCCGCCCCTGCCTGGCACGCGTCACGTCGCAGCTGCCGACGCGTTGCGTGCCCGCCTGCCGTTGGCTCAGACTCGCGCGATGGTTGGCTGCGCCCCTGAGGAGCTGAAGGTCCAACAATGAATCAGGTCGCCGCTGCGCCGCTTGCGGCCAACACGAGCTCGCGGACGCTCTTCGGTCAGCCACGCGGGCTGGCGACGCTCTTCCTTACCGAGATGTGGGAGCGCTTCACCTATTACGGGATGCGCGGCGTGCTCATCCTCTTCATGGTCGAGGCCGTCTCCCGGGGCGGGCTCGGCCTCGACGACCGCACCGCGAGCGCGGTGTACGGCATGTACATCGGCGGCACGTATCTGTTCGGCCTGCTCGGCGGCTGGATCGCGGACCGCCTGATCGGTGCGCAGCGCGCCGTGGTGAGCGGCGCACTGCTGATCATCGCCGGGAACCTCATGCTGACCCTGCCGAAGGCCGAGCTGTTCTACCTCGGGTTGCTCGTGATCACCATCGGCGTCGGGCTCCTCAAGCCCAACGCGAGCGTCATGGTCGCCGCGCTCTACCCCGAAGGTGGCTCGCGCCGCGACGCCGGGTTCTCGATCTTCTACATGGGGATCAATCTCGGTGCACTGATCGGCCCGCTGCTGGTCGGCTGGTTCGCCGACCGCCTCGGCTGGCGCTGGGGGTTCACGCTGCCGGCGCTCGGCATGGCCATCGGCCTCGGGCAGTTCCTCTGGACGCGCCATTACCTCGGCAGTGCCGGCGGCGCCGCTTCACCGACGCCCCAGGGCTGGCGCACGGTGCTGGCCATCGGCGCGGCGCTCGCGCTCGCTGCGCTCCTTGCCATGACGGGCGTGCTGCGCATCGACGCCGTGGTGATGGCGGAAGCGGCGTCGTGGGCCATGGTGGTGCTCGGCGTGCTCTATTTCACCTACCTGCTGTTCTTCGCCGGACTCACCGCCACCGAGCGCAACCGGGTGCTGGTGATGCTTGCGCTGGTCGCGGCCTCGGTGACCTTCTGGGCAGGCTACGAGCAGACCGGCGCCTCGATGAACCTGTTCGCCGACCGCTACACGGACCGGCACATCTTCGGCTGGAACATGCCCACGGCCTGGCTGCAGTCGGTGAACCCGCTGTTCATCATCGCCTTCGCGCCGGTGTTTGCGGCGCTGTGGATCGCGCTCGGCAAGCGCGGCCGCGACTTGAACGCCGCCGCGAAGTTCGGCGCCGGGCTGATCCTCCTCGGGCTGGGGTTCCTCGTGATGTACGTCGGCGCGCTGCGCGTGCTCGGCGGTGCCAAGGTGCTCTCGAGCTGGCTGATCGTCGCGTACCTGCTGCACACCTTCGGCGAGCTGAGCCTCTCCCCGGTGGGGCTGTCCTACATGAGCAAGCTCGCCCCGCCGCGCTTCGTCGGCCAGATCATGGGAATCTGGTTCCTGTCGCTGGCACTCGGCAGCAATCTCGCCGGCCAGCTCTCCGGGCAGTACGACGCGAGTCACCTCGAGTCGCTCCCGGCGCTGTTCCTGCGCATCTTCTGGTACGGGGTGATCGGCGGCGCGGTGATGCTGCTGCTGACGCCGCTCGTCAGACGCATGATGGCGGGTGTGAGGTAAGCCGTGCGCGCCGTGACTTTCGCGGGCGCAGCGGCGGCCGGCGGCGCGTCGATGCTGCTGCTTGCCGGCTGTACGGGCGGCACGGGCCCGCCGGCGGCGCCTGCCGCACGCCAGGTCGCCTCGAGCGAGAGCGCCGATGAGTTCGTGGCGCGGGTCAACCGCGATCTCGGCGCGCTCGCGCAGGAGGCGCAGGCGGCGGGCTTCACCCAGGACACCTTCATCAACGCCGATACGCAGCTCCTCAACGCCAGGGCCAACGATCGCTACCTCGCCTACTTGAGCAAGGCGGTCGCCGAAGCCAAACGCTATGACGGGGAGCAGCTCTCGCCCTCGACCGCGCGCGCGTTGCTGCGGCTGCGCTTGAACGTCGCCGCCCCGGCGCCCGATGACCCGGTGAAGCGCGCCCGCCTCACGCAGCTCGAGGCATCGCTCGAGGCGAAGTACGGCGAGGGCAAGTACTGTCCGAGCGGGCCCGCCTCCTGCAAGAACATCGACCAGCTCGAGGAGATTCTCGCCAACAGCCGCCACTACGCCGAGCTCACCGAAGCCTGGAAAGGCTGGCACGGCGTCGGCGCCGGCATGCGCGAGGAATACACGCAGTTCGTCGCGCTCGCCAACGAGGGGGCCCGCTCGCTCGGCTTCCGCGATCTCGGCGTCATGTGGCGCAGCGGCTACGACATGCCGCCCGAGGAGTTCGACGCGCTGTCCGAGCGGCTGTGGCAGCAGGTTAAGCCGCTCTACGACGCGCTGCACTGCTACGCGCGCGCACGGCTCGCGAAACGTTACGGCGAGGACAAGGTGCCTGCGGGCCAGCCGATCCCGGCACAGTTGCTCGGCAACATGTGGGCACAGCACTGGAGCAAGATCTACCCGGACCTGCTCAGGCCGTATCCGCTCGCGAGCCTCGAGAGCCCCGACGCGCTGCTCAAGGCCCGCAAATGGGACGCTGTGCGCATGACGCGCTCGGCCGAGAGCTTCTACACCTCGCTCGGCTTTCCGCAGCTGCCGCAGTCGTTCTGGCAGCGCTCGATGCTCACCCGCCCGCGGGATCGCGAGGTGGTCTGTCACGCGAGCGCCTGGGACATGGCGAGCGCGGGCGACGTGCGCATCAAGGCGTGTCTCACGCCCACCGAGGAGGACCTCTTCACCATCTATCACGAGCTCGGGCACATCTACTATTTCGTCAGTTACGCACAGCAGCCGTATCTCTTCCGTGACGGCGCCAACGACGGCTTCCACGAGGCGATCGGCGACACCGTCAACCTGTCCGTGACGCCGGCGTATCTCGCGCGGATCGGGCTGATCCGCCCGGTCACACCGAGCCGCGAGGCGCTCATCAACGAGCAGATGAAGATTGCGCTGGAGAAGGTGGCGTTCCTGCCCTTCGGGCGGCTCATCGACCAGTGGCGCTGGAAGGTATTCGCCGGTGAGATCACGCCGCAGAACTACAACAGCGCCTGGTGGGAGCTGCGGCGGCGCTACCAGGGCATCGCCCCGCCCGTGCCGCGCAGTGAGGCGGACTTCGATCCCGGCGCCAAGTACCACATCCCTGCCAACACGCCCTACACGCGCTACTTCCTTTCCTACATCCTGCAGTTCCAGTTCCACCGGGCGTTATGCAGGGCCGCCGGCCACCAGGGTCCGCTCTACGAGTGCTCCAACTACGGCAGCGAGGCCGCGGGGAGAAGGTTTGCCGACATGCTGAAGCTCGGCGCCTCGGAGCCCTGGCAGGATGCGCTGGAGAAGCTCACCGGCACGCGCGACATCGACGCGAGCGCCATCACCGAGTACTTTCAGCCGCTGATCGAGTGGCTCGGTGAGCAGAACCAGGGCCAGCAGTGCACCTGGTGAGCGCGGCGCGCCGCGCGGACCCGGGCTACTGCGGGGTCATCGGCTCGGCCGCCGACGCCACGTCCATCTTCGTCACGAAGTACTCGGTGTCGCCGAAGCAGGAGGTGGGGATCCACTTGCGCTGCTCATAGTGCACCGACATGCGCTTGCCGATGTTGGCACTGAGTTGCTTGGCGATGTCGTCGTCGCGCACCGTGAAATCGAACTTCTCGGCAACCGTGCCCGGGAGCGTCACGAGTGCCATCTGTCCCTCCCAGGTCTTGCATATCCATCCCTTGCGGGAGAACTTCTGCAGGAACCCGGCGCGCTCGCCGTCGGCGTACGCCCAGTGCAGCGTGAACCAGGTGAAGCCCGCCACGCCGATGATGATCGCGATGAGAAAACCCACGAAGAACTTGAGCATGTTGTTTGTTCCTGCCGGCGGTGCGCGAGGGCTCGCGCCCAGGGGCGGAGCATACCGCGCGAGGGCGCCCACGGCCGCCTTCCCGCAAATCCCGCCGGCACAGGCGCCTTCGGCAGGGCGGGGCTAAGATGGCTTCCCTGATGGATCCCTCCCCGCTCGCCGGCCGCACCATTGCCGTGCCCGAAGCACGCGAGCTCGAGGTGTTTGCGGCACTCCTCGAGCGGCGCGGCGCGACCGTGCTGCGCTGTCCGCTCATCGCCATCCGCGATGCGCCCGATCCCGCGCCGCTGCTCGCCTTTGCCCGGGCATTCGCGCACGGTTCGTGCGATGACCTGATCCTCACCACCGGCGAGGGGCTGCGGCGGCTGCTCTCGTGCATCGAGCGCCACGAGCCCGCGCTCAGGCAACCCTTCATCGAATCGCTCGCCCGCGTGCGCAAGATCACCCGGGGCCCGAAGCCCGCGCGGGCGCTGCGCGAGCTCGGGCTCAAGAGCGACCTCGCCGCGGCGCAGCCGACCACCACGGGCATCATGGCGAGCCTTGCGGGTGAGAATCTCAGTGGGCGAGGGGTTGGCGTGCAGCTCTACGGCACCGAGCCCAACCGGCCGCTCATTGAGTTTCTCGAGCGCGCGGGCGCCCGGGTGCACACGGTGGCGCCCTACGTCTATGCCGATGCCGCCGACGATGCCGCGGTGCACCGCCTGCTCGAGCGGCTGGCGGCCGGCACCGTGGACGCGATCGCCTTCACCAGCACGCCGCAGGTCGAGCGATTGTTCGCCTTCGCGCCCGCGGGAGAGGTGAGCGCCGCACTCGCGCGCACGCTGGTCGCGGCGGTCGGCCCGGTGGTGGCCGCGACGCTCAAGCGGCACGGGATCGAGGCGCATCTCATGCCGGAGGAGGCCTTCTTCCTCAAGCCGCTGACCGCGGCGCTCGAGGAGGCGCTGCGTGCGCGCGCCTGACACGCTGGACAAAACATCAACACTGGGGGTCAAGGCTATGAACACGGAATCGAGCGCCGAGCTCAACCTGCGTGGCGCGCTGGAGCAGCGCATCGAGCTGACGCTGCGCGCGTTGATCATCGGCGTGGTACTCACCGTGGTGTTCACTGCCGCCAACGTCTACTTCGGCCTCAAGGCCGGGCTCACTTTCTCCACGTCCATCCCTGCGGTGGTCATCTCCATGGCGATGCTGCGCTGGCTCGGCAACACCAGCGCCCAGGAGAACAACATCGTGCAGACGGTGGCGTCTACCGCCGGCACGCTGTCCTCGATCATCTTCGTGCTGCCCGGTTTCATCATGATCGGCTGGTGGACCGGCTTTCCCTACTGGGAGTCGGTCGCCATCTGCGCCACGGGCGGCATCCTCGGGGTCATGTACTCCATCCCCCTGCGCCGCGCGCTGGTGACCCAATCAGATCTGCCCTATCCAGAGGGCACCGCCTGCGCCGAGGTCATCAAGGTCGGTTCGGGCGATGTCGCCGACAAGGATTCGGTGGAATCCAGTGGCAAGGGCCTGAAGGCCGTGCTGATGGGTTCACTCATTTCCGCCCTGTTCCTGGTGATGGTGCAGATGCGGCTGTTCCTGCAGGACGTGGCCCATAGCTTCCGCCTGGGCAATGATTCACAGGCGCCCGTCACTGGTTTCGATTTCCAGCTCTCCTTCGCGCTCTTCGGCATCGGCCACCTGGTGGGCATCAGCGTCGGTGTCGCGATGGCCGTGGGCGCCATCATCGGCTGGGGCTGGGGCGTGCCGCACTACAGCGCCCTGCATCCGGCTGCCGGCGATGCGGCAGCCATCGCCGGTGCCACCTGGAGCCACTACGTGCGTTATGTGGGCGCCGGTGCCATCGCCGTGTCTGCGATCTGGACGCTCATCAAGCTCGTGAAGCCGGTTATCGGCGGACTGAAAGGCGCCATTGCTTCGTCCCGTGCACGCAAAGCGGGCCGGGGCGACACGCTGGCGCGCACCGAGCACGATATTCCTGTGGACCAGGTGGGCCTCGTGTCGCTGCTGTGCATCCTGCCCATCTGCTGGCTGTTGTGGAACTTCGCGAGCGGCGCGGGCCTGGGTGAGCATGCCCTGCTGCTCACGGTCGGCGGCATCGTCATCGTGGTGGTCCTCGGCTTCCTGGTTTCGACGGTCTGCGGCTATATGGCGGGGCTCATTGGCGCCTCCAACAGCCCGCTCTCGGGCATCGGCATCCTGGTGGTGGCCACCACGGCGCTGTTCCTGGTGGTCAGCGTCAAATCCGCGCTGCCACCGCAGATGGGCAAGGCGCTCGTGGCCTACGCGCTGTTCGTCACTGCGGTGGTATTCAACGTGGCGGCGATCGCCAACAACAACCTGCAGGATCTCAAGACCGGCCAGCTGGTGGAATCGACGCCCTCGAAACAGCAGTGGGCGCTGGTGATCGGGGTCGTCGCCAGTGCACTGGTCATCCCGCCGGTGCTGGACCTCGTCAACAAGGCTTATGGCTTTGCGGGTGCTCCCGGGGCGACAGCCCACGCGCTGCCGGCGCCCCAGGCGGGCCTCATATCGGCCCTGGCCCAGGCAGTGATCCAGAACGACCCGGAGAAATGGCAATTGATGGGTTGGGGCGCCGTGATCGGGGCCGCCATCATCACGTTCGACTGGCTGCTGTCGAAAACCACCCGCACGCTGCGCCTGCCGCCGCTCGCCGTAGGCCTCGGCATCTATCTTCCTACGGCATCGACGCTGATGGTCACCGTGGGCGCGCTGGTGGGCTGGTGGTTCGCCAAAAGCGCCGACGGGACAGCGAAGCCAGAAGCCACGAAACAGCTGGGTGTGCTGCTCGCTTCCGGCCTGATCGTGGGCGAGAGCGTGCTGGCGGTGATCTTCACGGCGCTGGTAGCGTTCACGAATAACCCGTTTCCGATCGGCGTCGTGGGAGACTCGTTTGCCACCGCTTCCGAGTGGCTCGGCGGCATCGCCTTCGTGCTGGTGACCTGGGCGATCTACCGCTGGGCGGGGCGCTCGCTGGCTGCGTGACGCCCGAAGCCGCCGCAGCGTCAGCGCGCGTTGGGCGTGCTGCTCGGGCGCGGCTCGTAACCGTAGCCGAAGGCGGTGTGCAGCGTGAGTGCCGCCTCGCCGCTCGCCCGGCGTACCACGATGTCCGGCGCGGGAAAGACGCGGCGGAAGTGCGCGGCGGCGCGCGTGAGCCAGTCCGCGCGACCGGCGGCCGCGACGATGAGCGCATCGCGCCCGGCGAAGGCGCGCTCGTCATACATCAGGCCGAACTGTCGGGGATCGTCCGACACGCACAGCACCGGCAGCGTTCCGCCCAGCGCATAGTCGGCCTTGCCCGCATCGATCCAGCTCACCGTCACGATCACCACGCCGCGCCGGCGCAGCTGCCAGCGCCCCGTGGCGTCGGCGAGGGCGCGCCAGTCGAGAAGATCGAGCGTCGGGTCATGCGCGGCGAGCGGGGCCACGAGCCGCCCGAGCGCCCCGGTGGCGGTCTGCACCGCCACCAGCGAGACGAGGCCGACGAGGAGCAGCGCGGTCGCGATAGCGATGCCGTGCAGCAGCCGCGGCGAGCGCGCCTCGAGGTCGGCGAGCAACGGCCCGGCGAGCGGGAAGGTGAACAGCCAGCCGATCGCCGGCCAGTGCGGCAGCACCTTCGCCCAGAAGCCGATGAGCGTGAAGGCGGCGATCGGCACCACCGCGAGCGTCGCAAAGAGCCATCCGGCGGGATCCGCCCGGCCGCGGCGCAGCGCGCGTGCCAGCGCCCACAGCAACAGCGCGGCAATCCATGGCAGGAGGTAGAGAAGCTGTCCGGCGAAATCGAGCGCCGCCCGCGCAGCGCTCACGCCGGCAGGCAGCGCCCGACTCCCCTGGAAGGCGAAAGACGCCCAGCCGTGCGCGTGGTTCCAGACGATGACCGGCGTGACGAGCGCAACGACGATGAGCGCGGCGAGCCAGGTGGCGCTCTCGCGCAGCCATCGCGACCGGGAGAGCGGCAGGTAAGCCCCGAGCGCGAGAAGTGGAAACACCGCGGTGTACTTCGAGAGGAGCGCGAGGCCCCCGGCCGTTCCGGCGCCGAGCATCCACGAGCGCCCCGTGGGATCCGGCGCCGCTGCCAGCACCGCGCGGGAAAAGCACCAGACTGCGAGCAGCGCGCCGAGCACCAGCGGCCCGTCGGGCAGCACGCCGCCGGCGGTGTTGAGTGTGAACAGCGGGGCGAGATTGAAAGCCAGTGCCGCCCAGAGCGCGGCACGCGCGCCGTACGCCGCGGCAGTGAGGCGATAGAGGATTGCAGTCGATGCGGCGAACATGACGATGTCGGGGACGCGCATCAGCAGCGGCAGCTCGCTTCCCGTGAGCCGTGCCCATGCCCCTGCCAGCCACACGTGCAGCGGCGGATGATCGAAGTAGCTCAAGGCGAAGTGGCGGCTGATCGCCACCGTATACGACTCGTCGACAGACAGGCCCACCGCGCCGGCGAAGGCAAGTCGCGCCAGCGCGCTCATGACGATGAGCCGCCTGAGCGCGCGCGTCGCGTCGGACGGCATCGCGCGCCCCTGACTCAGTTGCGGTAGAGATCGGTGCTCAGGTAGCGCAGCCCCGAGTCGATCGCGATCGTTGCCACCGTTACCTCCGGGGCGAGCCGTGCCGCGACGCGCAGCGCCGCCACCACGTTGGCGCCGGTCGAGGTGCCGGCGAAGATCGCCTCCCCGCGCCCGAGGCGCCGCGCCATCGCCTTCGCATCCGCGGTCGAGACGGTGAGGATCTCGTCGACCTCGGCGCGGCGAAAGAGCGGTGGCACGAAGCCGACGCCTATGCCGTCGGTGTTGTGCGCACCGCTCGGGCCACCCGAGAGCACCGGCGACTCGGCCGGCTCGACCGCCACGACACGCAGCTGCGGGTTGTGGCGTCGCAGGGTGTGGGCAGTCCCGTGCAGCGAATGCGCGGTGCCGACCGACTGCACGAACGCCGCGACCGAAGCACCGCTTTGCCGCCACAGCTCCTCGCCGAGCGGGTGATAGCCAGGCGAGCGGCGCGTGTTGCCGATCGCCTCGAGGATCCCCGCTGCGGCAGCGCCGGCCATGCAGGAGCGGCGCTCAGCGGCGCGCGTAGCGCTCGAAGCCGCGGCGCCCGATAAACCAGGAGGCCACCCAGCTCACGAGCCACACGATGATCGCGGTGAGCAGCGCCCCGCGGAAGCCGCCGACGTGAAAGCCGGGCACGATCCAGGCGACGAGCGCCACCATGGCGGCGTTCAGCACCAGGAGAAAGAGCCCGAGCGTGAGGATGGTGATCGGCAACGTCAGGATGAAGGCGATCGGACGCACGATGGCGTTCACCACGCCGAGCAGGATCGCTGCAAGAATCAGCGCCTCGGTGCTGTCGAAGTGCACGTCCGCGACCCACACGCTCGCCAGCCACAGCCCGATGGCGCTGATGACCGCGCGCAATACAAATCCGATCATGGAGGCGCTCCTGTTTTGACTTGTTTTTCCACGAACACTTTGAGGCGCGTCATGGCCTGCTGCCAGCTGGTGCGCAGCCGCCAGTACTGCTTGTCCCACTCGGGGGTCGCCGGTACGCCCGAGCCGAGCAACCGCACGATGGTGCCGCCGGGCACGGGGTCGAGGATGAAGTCATCGACCATCACCGTATCGGCGCGCGGCAGCTCGCGGCAAGGCAGGTACATGAGGCGCAGCCGCCGCTGTGGCTCGAACACATCGATGTGCGCCTCGAACTCGGTGACGCGGTCGACGCTCGCGCGAAACAGCCCCCCCTGCCGGGCACGGATCTCCGCGCCCGGTGAGCACCATCGGGTCAGCTGCTCCATCTCCGTGAGCGCCCGCCACACCCGGTCCGCGTCGGCCAGGATGTCGACGCGGTGCGCATAGCCCCGCTCCCTGTCGCCCATGGGGGCATTGTGCCATTCTGGCTGCAAAAGCCGGAGGTCTCATGGCCTACGTTCACGTGGTGATGATGCTGGCGCTGGTCGAGTTCCTCATTTTTGGCTGGGCCGTCGGGCGGGCTCGCGGCCGCTACAACGTGCCCGCTCCCGCCACCACCGGCCATGAGATCTTCGAGCGCTACTACCGTGTGCAGATGAATACGCTCGAGCAGCTCATCGTCTTCCTGCCATCGATGCAGTTCTTCGGGCGCTACGTCAACGCCTATGTCGCCGCTGCGCTCGGGGTGCTCTTCATCATCGGACGGGCGGTGTATTTCCGCGGCTACGTACAGTCGCCCGAGCGGCGGCACCTCGGCTTCGGGCTGAGTGCCATCCCGAACATGGTGCTGCTGATCGGCGCCATCGCAGGTCCCATCCGGGCGCTCACCGCGAGCCCCTGAGGGTGCTCGGGCGCTCACCCCCTGCCCGCAGGCGTGCTCAGGCCGAGGACGCCGGACGCCGGAGCGCCGCGATGAGCGGCACCAGCGAGACCGCGACGATGGCGAACGTCACCAGGCCAAAGTGCTCCTTGACCTGCGGGATGTTGCCGAAGAGATAGCCGCCCCACACGAAGGTCAGCACCCAGGCGAAGCCGCCGACGAGGTTGAAGGCGAGAAAGCGCATGTAGGGCATCTGGCCGATCCCGGCCACGAACGGCGCGCAGGTGCGGATCACCGGCATGAAGCGCGACAGCACGATCGCCATGCCGCCGTGGCGGCGGAAGAACTCCTCGGTGCGCCTGAGGTACTCGACCTTGAGCCAGCGGTAGCGGCCGCTGAACGCCGGCGGCCCGATGAACCGCCCGATGCTGTAGTTGACCGTGTTGCCGAGGACCGCCGCCGCGCCGAGCAGGACACTGGCGAGCGGCGCGCGCAGAGTCCCGCTGGTGTCGACGGCCGCGAGAGCCCCGACCGCGAAGAGCAGCGAGTCACCGGGCAGGAACGGCGTCACGACGAGCCCCGTCTCCGCGAAGATCACGGCGAACAGGATCGGGTAGATCCACAGCTCGTAGCGGGTGAGGAGCTCGACCAGATGACGGTCGAGATGCAGGACGATGTCGATGAGCCAGCCGAGCATGCCGGGGGAGGATATCGATAAACGCGCGGGTGAGGGCGCCGGGCGCGCGCCCGCACCGTCCGGCAGCGTGCCCTTACGGGACGAGCGCGCGGGTGACGAGCGTGCGCGACGTACGCTCCTGGCGCGCGCGGTGCTTCAGCGCCTCGAGGCCGAGCCGTACGTCCGCATCGCGGGCCGAGAGCGACGCCGAGCCGTGTGCCGGGATGAGCTCCGCGGGCGGCTCCCCGGGGCCATCCTCGAGGATGTCCGGAACGATGCCTTTGCCATGGATCGAGGCGCCCGAGGGGGTGAAGTAGCGCGAGGTGGTGAGCTTCACTGCGCCGCCGTGGGTGAGCGGCATGACGGTCTGCACCGAGCCCTTGCCGTAGGTGCGCCGCCCGACGAGCAGCGCCCGCCCGTGGTCCTTGAGCGCCCCGGCGACGATCTCGGAAGCGGACGCCGTCCCGCCGTTTACCAGCACCACGAGCGGGGCTCCGTCGATGAGGTCCCCGGGCGTCGCCTCCATGCGAAAGCGCGCCTCGGGGGTGCGCCCGTCGGCCGTCACGATGACCCCGGAGGCGAGGAAATCGTCCGCCACGGCTACGCCCGCCTCGAGTACGCCCCCCGGATTGTTTCGTAAATCAAGCACGAGGCCCTTAATTCCGCCAGGATTGTCTCGTTTTAGACGCGAGACGGCATGACTGACGTCCTGGGCCGTCGTCTCACTGAAGCTCGTGATCCGAAGATACCCGTAGCCGGGCTCGAGACTGAGCTGCGCGACGCTGTGCACCTCGACCTGCGTACGCCGCAGCGCGTACTCGAGCACCCCGGGCGTGCCTTCGCGACGGATGGCGAGCGTGACGAGGCTGCCGGAAGCCCCGCGCATGCGGGCGATGGCACCGGCGAGGTCGGCGCCGATGTCCGAGCCGTCGATGCGCACGATCTCGTCGCCCGACCGCAGCCCCGCGCGCTGTGCGGGCGAGCCCTCGATCGGACGCAGGATCTTCACCACGCCGTCCTCGGCGACCACCTCGATGCCGACGCCCGGGTAAGACCCCATGGTCGAGAGGCGGATCTCGTCGAACTCTTCGCTGTCGAGGTAGGCCGAGTGGGGGTCGAGCGCTGCGACCATGCCGCGGACGGCCTTCTCCATGAGCGCGTGGTCGTCGACCTCGTCGACGTAGTCGCGCTTGATGTGCTCGTAGACTTCCGCGAACAGGCTCGCCTCCTGCCACGGAAGTCCGGCGTGGCCTGCGGTGCTCACCGCCTGGTGATGGGCGCTTTCCGCGGAACGCTCGGCCAGCACGCCGCGCGTCAGGGCCCCGCAGAACCCGAGGATGACGCCAGCGATGAGCGCGATCAGCGTGCGTGAGCGCATGGACATGACGAAGACTCCCTCTTCCAGGCGGCACGCATACTACGGGCGGGGCGATGGAGCGTTGACCCCGATTCCCGCTGCATCGGCACAGATTCCGGGCACCCCATCAGCGGGTCACCCCCGCAAACCACGTCATCTCGTCCGAGTCGCCCGCCACGCTCCCGTGCGGCCCAGCAGCGGCAGCCGCATCGGCCCCCGCGGCCGGCGGCTCGCTCGGCAGCGGCAGCTCGGTCAGCAGGTCGCTGAGCGGGATCGGCTTGCCGATCGCAAATCCCTGTCCGTAGTCGACGCCGAGCTCGGCAATACGCACGCTGATCGCCTCGGTCTCGATGTACTCCGCGACGGTCGTGATCGACATGCTGCGGGCAAGCTCGGCAATGGCACGCACCATGGACGCGGCGCGCTCGTCTTTGAGTACGTCGCGCACGAAGCTGCCGTCGATCTTGAGCATCGTCACCGGCAGCTGCCGCAGGCACGAGAGCGAGGAGAGCCCGGTGCCGAAGTCATCGAGCGCCACGCCGCAGCCGAGCCTGCGCAGGCGCTGCATGAGCGCCTCGGCCCGTGGCAGGTTGGCGACGGTCGCATTCTCGGTGAGCTCGAAGACGAACAGCTCGGGATCGAGTCCGCTCGAGGCGATGCTCTCGATCAGCATGTCGGCGAAGGTATCGTCGTTCAGCGACTGACCGGAGAAGTTGATGGCGAAGCCGAGCGCCTTGCCCTCGAGGATGCCGGCGCGCGGCTTGAGCGACTCGATCACGTGGTTGACGACCCAGCGATCGATCACCGGCATCAGCTGGAAGCGCATAGCCGCGGACATGAAGGAGTCCGCGCCCATGGTGCGGCCGACGTCGTCGGTCATGCGCAGCAGCAGCTCGTAGTGCGGCCGGGCGCTCTCGGCGGCGGCGAACGGCAGGATGAGCTGTGCAGCGAGGTGCAGCCGTCCCGACTCGATCGCCTCACGCAGCTGCCCGGCGATGCCGACATCGGCGTGGCGGCGCATGATGCTGACATCGCTCGCGTGATAGACCTCGACGCGGTTGCGGCCGCGATCCTTGGCCGCCTTGCAGGCGGTCTCGGCGGCGGCCAGCACGTGCGCGAGCTCGGTGTTGGCGGAGTCGAGCGGTGCGACACCGATGCTGATCGATACCGGCAGCCGCGTTTCCCCCTGCACCAGGTTGAGCTTGCCGCAGCCCTCGCGCAGCGACTCGGCGAAGCGCTCGGCGTCGTTGATACGTGCCGGCAGCATGACGGCGAAACGGTCGCCGGAGATACGCGCCCCGAAAGCCCCGGGCGGCAGGCGCTGGCGGATCAGCTCGCCGAGCTGCGACAGGAGCGAGTCGCCGACGTGCATACCCGACTTGTCGTTGATCGCGTGCAGCTGGTCGACGTCGATGTAGAGCGCGCTCCAGGGCTGCGCCGCCTTGAGGTCGGTCACCAGTGCGCGCACGCGCCGCTCGAGCGCCGCGCGCGTATAAAGACCGCTCAGCGCGTCGTAGTTGCTCTCGATGACGCCGATCGCCTTGCGGGCCAGGATCTGCGCGATGTGCGCGTCACGCTCGCTGAAGGGGTCCGCCGCCGCATCCCGCAGCAGCGCCAACACGCCGATCGAACGCCCGGCGCGCGAGCGCAGCGAGCAGCACAGCACCCGGTGGGGGAAGGCCTCGGGGGCGGCGGCCGACTGCGTCTCGTTGAGCACCAGCGGCTCGCGCTGCGCGTGCGCGAGCGACAGCAGCCGCCGGTGCGTGCGCATCAGGAACTGGGTATCCGGCGCCACCCCACCGGCGGCGCGCAGCAGCATCACGCTCTTCTCGGGCACCAGCAGCGTGCCGGTGTCGGCACGCAGGTGCTCGATGGTCTGCTGCAGCAGCTGCGGCAGCT
>Ga0335076_10003258_pt1 | contig 16287 bp, 12 predicted proteins | sample Lox_Sample_25_FD_206717 | JGI IMG/M metagenome (GOLD analysis project Ga0335076, IMG submission 206717) | Soil microbial communities from Loxahatchee National Wildlife Refuge, Florida, United States - Lox_Sample_2.5 | ecosystem: Environmental > Terrestrial > Soil > Wetlands | place: USA...
ATTCACCGTGAGTGCAATTGCCGGCATGGCGGCACGGTCAAAAGCAAACCGGCCGACAAAATCAGCGGCGATATGCTGGCAATCAGCGGCACTACCTCCATTGCCGAAGAGCAGCAATTTCTTGCCTGCCTTCACCGCCTGCAAGCAGAGGGACGCGGCCCGCGAGACGAGGGAAACAAGGTCTTGGTCTTGAATAAGATGCTGTTTGACAGTGAGGGAGTCCTGAAGTGAAGAGGCCACTCGGCTGTCGAATTGTGAAGACAAAGCGGTTGGACTCCAAGCCCGGATAGGGACGCGGGAAAGATTACGACCATGTACGGCAAGCTAGTATAACTAAGGTTCAACCAAAAGGTCCCTGGCGAGTTTGACCTTGAGTACAGGTAACGGCCTTGGTCTCAATCTGTCTCTTACGGCAGTTGCGACGCTTCCGGGGGCGCGAGTAGCCTTATCCTAGACGGAGGACCTAAGTCGGTGCAGTATCATTATCTTTACTGGATTTTTGTGGGGCTCCAAGCCGGCTAAATTTGAACGAACCGTCTATCTGAGGCTTATGCGACGCGAATATCGCTTGGTTTTCTTGGCAGTTCTGCTGGCGTTTAGTGCAAGGGCGCAGGCCACGACGTATTCCGTGAAGACTAGCGGTGGCGATTACGCGACGATCCAAGCGTGTGCGAACGCGATGGCCGCCGGCGATACCTGCACCGTGTATGCCGGGACTTACAACGAAGTCGTATCCGTAAGCTCGGGCTCGGCCGGGAACTATAAGATACTGAACGTGAATGGAAGCGACACGGTAAATGTGTATGGCTTCACGATCGGATCCCACGTAAAAATTATCGGCTTCAACATCACCAACCCATCGTCTCCGGCCAGCCACGCCTGTGTGTCGGTGAATAGCGGTTCTACCGATTTCTACATCACAAACAACAAAATGACGTCTTGCGGGAACGGGCAGTCCATGATCAGTGAGCCTCTAAGTTCCACCGGCGTCACTTATGGCTACATTCAGGGAAACACCCTGACCTACGGTTGTTCGACGGCCTCCGCTCCCAACACGTGCACCGGAATCTTTCTGGACGGAAACCATCAGTTGATTGAGAACAACGATATTTCGCACGTCAGCGACGGTATGACCAACTACGCGAATTACAGTGTGTTCCGCGGAAACACGATGCACGACACGCTGACTGGCGAGTGTGGTTCGCATTCCTCGAACTGCCATATCGACTTCATCGAATCTGAACCCGTCGTTGGTACGACTCCTCCCTCGCAGTACAACCTCTACGAGGGCAATACAGTCCGGAACAATACCGGCGGTGGCGGCAATAATCACACATTCCTAACCCAGGGCGACGGCTGCAATGGGCAGTGTTCTCATACGATCATTCGCTATAACGTGTCCGCACACCTAGGTTCCGCCACCGGAGGTGGATATGGGATTTTGGATCAGCTAGGCGGGTACACGTATGTCAAGACCTACAACAATACGTCTGCGTGCGTGGGCATCAACAACGACGGCGCCGATTATTTTGGTGATAACTCGACGAACGGATCGGTAATCAACTCGATTTATTATTTTTGCCAAGCCGTCACCATACCGCCTTACTCGGCCTATGGAGGGGCGCAGACGGGCTTTACGAGCAGCCACAACCTGGCCTTCTGCAGCACCGGAACCTGTTCGTTTCAGGATTTGATCTCCACGGATGCGGCTAGCAAGCTCAACGTCAATCCACAGTTTGTGAACGCTTCGGGAGACGATTACCGCCTCGGGGCAAGCTCACCGGCGATCGGAGCAGGAACGTACCTCACCACCGCATCGAACAATGGCTCCGCCAGTACTTCGCTGACCGTGGCCGACGCATCCTTTTTTTACGACGGCGCGGGTATCGTTACTGCGGACTGGATCCGCATCGGGTCAAGCACGACCGCGCAGATCGCGTCCGTGAACTACGCGAATAACACGATTACGCTGACTTCACCGGTTTCCTGGAGCAGCGGAGCGGGAGTCTACCTCTATAAAGACTCGCGAGGGAACGTGGTGTTGAATGGGGCGAACCCCGATTTGGGAGCTCTGCCCTCCGGATCAAGTTCCGCGCCCCCGCCGCCACCAACGTCGTCAGCGCCCAATCCGCCGACCGGCTTGACCGCGACCGTGAACTGACGGCGCCTAGCCCAACGCGTGATCAACCAAGCGGGCAAATATCTATAGCTCCCGCAACGCTTCGGACACCGGCAAAATCTTAGCTCCGGACTCTACGGCATACCGCACGATCTCTTCGAAGAAAGAGGGTGTACACCCGAAGGGCGTGGGAGAATCACAAACATCGTGCGTCGCTAAAATAAGCCACCCGCGCGCCGCATGGTTCCGATCAATTAAGGCCCGGACAGCCGCTGCGTTGCTTCTGCTCTTTTCGAGGAAAAATGCGGAAAGGTAGTTCAAGTCCGCCGATTGCATGTTGAGTGTCTGACCTCCCCCGCGGCAAGCTTCGAAGTGCCGACCCGCCCTTCTTTTCGTCGCTGGACGAGGAGGATTGTAGGGGTAGGACATAGTCTTGAACATCGTTCCAGGCAAAAGCGAATGGAGCGCTCTTTGGTTCTCCGCTAAGGAATTCTCGAATATCGAGGAGTTGGTCTTCCACGAATCATGGTGGCCGAAGGTATGGCAACCGAGTTCATGGCCTTGTGCCAACAGTTCCTCCAGATCCTCAGGCAAGAAAATTGGTCCGGTAGCAGCCTGTTTTCCCATCAATCCTAGAGAAGCGTAGTAGGTCCCGCGGCAACCATAGCGCTTGAGAATTGCCCCGCCCGTCAACAAGGCGGATCGTGGAAAATCGTCAAAGGTGAAAGAAATAAGTGGAACAGATGTGCGGATCGGCACGAGACGCCGAAAGAACCACGATGCCGAACGCCGGATATACCAACCTTGCAGTCTTGCGATGAATTGGTTAGATGCCATTGCGGTACGCGCTGAGGAGGCTTGGCTCATTGGTTGACCGGCGCGCTGCTTTCTGGCGCGGCCAGCACCTGCGAGGAGCGACGTCGATCCAACATCTCTCTCAAAAGGTTACGCACCTGGATCAAGGGCGACCAGTTCCCGTGCAGCAGCACTACGCCGAGCGTATAGAGCACCCCGAAGAGTAAAGAAATCAGGATCATGCGGACCGCCGCCATTGCCGTGCTGGTTGACCCTTGCTGGTTGGCCAATACCAGCACACCAGCCGCAGTTGCACCGCCTGCCAGCATAGCGGCAACCAGGAACCTCCAAATCGCCGAAAACAGCTCGCTAACCTTCAGATTGATCGGCTGGCCAGCGTAGACCATCGCTGGCAAAGTGAGAATCAAGAGCGACAAACTCCAACTCGCCGCCACTCCCGCCGGCCCCCAGTGCAAAGCGAGGACAAACATCAACGCCGTGACGGTGAACTCGATAATTCCCCACTTAAACCATCGACCGGGTCTGCCTAGGGAAAGGTGAATCCACCCGTGAATTCCGTAAATGAACATGATTCCGAAACCAGGTCCGAAATACGTGAAAATCTCACCGGCTATACCCCATTTCGGTCCCAACAAGACGCGGATGAGATCCTTGCCAACCAGAGTGATGGCCCCACCTACTCCCATGCCGAGGAACGTCCAAACGGATATCGCCTTGAGCAGGTGCCGTTTGTATTGCGCTGGATCCTGGTTCAACCGGCTCAATGCAGAAACGGCAACTGGCGTGAAGGCCTGCAAGATCGAGGAAAGAGAAAACAAATCGTAGGCCTTCTTGTAAAAGCCGAGCGACTGCGCGTTAAACCGCCAGCCCACCAGGAGATTATCGACGTTTCGCGCAAAATAGTTAAAACTGAACCGGCCATACACGTGAATCGCGAACCGCACCATGGAGCCCGTTGCAGCCACCCGGCGCGGCCAGCCGGGAGTCCACCGACAGAGAATCCAGGCACCGATGCACTCGGTCAGCGGCTGTAGGACGGCGCCACCTACGAGAGCCCAGTAGCCCCAGCCCGCCAGGGCCAACAGTATTGTCCCTGTCAAGGAAACGAACCGAGCAAAAATCTGATTGGCGTAGACGATCGGGAACCGCATCGCTCGCATCAGGAGCGCCAGGTGGAGCACCGAAGTACTTGTGATGAAAATGGTAAGCGATAGACCTGCGGCAATCGCAACCACTCTGGAATTCCCGTAGAATCTCGCCATGAGCGAGCCCGCGGATGCAAATACAATCGTGAGCACCAGGCCAGTGCCAACATTTATCCAGAACAGGTTGCTTGCAAGAGCGTGATCGAGGTCTTTTCGCTGAAGAATTGCCTCCGTGAACCCGTTACCGCCAGCATTCATGAACAGCAGACTGAACGTGGTAACCATCGTGACCAGGCCAAAATCCGTAGGCGTCAGCAAACGGGCCAAAATCAGCGTGGAGCCAATTTGTATCAGCAACCCGAGCGCCTGCGCTACGGTCGTCGCGCCTGCGCCTTTGACAGCCAGACGGCGAACTTCATGGCCTTGCGCCGAAAGCAGGAACTCACCTGAAGCATTGAAAGGCTTAAAGAAGATGCTAGTCCGCTCGGGTGGTTTCCCAAGCGGATCAAGGCTAGCGGGGGCGGAGTCTCTTGGCGTGTCGACGGGGGTATTCATCTTTTGCCGCGAACCTTGGCCAACGGCGATAGAGCGCTGGACGCAGGTGTTGGTTTAGGCGCCGGCAAACGCCCTGGAGGTTTTGGCATCTCGATGTCGCGGTCGAAGCCCGATTCTCCCCCGGACTTCCAGCCTACTCGCACACCGACCGGCGCTTCCACGAGCTGTTCCTTGGGAATCGACATGGTGACTAACAAGAAAGCGATCCAAGATATGCTGCCCGTCTTGAAGGCGGCCTCGGTGAAGCTGGATACTATAACCGTCAAAAAAATGGCCAGTTTAAGACTGCCGGAGGCGGGATCCGCCCGGTAAGATACGATCAGACTCCGATACCCTTTAAACACCATTATGGCCAGCAGAAAGACGCCAATCCATCCCAGAGTGACCCAAGTCTCCAAGTAGCCGTTGTGGGTTTCGTTAAGACCCAATTGATAGTTTTGCATCTTCACCAGGCGGGGACCGAGCCAGAAACTCTCGAAGCCCGTTCCGAGGATGGGATTATCGACTAGCGCAATCACGCGGGGCCAGATGTTGGTGCGCCCAGTCAGAGTAGGATCTCGACCCATTTCTGTGATTGCCCCTCCACCAATCCCGAGAAACAAGATGGTGAAAGGAACAGCAACCAAGCCGGCCGTGAGGGCATGAATCAGCCACGGACTGCGCACCACGGCCCGGGTTGTACCAATGACCATCAACGCGGCAGCAAGAAGAAAGCAGGATTGAGCAGTCACGGAGTTCGCGTGCAGGAATACCCACGCGACCATCACTAACGCGGCACCATGCGCGAGCAAGCGACGGCTTCGGTTTGGCATCTCGCGATTCCGGTAAGCCGCAATGAAGTACCAAAGAAAAACCGCGCCGTACAGCTGGCAGATGCCACCCAGCGTGTTCTTGTGCGTCGTCACGCCGATGACCGACATCTCCCAAGTCCAACGGTTGTAGGACCGTCCGATGGATGGGTAGTACTTAATGAGAAGGATGGAATGCGGTATCAGTAAAAAGCCCGCCCAGACGAAGAGTTTTCTGGTGGCCGCATCCCGGTGCCGCTCACTTAGAACGACCAGGATCATGAGCAAACAGCCAGCAGCCTTGAACCAACGGCGGATGGTCACATCCGGGAAGTCAGACCAGAAGGCGCTCATGAGAGCGTAGAGCAGATACGCGACGATGACGAGATTAACGCGAAGGAGGGGTTCCAGCTTGCGTCGCTTGATCAAAATGACGAGCGCCAGAACCATGAGGACAATCAGCACGTTCCGGTCAAGCGGACTGCCTTCCATGTACATCGTCTCTTGGCTGGCGGAAAGCGGTGCTCCGTGCCCCAGAATCGCCCACCATTCCGTGACGGTCCGCGAGCTCTGAAGCCACAGCCAGACCAGGGGCAAGAGGATGGCCTTGGAGACCTGCTCTTCCGGGTCACGGTCAAGCCAGAAAAGTGCAATGACGATGAAGACAAAAACGAAACTGGCAACGATTGGGGGCATTCAAACTATTCCCGGGTTTCTAGCATATGCATGCCGGGGCGGGACTCGGTATCTATATTGTGAAATTCCAATTATCGCTAAATCCTCTGGTGCTCTTCTGAACTGAAATCCATCGAGAAGGGTAATTCGATACCTTCTTTTCGCTCAATCATCGTATCAATACGCCTGATAATCTGAGGACTTCGGTCATTGATTTTACGCGCAAACAGCATCTCCTGGAATTCACCGGGGCGATCGCTTGTGACACAATTCTCGCGCTCAAATTTGGCGACCTCCTTAAGCGTGATGATCGCGGGATGACCATTCGAAGGGCCCGGCCATACGGCGTACACGATGTTGGGTTGCACGTGGTTCAGAAAATCTGAATTGCCAACGATGGTATGAACGAAGGATTCGTCCGGCGCAAAGGAATTGCGGAAATAGGCCTCAACGTGAGGATGGGTCGCGACGAATTGGAGGATGTACTCACAAGAGCGACGGGATAATGCCCATGCACCTTCTCCTGCATAGAGACTCAGCCCCTTGAGGCGTTTCTGATGGTCGCGCCGGCCCAAGCCGATTCTTCCCAACGCCCGGAAAAGGAAGCGAAGTGCCGGTCTACTGGAAGGAAATCGGATTGCCTCGAATCGAGCGAGCGGATAACCCGGAGCGGGAACCTTCACAATTTCCATGTACTCCGAATCGTTTCCAGCCTCGAAGAATCGGCGAATATAGCCGCCGGACCTCAACGGATAGCAACTGCCGGTGATCAAAACGAAGTAGTCATAGCGATTCGGGCTCGCTATCGCCTCGCGAATCAACGAGAGCGTAGCGTCCACTTGGGAAAATTCTCCCCAGAACACGGGTATGCGGTTCTCAATAAAATGCACATTTTGCCCGGACACCCCGGAGAACTTGTCGAAGGGCGTCTTGAGATCAAGGTGAATAAAGAAAGCGCAATCAGGGTCGTTGAAAGAAAGAGCCTGAATGGTCCTCTGAAGCAACCTTGGATTCTCATGGGTCATGACCAGATAGGCGACTTTCATTGAGAAAATTCTCCGTGCTCAGTTTCCATCGAGGAACAGGCGGTGGATAAGCTCGAGCGTAAGCGTCTTCGTGATGGCGACCGTGTAGTTGCGATTTCCGTTGATGTGCGCATGCACCATAGACTCGAGGGCCGCCCGATTGATGTACGGACGGGAAAGCGTGCGCGAATCCAGCAGCATCTCTTGAACGTACTTTGAAAGCGCGTCTCGATACCACACACGAAAATGGTAGTACTTATGCCGACCAAGGAAAACGCGCTCCAGGTGAAGCCAGGAAACCGCGTGATCCAATTGCGCGAGCCACTGCGGCATTCCGTAGTCGTACTCATATTCAGCTTTGAAAGTGGCCTCCAGGTATGCCCTGGAAAGCGCGGATCTCAGCCCGCCTACTCCTCCTAGGCCACGATCACTGCGTATCCGGCTAAGTGCCAGGTTTCCGTCAGAGATCAACCGCAAACAATCATCGTTGTCCGCGCGTATGGCACCTTTGGCTAAAGACGAGTCGTGGACACGGAATGCAGTACGAACAACATCGTTGTCGAGATAAGGTGAACGTGGCGACAGCTGAGTCTGCTCCAGCGCCAGAAGGCCCCAGTGGTGCCAGGGAACCTGCCGAAACGCGATGAAGGAGACGGGGTGAACCTGGAGCAGTCTGGCATAGGTCCGGCGCGCCTCTTGGACGTGCGGAAGCAAATTGCTATCGAAAAGTCCTTCGGGAGGTTCGGCAGGTTTAAACGCCACCAACCTTCGCAGTACTTCGCTTCCGTAGTTGCCCGTCAATCGGACAGGTGCGATTTGAGCCGCACGTTCATTGGTGTACAAGACCGGAGAGCGGCTTACATCTACGCACCCATCCGTCAGGTAGATACTGCGCTCGGCATAATGGGCGAATTGCGACAGAAATTCTTTACCGAGAAGAATCTCCTGATGGGGTTGCTGGCAAAACTGCGCGACCCGGCGGGCAATAATGACATCCTGACAATCACGAAATATGCCTCGAAACGTGTAGCAAGGAATAGAGCCTGGCTGGACCTTCCACCAGGCCATGATCATCCGGGTGTCCAGTCCACCGGTTAAGGACAGGCCAATCCGTTCGCGTCCTTTGAAGTACCGCGGCAGGTTGCGGGAGAAAACTTGGCGGAGTTCTTGATAATAGGACTCCGGATCAAGCGGAGCCTGCTGTTCCCATTCCGATGGGTCGAAATACACAGCTTTCTTGGTGACGGCACCACCGCCAAGAGTCCACACCGAACCCGGAGGCAGAACCCGTACGCCTTTAAATAGAGAGCGGTTTTCCAGAACACAACCGAGCGAAACGAGTTCGCCTAGCCCTTGCGGGTCTGCCGACCGCAACTCGGGACGTACCGCGAGGATAGCCTTCGCTTCTGCCGAAAAATACAGTCCTTCTTTCGCTTCATGGTAGTAGATGCGGTGGGTGCCGTAGCGGTCGTTAAAGAGAGTAGCTATCCCCCGGGTATGGTCGATAGCGAGGCCGTGAAACCGTCCATTCAATCCGGCTGGAAAGTTGGGATCTTCCTCATAAGAACGCACAAGATACGATGCATCTTGCCCTTTGGCTTTCAGCCGTTCGATGGTGTCGGGGTCCGAAAATTCCTCGCCAGAAAAAATAAGCGATACACTGCCGGATTCGTTGCAAAGGGGCATTTCGTCGCAAAAAGAGCCCTTTCGTGCGGCCCAGCCGACGTAAATGCCAAGGGACTCGTCCGTCCACGTGCCTGTGACATAGGAGGGCCCGTGACAAAGAGATTGGAGCATGCGAGAGAGTTGCGGCTTGGCCCATTCGCTGGGCATTTGAGTAACTAGACCGACGATTCCGGGCATAATTAGCTAGTTTCCGACGCGTAAACGGACCAGGCGCGGAGCACCTTTCTGTTGTTTTTTCGAAGATGAAATAGCCAATTCGGCGGAATTGAGGGGAAGAGGTTGGAGCCGGCGGGAGGAATTGAACGCTCCGTCTGCCGAATACGATTCGGCCGCTCTAACGTTGAGCTACACCGGCTAAGCGAGACCTTAGATTGTACCATCTCGTGCGTACGTCCAAGCCTAACACGATCAAACGATGGGGCAGAATGCCGAGCAGCCCACGGTGAACCTTTGCTTTCATGCACAGCTTCCCCCACGAAGTTAGCGGCACGAAGTAGCGCGGGATCAGCATCTCTCGGAAACCGTTCCTAACCTTAAATTCTCGAAGCGGACTGTCAGCCTTATTTCCATAATCGAACAATCCGTACGTTAGGTACCCGATCCCCTCTGCGGCACAAATCTCAACTGTTTTGGCAACCAGGGCGTTAGCAGGCCGTTTGTCGGAGTGGCGCGGATTGGCAAGGAGATTCAATATGCTTGCAACTTGCCCTCTGCGGACGAACTTCAAAAGCCCAACCAACTGGTTCTCGTGATAGGCGCAGACAAATGTGCTGCGATCCAAAAAGGAAGAATAGTCTTTCTTAACCTGCTCGAACGTTTTTCCGTATTGATTGTTCCGTTGCCCCTGGCGGGTAGGAGTGTCGTTGTTCAGATGAATCAAATCTCTAAGCAAGTCGTCGTTAAATTCACGAACACTCACGACGACCCCTCTTTTTTGAGAACGCCGGACGTTCTTGCGCGTCTCCTGCGGGAGACTTTCCCACCACACGTTGAAGCTGGGCAGCTCCGCAACCGCAACGCTCTCCAACTCGTAAGGGTACGAATACTTTGGGCTGGTGACCGGCGGTTTTTGCGTGAAGGTGAAGATGTCGGCGCGGCGGCCGCTGAAGCGGCGCGTCCTGAGTTCCTCGATACACGCCTCAGGATTGTCCAGCTCCGTATCCAACCACTCCTCGCTGCGGATGATCGCCATCTTCAGGAGGCGACGGTTGCTCATGACAATCGTTTTTCCAGCGAGGTCCACTCCCGGGACTCTGACCCACTGTCCTTTGATGTAAATCTCGGTGATATTCTCCACTGACACTAGTTCTCTCCAGAAAGAAGATCCGCGCTTTTTTAGTCCGTCACGTACGGACTTTTCACCGGGTTGATGCCGACAAAAGCCAAAATCTTGCCCAGATGATCACAGCACCTGACCAATAAGTTCATGAACCGATCTTGTCCAAGCAGAAAAGCAAAGGGCAAAGCAACGATGTAACAACCGGCTGCAACCACCGACTTCGCAACACTTTGTGGCCTGAACGAAGGACTCTTGACGGTGATGGACCCTCGCAGCAAAGCCCGCTTAAGCATAAAGCCCCGGCTCCAGCGCGCTGGCGGAACCACCTCCAAGACCCCTGCTTCGTCACACCAGATGAATCGATGGCCCTGCAGTACCTTCCTGCGGAAAAAGTCCGTGTCGCCGCCCCTGTGAAAATCGGGATTGAACGCCGGCTCACCGGGAGTGAAAAGCCGTCTCTTCAGCAGAACATTGCCGGTTCGCCCTTCCCTCCAGTCAATTACAAATCCCGTTGGGTGGGTTGGCCGCTCGAAAAATCGGCATTGAATCACCCAATCCGGCGGCTTCTGATCAAAGTGACTCTTAACCGGACCCAGCACGCCGTCGACTTCGGCTGGCTGTGCGGACAAAAACAACGACACCAGCCACAATTCCTGCGGAAATTCATCGTCGTCAATGAACACCACATATTCGCCGGTGGCGTTTTCGATGGCAGTGTTCCGCGCAAGACAGATATTCTGCACTGGCTGAAGAAAATAGGTCACCGGGAGTGAAGAGGTGGACGCGAACGCCTCGACTACCGCCTCTGCGGAGCCAGTCTGATCATTGTCGACCACGACGACGGAAAATGTAAAAAGGCCTCTGGTTTCCTGTTTCGCTAGTTCGTTCAACAAGCGCGTCAACAACTCAGGTCGTTTATAAGTACAAGCGCAAACACTGATATGAGGCAAAGAATTGTTCATGATTTTGTCCCAGTTCCCGGCTTGGGAATGGCTGACAATTGGACCTTACCTTGCTGAAAACACTTTCCGACATAACCCTGAACGATTGGACAGAGCTTCGTCCAATGGAGGATCTCCTCGCCCATGAGAAAATCGCACTCCTCAGGATTGATCGGATGCGTCTCGACTTCGACCACATGTGTGCTCGCAAGGGAAAAAATCCGCGAGAGACGGTCCGGTGACGAAATAGGAGGCAGTGAAAAGAAAAAATCAGTCATACGGTATCGCTTCGCCAGGAGCCTATCCGTCAGGCTGCGAAATAGCCGGTTGCGGACGTCCTGCCCCTGCTCATAGGAGAAATATCTCCTTACCGACACGCCACGAGGAAGAAGACCGCCCACAAGAACGTTCGAGCAGAGATGGGCATGATGGTGGCCGTCAATCCGAGTCGGCAACGTGCCGAACATGCGCGTGAATTCTTCGATCTGCGCCTTGACCACATACTCGAAAGACCGACTTAACCACGGATTGTAGAAAACCCTGGCGACAGAATTATTTCGCAGATAGCTCGAAATTCGCCGATGCTGTTCGACAAGCCTCTGAGGAACACCTGGCGCAGAGAAATCTGTCGTCAAGTTCAGGTGAAGACCGACTTCAACATTATGTTCTCTGGCGATAACGGCAGCGCGTTCCGAATCCGCCATGAACACCATCGCGCTTGCCGAAGAAACCGTGCCTCGACGAACGCACCTAAAAATGGCATCTGTGGTGGACGCATCTCGGCCCCAATCGTCTGCGTTAATGATGAGAGCGCCGGCTGTCTTTCGGGCATCCGCGATGGCCTCCGCGGCTTCCATCCGCAGGGTCCGGCCTGAGTTCGGTCCTGGATTCATTTCGCTCTGCGGTGCGGCACAGTCTCTTGAGATGCATGCGACTGCTCGGCAGGAGGCTTCTGCCCAAAAATGAACCGCCGCAGCCGCTCCATTTGTTCGCGACGGCGGAACTCCATTAGTGACGGCGACACCGCGCGAGGAGACCGGCGAATCGTCGCAGAAGCATATCCCGCCAGAAGCAACGAGCCACCTAAGATGTAGGGTGGCTTTGACATCTGATAAATGACCCGAGAGAGTTCCCACAAAGGATGGCAACCCAAGCTATGATCTTTGACCCCGTTCTTGTACCACGCAGACAAAGAGCTGTTCTGGGCCGTACCCATCTCGCGATGATGATGGCAAATCTTCTCCGTGAACGTGCGGGTCCTCCAGCCCTTCATTCGAGCCGTTAGCACCGCAATCAGGTCAATACCACCCCCTTTTACAGGAACGTAACCACCGATTTCTTCGAAGCATTGACGACGAAAAACCTGGCAGGCTCCCGAAACATGTTCGATGCTCACAAATCGATAGTCGTAGACGTCCTTCGACCCGTCTTTGAAAGGCGTCCCGACCAGCCCCAACCCAGGATTTTCCTCCAACTTTTGGAGTAGAAACGCAAAATAGTCGGCATCGAAAGAGATATCCCCATCCAAGCTGGCAATGACATCATAATCGACGCCCTGTAAAGCTCGGTAGCCAGCATTAAAGGCATTCACTTTGCGAGCAAAATTCCGCTCCCGGCTCTCCGGCATGCGAATCAGTTCAATCCAAGGGTGTTCGGCCGAATACTTGCGCACGATATCGTCCGTGCCGTCTGTAGATCCATCACTGACGATGACCCAGCGAGCCGGACGCACAGTTTGCGATACGACAGACTTCAAGGTCAGCTCTATGAATTGCGCTTCATTCCAAGCTGGTGTGACTAACACGTAGGTGAGTCGAGGCGTCAATTTGATGTCACCAGACTGCAGGTTGCAGGGTGGGCGGAGTTTTTGAGCGCGGTCTGATCCCCGGTAAACACAGCCAGCGCCAACAGCATCCACGCTTCTGACCAGCGCATGTACGGCGTCCGGATGGTGATCGAGCGCAGCACACGATAATAGAAGAAACCGCGTTTACCCCACATGTGATCGAGAGTCCAGGCGGCCACTTTCTCAGCCAGAAGCGCGCTGGACGGGTCCAAGTGCTGAAACTGCGTCAACGTGATGAGACTCTGCGCGACGCAGTGAATGTCGATGGGGTAGGTGCGGTCGTGAAAGTAACGGGGAGCGCCGTCGTCGCGGAAGAAGTGCGTTCGATAGAACTCGAAACCACGGCGAATCGATTCGGCGAATTCTTCAGAATCGGTGTAGTGATCAATGTCCGCAAGCGCGCCGAGGTTGAAACCGGTGTGAAAATTATCGATCCAATCTTGCTTCGGCCCCTCGCCGTAGTCCCACGAGCCGTCCTGCTTTTGCTTGGAGACCGAGCAGCGAGTCACGTCCAGGGCTTTCGATAGATGTTGGCTGTTACCCGTCAGCTTCGCGACACGGCAAAGCAAAGCGGCAGCCAGGAAGTTTGCGTTGTGGACCTGCACGCGAATTGATGGCAAAGGATAGCTGAAGCTGTGCAACCCCGCTCCATCCGTCCAATAGAGTTCGTTTGCAACGTAGTCCGCGGCGCTGGCAGCCATCGCAAGGCATCGTTCGTCGGCGAATTGCTCGTAAGCACCGAGGAGCGCATTCGCGACGAAAACTGTGCAAACGAGGTTTGGCGTGCCAGCAGGCACGACCTCCTTGCGAGTCTGCCAGGGGAAACTGTAACCCCAGCAAGCGTACGGGGAGCCTGCAGAACGCAAAGCGTCAAGGCGATCGATAAAATACCGGACCAGGTTGTTCCGATCGGCCACGTCCGCCTGCGAAAGCTTCAGGACGGCCGAAAGGCACAGCGCTAAGCCTTTGGGGTTTTGCGTTTTGGGCACCGCGAGGAGGCGGCGCAAATTGACCGGGCTCCGCTTCAATGCTTGCGTAAGGATCAGTCGAGGCCAACGTGAGTTCAGCAAGGGCATAGCCACGAACAGGCGGCTGTTGAGCGCATCATAAGGGTCGTAGCCGGCCCAATCGGTCGCGCGGCAATACGCGAGCAACTTGAGGAGCGCATCTTTCGCTCGCGTCTTACTTCCAAGTGTGGATTTCGGTATGTTCACGGCTTCAGGTGCGACGAGCCAGGCCTACGCCCGAACCAGATTCGGCTGGCGTACGCGATTAAGAACTTCTACAATGCGTTCCGCGGCATGCCCGTCCCACAATTCGGGAACGCTGGCTGAATCCGAACCAATAAGCTGGCGTCGAATCGCTGAACGGATCCCGCTGGATGCCGTGCCGGCGATGACGTTGGTGCCTTTGTCGACAGTCACTGGCCGCTCGGTGTTGTCGCGCACCGTCACGCAAGGAACTCCGAGGCAGGTTGTCTCTTCCTGAATGCCTCCGGAGTCGGTGACAACGATCTTGGCGTTCTTCATCAGGCACAGAAAGTCGATATAGCCGACCGGTTCCGTGAGGACAAGCCCGTGCCCAGCTTTCCCCGATGCCGGGTTGACCTTCAACTTAACGTCGAATTCTTCCATGCGCTTGCGCGTGCGCGGGTGAACGGGAAAGACGATGGGGAAGTCCGCGGCAAGCTCTTCCAGACCGCTAAGAATTTCCCGAAAGGCCACAGGATCATCGACATTGGCAGGCCGATGCATCGTAAGGAGGGCGTACGGGGTAGTGGACGCATGGCCGTTGTCCGCAGACCTTTGGCGCAAGCCCAACTCTTCCAATTTCTTCGATGAGTCTGCTTTCGTACGGAATCGCAAAAGCGAGTCGATCATCGTATTCCCGACGAAATGGATCTTGTCAGGAGAAATTCCCTCGTTTTTCAGGTTGCGAACACCACTCTCTTCTGTGACGAACAGGAGATCCGCGACATGGTCGGTGACAACCCGATTAATCTCTTCCGGCATGGCGCGGTCAAATGAACGAAGGCCCGCTTCTACGTGGGCGATCAACGGCCGTGTGCCGTTCGTGTCGAACGAGATTTTTGCGGTGACCACGGCGCAAGCGAGGGTAGAATTGACATCCCCCACCACAATCACAACATCAGGCTTTTCGGAAAGAAGAATTTCCTCAAAGCGCTTCATGATCTCGGCGGATTGAACGGCATGCGTGCCGGAACCTACGCCCATATGCACATCCGGCTTGGGCAGCCCGAGGTCCGCGAAGAAAGAGTCAGACATCAAATCGCCGTAATGCTGGCCTGTGTGCACCAGAAGATGCTGGATTGTGCCTTCGCCGTGCAACGAGGAGCCTTTGCCGTTGTGCTTTTCTATGGCGGCGATGATAGGCGCAACCTTCATGAAGTTAGGGCGCGCTCCGACCACACTTAGGATTTTCATCTGTGGATCCTGGAATTGCTAATTCTTCAGTTGAAGACCAGAACTCGAGAATTTGCGGCGACCACCGCGAGAAATCACACGACTGAAGCGATTTCTTCCTTCACCTTCGGAGTCAACAAGGGGTCGCGCGATTCGATAATCGCTTCGACATACCCCATGATGGTTTCCAACGCAGGACGATATTCGCAGCGGAAATCAGCAGTGATGCTACGCCGCACCGGAACCAGCTTCGTGTCCACGTCCTGAATGGTCTCCAGCATCGTGAGGCGACCGGTTTGCACGAGGTAACGGTCCACGGCGCCGGTCTTCCCGCGGAAGATGCTATAGACGGGCACGCCCAGGGCGGCGGCTTCGCGATTCATTGTGCCGCCTCCGCTGATCACCAAGTCCGAGTTCCAGATCAGGTTAAGGCCGTCTTCCACGTGCGAAGGGATTACAATGTCGCCGCTCGCAATTTCCTTGGGCCACGCGTCGCGAAGCTCCGATTCCTGGCGCTTGTTTCGAGGCAACAGCAGAATTTTCACACCCGGCCTTCCAGAGAACCGCCTCAGGGCCTCATCCAATAAGCCTTCACTCTCTGGATTGTGATAGTGGGCCTCGGTCGCCGGCGGGCGAACCGTAATCAGCAGGTCAGACTCGCTAACACCAACCCGCTGCCGCAACCCGCGGTCTGGCCGAAGATTCGCAACGTACACATCTTCCTTAATGCCAGGGTACTTTAGAACCTTCACTCCCCCGCCAGAAATTGTCCCATCGGGAACCATCTCGGGAAAGATCATCCATTTCGGTCCGAGTAGCTTCACCTTGTTGGTAAATTCATAGTCGCCAAGAACCACGGATGGCACGCCCATCAGGCTTGAGGCGATTACGCAGCCGCGAGACCCGTGGGACACGGAAATGTCGGGTTTCTCCCGCCGGACAAAACGAATCAACTGGAGTGCGCGAAGTACGGTACCGAGAACCTTCAG